>Ga0306922_10006061_pt1 | contig 11567 bp, 6 predicted proteins | sample sta12Cox44000082_FD_203758 | JGI IMG/M metagenome (GOLD analysis project Ga0306922, IMG submission 203758) | Lab enrichment of tropical soil microbial communities from Luquillo Experimental Forest, Puerto Rico - statoxic.12C.oxic.44.000.082 (v2)... | ecosystem: Environmental > Terrestrial > Soil... | reverse complement strand
TACGAACGATCGTTGCGTCAATGAACACTGCTATGGCCAGCGTAAATCCGAGCATCTTAATGACCAGGAAGTTCCCGAAAGTGAATGCCGCGAATACTACAATCATGATTGCAGCGGCACTGGTAATTAGTCCTGCGGTTCTGGCAATCCCCTCGGGGATCGCCTCCAATTCACTTAGCCCGCTCCTCCTCGCCTCGAGAACTCGTGCAACCAAGAACACTTCGTAGTCCATGCTCAATCCGAAGACGATGGCGAAGGTTACGATTGGCACAATAGGAAATATGCTGCCCGTTCCCTCGCGAACTCCGAAGAAGCTGCTCCCGTGTCCCTCCTGAAACACCAGAACCAAAGCTCCGAAGGAGGCCGCAACTGACAGCATGTTCAGAACAATGGCCTTCGCCGCGGCGAAAAGCGATCGGAAACCGCCCAGAAGGGCCAGGAGTGTCCCTCCAACTACCAGCGCCAATACCGAAGCGAAACGGCCCCTCACGATCGTCTGATAATCGGCGGTCAGCGCCGGAATACCTCCAATGCGCAGCGCGGCGCCAGGCACTCCCGTAAGAACGGCCGCGTCCTCCTTCCGCAGTTCCCGCACCCAATAGACTTGATCGTTCAGAGTAACGGACGTCGCGGGTAACACTTCAACCAATGCGGCTCGCCCGTCGCGACTCAGAAAAGCCCGGCGCGTGTCCCGCGAAATGTTGGTGAGTCCGGACCGGTCGCTCCCTGCAATCGTAGCGAGAGAGAGTACGCGGCCGGAACGAGGGTCGCTTTTAAGCCGCTTGCTGAAATGGTCAAGCGCATTCCAGCCTGCGTCCGATTGCGCAATCGAATCGGTTGGCAGTTCGAGAATCACACGCAACGAGTACACAATGCCAACCCGATCCATCCGTTCGAGAGTGTGAAGGGCGCGAACCGATTCCGCCTGAGATGGCAGCCAATCCCCTCTGGGAACGTCGGTGTCTAACCTCACGGCTTGCGCGGCCAGCAGCAGCAAGGGCGTACCCGCCAGAAAGATGGCAAGCCAGGGATGGGCAACCACCACTTTTCCCCATCGTCTCCAGCGGTTTTCAGTACCTGCAGTCCGGCCCGCATCCAAACTCGCAACGAACGGCAGACGGCCGGCATTTATGCGCGGACCGAGAGCTGCCAGCAACGCAGGAACGACCGTGATAGACAGCAACACGCTCGTTCCCGCCACCAGGAATCCCGCTACACCAATGGAGCGGATTTCGCTGATCGGTACTGTCAAGAGGGCGAGGAACCCGATGGCCACAGTGGATGCTGAAATCAGGAGTGTACGGCCTGCCTGACGTGCCGCAATGGACGAGCATTTGAATAGGTCTTGCTCGGTGGGAATCGCTTCGCGGAAGCGGCTGATCATAAGCAGTGCATAATCGATTCCCAACCCTAGCCCAAGCATCGTGGACAAATTCTGAACCAGGATCGACAAGTGCCAACGCTGGGCCAGGAACCCCGCCATCGCGAGAGCGCTGGCGATGGCAAGCTGACCGATAGCGACTGGAATCAGGGCCGCTACCACGCTTCCGAAAGCCAGCAGCAAAAGTGCAAGTGTGCCGGGAATCGCGAGACTCTCGGCATGCTTTACGTCGTCGGCGCTGGCCTTCCGAATGTCGAAATTAAGTGGAGTCTCTCCCGTCAGTTCGAGCTTCACCGCCGGATAGCGGCCCCGCAATTCGTTTTGCAGCGAGTTGTCCAGATCGTGAAGCTTGGGCACGAGCGATTCGACAGGACCGTCCGTTGAGGCCAGCCCGATTAGAATGAAAGTTCCTCCGCCCTTGCCCAGAAAAATCGGGTCGCGAAAATCAAGATGGGAGACGACTCCGGATACGCCCGGTTCCTTTTGCAGTCTCTCTTCAATCGTGGCCAATGCTTGCTCACCCTCCTCCGAATCCGCAGGAGGGAGTCCCTGAATCACCAAGACCACGCGGTCCACGAAGGGCGAACGAAAGCGAGTGGCCAACTCCTGTGGGACTCTACCCGCTTCGCTGCCTTCGATGCGCGTTGCAGTCTCCAGATGGCGTTCGGCGTGAAAGGAGAATGGAAGAAGCGCAAGGGCAGCGGCAAGGACTACGCCTGCGAGCCAGAAATGGCGCACATACATGAGATTCATTGTGTCACGCGAAATGTGTCACTCGAAATCGGCAGAGAGCCATTTCTTCTTCGTTTTGCTTATCTAATTTGAAATCGTTCTATTTTGAAATCGTAAGGATAAGCGGAAAAATCAGCAACACTGAATTCGCCGACTACTCAACATCGTTACCTGAGTGCTATTCAAATCTAGCCCGGGGGACCGGGTTCGTTCGTATTATTGTTGGGAGACATCTACGGTTTTCCGGAGGACCATTGCACAAACTCGTATTGTTCTGTTTGTTTGCCGCCCTTCAGCTTGGCGCCGTAGACCCACGCATCGGTTCCTGGACGCTTATCTCTGCACGGTCTTCCGTGGATCCGCCCAATAAACTCTCTATTACCTCTCAACACGGCCAAGTCCACGTAGTGATTTCGGGCGACAGCCATGTCGATTTTACGGCGAAGTCGGACGGCCATGATACGTCCGTCCAAGGCAATCCGGCATTCAATCAGATCGAACTGCGGAGGATCGATAAGCATCAAGCCGAAGTTAAAGAAAAGAAGGACGGAACTGTGGTGGTCGCGATTCATGACAAATTGTCGAAAGATAGTAATGAGTTGACGAGCACGACTTCACAGAGTGGTCGTCCCGACAAGATCACCGTGTGGACGCGGACAGGGGGAAAGAGGTTGGCGATTGATTTATTTTCCGGCGAATGGACCGAGGACCTAAGTAAGACTCGATTGCGGCAAGGAATGGCGCTCAAGATCGAGGCCGAGGGCAACGGTGGGGTCCACTTCTCAGGTGACTTCAGCTACAGCGCCCACTTTGACGGTAAGGAATACGATCTGAAAAACTCCCGCAATGATACCGTGATGCTCCAACTTGTAGACGTCCACACGGTCGATGCGATTTACCGGCGAGGTGATCAAATCACGCAAAGGGATCGGTGGGTGGTTTCCGCCGACGGAATACACATGACGCTAACCACGACCGGCACGTTGGAAACCGGTCAGCAAATAAAAGAGACGATGGTGTTTCGGAAACAGTAACGTGGTTGTGCTCTGTGCGATCTATGCGAGCGGGTGAGCCCCCTGCCTGCAATCACCCACGGCATTGAGTTCAGGAATGCCAACCGAAATGATTCCCTTTCGCTGCATGAATCGCAGAATGCCGTTGACTGTATCTTCTAACGACGGATCCGGGTTACCCCAGGCGGAGGCATCCCGAGCCGCCTGATAGCAGGAACTGTCGTAGCGTTTGAACTCCATCGCTGAAATGTTGTCCACCGAGCCCACCAGAAAGTCCAGCAGCGGGAAGAGCAGATCATCTTTTCCGCATCTCCTGATCAGCTCAGGAACGAAATCGGGAAGACTGAAAATTTCAAATTGCCGCCCGGTTGCCTTAGTAATAAGGGCGGTAATATCCAACATGTTCGCGTATTCGTCTCTCGTCACGTGATAGGTCTCATTCTCGGTGCCGGGAGTTGTGGAAATTGCAACGATGTTGTTTGCCGTGATGTCTGCCGGAACGAAACTCACCTGGTTCAAAGCATCCACTCCGATGCCGTGATTCACCATGAAGGCCACTAAACGCACGGCTATGTCGAAGTTGTTGCCGCCGCCGGTAATCGAAGGACTCACCAGAGCGGGCCGGAAGATCCGTGTTGTGAGCCCTCGGCGGCGCGCATCCATCACCACTTGCTCCGATACCCACTTGGACTGGCTGTAGCCAAAATCGAGAAGCTCCATGTTCTCGTTGCAGTCGGTCTCATAGAGAACTTTCTTGACCGCCCAGCCAAATATGAAGGTAGTCGAGACGTGATTAAAGGTTTTGGCCCGCCCTTCGAACGCCAGTCTCAAGACCTCATTCGTCCCCAGGACGTTCGCATCGCGCATCAGGTCGTAGTTGAGCAAGTAATTTACGGTTGCCCCGTTATGAAACACCGTATCGATTTCATTCGCGAGGCCATCCCAGACCTCTGGCGTCAGTCCAAGATCCTTGTGGCCAAGATCCCCGCAAACCGGAATCACGCGGGTCTCGAACATCTGCATCAGTCTCGCCGGGCAAGGCCCCATCGATTCCATCGCCGCTCTCAGTCTCTGTTTGCCCTGGTGCTCGTCAGATGACCGGACGAGAACGTGGATGTTCGCGCGCGTTTGTTCCAGCAGGCTTTTCATAAGGAACGGTCCGATGAAACCAGTGCCGCCGGTTAGCAGAACATTGGTTAGGATCGGCGTTTTGGGCATTGCCGCCCGCGCCGGAAACTCGAAGATAAGCTTCCTGTCATGGCTCATCATCCGCTGTTCCGCTGCGCGCTGCTCGTCACGGAAAGCCGCCAAATATTGCCGCAGGGGAACCAGTGCCCCTTCCGGAGCATGCTCTAACTGTTCAGCCAGCCGAAACAACTCGGCTACGCTCACACGCTGAATCAGGCCGATATCTATCTGCCTCGCCAGCATATCGGCATCTTTATTCTTTAGGAGTTCCTTGATCTCGTGCATGAACACGACTAGGTCCATGGAATCCAGCCCGGCTTCGACGAGGTTGTACGTCTCCGTGCCCGCCAAGTTGTAACGGGCTTTCAACATGTCGAAGGTCGACTGACGCGAGGAACCCGAGGCGAAGGATTCAGCTTCCTTTTTCCTAGAAAACTCCGAGAGAACAGTAAATTGACCCTGCAGCCACATGTGCTTGGTTTTGTGGCGCATGATCTTGCCTGAACTGGTTCTAGGTATCGCCCGGGGTGCGATGAAAGAAATCAGCGCCACTTCCACGTTGAGGTAATTCCGGACGGCGGCTGCAATCTTCAGGGCATCGGGAAGCGTTTTTGGATTTTTCACCTCGGCAACGATCGCCAGCGCCGGCTCGCTGTCTTCGTTAATCTGGAACGCAGCAACACAATTCGTCCGGATCAGGCCGGACGACTTCTCCACCACTGCCTCGATATCCTGCGGGTAGTAGTTCTGCCCGCGGAGAATAATCATGTCCTTGATACGGCCACACACGAAGAGTTCGCCGTCGTGGAAGAAGCCCATATCGCCCGTACGGAGGTAGCCATCATCACAGGGGCTATCGTCCACCAGCCGGGCGTGAAACAGCCTCAGCGTCAGTTCCGGATTGTTCCAAAAACCCGGGCACTTACTCCCTCCCGCGATCCAAATCTCGCCGATTCGGCCGGGTTCGAGAGCCACGTGTTTCTCAGGATCCACGATCTTTACCGTGAGACCGGGCAGAGGAGTTCCGCAACTGACGATCTGAGTAGCCGCGCCGATTTCGGAAACCTCCTTGGTCATGCGGGCTTTGCCCAGTGCAACCGACTTCTTGTTGATGGAAACGATGTTACGGCCGCCGAGCGAAACCGCCAGAGTGTTCTCTGCCAGCCCGTATGCGACAAAAAAGCTTTCCGATTTAAGTCCCCGGCGCTGAAATGTTTGCAGAAACCGTGTGTAAGTATCCGGTTTGACCGGTTCGGCGGCAACCAGCAGTTGCCTGAGCGAGCTAAGATCGCAATTCTCCAAACTCTCCTTCGAAATCCGCCCAGCGCGCAGGCAATAGTCGTAGGCGAAGTTCGGCGCTGCTGAGGCGCTCGCCCCATAAGTCTTGATCGCATCAAACCACAAAGACGGGCGCTGAATAAAATCGCTGGGGGCGAAGCCATAGGTCGTGCCGCTCTTAAGCGCCGGATAAAGGTAGCATCCAATCAGCCCCATATCGTGATACTGCGGCAGCCACGATACGACAACAGGCACGTCATGGTCGATCACGAGCGGACAGTTATGCAGGATGTTTTCGTGCGTGACGATCACGCCTTTGGGATCGCGAGTCGACCCCGATGTGTATTGGAGAAACAGAACCTTCGAAGCACCGTTGAATGTTTCGTCCGTAATAGCATCGACGAAATCTTCCGTTACAACCCAACGAAGACCGGAAATGTAGTCAACATCCACTCCGGAGGAGCAGACTCCGCTTCTGGCTAGATTGGTCCTCAGGGATTCGAGGTAGCCTTTGCTCGTCAGTGTGCCAGCCGCCTGGCAGTCCTTCGCGATGTGGACCATTTTGTAGAGGGCACTTTGGAAGTCGCGAGAACTGGGGGGATAGACGGGCACAGGAATCAATCCTGCACGTACACAGCCAAAAAACGCGCAGATCATTTCAAGCCCGGGCGGGTACGCCAGCAGAAGACGGTCCTGTGACTTGAAACCGTGCTGCTTGCGCAAGTGTCCGGCGATCACCTTCGTTCGGTGGAGAAACGACTCATAGGAGTAGCCTCCAATCGGTTTCCCGTTCACATCAATGTACGAATAAAGGAGCCTGTCCGGGTGCTGATTTCCTAAGCTATCCAGCTTGTCTAAAATCGAAGCGATCATAGATCGGATCGGGACTCATGGCGGTAGCACCGCCATGCGCTAACCTCCTGTGTCGATGAGAAATTCGGATCGCCCGGCTCAAGCGTCTTCGTTCCATATCGCTAAGCGGTCGATGGTAACAGAGATTTAAAGAAGCTGGAAATAAATTCCTCCTCGGTCACGGGCGAGTCCATGCGCCGTTACAGGGCGGGTCCGCGTGACCTGAAATTCTCTGACCTGAAATTCTCTTGATCTTCCTTAAGTTTTCGAGCTAGCATTCGTTGCTGACGCTAATTGCAAACGCTCGGCTCAGAGGCTGACAAAACCCCCATTGGCCTAATCGGTTTTCGGAAAGCCGGCCGGGGATTCGTTGTCGTGACAGCGATTGTGCCGGTAACGTTGGACACGAGGCGCTTATTCATCTGAACCCGGAGATTGATGATCTTGTACCATCGGAGGCAGCGCTGCGACCCTCCGAGGTCGACCGCGCGCGTGCCTCTTCGTTCCCGAAGGTCTTGCGCCGCCGCCTCGACGATTTCTTTTCTGACGGAAATATTTCTCCCAAAGCTGACCGTGCCATGTGGGTCAAAATCGCGATTGGGTTGGCAGTGCTGGCCGGTAGCTGGATTGCTCTTTACGCCTTAGAGCCGGATTCATGGAGGTTTGTCAGCCTCTATCTCTTAAACGCCGTCGCACAGACGTTCCTTTTGCTGAACGTCGCGCACGACAGCAACCACAACGCCATCTCGTCGAAGTCGTCTGTGAACAAATCCCTAAACTATGTTTTCGATGTCTGCGGAATCAGCTCCTACATGTGGCGTATCCTCCATCATCGAGGCCACCACTCCTGCATAAATCTTCATGGGGAGGACGACGCGCTCACCGGACGGGGCATCTTACGCTTTACGCCCCACGAACCCCGGGTACCCCTTCAGCGGTTCCAGCACATATATGCGCTGTTCCTTTACGCGGTGTTTTCCCTCGACTATGTGTTTCTGAGAGACTTTGAGTGCTTCTTCTTTCCCTCCCACGATTATCTGAAAAACACGACGCATCCGTTGCGGGAATATGTCATCCTCTTTGCCGGGAAAGCCTTCTACCTCTCCTACATGCTGATCTTGCCAGTCGTGGTGCTGGAGAAATCGCCTCTGCTGGTCGGCTTGTCTTTCTTGCTCGCCCATTTGATCATCGGTTTGAGCGTGGCCCTCGTATTCCAGACAACGCACTGTGTCGACAGCACTTACTTCCCCTTGAGCCGCAACGAATTTGACAATGGGATCTACCACATCTTCGCGACAACGGCTGATTACGCGACGACAAACCCGGTGGTCGGTTGGCTTGCGGGTGGACTCAATCACCATATCGTTCATCATTTGTGCCCGTTTGTGTGTCACACTCATTACGCTTCGCTCACCCGGATTGTGAAGGAAACCGCCGTGGAGTACGGCATTCCTTATCGGCAACATCCCACTATGAGCCGGGCGATCAAACATCATCTGCAACTCTTGAAGCGCTTGGGTAGCGAAGATCAATTTTGGAGTACGTAAATCACAAAGATGACCAGCCGATCCATTGATCTAGACCACGCGGGATTTTCGGCAGTTATCCATTTGGTTCTGGATAGCGAGGTGTGACCCTTGCCGCCAAGCGTACCCACGGTCTCCCGATCCCAATCCTTCTTGGATTCGCGCGCAATGGCCCACAACCCTGTACGGGTTCTCACCAAGTACATCGAGCTCCATGGCGACACCTTCCGGTTTTATTTTGGGGGCTTCAAGGAGGCCATTGTCACAATCGATCCAATCGTCATTCAGCATGTGCTAAAAACGAATTCGGAGAACTACCACAAGTCCGAAATCCAGAAAAAGCGGATGGGCCATTTCCTTGGCAAGGGTCTTCTCACCACTGAGGGAGAAGCCTGGCGCACGCAACGGCGCCTCATCCAGACGGGTTTTGAACGAAAGCAGCTCGAGGTTCTTTCCTCCATCATGCAGGACTCCCTGGCAGACTCGCTGCGGGACTTCGATCGACAAGCCCGTATCGGCCCGGTCGATATCTACCCTTTCATGATGAAGATTACCTTCGCGATGGTAGCCAGATCCCTGTTTGGCACTCGATTGAAAGAGGAAGACATCGACCTCATCAGCCTGGCCATTTCGACCGTCCAGGAATTCATGGTTCGGCAAACTATTCAGCCCTATCTAAATCCCTGGTTTGCCGTTTCGGGCGAACTGCGCAGGCACTGGGAAATGCGAAACCGCGCGTTCGGCATTCTGCTCGACTACATCCAACGGCGGCGCAAGGAAGTCCCCGGGCATGATCTACTCCAGATCCTGATGGATGCTCGCTATAGCGACGGCCATGGCATGAGCGATGAGTTGGTCCTCAGCGAGAGCATGCAACTGCTGGTCGCCGGCCATGAAACGTCGTCGAACGCTTTATCGTGGCTTCTCTACCTGCTGAGTTCCCGTCCGGATTCTGTCGACAAGATACGGCAGGAGTTCGATTCAGTGTTGCGCGAAAAGCCTCTAAGTTACTCGGACGTTCCGAAGTTCGAGTTTACGACTCAGGTCATAATGGAGGCGCTGCGCCTTTATCCGCCGTTTTGGATGGTGGACCGAATGGCCCTCGCAGATGACCGCTCAGGCGACCTCGATATACCCCGGGGATCGACGGTGGTTGTGTTCATTTACGGTGCGCACCATTCGCCGCTGTACTGGGAGAACCCTGAGACTTTCGACCAGGAACGCTTCTCCAAAGCGAAGGAGAAGCTTCACACGCCCTTCGCCCATTTGCCCTTCGGAGCGGGACCTCGGGGATGTATCGGTGGCAACTACGCCATGCTGCAGATGCTCATGATTCTGAGTGTTCTGCTCAGAAAGTACGATTTCTGCCTGGTTCCAGGCCAGACTGTCGAAGCGCGCCCCATGGTGATCTTGCGACCTGATCACGGAATCCGCATGACCTTCACCGAGGCAATCCCGTGCGGCGTCGGCAGACTGTCCGACTGTCAGCCTGATCTTTTACGCTGATCCAGCTTTGATCAAATATCTCCTAAGTTGTACTCTCGCGCTCACGTCGATGTGTCGATGTCGGTGCTTGCCACGAGAACTGGTCCACATGAATGAGACGACCCTGCCTTGTTGCGAGTCGGACTTTAAGGTCTATTTGAGCGCAGCTGCCAGGCAGCGAATTCCTTCCCGAATATCGCGTTCCCGCAGAGGGGCATACCCAAGAACAACACCCGTACGCCACAGAGGCCTTATGCAGAAGGGATCGACGGTGTACAGCCCAACGCCGGCCTTCCGCCTTGCCGTGCACGTCCGTGATCCTTCCGCCATGCCTCCGCTTGATCCAGACAAAAAGATGAAGCCCGGCACTCGCCCCGCAAATTTCGGCTCTTCCGCCAAACTCCTTGGGGATAGCGGTCACAAGCGCATTTCTCCGTGCGGCATTCGAGGCGTTCGTGCGGCGAAGGTGACGATCAAAGTGGTCCATTCTGATGAAGTCTGCGAGAACCAGTTGTTCTTCCCGCGTTGTATCTCTCGACACGCATTCGCCCGTGACCGACGCAGAACTGGCGGCGGCGAGCGGTCTACTCGATCCAAGCCTCGGCTGCGCGGAGCATCAGGTCGCCGCTTTGCGGAAATCGGTTCTGCAGGATGTCGATGTAAACAGTGGTGTCGTAGAGCAGCTTTCGGGGCTTACTGCTGGTGCTCTCGATGAACTCGAGGTCTGATTCGGCTTGCGGCTTGAGCTGTGCTCGACGCTTTTCGGGTTTGAGTCGTCTGAGAGTGGCCTGAAATTCAGAAGTCAAGGTCGGCCTCGCGACTTAGGGCGCCGCGGCGGGAGAGCAGCGAGTCTGCATAATCGTCTTCAACGGCTATGTTCGCGAGCGCCAGTTCAATGAGGTCCGTGTCAGAATTGATCCCAGTGCGCTTCCTCGCCCTCGCCACTAGGGCCTCAGGCATTCTCCCTCTGAACACCTGGGTTCGTCCTCCCCGCAACAAGCCTTCCTGCTCGGCGATGACCATGACGTCGCGTAGCTTGGACGCATATACGCCTGCCCGTGTCTTTCGTGGCGAGGAACCCACTCGGGCGGCACGCTTCATTATTGCCTCCGTCTGCCGATTCTTGTAGCACAATACAAGCAGCATTGTAGTACGCAACGCCGTCGCTGCTAGGCTCGCAGCAATCCTGGCGATCGCGTGTTCGACCTGTCGGCCAGGGAGTGCCCAATCCGAGTTGGGCGCAAATCCGGCAATAACCGTGAACTTGAATTGCTGGTATAACGCCCTGGCGCGTTCTTTTGAATCTCTTACGACCGGGCGATTACAGAATGCTTGGTGTCCCGTTGTTTACGAGTGGTCAGGTGCGTGGATAACGGCGTTTCGGGCTTGGACCTTTCCCCTAAGGGTTGGGAAGTCGGTCTCGGTGGCAAGTCGTCGGACGCCTGCCTCCTAAAGACAGTTCTGCATCACGCACTGACTCGAGGATGCTTGACGTGCAAGAAAGAGCGAATCCACGCCGCTAACTGCGTCAAGAGATGTAAGTTATTGCTGGAGAATGACCTGTACAGAGAATTCGAATGACTTCCTGCCCGGCAGCAGGTCATTATTATGGTGTAAGTAAAAATTAAAGTGGCATTGTCTGCTTGTTTCTTGGGCTTTTCTTCTAGTTTTTGAGCCAGATCATTAGCAGAGAAGCATGCACCCGATGTACTAGAACGTAAATCCGCCAATTTTCTCTGGACGCGAAGAGTTCAGTACAGGTCTGCGCGCCGAGCGGTAGCGGAGAGTACGCGATTTGGCTCTCCGCCCAGGAAATCGGCGAACTATCGACCTTATATAGGTAGTCAAGAATCCGAACAAGCCCCGCAAGTGCCGCGGACGCCGCCGCTGTTTTCCGGTCAACTTCCCACAGGCCCGTTTTTCCGACTAACTTCTGGTTTCGCGGCGGGAGTGCACCTCACGACAAAAATCGATTTCCGGAGAATCGCCGTCGACGATTGCCCTCTCCGCGACATGGGTCTATTGATGTCGACACATTGTCAGTACCGATCGGAACCGCCAACGAACGTAGGATGCGTGATCGACAAGGGCCCTAGCGATAAAGCGTTGTTG
>Ga0306922_10006060_pt1 | contig 11568 bp, 12 predicted proteins | sample sta12Cox44000082_FD_203758 | JGI IMG/M metagenome (GOLD analysis project Ga0306922, IMG submission 203758) | Lab enrichment of tropical soil microbial communities from Luquillo Experimental Forest, Puerto Rico - statoxic.12C.oxic.44.000.082 (v2)... | ecosystem: Environmental > Terrestrial >... | reverse complement strand
GGCCGGGCGACGTCGTCGGGTCGATCGGGCCCACCACCGGCAGCCGCATGGACAAGTTCACGCCCGCGCTGATCAAGCTCGGCCTCAAGGCGACGATGGGCAAGGGCGCGCGCTCGCAGCCGGTCAAGGACGCGTTCAAGCAACATAAAGGCGTCTACTTCGGCGCCATCGGCGGGGCCGGGGCTGTGCTCTCGCGCTTCGTGAAGCGCGTGGAAATCGTGGCCTACGAGGATCTGGGCACGGAAGCCATTCGCCGGCTCGAGGTCGAGGGGTTCCCGGCCATCGTGGTCAACGACTGCCACGGGGGCGATCTCTATCAAGACGGTATGAAGGCCTATGCGCGGGAGGAGACATGAGCAGCCGGGTGATCGGGCAATCGCGGCCTGCCATCACGGCATCGCACCTGAGGACGGATCCGTGGTGGGCGCTGCCGATCACGGTCGTGATCGTGCTCGGCACGTTCCTCGTCTACTCGACCTGGGCGGCCTTCCAGAACGCGCACTATTTCGTCGACCCGTATCTGTCGCCGTTCTATTCGCCCTGTCTGTCGCAGACGTGCCTGCACAAGAGCTTCGGGTTCGCGCTGCCGGACATCCACCTGCCGATCATCGGGCTGCTCTCGCCCGCGTTCCTCATCCTCGGCGGGCCGGGCTTGTTCCGGCTGACCTGCTACTACTACCGCAAGGCGTACTACCGCTCGTTCTGGCTCACGCCGCCCGCCTGCGCGGTGCCCGACCTCAAGCGCGGGTACTCCGGTGAGACGAAGTTTCCGCTGATCCTCCAGGCCCTTCATCGCTACACCTGGTATGTCGCGGTGCTCTTCATCGTGATGCTGACGTGGGACGCGATCCTCGCGTTCCGGTTCCCGAGCGGCTTCGGGATCGGCGTGGGCACGCTGGTCATGTGGATCAACGTGATCTTCCTGGCCGGCTACACGTTCTCGTGTCACTCCTGCCGTCACGTCTGCGGCGGCCACGTCAACGTGTTCTCGAAGGCGCCGGGACGTTACCGCATCTGGCATTTCGTGACGCGCCTGAACGAGCGCCACCCGATGTTCGCCTGGCTCTCGCTCTTCAGCGTCGGATTGACCGACCTCTACATCCGGCTGGTCTCGATGGGCATCATTCGGGACTGGAGGATCATCTGATGGCGAAACAGGATTACGAGACACACGAGCACGACGTCCTGGTGATCGGCGCCGGCGGCGCCGGCCTGCGCGCGGCGATCGAGGCCGCGGCACAGGGCGTGTCGGTCGGCCTGGTCTGCAAGTCGCTCCTCGGCAAGGCGCACACGGTCATGGCCGAGGGCGGCATTGCCGCCTCGCTCGGCAACGTCTGGCCCGAGGACAACTGGCAGGTCCATTTCCGCGACACGATGCGCGGCGGCAAGATGCTCAACAACTGGCGGATGGCGCAGCTGCACGCCCAGGAGGCGCCCGACCGCGTGCTCGAGCTCGAGCGCTGGGGCGCCTTGTTCGATCGCACCAAGGACGGCCGCATCCTCCAGCGCGACTTCGGCGGCCATCGCTACGCGCGACTGGCGCACGTCGGCGATCGTACCGGACTGGAGATGATCCGCACGCTCCAGTACCACGGCATCCACCAGGGCATCGACGTCTACATGGAGTGCAAGGTCGAGCGCCTGTTGAAGGACGGCGACCGCGTGTGCGGCGCCTTCGGCTACTGGCGCAACACCGGCAAGCTCGTGCTCTTCAAGGCCAAGGCGGTCGTGCTCGCCACGGGCGGCGTCGGCAAGGCGTGGAAGGTCACGTCGAACTCGTGGGAGTACACCGGCGACGGCCAGTCGCTCGCGCTGTGGGCCGGCGCCGACCTGATCGACATGGAGTTCGTCCAGTTCCACCCGACCGGGATGGTCTGGCCGCCGTCGGTGCGCGGCATCCTCGTCACGGAGGGCGTGCGCGGCGACGGCGGCACGCTGAAGAACACCAAGGGCGAGCGCTTCATGTTCAATTACATCCCGGAGTTCTTCAAGGGCGAGACCGCCGACAACGAGGCGGAAGCCGACCGCTGGTACACGGACAAGAAGAGCAACCGGCGCACGCCCGACCTGCTCCCGCGCGACGAGGTCGCGCGGGCGATCAACGCCGAGATCAAGGGCGGGCGGGGGACCCCACACGGCGGCGTCTTCCTCGACATCTGTACGCGCCGGCCGGCCGACTACATCCGAAAGCGCCTGCCGTCGATGTATCACCAGTTCAAGGAGCTGGCCGGCGTCGACATCACGAAGGAGCCGATGGAGGTCGGGCCGACCTGCCACTACATCATGGGCGGCGTGCGCGTCGACGCCGACACGACCGCCGCGACAGTCAAAGGCCTGTTCGCGGCCGGCGAAGTGGCCGGCGGCATGCACGGCTCCAATCGCCTGGGCGGCAACTCGCTCTCCGACCTGCTGGTGTTCGGCCGGCGGGCCGGGCTCTACGCGGCGCTCCACGCCAAGGACTTCGGCGGGCAGCTGACGGTCGACTCGGGTCAGGTCGAATCGTACGCCAGGGACATGCTCGAGCCGTTCACCCGCGGCGGCGGCGAGAACCCGTATGCGATCCAGGCCGATCTGCAAGACACGATGCAGGGTCTGGTCGGACTCATCCGCACCGAGCACGAGCTGCGCGAGGCCCTGAAGCGGATCGAATCGCTCAAGCATCGCGCGGCGCGCACGCACGTCGACGGCGGCCGGACCTACAACCCGGGCTGGCACATGGCGCTCGATCTGGCGTCGCTCCTCACCGTGGCGGAATGTTGCACGCTGGCCGCGCTCGAGCGGCGCGAGAGCCGCGGCGGCCACACGCGCGACGATCACCCGTACACCGACGACTCGTGGGGCAAGATCAACGTGGTCATTCGCCAGAGGCAGGGGGCCCTCGCCCTCAGCCGTGAGCCCTTGCCGGAGATGCCGGCCGAGCTCAAGGCGCTCTTCCAGGAGAGGAAGTAGCGATGGCGCAATTCACGATGCGGGTGTTCCGCGGCGACGCCTCCGGCGGCGGCTTCAAGGACTACACGGTCGAGCCGGAGGAAGGCATGGTCGTGCTGGACGTGATCCACAAGATCCAGGCGACCCAGGCCAACGATCTGGCGTGCCGCTGGAACTGCAAGGCCGGCAAGTGCGGCTCGTGCAGCGCCGAGATCGACGGCAAGCCGCGCCTGATGTGCATGACCCGGATGGACCTGTTCAAGCCGGGCGACACGATCACGGTCTCGCCGATCCGGGCCTTCCCGCTGATCCGCGACCTCGTCACCGACGTGTCCTACAACTACGAGAAGGCCAAGCAGGTGCCGCCGCTGCGGCTCAAGCCGCCGGAGCCCGACGGCACCTACCGGATGATGCAGGAGGACATCGATCGCATCCAGGAGTTCCACAAGTGCATCGAGTGCTTCCTCTGCCAGGACGTCTGCCACGTCATTCGCGACCACGATGACAAGAAGCGCGACTTCTCCGGCCCGCGCTTCTTCATCAAGCTCGCCGGCCTCGACATGCATCCCCTGGACACGCGCGATCGCGCGCGCTTCATCAAGGACGAGGCCGGGGTCGGGCTCTGCAACATCACGAAGTGCTGCACCGAGGTCTGTCCCGAGCACATCCACATCACCGACAACGGGATCATCCCCTTGAAGGAACGGGCGGCCGATTCGCTGGATCCGGTCGTCTGGCTGCTGCGGAAGTTCCGCGGCCAGAAGAGCCGACAAGGCTGATCTCGCGTCCGTGAAAATCCACGAGTACCAGGCCAAGGCCCTGCTGCGCGAGTTTGGCGTCGCGGTCCCGGCCGGCGATGTCGCCACGACGCCCGCGGACGCCCGCGCCGTCGCCGCGCGGCTGGGCGGCAAGGTGGTGGTGAAGGCGCAGGTGCACGCGGGCGGACGCGGCAAGGCCGGCGGCATCAAGCTGGCCGACGACCCCGACGGCGCCCAGCGCGCCGCCCAGCAGATCCTCGGCATGAGGCTCAAGAGCCCGCAGACGCCGCCCGACGGCATCCTGGTGCGCTCGGTGCTCGTCGAGGAAGCCTCGGCCGTCGCCCGCGAGCTCTACCTCTCGATGACGCTTGACCGCGCCCGCGCCACCCACGTCGTGATGGCCTCGCAGGCCGGCGGCATGGACATCGAGGAGGTCGCGGCGCGGACGCCCGAGCGGATCTTCCGGGAGTGGACCCACCCGGCGCTCGGGATCCAGGACTTCCAGGCGCGCCGGCTCGCCTACGGGCTCGGCCTGGCGGGCGACCAGTTCAAGCAGGCCGTCGGCATGATCCGGAGCCTCTTCGGTCTCTACCTCGCGCGCGACTGCTCGCTGGCCGAGATCAATCCGCTGGTGGTCACGAAGGACGGCCGCGTGCTGGCTCTGGACGCCAAGCTGAATTTCGACGACAACGCGCTCACGCGCCACAAGGACATCGCGGCCCTGCGCGACGTCAACGAGGAGGATCCGCTCGACGTCGAAGCGTCGAAGTACGGCCTGAACTACATCAAGCTCGACGGCAACGTCGGCTGCATGGTCAATGGCGCCGGGCTGGCGATGGCGACGATGGACATCGTCAAGCTCGCCGGCGGCGAGCCCGCCAACTTCCTCGACGTCGGGGGCGGCGCCTCGCCCGAACAGATCGAGAACGCGTTCCGGATCCTCTCGTCGGACCCGAGCGTGAAGGCGGTGTTCATCAACGTCTTCGGCGGCATCCTGCGCTGCGACCGCCTGGCCGCCGGCGTGATCGCCGCCGTCCAGAAGCTCGGGCTCCGCCTGCCGGTGGTGGTGCGCATGGAAGGCACCAACGTGGAGGAAGGCCGCCGGATGCTCGCCGAGTCGGGCCTGCACCTAACCAACGCCGACGACATGGGTGATGGAGCCAAGCAGGCGGTGGCCCTCGCGCGGGGCTAGCCGGTGGCTACTCCTCCTGCTCCTCCTGACGTGCGCCGCGGCGAGCGCCGCCTGCCGGCGGGGCGACGAGCGGGCCTACGAGGACGCCGTCGCGTCGATGTCCCTGGTGAAGGCGAAAGCCTTCTTCGAGAAATACCCGCAGAGCCCCTACCGGGATCGGCTCGTCGAGGACATGATCGGGTGGTGCCGGCGCGAGGATACCGACACGTGCTATGAGATCATCGTCAAGACGATGCCCACCGACCACCGCCGCTACCAGGAAATCGTCGATCTGCTCGAGAAGCGGCGCGCCGACAGGCGGCGGAAGCGCTGAATGAGCATCCTGGTCGATCGCACGACGCGCGTGCTGGTGCAGGGCATCACTGGACGCGAAGGCGCCTTCCACGCCGCGCGCTGCAAGGAGTACGGCACCCTGGTGTTGGGCGGCGTGACACCCGGCAAGGGTGGCACGACGCACGAGGGCTTCCCGGTCTGGAACACGGTCGCGGAAGCCGTGGCGAGCGAGGCCGCGACCTGTGCGCTGATCTTCGTGCCGCCGCCGGCCGCGGCCGACGCCATCATGGAAGCCGCCGCGGCGGACGTCCCGCTCATCGTGTGCATCACCGAGGGCATCCCCGTCACCGACATGGTGCGGGCCAAGCACTACCTGGCCGGGACGAAGAGTCGGCTGATCGGACCGAACTGCCCGGGCGTGATCACGCCGGACCAGACCAAGATCGGGATCATGCCCGGGCACATCCACAAGGCGGGCCCGGTGGGCGTCGTCTCGCGCAGCGGGACGCTGACCTACGAGGTGGTGGACCAGCTCAGCGCCCTCGGCCTGGGGCAATCGACCTGCGTCGGCATCGGCGGCGACCCGATCGCCGGCACCGCGTTCGTGGACGTGCTGCGGCTGTTCAACGACGACCCGGACACGCGCGCGATCATGATGATCGGCGAGATCGGTGGCACTGCCGAGGAGGAGGCGGCCGCGTTCATCAAGGCCCGCGTGAAGAAGCCGGTCGTCGCCTTCATCTGCGGCCAGACGGCGCCGCCCGGGCGCCGGATGGGACACGCCGGCGCGATCATCGCGGGCGGCAAGGGGACGGCGGCCGAGAAAATGAAAGCACTCGAGGACGCGGGGGCCACCCTGGTCAAGAGCCCCGCCGACATGGGAGCCACGATGGCCAAGGTGATCGGACGATGAGCGCGCAGCGCACCCTCGCCATCGTCAAGCCCGACGCGGTGGCCCGGCGAGTCGTCGGCAAGATCCTCACGCGCATCGAGGACGCGGGCTTCACGATCCTCGCGGCCAAGCTGGTTCACATGTCGGTCGCGGATGCGCGCGGCTTCTACTACGTTCACCGGCAGCGGCCGTTCTACGACAGCCTGTGCTCGTTCATGACGCAGGGGCCGAGTCTCCTGATGGTGCTCGAGGGCGACAACGGGATCGCGCGCTGGCGCGATCTCATGGGCGCCACCGACCCGGCCAAGGCCGCCACCGGTACGATTCGCAAGGACTTCGCCTCGTCCATCGAGGCCAACTCGGTGCACGGCTCCGACTCGCCGGAAACCGCCGCGGCCGAAATCCCGTACTTCTTCTCGAGCCTCGAGCTCCACACGCGGTAGGCGCATGGTGGGTCGAGGGGCGCTGACGAAGGTCCTCGTCGCGAACCGGGGCGAGATCGCGGTGCGGGTGATCCGCGCGTGCCGCGAGCAGGGCATCGCGTCGGTCGCGGTGTTCTCCGAGGCCGATCGCGAGGCGCTCCACGTCCTCATGGCCGACGAGGCGTACCCGATCGGCCCGCCCGCGCCGAACGAGAGCTATCTCGCGATCGACAAGCTCGTGCGTGTCGCGAAGGCCGCCGGCGCCGACGCCGTCCACCCCGGGTACGGCTTCCTGGCCGAGAACGCCGCGTTCGCCGACGCGTGTGCGGCCGCCGGGCTCGTCTTCATCGGGCCGCCGCCGGCGGCGATCCGCGCGCTCGGCGACAAGACGGCGGCGCGCCGGATCGCGCGCGAGCTCGGCGTGCCGACCGTGCCGGGGACGTTCGAGCCGGTGGCCGGCGAGGCGGCCGTGCTCGCCGCCGCGCGCGAGATCGGCTATCCGCTCATGATCAAGGCCAGCATGGGCGGCGGCGGCAAGGGCATGCGCGCCGTGCACGCCGAGGGGGAGCTGATCGCGGCGCTCGGCACGGCGCAGAGCGAGGCGGCGTACGCGTTCGGCGACGGCGCCGTGTACCTCGAGCGGCTCCTCGTGGAGCCCCGGCACATCGAGGTACAGGTGATCGCCGACACGCACGGGCACGTCGTCCATCTGGGCGAGCGCGAGTGCTCGATCCAGCGGCGCCACCAGAAGGTCATCGAGGAGGCGCCCTCGTCGTTCGTCGACCCGGCGATGCGCACGCGGCTCGGCGAGGCGGCCTGCCGGATCGCGAAGGCCGCGGGCTACGTCAACGCGGGCACGGTCGAGTTCCTGGTGGACGCCGACCGCAATTTCTACTTCCTCGAGATGAACACGCGGCTTCAAGTCGAGCATCCGGTGACCGAGATGGTCACGGGGATCGATCTGGTCCGCGAGCAGCTGCGGATCGCCGCCGGCGAGCCGGTCGGTTTCGCGCAGGCGGACGTCACCGTGCGGGGCGCCGCGATCGAGTGCCGGATCAACGCCGAGGACCCCTTCGGCGGCTGGATGCCGTCGCCGGGCAAGATCACGGGCCTTCGCGCCGCGACCGGGCCGTGGGTGCGCGACGATTCCGGCGCCTACGAGGGCTACACGGTGCCGCGCTACTACGACACGCTCCTGGCCAAGCTGATCGTGTGGGGCGCGGATCGTCCCGCCGCCATCCAGCGCATGGCCCGGGCGCTGTCCGAGTACAGGGTGGTCGGGATCCTCACGACGATCCCGGTCCTCGCCCAGATCGTGGTCCACGAGGATTTCCGCGCGGGCCGGCTCTCGACCGGCTTCCTCGACCGGGTCCTGCCGACGTTCGCCGCCGAGCGCGACCGCGCGCGGTCCATCGCCGTCATCGCCGCGGTGCTCGCGGAGTACGAGCGCCGGGGGCGACGCACCATCGTGGAGGCCCCGCCGCCGTCGGCCGACGACTGGCGGACCGGCCGCCATCCCGGGTGGCGCTCGTGAAGTTCGCGGTGACGGTCGGCGACGCGACCGAGACGGTCGAGGTGAGCGGCGAGGCCGGCACGTACCGCTTGACCATCGGCTCGGAGGTCTGGGAGGTCGACGCGCGCCTGACCGCGCAGGGCATCTACTCGCTGCTGATCGGCGGCGTGTCGCACGTGGCCGACGTGTTCGACGAGGACGGCGCGTGCGTGGTCGACGTGGGCGCCGAGCGCTACGTCGTCAACGTCGAGGAGTACACGCGCTACATCATCCGCACGAAGGGTGGAGCCGGCGGCGGCCCCGGCGCTCGGACCCTCGTGGCGCCGCTGCCCGGTCGCATCGTCAAGGTGGCCGTCAAGCCCGGTGATCGCGTCGAGAAGGGCGCGACCCTGCTCGTGATCGAGGCGATGAAGATGGAGAACGAGTTCAAGGCGGGCGCCGCCGGCACGATCGCCGAGGTGCGGGTCGAGCCCGGTCAGGCGGTCAACGGCGGCGACGTGCTGATCGTCATCCGCTGAGAGCCGCCTCAGTGGTGTAGGATCTTCGACAGGAACTGCTGGGCGCGCTCCGAGCGCGGCGTGCGGAAGAAGTCCTCTTTCTTGTCGTCCTCCACGATCTGGCCCTGGTCCATGAAGATCACCCGGTGCGCCACGCGGCTGGCGAAGCCCATCTCGTGGGTCACGACCATCATGGTCATGCCCTCGCGGGCCAGCTCGGTCATGACGTCGAGCACCTCGTTGATCATCTCCGGATCGAGCGCCGACGTCGGCTCGTCGAAGAGCATCGCCAGCGGATCCATCGCCAGGGCCCGCGCGATCGCGACGCGCTGCTGCTGACCGCCCGAGAGCTGTCCGGGATACTTCGCCGCGTGCTGGGTGAGGCCCACGCGCTCGAGGAGCTTCATCGACCGCGCCGCGGCCTCGTCCTTCGACCGGCCGAGCACGCGGACCTGCCCCAGGCTGATGTTGTCGACCACGCTCATGTGCGGGAAGAGCTCGAAGTGCTGGAAGACCATGCCGATCTGCGCGCGCAGGCGCGTGAGGTTGGTCTTCGGATCGCCCACCGAGACGCCGTTGACCAGCACCTCGCCCTTCTGGAAGGGCTCGAGCCCGTTGACCGTCTTGATCAGGGTGCTCTTGCCGGAGCCCGACGGGCCGCACACGACGACGACCTCGCCCTTGTTGACGGCGGTCGAGCAGCCATTCAGCACCTGCACGGTGCCGTACCACTTGCTCACGTCCTTCATCTCGATCATCGCCATGGTGACGCCCTCCCGCGGCTCCTCAGCGGCTCGGGACCGCCAGCCGGAGCTGGAGCCGCTTGACGAGGCTCGACAGGCCGAAGCTGATCGCGAAATAGACGACCGCGACGAACAGGTACATCTCGACCAGGCGGCCGTCTCGCTGGGCGACCTTGGAGGCGGCGCCGAGGAAGTCGGTGATCGAGAGCACGTACACCAGCGAGGTATCCTGGAAAAGAATGATCGTCTGCGTCAGCAGGACCGGCAGCATGTTCCGGAACGCCTGCGGCAGCACGATCTGCCCCATCGTCTGCCAGTAGGAGAGGCCGAGCGCGTACCCGGCCCACATCTGCCCGCGCGGGATCGACTGGATGCCGGCGCGCATGATCTCGCAGTAGTAGGCGGCCTCGAACATCATAAAGGTGATCAGCGAGGAAAGGAACGCGCCGACCTGGATCGGGCGCGTGGCCCCGATGAGCCAGCCACCGATCCACGGCACCAGGAAGTAGAACCAGAAGATCACGAGCACGAGCGGTGTCGAGCGCATCACGTTGACGTACGTGCTGGCCGCCGTCGAGACCGCGCGATAGCTCGCCAGCCGCATCATCGCCAGGAGCGTGCCGAAGACGATCCCGCCGACCATCGCCAGCGCGGTCAAGGTGAGCGTGAAGGTCATGCCCTCGCGGAACAGGTAGGGCGCGGTGCGGCGGATCACGTCCCAGTCGAAGCCGCCGAGCACTAGTGGCCCGCCTGGGGCATCGCCTGACCGCTACCGATCAGGCCAGGTATCGCGACGCGTTTCTCGAGCCAGCGCATGCCGATGACGACGATGAGGTTCAGGAAGAGATAGATGAGCGTCGCGGCGGTGAACGCCTCGAAAACCTGGAAGCTGAACTCCTGCATCGAGCGGGCGGCGGCCGTCAGCTCGACCAGGCCGATCGTGAGCGCCACGGCGCTGTTCTTGATGATGTTCAGGAACTCGGAGGTCAGTGGCGGCATGACGATACGCAGCGCCATCGGCAGGAGCACGAAGCGGTACGTCTGCGGCAACGTGAGGCCGAGCGCGACGCCCGCCATGCGCTGACCGCCGGCGAGCGACTGGATCCCGGCGCGCGTCTGCTCGGCCACACGCGCGGAGGTGTAGAGCCCCAGGCACACGACCGCGGTGTAGAAGGCCGAGCGCGGCAGCTGCTTGAGCCAGGCGCCGGCGGCCGCGGGCAGGAGCTCGGGGACCACGAAGAACCAGAGGAACATCTGGACCAGGAGGGGCACGTTGCGGAAGATCTCGACCCACGCGTCGCCGAGCAGGCGCAGCCAGCGAATCGGCGTGGTGCGGATGACGCCGACGATCATGCCAAGGATGAGCGCGATGATCCAGGCCGACAGGGCGGTCAGCAGGGTCCAGCCGAGCCCGGCGATGAGGGTGTCGAGATAGGTGCCGTGCCCGTCGGGCGAGAGCTGCCAGAAGATGCCCCAGTTCCAGTTGTACTTCACCGGGTCAGCTCCCCCGCCGGGCGGGCGCGGCGCCCAATGACGAGCCCGCTACTTGTAGTCGTTCGGATCGCCCGAGTCCGTGGGCTTGGCCACGACGTGCTTGAACACCTCGCTCATCGGCACGTTGAGGTTGATGCCCTTTGGCGGCACCGGGTGCAGGAACCACTTCGCGTAGATCGTGTTGATCTCACCCGACTTGTAGACCTTCGTCATCGCGTCGTCCACGACCTTCTTGAACGAGGGGTCGTCACGGCGCAGCATGATGCCGTAGGGCTCGACGGAGAGCGCGTCGAGGGAGATGACCCACTCCGACGGGTTCTTCGAGTTCGCCACCAGGCTGTAGAGCAGGATGTCGTCCATGAAGAAGGCGACGGCGCGCCCGGTCTCGACCATCAGGAACGACTCGGCGTGGTCCTTCGCCGGCAGGATCGTCATGCCGAGGTTTTTCTGGCCGTTGAGCTCGGTGATCTGCTTGATGTTGGTGGTGCCCGAGGTGGAAACGATCGTCTTGCCCTTGAGGTCGTCCAGGCTCTTGAGGTTCGCCGCCTTCTTGCTGACGAAGCGGTTGGCCGTCACGAAGTGGGTGATCGTGAACGCGACCTGCTTTTGGCGCTCGAGGTTGTTGGTGGTCGAGCCGCACTCGAGGTCGATCGTGCCGTTCGCCATCAGCGGGATGCGCGTCGCCGAGGTGACCGGATTGAGCTTCACCTGGAGGTTCGGCATCTTCAGCTCGGCCTTGACCGCGTCGACGATCTTGCCGCAGAGGTCCATCGCGTAGCCGACCGCCTGCTGCTTGTCGTCGAAGTACGAGAAGGGGATCGACGCGTCACGATGTCCGAGCGTGATCGCGCCCGTC
>Ga0306922_10006056_pt1 | contig 11569 bp, 10 predicted proteins | sample sta12Cox44000082_FD_203758 | JGI IMG/M metagenome (GOLD analysis project Ga0306922, IMG submission 203758) | Lab enrichment of tropical soil microbial communities from Luquillo Experimental Forest, Puerto Rico - statoxic.12C.oxic.44.000.082 (v2)... | ecosystem: Environmental > Terrestrial >... | reverse complement strand
GCGTATTCAAATATCCGAAAGGTCTCGAGCGACCAGTGAATCTTTCCGCTCGAAACATCCCAGCCCCAGCTGCCCGTATGGCTCAATAGTTGAGCCTCGGCAAGGTATGACTCCTTTCTCTGTAACTCGCGGTAGAGTTCTTGGAGTCTTACAATCATGTCGTTGAAGACGTTCCCAAGCCGGCCGATTTCATCATTTCCGCCAGCCGGGACCCGGTGGCCGAACTCACCTCTCGCCAAAGCCCTGGAGCCTTGCATCAACCGCCGGAGTGGCTGAGTGATGCTGCGCGTGACGGCCAAGCCAAGGAAAGCCGCGAACAAAAGCGTCAACATTGCCGTTATCGGCACAATGATGAGAATCTTCCTTTGCACCCCCGTTATATTCAAGACGGCTTGGGCTCGCTCCTTGCCGACCTCGCGGTCAATGTTCTCGACCAGCTGCTCACTCCTCGATTCCAATGGCCGCACCTGATTGCTTAAGCGCAGCCGCACCGCCTCCCAGTCTCTCGATTGCGCGAGGGCGATGATGCCTTCGAGCTCCGCCGGTAGCGTGTCCTGAATGGTCAAAAGGGTCGGCAGCAGTGCCGGGTCAATTTGGACCTGCGGCGGCAACTCGCTGAGAGCATTTCTGGTGCGCCGGCTGTTTTGCAGCAGGGCGTTACGAATAGTTTCCGCCTCGTTTAGCAGATCGTCCGTGCTTTCAGAATGCGCGAGCGCGTCCAGCCGCTCATAAAACGACATGAGACTGATATGCGTCTGCAGCACGGCAATCAGCTCTTGGTCCACACCCCCTAGGCGCTCGGCTTGGGCTCGCGCCTGGTGGAATTGCCAAAGCAGGACCGCATTTCCGAGCAGAAGCGCCAATATGATGGAGAGAAAGCAAAGTGTCAGGCGAGGACCGATATTAAGACGGTCCAGGTGAAAGTTGCTCTCGCTCGCTTCTTTCGCCCATCTGGCAAGTTTCACGACCGTCACCCGTCGCTCCCGTTCGTTCATTTCAAACTACGCGAGGCCCTGACTCACACGCCTATGGCCCCGGGTCGAAACCTGCGGAAAGAGGTCCGGTCCATCTGCTCAGAGAGCCTTAGCACCGAGCTGTGACCCTTGCTTCGGGGGTGGTCCGGGCTTGAAGCCAGTGATTTGAACCAATTCATTCTCTAACTCTGCTGCTGCCACTGGCGCACTCTTTTCACCTGTCAGCACCGAATGCAGCGCGGCGATATACGCTCTCGAGACTTTCTCGTATTTCTCGCCGGCCACGATCGATGGACGCGCCACCACACGGCCTCGGTGTTCCCCCAATTTGGCAAGCTGGGGGTACGGTTGTAGGATTTCCGGCAATTCGTAAAGCACCCGTTCCTTGGGGGCCTCTGCCTGCTCCATTGACTGGAGCAGTTCGGCATCCCGGCGAAGGAGAAAGCGGATCAGCTCCAGTGCTTCCCGCGAATGCCCAGAGGTTCGGGAAACCGCCAGACCATTTCCACCCAACGCATTGGCACTCCCGACGCGGCCCGCCGGAAGGCTGGTTATGCCAAATTGCGCCGCGTCTTCTGGAAGGTCGTGGAATTTGATCAGGCTATAGTCCGACGCCCAACCCCGAAGGAAGGCTGCTTTTCCGGAGTTCCACCTGTTATCGGCGTCCCACTTCTCGTAGGCCACCACACCAGGTGGTGAAATGGAACCCACCCAGCGCGCTGCGCGTTGCCAAGTCCGGATGGCTATTGGGTTGTTTACGCTGATCGTTCCGTCTTCTTCAATAATGCGTCCGCCGCCTTCGCTTATCTGCCATTCCAAACCCGAGCAGGTCAAATCTTCGTTCATACCTCCTTCCCACACGTAACCCCAAAAGTCTTTATGACCTTTGGCGCGCTCACCCGCTTGAATCCGCGCGGCCATGGCTTCGAGTTCATCCCATGTTTTAGGCGGTCCAGGATATCCGTACTTTCGCAGAAGGTCCGACCGATAAAGTAAGACGCCCACGTAGGCGTGACGTGGTATAGCCACGACTTTATCACCCAACGTATAGCTTGCGAGCACCACTGGATATTGTGAGGAAAGTTCGGGGGTGAAGTACGGTTTTAGATCCATCAGATACTGGTTGAATATTCCGGACCAAATGACATCGATGCCGTACACGTCTGGCGTTGCGCCGCCTTTCTGAAGTAACTCACGCCACAAGGCCAGTTGCCTCAGAGAACCATCCGGGCGAGGAAGTCGCTTGACCTGGATTCTTGTTTCTCGTGTGAAGGCCTGGAGGTCTTGACCTAATCCAGGCAAACGTTCAGGTGCGTCGTACTCAATATCGAGAAACGTGACCGTGGGCGGTTCAGGCGAAGGTTTCCTCGTACAACCCACAGCCAGCGAAAGCAGCAAAATCCACCCTGCGCCAATGATCTTCATTGAACTCGACCACCGACCCGCACAACCCCTTCCGTTGCAGCTCGCCCCTGTCCTCTCGGCGGCAACGGGTTGCACGAACGGTGCACCTGGCGCAGCAGGATGAACTTGCCATCATCTGAGAGGCCTTCGCATTTCCCTTCCGGCAGCCTCGCCGTCATGGCTGGATCTCCTGTCGCTAGCGCCTTGATCGCAAAACCCCACTTGAACTTACAGGCACCGATGATACACCTTCGATCGTCGTGCGTTCGACCGATGTATTCGTCCTTTTCATGTCGCGGTCGTGACAGGCCAGGTTTCCTCCGAGCGATCCAGCGCGGTCGTACAATGTCGGCCTTTGCTATTCCGTGGGGCACAATTCGGAGCTTCTTGCTACCGATCACAAAAATCTGAAAAATGCTGACTGACCGCAACGGTGATACAACGCAGACACAGAAAAATGGTGTTTGTTGCCATTTGTACAAGCCTGGCATATATAGAACAAGGACCTTGTTGGAGCCATTGGTGAAGACTCACCCCAATAATGGCGGTTTCATTCGACTCATGCGAAGGGAGTTCTAAAAACAGAGATTCCCAAAGTTCAGAGGGAACTGCAAGATCGGAGAATCTTCATTGAGTGCATGGCCAAACCTTGGAAGCGGAGATCGATGCGCGAAGAAGAAAAGTAGGATTTTGGGGAGTCGAAGGAACGCGTGGATTTTCTTGCTTGCGATGACATTGGGTGCCTGCCGGCAGCCCCCAAGGGAGCAGGTAACCTTGAACTACTTCCGACTGGGGTGGTTGTCTCAATCCATCGAGTCATCGTCAGCGGCGCCTCTATTGCAGCGCTTCACGCAGGAGACCGGCATTCACCTTAAGAATCTTCCCGTTCCTGAAAGTACCCTCGACCAATTGGATCTTTCGCGCAAGCTTCTACAGGAGGGTAGCTCCGGTCCCGATGTTCTGGGACTCGATTTGATCTGGTCCGGGGTTCTGGAAGGCGATCTCATCGATCTGCGACCTTACATGGCGACTGAAATCTCCTCGCTCGAGCCACAATTGCTGCCCGGTTACACCGTGAATGGCAAGGTTGTGGCTGTGCCTTATGCGGTACAGGTAGGGTCTCTGCAATATCGAACCGACCTTCTTCGCGACTACGGCTATGATCATCCTCCAAGGACCTGGGATGAACTTGAGAGCATGGCCCAGCGAATCCAGGCAGGCGAGCGGGCCAAAGGTAAGAAAGATTTCTGGGGCTACGTCTGGCAAGGCGCGGCCGCCGAAGCTTTGACTTGCAACGCCTTGGAATGGCTGGTGGCCGAAGGAGGGGGACAGATAATCGAAAACGATCGGACAATCAGCGTGAATAATCCGGCGGCGATTCGCTCCTGGCAACGGGCCAAACGCTGGATTGGCTGGATCTCGCCCCCCAGCGTCTTGGCGTATCGCGAACTCGATTCCATGAATATTTTTGACGCCGGAGGAGCCGCTTTTAGCCGTGTCTGGGCAGGCACCACGATTACGCCGAGCAGGGAGTTTCACCTGATCCATACACGAAGCTCGCTGCCGGTCAGCACGGCTGGTTTTGCGAGCATGCCGGGTGGGCCGGGAGGGCAGGCCGGCACTCTGGGAGGGTCAGGCATAGCGGTATCCCGACAATCGGTCAAACGTGAAGAGGCTGTCGAACTTGTTCGCTTCCTGATTCGCGAGGAAATCCGCTCGAACCAACAGGAACAAGCTTCGGCCAACCTGCCTGCACAGCCCCGAGTCTCTAATCTGCCGTCGCTGTCGGATCCCCACAACTCTTCTGAGATGCCCGGTTCACCGAAGAGCGGTATCGTCAGCCGCCCCTCCGCCGTGGTTGGTGAAAAGTATGATCAAGTCGCCCGAGCTTACATTGCCGCCGTGCATTCGGTGTTGACTGGACAGAGTGGCCCGCGGGAAGCCACGGCTAACCTCGAAAAGATACTCATCCAAATAACAGGTTTCGGCACCGGCCCTCCCAAGACGACGAAGTAAATCCTATACTAGCGGGATGGTTGTATTCGGCCGTTGCGTTTTATGATTGCAGAAATGCGCCGGAAGATGTTTTTAAGTGAGATCGAATGAAGTCACCAGACCTCAAGAATCCCAGCATTGGTCCGGGTCTGACGCTTACGTTTGTTCTCTTAATGACCGTCATCTTGGGTGGGAACGGCCTCCTCATCTGGCAGTTTCATGCGGCGCACCTGCAAACAGATCGTCTAACCAGTGTAAGTCAGCAACTGATTGCGGTTTTGCGTCTTCAGGAAGGTCTGCGTTCATTTCATCAGCGGCTGGACGAACTCGCACAGTCCAAGGATGCCCACGGCCTGGCAGCCGAAGCGAGGCCGTTGCGAGCGGCACTCCTTGAACAGACTCAACAAACAAGGAGTGCCCTCGCCCTTTTCCCGCGTGGAGCCCGTGTAGAACCAGCATTTCTGCCAGTTCTGGACGCAATCGACATCACCCTACCGGCACAACTCGCGGACATCACCGCCTTGGCTACGTTAGGCGACTGGGAGGCTGTTCGTCTTCGCCTGGACAATGATTTAAAACCCGTGGAAGCCCTGACTTCAGACCTGGTCAAGAGCATCGACCAGGACGTCAGCGAAGAGCTGCCCTATACCGTTACAAACATGAGGACGTTGCAGCGTAAAATCCTGCTTTTCGTGCCAGCTACCGCGATCGCCACGTTTTTAATCGCCGCATTCTTTGGCTGGGCTATAGCGCGACGCATTCTGCAACTTCGTCTGGAAGAACGAGTGACCGGGCGCACGAGAATCGCACGGGAGCTGCACGATACTCTACTGCAGAGTTTTCAGGGAGTTTTGCTTCGCTTTCAAGCTACCATTAACGTGCTGCCCGATCGTCCGGAGGAAGCCAAGGAAAAACTCGAAGGCGCTATCGAAGAAGCGGCTCGAGCCATCAAGGAGGGCCGCGACGCCTTGCAGGGGCTGCGCTCTCCGACGACAGAAGTCAACAATGATCTCGCGGCGGCACTCAGTACTCTGGGAGAACAACTCGCGGCCGATAGAACCGACAAGAACCGTCCAGTTTTTGAAGTACAGGTGGCAGGCGCGCCGCAAGACCTGGACCCGATTCTTCGTGATGAAGTCTACCGGATTGCTGGTGAAGCCCTCCGCAACGCCTTCCGGCATGCCCAGGCGCGGCGGATCGAAGCGGAGATCCAATATGACGAAGGGCAGTTGCGGGTGCGCATTCGCGATGATGGGAAGGGCATGAGCTCACAGATTGCGACGGACAAAGGCCGCGCTGGACACTGGGGCCTGAACGGAATGCAGGAAAGGGCCAAAGTTGTAGGCGGCAAGCTGGAAGTATGGAGCAAGCTCAATTGTGGCACAGAGATTGAGCTGAGTATCCCCACTGCCAAGATTTGACATCCTCCCCCGCCTGAGGGCTGGGGATTGGCCGAAATAGGCGCCGACCACCGCGACCTGCCCGTTGATGCACGGCTCGACCTCGCCTTCAAAGAAGGCATTGCCGTCACATTCTTGCGGGCCACATCCCTGCAACGTCACCCGGTCGCGAACGATGCCCACCGCCCGGCGCGCTTGGTCGCCCGCAGGATCCAGACCCAGGTCCCGCAGCAGCATGAGGACGTGCATAGTGGAGTTCCACCCGCGGTTCCATGCCGCGCTACCCCACCGGCCGTCGTCTGCCTGGAGGGCGAGTAGCCGGGCCCCCAGGCCCTCAGTGGCGACCCGCGCGCGCTCGGCCGCGACCTCCCTTGTGGGCGCACCGGTCAGGTCCCGCATCACTTGCCAGCGTATCGACGGATCCGAATCGAACAGCCAGTCGATGACGGTCACAGATCTCCCTCCAGCATTCGGATCATCGTCCTATCGGTCTTATGCTCCTGCGGATCGCACGATAATTCACTTTTGCCACTGCCTGATGCCATAGTCCGTCGTAATTTGGACCACGTTTGCTATTGGGCTGCTCGCGCAAGAAGTCGAAGACGCCAAAGATCACATCGTGGTCGATTCGCGCCGATCTCGTGCGCAAGCTCGATCGCAACGACACGTTCCGTACAAGCTTCTTTTTTACATTGATGCCCAAGCATGCACAATTTACACGAACTAGTACGAGTCGTTTTGGCTTTTGCGAGTTCAGCTCTCTGCGTAAGTGGCGATACAAAAGACGCTTACGTTTAGGATGTCAATCTGGCGCGCCAACTGCTTCTCTTCTCTCGACGTGTCTTACAGTCTCGTTTTGACGATCGGTTTACCATCTACTTCCCGCCCACAGGTGCCGTCAGTCTAGCTAATCCCACGGATCTCGGATTACAAACACTTGGGATCTCACAGAAAGAAGGATGGGCAACACTTAATGCGACAGGATTCGAATTGTTTGTTAGAAGGCGAAGCGCTACGCCTGGCCCCGCAAGGCAACGCCGCCGCGTTTGAGTTTCTCTACCGCCGCCACCGTAAACGAGTCTACGGACTCTGTCTTCGCATGGTTAAGGACCCGATTCAAGCGGAGGACCTGACTCAGGAAACGTTTCTAGCCGTCCTTCGAGGAATCGGCGATTTTCGCGGACGATCTACGTTCACAACCTGGCTTCACCAGGTCACCCGCAACACCGTGCTTATGAGTGTCTGCAAACGACGGATAAAGGAAACATCGCTTGAGGAAGCGGTGGAGTCCGGCGGCGAAAATCGCCGGATGCGCGAGGAATTCGGAATGCCCGACCGCCTGCTTGAAGCCACTGCTGACGGCATGATTCTTCAAACTGCTGTTTCAAAACTATCTCGTGGATTTCGTACGGCCCTGTTACTGCACGACCTCCACGGTTACGAACACAGGGAGGTTGCCGCTATGCTCGGTTATGCTGCAGGAACTTCGAAATCTCAATTGCACAAAGCCCGTCTTCGCGTCCGGGAGTTGCTCCAGAAATATTTTCAGACCCGCAAGCGCAAGGACAACCGCTCAGACTATGTCTCTGACGATCAGGCTTCAACCGCTCCAGTGGCGCCACGCGACGATAAGCCCGATTCTGACCTGGAACAACGTTCTCCAGCGGGGGAACCCTCGAGCAAACCGCAACGAGCCATCCCGAGTTGGTGCGAACCTCTCGACGAAAAAGAGAAGCCGCGCACTGGGCGAAAATGACTCTTGCATCTCCAGCAGTCTCTTGCGACCCGTGCCCTCGAAAGGGAGACACATCCGCGCCCCGCGAACAGCGGACCTCGGCGGTGATAACCAGATGGCATTGTTTCCCTCTCTTGCTGGCCGGCGCAGGTGAAACTGGTCGCTCAAGAACCTGGCCGATAGGGCATCGGCGCGTTTCGCCACATTCAATAGTTCCTGAATCTGCTTGCCGTTACTTGTAGAGGTGACGACCCTCCTGCATCGTCAAGAATGATCGGTCCGCACGCGGCAGAATTCCGAGCAGGCTATTCCTACTGTGTCTTCGCAAAATCTTTACTGCAAAAAAGTAAGGTTTCGGAATACAATGTCACTCCCAAGACAAAAGCAGCTTTTTGCGTAACTCTTACAGGGAGCTTCTGCTATGCCCATCGCCACCGCCAATCCTGCTACGGGTGAACTTGTCAAAAAATTTGAGCCGCTCACCGATGCCCAGGTCGATGAAAAAATTTCCAAAGCCGCAGACTCCTTCCGGAGTTTCCGCAAGACGTCCTTCGCTGATCGTGCTCGGTGGATGAACAAAGCCGGCGATATCCTGGTCGCCGAAAAAGACTCTCTCGGCCGCCTCATGACCCTCGAGATGGGCAAGACACTCGGTTCCGCGGTTGCCGAGGCCGAAAAGTGTGCCACCGCCTGCCGCTATTACGCCGAGCACGCCGAAAAATTCATTGCCGATGAAATCATCGAAACCAACGCCTCCAAGAGCTACATCCATTACCAACCCCTCGGCATCGTCCTGGCTGTCATGCCCTGGAACTTCCCTTTCTGGCAGGTTTTTCGTTTCATCGCGCCCGGGCTGATGGCCGGCAATGTCGGCTTGCTCAAACACGCCTCGAATGTTCCCCAATGCGCGCTGAAGATTGAGGAGATCCTCTGTCGCGCTGGTTTTCCTGACGGTGTCTTCCAAACCCTCCTCATTTCGGCCTCTCAAGTCGACCGCATCCTCGAAGATCCGAGGGTTGCCGCCGCCACCCTCACCGGCAGTGAACAAGCCGGCATTCAGGTTGGCGTTTCCGCTGCCAAGCGCATCAAGAAAGTCGTTCTCGAGCTGGGTGGCAGCGATCCCTTCATCGTCATGCCTAGCGCCAACCTCGAGGAAGCCGCCTCCATCGCGGTCAAAGCGCGCGTCATCAACAATGGCCAGTCTTGCATCGCGGCCAAGCGCTTCATCGTCCACGAGCAAATCGCGGACGCTTTCGAGAAAGAATTCGTCAATCGCATGCAAGCTCTCAAGCTCGGCGACCCCTTCGACCCGAAAACCGACGTCGGCCCTCTCGCCACGCCCGACGCCGTAAAAGACATCGACCGCGACGTCCAGAAAACGGTTCAAGCCGGCGCCAAGTTACTCGTGGGCGGCAAACCACTGGCCGGCCAAGGGAATTTCTATCCACCAACCGTTCTCACTCACATCCCCAAAGATTCCCCCGCCTATCGCGAAGAATTCTTCGGCCCTGTCGCCAGCATCTTTCGTGTGAAGAGTATCGACGAAGCCATCGCCATCGCCAATGACAGCCGCTTCGGCCTTGGCGCCAGCGCCTGGACAAACGATCCGCGCGAGCGCGAACGCTTCATCAACGATCTCGAGTCCGGCATGGTGTTCATCAATCAGATGGTGGCCTCCGACCCCCGCGTCCCTTTCGGCGGCGTAAAGGCTTCCGGCCATGGCCGTGAGCTTGGGCCCTACGGCATTCGCGAGTTCACCAATGCCAAAACCGTCTGGATTCGTGACTTGGCGAAATAGCCCCTTTGCATTGCGGCGCACACGAGCCCGCTAGCAGCGGGCGCGCGACCTAGAAGTGGAAGTCAAGCCGCCCGAGCCTCGCGACGCCCTTCCCAATAATCCTCAAAGCGGCCGTTGAGATGAGAGCAGCGCAACGCCAAGATCGCGTTGGCTCCCCGCACGGTCCAGAACATTCCTGACTGTTTCAGTCGTGAACCAATCACTGTCTTGCATCCAGCTTCGATCACACCCGAGCCAACAAACAAGTGCTGGCGACGAAACTTGGGATAGCGCATGCGCTCTGCATTTCTTTCGAAGTAATCGGCCTCGGTGCGAAGCTTCTCGGTCATTTGGAAATTGCTGGTTTCGATGGCCCGCAGCACACTTACCAGTTTTTCGATTTTTCCCTTGTCCAGGAGACGCTTCTGGTGAACCTTCATCCAAGCTTTCTGTTTGACGTCCTCATGAGGATAACAGCTGTCGCGCTACCTCCCAGAGATGCTGGCGGGCATGGTAGAGATCGACAATCTGCATCGCATCCGGAAAGTGTTCGGCGACCAGAGCCCAGATCCATTCCGCACCGTCACCGATAACCACCTTCTTTTTCGCCAAGCGCCAACCTCGTTTTAGCGCTTCCCGATAGATGCGCTTGCCAAACTCTTCTGCCGTTTCAATGGCCCCGGTGTAGGTCGTGGAATCCGGGTCGCGGATGGCGAAGCCTTCCTTGTCCCAGGTGGTTTGCGTGAATACACATCCCAACTTGGCCTCCCGCGTATGAGCGGGTTGGCCCTCGGTCTTGCCTTGCCGACCCGCGGTCTCTTTCTTCACCACCGGGACTCCGGTCCCGTCCATTTGCACATACAAGATGGGAATGGGCTCGCCGACAAGGATGGGCAGATCCAACTGCATCGCGCTCTGGATCTCTTGTTGTTCCCGTTGGGCGATATCACTTCCGATCGTCTCCGCTGTACGCTCGACGGATTTGGTAGTCACTTCGATTCCAGCCAGAACTTTCAGCTGCTCGCGGCCATCATCGAAGGGAGACTGCTGGCCCACCAGAGCCTGCATGCGGCGTACCCCAGGAGAGAATTCGGTCCTCTCAATGTCCAGTTCGACATCGACAGGAAATTGGCCAGTCTGACAGCGTGGGCATAGATAGTAGGGACGCGAGACTTGCACTGAACCCACCGTCGTCAGCACCGGTTTCGAGCGCAACTCGCGGTACCGGGCGAGTTCCCCGCAAGGACAAGCCACCGTGCGTTGGGCGCCGGTCGGTGCCGGGAACTCCAGCAGTTCGGTCAAGGCGGCCGGCGCCCGCCCGGTGCATGGCGGAACGTACGGCCATCTCCAGCGCTTCCAGATCGAAACGCCCGGTCTTGCGCCGACCCTGGAAAATGACCCGCAGGAGTTGATCTACTTCGCGCGCGATCTCTTGACGGATCGCTTCGGCCGTTTTTTTTCCTGCTCCGTTTCTGACTCTTCCTCGATTGGCCGCAGATGGCAGATCTTGGCGTTGGTTTCGATAAATTCCCGGCTGAGTTGCTGGAAATTGCGGAACTCCGCAACCTCGCGTTCTGCCTTGCGGGCCGCAGCCGGAGTCGACAACGACTCCGAAAGGGTTTTACCGTCCACTTTATAGGTAAGCCGGAGATTCGGGCCGTGGCCTGGCTGGCCGGGCCGATGGCAGCGGCAGTTTGGCTTGCCACAGCGACCCGACGTGGTGGAAATGGAACCAGCTCGAAGATCACCGAGTTCCGCGATCCGCCGAGCGATGGCGTTCCGATGCTGCTCTAATTCCGAAAGAGAATACGGCATGGGGTAAGTTTAACCTCCTCAGTCCTAGCGTACTATATACGCTAGGATATCGCCACAAAAAAAAGAAAACCAACTATCCGCCCTTCTATGTCGTCCGCCCGCTAGCAGCCCTGTTCTTGACATCCGGGGACTTCGCGTATATGAACGTGATGTTCCTGACCCCTAATCAGCCTTCGTCGAGCCAAGCCCGAGTCCCGCGGCGTGGATTCGATGCGCGGGTCGCCTGGGTCGGCGGCCCTCCCGCAATTTATGACGGGTAATCTAATCCACACGCAAACACCGGACAGATGCTGGACTCCGCGCTCAGTGACCTCATGACAGGGGCCCTTGAATTCGAGTTTGGACGACTCTCGCCAATCCGGACATCGTCGAACAGATCCGTCAATTGGTTCAGGGCCGCGAGATGATGCCGCTGGCCGAAGGTCCCGAAGACATCAAGCGTTTCGGCGAAGAACGCTAACCCCTCACG
>Ga0306922_10006054_pt1 | contig 11571 bp, 9 predicted proteins | sample sta12Cox44000082_FD_203758 | JGI IMG/M metagenome (GOLD analysis project Ga0306922, IMG submission 203758) | Lab enrichment of tropical soil microbial communities from Luquillo Experimental Forest, Puerto Rico - statoxic.12C.oxic.44.000.082 (v2)... | ecosystem: Environmental > Terrestrial > Soil... | reverse complement strand
ATGATCGTGCCTTTACCTCTCGGAACGTCAATCGTGACAGTATCGTGGAACACAGGCATGAGCCTCACATGGTAAGAGCTCGCGCCCGTCTGGTTGAATTGCGCCCGCATCGTCGCGTCCTCAAGCTGGAGTAAATTACCGGCGTCGTTCTGCGAGAGAGGTCCGCCGGGGCCTATGGGGAAACGTGGCGAGAGCGAGCCGGCCGTCGCGAACGGAACAGAGCCGAAGTCATACGTCGCGAATATCGGTGACGCCAGCGTCGCAGGGAGAGCAGCGCTCCCGTCGAAAGATAGTCCATCGACGGTCACGATGAGGGGAGTGATGTCGACCGTGATGGTCACGTCGCAGTCCGAGCCCGAGCAGTTGTTTGGATCGGCGCCGACCATGTTATGGCCGTAGGTAACCCCATCGAGCGGGTTGAAGGTCGATCCAAACCAGTGGGCGACCGTGCGGGCCGTGGGCAGCGGAGCCGCCCCTCCGACCGTCGTGCTCAAAGCTTGCATCTGTGAGTCGTCGATCACCAGAGGCTGGGACTGGGCAGCGGCAATCTCGGCAAGCCCAAACAGCAGAAAGCCAACCAATACCGTAACGAGCGATAAGCGTCTTCCAATCATTCTTAACCTCACTTTTCTAAAGGATCATCGAAACATGCCCATTCCGTGTGAACCTACGCCCCCTTTCAAGCCGGTGCCTGCTGTCTCCGCAGCCTGTTTTTCGCCGGAGCCACATGTGCCGGGGTTGTTGCCATAGATACAGTTGCTATTAAGGTCGGCGGACGGGTTCGTGATTTTGGAGATTCACTCCTTGCGGAAAGCGACTGTAGATGAACTCGAGGAAAGTAGTTGTCACGGTTAGTTCAAGGACCTGTCAACTTTCTGCAAATTTGTTGGTTACTTCGTGACTACCCCAGCCGCGCCCGCGACCGTCGGCGACATAACCGCCATTCGGCACCGTTCGACCCACTAAGCGGGGGGCTGACCTCGGGCGTGGATTACAGCATGTTTACCGCGCCGGTGAATGTGTCTCAAATCTCCTCCCGACAGATAAGTTCGCCGTCGCGCTCCGCTAGCATCGCGAGAATCAGCAGCGGCTGGTCTTGCAATACCTGCCGGCGGTTGCCGCTACACAGGTCTCCGCTTCTGAGGTTGAGTTCAAATGGTCCGAAGCGAAGGTGGGCTGGCAAAGCATCCTTCATGGAGCTGCGCTCGAACTGAGGAATCGCCCAGGTAGGTTGGCAAAGTCTACCACTGGAGTCGCGCAAGGTGGAAGACTAAAGCTTCATCAGCGGCATTGCCTGAAGTACCGCAGCAAGAAAAGCGACTTGTTATGAGCCAGTTAGCCGGTTTGACTTTCGTTTGACGTTCTTTTGCGATCCAGTGCATTGTCCGCCGCCCCCTCTTAGTACACACTCGCCCGCGTTCTTGCGACCTATGGGGTCCTGCGGCTCGACCGGCCAGATCCAATGGCGCCAGCTACTAGTTGGGGACCAAAGGCCACCACCAGCAGCCGTCACCGGCAACCTCACCAAGGAAGCAAGACAAATTCTGCCCGGAGGAGAAGAGAATCATGAGAACAGAAGCCTACAACGCATTCACACGACCCATCGCGGCGGTGCGTGAGTCAGCCCGATGGACCGTAGCACTGGCGGTTTGTTTGGTGGTCTGCGCCCTGGCACTGGGCATTTCCGCAACGGCGCAGACCATAATCACCTTCGACCCTCCCGGCTCCGTGCTCACCGAAGCCATTGCCATCAACAATTCGGGAACGATCACAGGAGCCTATCTCGATGCTAATAATTTAGCCCACGGCTTTGTGCGCTCTTCCAACGGGGCCATCACCAGCTTTGACGTTCCAGGGCAAGGCACACAGTCGGGCCAGGGGGTCAACGGCGCCGACAGCATCAACCCGAGAGGAGAGATTACGGGCTTTTACACAGACGATGGTTACGTGTTCCACGGCTACTTGCGCGCTCGTGAGGGCAGCTTTGTTACGTTCGACGCGCCCGGCGCGGGCACAGGCTACTTGCAGGGTACCTTTCCCCAGAACATCAATCCAGCAGGTGTGATCGCCGGACAGTACTTTGACGCCAGCAATGTGAGGCATGGATTCGTGCGCGCTTCGGACGGGACCATCACCAGCTTCGACGCTCCCAGTGCGGGCACAGGCCCGGGCCAAGGCACCATTCCGGCCGGTGCCGACGGTCTCAACCCGGCGGGAGTGATCACGGGAGCTTACATCAACATTGGCAGCAGGAGGTGAACCACGGCTTCGTGCGGGCTACGGATGGCACGATCACCGAGTACGATGTTCCGGGCGCTGGTGCCGGTCCCGGCCAAGGCACCGGTGGTGCCGCCATCAACCCCGGAGGGACGATCCGGGGATCCTACGTTGATGCCAGCGGCGTCTCTCATGGATTTGTGCGGGCCACCGACGGGACGTTCACTACGTTCGACGTTTCGGGCGCGGGCACAGGCCCCGGCCAGGGCACGACCGCGCAGAACCTGAACCCGGCGGGGGACATCGCGGGATACTATGTTGACGCAGCCAACGTGTTTCATGGCTTCCTGCGCACTAAGCATGGCGCCATCACTACGTTCGACGTTCCGGGCGCAGGCACTAGCGCCGGCCAGGGCACCATCCCAATCTCCAACAATGCGGCGGACACGATCACGGGTTATTACATTGACTCGATCGGTGTGTACCACGGCTTCTTGCGGACAGCCCATTAGCAGTAACAATGCTGGTATCGATGCTCGCGAGACGCAGCTTCAGGGCTGCGCCTTCCCTCTGCTCGGAAATGGGCTTCGCGGATGTGTTCCCAGATTAGGAATTCGAAGTCGCCAAAGTCCCGCGATGCCAGTCGGACGTATAACGGCCTACGCGGAGATTTGAATGTCTCACGGTTCACGTGTCCGACATGCCGACAAACCGTCAAAGTGGGTTCGTAAACACTGCGCCGTTAATCCCGGGTAATCGACGTGGGCAGGTTCATCTCCTTGGATTCTCTCAAGTTACACGGCACGTTCACGAGCATTTGACTTGGTTTCAGCAGGGAACCTAAGATTTCCAGTCAGTGTCAGCACATACCTTCATCGGCCAAACGGTTTCGTACTACCGCATTATTTCTTACCCCGGGTTCGGGCTGAATCGGTCTTTTTTGTGCGGTCCGTCGTCTTCTTTGCCGATTGCGTGGTCGTATTCTTGTCGCTCTTTAGCTGCGAACGCTTTGGCCTCGACGGCACACGACTAACGGGCTCCCTATTGGAGATCGTGTTCTGAGCTATATCCAATCCAAAAAGCGCTGAGAGGTCTTCGCTGTCGTTGAGTAGTTTGGTTGCTGCCGGCCGCTTTTTCGACAGAGGAAGTTCATTCCCGGCCTCAGCGATCAGCTCCCTTTCGTCAAGCTCGTGAAGCCTGAAAAGTAGTTCCGGTCGTTCATCAAGCCGGGCGCCCACGCCGTAGAGAACCGCCGCAACGTGTTTGCACATCTGGGCCCAGTCCGGGCAGCTGCACGACAACTCGATCTCGTTCGGTGACGGAAACAAGCCGGTCTTCTGCTGGCAGATGCGTTCCATCACGCTCCTAGAAAAACGTCCCTGTAGAAGCTCGACCAGGGAATCAATTGCACCGGCGCAGTCAGTGCAAATTGATCGCCACCGTGCTTTTGTGACCGGAGTGACTTTCAACGTGACCCGGTAGATGTCCGAACCGCTGACGAGAGCCTTGATCTCGCCCGAAGCAACCTGAAGATCGATCACCGATCCATTGCGCACGTAGGTTCGACCTCGCGGCAGCCGGTTTTGGAAGTCGCTGTATCGTTCGAGGTTGTCGCACCATGCCTTGCCCCAGAATGTCTTGACAATGGCACGACCTGCGACAACTACTGGCGAAAGCGGATGGCCCTTCTTTCTGAGGTCGCCCATTTCGCGCAAGGCCCGTCGCCGCCGCTCTGCCGCAGATACATAGGGTCTCCAACCCCAGCCGTCGTACACGGGTTAAGCCTCCTTCATTGCGGCGTTGATATCGAGAACGACCAACTTGAGCAGTGCCTCATCTTTCAACTCGGTGAGGAGCAGCTCAGCTCCGCTTTCCAAGAAGTCTTCCGAGAGATGGCGCTTCGATTCGATCAGTTGATCGATTTTTTCTTCGACCGTCCCGCGGCATACGAACTTGTGTACCAGCACATTCTTGTTCTGTCCAATGCGGAACGCGCGGTCCGTTGCCTGGTTCTCAATCGCCGGGTTCCACCAGCGATCGAAGTGGACCACGTGCGAAGCCGCGGTAAGATTGAGGCCTGCACCGCCGGCCTTGAGCGAGAGCACGAAGAACCCCACAGCTTCGTCGTCCTGAAACCGTCGCACCAAATCCTTGCGCTTCTTCACTTCGGTCTCTCCGTGAAGTACCAAACCGGGACGCCCAAAGACTGAAGCGAGGAACCCCGCAAGTGGCGACGTCACCTCCCGGAACTGTGTGAAGACGAGCATTTTTTCTTGCTTGGCGGCAACAACCTCGGCGATATCGCGCAAACGAACCCATTTTCCACTATCCTCTTCGCTCCACGCGCCGTCTCCCAGCCACTGGGAGGGGTGATTGCATATCTGCTTGAACCGCATCAACAGTGACAGTACCAGCCCCTTGCGCTTGATGCCCTTGGCGTCATTGAGTTGCGCGGCCAGTTCGTCGACGGCCTCCTGGTACAGTACAGCCTGCTTGCGGCTGAGATGGCAAAATGCTTTGACTTCGGTCTTGTCCGGCAGGTCCGAAATCACCGTCTTGTCGGTCTTCAGACGCCGCAAGATGTAGGGTCGCACGAGTTCACGCAGCGGACCATACGGATTATGGGTTCGGTCTGCAAGTCGCTTAGTGAAACCCGTGAACTGCTTCGCCGACCCGAGCAGTCCCGGGTTGACAAAGTCGAAAATGGACCACAAATCACCTAGGCGGTTTTCAATCGGTGTGCCGGTGAGCGCGAACCTGGATCGCGCATTGAGCTTCTTGGAGATCCTGGACTGTTTGGTGTTTGGATTCTTGATCGCCTGCGCTTCGTCGAGAACTACGAGGTGCCATGCGGTTTCCGCGAGCCAGGGCATGCGCAGCAGTGAGCCATAGCTCGTGATCACAAGATCCACATCCTGCAAGTGTGATTGAGAGAGGGTTGTGAGATCGGCCGTGGGCATTGCCGATGGATGGGCAATCAGTCGCTTCAGGCTCGGCGTGAAACGATCCAGTTCGGATGCCCAGTTGGCCAGCAGCGACGCCGGAGCGACGAGCAGGCTTGGCTGTCGATTGCCACTCGTCTGGCTCTTTAACACAAGCAGCAGAGAAAGTACCTGAATCGTCTTGCCCAAGCCCATATCGTCGGCCAAGCAAGCGCCGAGCCCGAGCTTCGCGAGAAGATACAGCCAGCGAAGGCCAACCTTTTGGTAAGGACGGAGCGTGCCCTTCAGCGCCCCGCCGGGATCCACCTGCTCCAATGCCTCGTGGCCTCGCAGCCCTTCCAGCGTTTCCGCGAGCCACGGCCCAGCGACCACTTGCGCCCAGTCGGCTTGAATATCGTCTGCGTCTTCTCCCGCAGTGACGTTAGCTCCCGCAAGCATGCGCATGGCCTCTCCAAAACTGAGTCCTGTCGCCGCGACGGCGCGTTCCACTTCGCCGAAGTGATCGATCATGCGCTTCAGCCGTTCTCGGTCAACTTCAATCCAGCGACCGCGAACCAGCGCCAGTCCATCGGACTCAGCCAGCAATTGCTCGACCTCGACTGCGGTCAATGTCTCGCCATCGAGCACGACTTCCATGCGGAAGTCGAGGAGGGCATTCTGGCCAAGTTGTGACGGCGCGTTGCCACCCACCTTAGCGGTCACCTGCGGGCGCGGAGGCCGATTTGCCTTCCATGCCGCCGGCATTCGCACCACCACGCCAGCGCTTTCCAGTTGCGGGACGTCTCTCAGCATGCGCGTAGCTTCATTGGGCGACCAGCGCAGCGGGTGGAAGATCTCGCCTGCGTCGACCATGGTCTTCAGCCATGGACAGCTCCCGGCCGCGCGCTGCACGGGAAGAAGCAGCGACAACAGACGATCCTTGTTGGCCGCGCCTGCATATTCGCGCAAGGCTTGACCCAACGGAAGATGCTGGGCCCTGGCGTGCGCTGAGAGCCTGGTGGTATAGGTCGCAAGGAAAGCAAATGGCGCAGCTTCATCTTTGCGGTTCTCGGCAAGATTGAAGTGAACGCGTCCGACAAGATTCCAGGCGGGGTTGCGGCGCTTTAGGAAATCCTGGACCGCACATTTCGACTCGAAAAGTTCACGCCGAAAAGCACTGTCCACTTCTCGCCACAGGGATTGAAGCACCGTTGCCGTCACATATTCTGCCCCAGCCATCGGCGGTGGAACTAAGGCCAACGAATCTAGTTCCGCATCCGATGGCGCCGGAACTTGCGCTTCCAGTTGCACAGCGTCCAAGTCCGGCTGAGTGCAAATCGCTGTCACATACCTCGCACCGAATTCTCGCCAGTAGGAGAAAACGGAAGGAATAACCGTCCCAACTTCTGCGGCCCCAAGTTGGAGAAGCCCATGACCCGATCCACGCGCGAAGGCGTCCCGCAAACGTTGAGCAAGCTCCCGATCAAGAGGCTGGGCGTCACGATCCTCTGTCAAAGTGAGATGACCGTGAGGAGTTAGAGCCGGGACAAGGAATACCGCATCCATGCAAAAGAACTATCACCTAAAGTCGCCGAGCCGCAACGGTTTGGCGTTTATATGACTCGAAAAGTTAATACGCTATACGTAAGCATTGGCTGGAGGGCAAATGAGGGCGGGTTTGCGATTAAAGTGCCTGCGCCAGGTGCGCGGGATCGCCTGCGGATTATGAAGCTTCAGCCTGAGGTCACGCTTGTACAGCTCACCGGAGCGCGTGTCCAGCTTGAAGCAGCCGAAGCATACCCTCTGTGTGGCAATGATGGGCATACTACCCCTGCCCCTCCTGCTACTTTCGCGCGGTCAATCGCATATGTCAGTGACGAATGGACATACCCCGCAGTTCATTCCAAGGGTGCTCTGAGCCGACAGGATAGGAGGGCATTGTACGCTGAGGCAGAGAAAGAACTGCGGATGCGTCGCAAGGCTTGAATCACGGGCAATCTGGAACTTGGACTGTTCGGGGTCAAGTTGACCAAAAACGGTCTACGCTGAGATTCGCCCTACGCTGAGATTTGAATGTCTCACGATTCACGTGTCCGACATGCCGACAAACCGTCGAAGTGGGTTCGTAAACACTGCGCCATTACAGAGGACGAATTCTCACTGCGCCAATGGCACGAGGACCCAACTTCCGAGTGGCTCGTCATTTGCGAGTAATAGGCCATCGGCAATTACGCCACACTAGCCGACTTCTTAATACGCCTACAAGGGTTTCTATGACACGTGGCTGTCCATCGGCTGCTCTGCAGCGTGCTTGTCACGGTTAGAAAGAAAGTGGTCGGTCCGCGGTCCAAGAACTTTATCTTATGGACCTCGGCCGACCCGCAACTCGCCAGAATCGCCTTCTGAAGCTACGTCAGAGTCATTCTGCATTTGATGTTGTGAGCCGCACAATCCTCCATGGCGAACCAGACGGATTCTGACCCGTGGTGGCATCGTTTCCGGTCGTTAAAAGCTGCAATTGGGATTCCCGGACGGAAGTTCAGTTCGGAATGGGCCTGCGACGTAGGTGACTGCCACTGTAACATCGCTGGCCGGATTGCTAGGATCTTGGTTAATACCTATATGGCCGCTCCCATAGTCAACAAAGCCTTGGCCCTTGCTATACACATGGGGCGAGCATGTCGGGTCGTCGAATTCGTAAAAGGTGAGCTGGCCCGAGGTTACGGTAATGTAGACTGGCCCGGGATGTTTATGCCAGCCAGTGGATCCCAATGGATTGTAATAATGAGTGTCCACTTCCATGTCAATCGCGGGCTGCGCTTTGGCGATGTACTGGAACCCTGCCTGGTTCTGGTCGGTATTTACCATGAATCGGTCATACGTCCCTCTACCGATCAAAGTGCGGATAACACCGTTCGCCGGAGTTGCCGAGACCTTGAGCACGTACCCGCCGATCGCGAAGATACACAAGACCGCGACGGTTGCTATAGCTTTCAAAGCTTTTCCCTTCATTTTCGACCTCCGAGTATGTGGAACCGGGGAGCACTCTCGCTGAAAGATCGGATTTCCGCAATGGAGGCTGAACGAAGGTCTCGTGAAGTTTTCCTCAAGCGCCAATCCGCTGACCAGTTGCTACTTAGCAGTTTATGCCGCATCATCTTCAGAGCCAGCAGGAGCAGCGGTTGGGGGGGCAGGTACGGCCCACGTGTTTCATTTCGGGGATTTCACACTCGACCAGCTTGGGTATCGGCTGCAACGGGGCGAACGCATTCTGCGCCTCGAAAGAAAGCCGATGGAGTTGCTCTTCCTCCTGCTAGAAAAACGCGGAGAGCTGGTTACGCGCGAGGAACTCGCGGACAGGCTGTGGGGCACGACCGTTTTCGTTGACATCGATCAAAGCATCAACACGGCCGTTCGCAAGGTCCGAATGGTGCTTCGGGACGATCCAGATAAGCCCCGTTTCATAGAAACGGTGGCCGGGAAGGGGTACCGCTTTGCCGCGCCGGTGACCTACAACGGCGAAATCTCGAAATCGAACGGAGCGGTTGCTCGGAAAACAAAATCTGTGCTGATAGACACAGATACGGGATTTTCGAATACGCCATCCGCGGTATTCCAACAGCCAAAACCCCGATGGAACCACACAACCCTATTTGTGGGAATGGCGTTGCTGATCGCGCTCACCGCCGGCGCGCTCGCGTACTGGGGAATGCAGACTCCGGCGGCGGCGAGGGCTTCCAATTACGTCCAGCTCACCCATGACGGCAAGCGGAAAACCCTGATCGGGACTGAGGGTTCGAGGATTTACTTTTCTTCAGCGAGTTCTGACTACCAAGGCATGCTTGAGATGTCGACCTCGGGCGACGAACCGAAAAGGATTCCAGTCCTGCCTTCGCCCGCTTTCAACTCCATTAGTCTCTCGCCGGATGGCTCTAGGCTTCTCGCGGCGGAGATGCAGTCTAATGATATGGGACCCCTTTGGAGTCTGCCGCTGCTTGGTGGGTCACCGCGGAGGATGGGCGACGTGGTGGGGCAAGATGCGGCTTGGTCGCCCGATGGCAAGTCGTTGGCTTATTGCAACGGGGGCAACTTATTCGTCGCCAAGGCCGATGGAACCGAGTCCCGCATGCTGGTCACAATGAAGTACCCGGGTGTGTATCATCCGCTCTGGTCGCCCGATGGAAAGAGCTTGCGATTCGACGTCGTAGAGAGTGTGAGTGGTCAGCCGGTGACGATTTGGGAAGTTTCACTGGACGGCACCGGCCTGCATCGTCTGCTGCCTGGCTGGACCAATTCACCTGACAACGAATACGGCGGCAGGTGGACGGCTGACGGAAAGTACTTTCTCTTCGAGTCGCGTCGGCAGGTTTGGGCATTGCCTCGAAAAGCCGGTCCTTTTCGCAGCCGACCGAAACCTATCCAGTTGACGTTCAGCCCGCTGGTGATGGCCAACCCAACGCCCAGTACAGACGGCAAAAAACTCTTTGTAGTGGGTATGACATTCAACGCCGAGCTGATGCGTTACGACATGAAGTCCAGTCAATTCTTGCCGTTTATGGGAGGTATCCCCGCGGAATTCGCTTCGTTCTCCAAGGATGGGCAGTGGGTAGCATATGTGTCCTATCCCAATGGCGCCCTTTGGCGCAGCAAAGTAGATGGAAGCGAACGTTTGCAACTGACTTACCCGCCTTCCTATCTCGCCCCGCGGTCGTATGCTCTTCTGCCGCGCTGGTCTCCTGACGGCAAGACGATTGTGTTCTGGGAAACAGATTCACATGGAGTGGCCAAAATCTATGAGGTCTCGGCAGATGGCATGTCCCCGCATCTGCTGATGCCGGATGACCAAAGTCAACAATGGGACCCGAACTGGTCGCCGGACGGGCACAAGATCGTCTTTGGTGGTCCTCCGGACGATCCTTCATCGACGATCCGCATCCTTGATTTGAAGACTCACCAAGTCGACACGCTGCCTGGATCGCAGGGTCTCTTCTCTCCCCGGTGGTCCCCCGATGGGCGGTATATTCCCGCGCTGTCAACTGACTTAACGCGTATTCTCCTGTTTGACTTCCAGACCCAGAAATGGATCGAACTCGCCAAAGGCAACCTGGGCTGCCCGGAATTTTCCCATGACGGACGGTCTCTGCAATTTCTCGATATCACCGGATCGGGTACCGTGGGGAGAATACGCCTCAGTGACGGGAAGAAGGAGCAAGTTCTGGACCTGAAAAACTTTGTAGGCACAGGCCGCTATGGCACCTCTCTGGCAATCGCGCCCGACGATTCACCGTTGCTTCTGCGCGACTCAGGAACCCAGGACATCTACTCTCTTGATTGGGAAGAACCTTAGCTGTTGCGCTCTAGCTCCAATGGCGAAGAAGTTCATTTACGTGTTGCGTCCGTCAGCTTCTCGGATGTCCCGGTTCTATAGCAAAATAGACTCGGCTATGGCTGCACCGCGAGAAGAGCCATAGTACCTGGGAACCGATCGAACAAAGAGGCGAAAGCCTCAGCGGGGCTGGGAAGGGAAAGGCACAGACTAAGTAGAACATCGTTCAGTCGCACACGTGCCCGACACAGAGCGGGAATACGGATGTCCCAACGACTGCCCGGCGTCCGGCAAGGCAGCATCCTTATCTCGATGTTCGCATTGCGGCTATTCATCCTTGGTAGGAGCCGTATGCGTAAACGCGCATGGGCGATCAGTGATGGTCGTCCCTACCGCGGCAGTTCGGCGGGGCGCGGTCAACTTGATTTCATAACAATGTCGGCCCCCTCGATCACCGAGTAGACTTTGGTTTGTCAACGACCCAAGGCTCGGGAGGAAGGAGCCGATATGTGGATTATAGGTGTGGACTATCACCCGAGCGTTCAGCAAATCGCGTTTGTAAATACCGACACCGGAGAATGTGGTGAACGGCGACTGAGTCACAGCGATGGAGAAGCCGAGAAGTTCTATCGCGAGCTGAAGGCAGCAGGCTGCAAGGTGCGAGTGGGGATGGAGGCGACCGGACATGCGGGCTGGTTCGAGCGGCTGCTGGTGGAACTGGGCTTCGAGCTGTGGATCGGAGATCCGGCAAAGATCAAGGCCAAGCGGGTGCGAAAGCAGAAGACGGACCGCCTGGATGCCGCGCTATTGCTGCAGTTGCTGCTGGAGGATCGCTTTCCTCGGGTGTGGGTACCCAGTGCGGAAAATCGAGACCTGCGTCAGCTGCTGTGGCACCGGCATCGGCTGGTGCAGATGCGGACGCGGATCACGAATCAGTTGCAAGCGGTGGCCATGAATGAAGGAGTACGCCGCAAGAAGGCGCTGTGGAGCAAGTCGGGGCGAGCCCAGTTAGAGTCGCTTCTGCTGGCTCCCTGGGCGGCACGGCGCCGGCACGACTTACTGGAGCTGCTGGATCGATTGAACCCGACGATCGAGGAGTTAAGCGCA
>Ga0306922_10006052_pt1 | contig 11573 bp, 11 predicted proteins | sample sta12Cox44000082_FD_203758 | JGI IMG/M metagenome (GOLD analysis project Ga0306922, IMG submission 203758) | Lab enrichment of tropical soil microbial communities from Luquillo Experimental Forest, Puerto Rico - statoxic.12C.oxic.44.000.082 (v2)... | ecosystem: Environmental > Terrestrial >... | reverse complement strand
ATGCGGCCGTGGCGCGAATAAACCTCAGCCTTGATCGTGCTGACTCAATTGGCCACCCGCACACTCAGGCCTACGCTTGCTATTACGCATCGATTGTTTACGCGTTGCGCCGCGAAGCAAGTATCGCGATTCGATACGCAGGGCGCTGCCACGAACTGTCTGTAGCACACGGCTTTGGGCATTGGCGAAGCCTGTCGTTCCTCGTGCAGGGTATCTGCACCAGCCTCCTCGATCCCTCCTCCGAAGCGCTCGATGCCGTCCAAACCGAGCTCGAAGCATTGCGCGTGAGGGGCTACCAAATGGGAATCACGGCTCTATACGTCCTCCAGTGCGAGGCATTGCTTCAACGGCATCAATTCGCGCGTACCAACGCCACCATCGCAGAGGCGCTTGGGACGGTCCGCCGGACAGGGGAACAGTTGTTTGAGGCTGAGTTGTATAGACTACAAGCCGAAGCGCATCTGGGCGAATTTCAACGAGCTGATCCTGACAGAGCCCATTCCATACTGGCCAACGCGATAGCAACAGCAGGACGACAGGGCGCCAAATTGCTTGAACTGCGTGCCGCGACGAGACTTGCGCGGTTATACCGCGATCACGGCCAGACGAGCGAGGCGCGCGAGCTGCTCGTGCCCATATGCGCTTGGTTTATCGAAGGGTTCGATACCGCCGATCTGACAGAGGCCAAGGCGCTATTAGAAGGGCTGGTATGAAGTCAGCGAGGGCCACTTCACGGTCGGAACATATCGGCTGGGTGGCAGATGAGCGTCCGAGATCGGCGCAGTTCGGCCAGTGCCTCGCACCTGGCGAAGGTCGCCTTACTCAGACGACAGCACCATCTCGGCTATGCAAACAGAAAAATGGCAGCGGCGATCGCGCAGGTCCAATGATTGTTCGGGCCGCGTTCCGCTGCTGCGGTGATCGACGTGCTGTCGATGATGAGGCTGCTGTGTTCATATATCTGCTTGCGCTCGTTCCACGCAGCCTCGGGATCAAAATCGAGGCCAAGTGTCGAGGCCAACATGGTCGCGGCGAGGTCCTCCACCTGTTTGCCGCTCGCCTCCGCCGTCATCCCATACCCGTGTAGCTCCGATATATATCCGTACATGTTCGGATCCGTGGCCCTCGCCAAACCGAGGCTGGCATGCACGCGCCGCATGGATTTGCGGCTCATGCTGAGCATCGGCATCGGCCTTTTTCCCGTGGCGATGTATCTGACCTCCGGGCTCACCAATCAGGCGGGCTTTGTCGAGCTGTTCTTTCCGCAGGTCTTGCGCGGCGTCGCTCTGATGCTCTGCTATCTGCCGGCAAACATGATCGCGCTCGGCAGCGCGCCGCAAGACAAGCTGAAGAACGCCGCGGGGCTTTATAATCTGACGCGCGATCTCGGCGGCGCGATCGGGCTGGCACTGCTCGTGACGGTCATAAACAACCGCCTGCATTTCCATTGGAACCGGCTCATCGAAGACATCAACCCGGCGCGGCAGTCCGTGCAACATTTCCTCGAAATGCACACGAGCCGGTTCGACGCGCTGACCGCCGGCGATGCAGCCCAGAAGGCCGTCAAGCTGCTCGCCGACACGGTGCAGCGCGAGGCGCTCTTGCTGACCTACAACGATGCGCTGATGGTGCTGGGTCTCGGGTTTGCGGCCGGTCTGGTGCTGATGCCGCTGGTCAAAAGCCCGCGCAGCGCCCTCACCGCCGACCGTCATTGAGCCCAGAAGAGTGGCAATTTTAGCCGTCGCGATATGGTAAGGTGCGAATTCGCTTCGACGAGAAGAGCTCAGCGTGCGCAGGCGTGAACTACTAAAGGCCGCGGCAGCAGCGACGCTGATGGCTGGCGTGGCGCCGCGGCTCGGGCGGGGAGCAGATCGCGCGAAAACCTTGGTTTTCGTCGGCGTGGCTGATCTCAGCGTTCTCGACCCGGTGATGACCGGGTTTCGGCCGACGCGAAATTCCGCCTATCTCGTGTTCGACACGCTCTACGGTATCGACACCGAGTGAAAGGCGCAGCCGCAGATGGTCGAGGGTCATGTCGTCGAAGAGGACGGATTGACCTGGACCCTGAAGCTGCGCGAGGGTCTGCGGTTTCATGACAAGGAGCCGGTGCTGGCGCGGGACGTTGTCGCCAGCATCCGCCGCTTCGCGGCGCGCGTGATCTTCGCCAACGCGCTGATGGACGCGACCGACGAGCTGTCGGCACGAGACGACCGCACCGTGCGCTTCCGCCTGAAGCGGCCGTTCCCCCACCTGCCGGAGGCGCTCGCCGGGCCCGGCGGCAATGTGCCGGCGATCATGCCGGCGCCTCTGGCTGCGGAATCGCCGTTCAAGCCGGTCGCCGAAATCATCGGCAGCGGGCCCTACCGTTTCCTGAAGGACGAGCATGTCAGCGGCGCCCGCGCGGTTTTTGAGCGCTTTGCCGACTATCAGCCGCGGCCGAGCGGCCCGGTCGGCTTCACAGCCGGACCCAAGGTGGCACATTTCGAGCGGGTCGAGTGGCTGACCCTGGACCCGTTTTCGGCGTCGGCCGCGCTCCGTCGGGGCGAGATCGACTGGTGGGAGAACCCGTCACGCGATCTCCTCGACCAGGTCAGCGGCGACCCCGACATCACCGTCGTCTCGCATTTCGCGACCGCCAACGGCACGATGTACTTCAACCACCACTATCCGCCGTTCGACAATCCGGCGATACGGCGAGCTTTGCTCGGCGCCGTCGATCAGGCAGAGGCGATGTCGGCGATCGCCGGAAATGATCGGAGCAATTGGCGGGACGATGTCGGTCTGTTCGGCACCGGTTCGCCGTTTGCCACAGATGTCGGCATCGAGGTGCTGCGGCGACCGCGCGACTATGCCGCCGTCAAGCGGGCTCTGGCAGACGCCGGCTACAAGGGTGAAAAAATTATCGTGATCGCGCCGACCGATGCTCGCGAAATCGGTGACCAGACGAGAACTGGTGCCGAGCAGCTGCGGCGCGCCGGCATGAATGTCGATCTGCAGGAGATGGATTTTGCCAATGTCGTGCGGCGCCAGCTCAATCAGGGCCCGCCGGACAAGGGCAGCTACAATATGCGCTGCGGTCTGATCGACCGTTCACTGCCGAACGTCCATCCTTATGGCAACCTGGCCATTCGCGCCGACGGCAAAGAGCCGGTAAACGGCTGGGCCAACAGTCCGCGCATCGAGGAACTGCGCGCCCAGTGGCTCGCCACGGCCGATTTGGAGCAGCAAAAGCGGATCTGCGTCGATTTGCAAAAGCAGCTCTGGGAAGACGTCCCGTTCATTCCGATGGGCGAGTACTGGCAGGCGACAGCCTACCGTAGGCGCCTGACTGACATTGTGCCCGGCTGCTTCGCGACATTTTACGGCGTGCGTGCGGCCTAGCGGGACCGCGCAGCTAACGGCCGTGCAGCCAGTCCTCGATCAGGCGGCGGGCGATCGAATCGAGGCGCGGCAGACGGAAGCTGTCGTCGTCGGTGTGCGACATGAGCCAGTCGCGGGTGAACCAGCGGGCGTCTTCGAGCTCGCCGTAATCGATCGTGATCTCGGTTGTACGCGCCTCGGCGTGGAAGCCGAGCATGATATTGGCTGGAAAGGGCCAGGGTTGCGACGAATGATAATGCACCGCCGCGACCTCGATCCCGCTCTCTTCGCGCACCTCGCGCGTGACTGCGTCTTCAAGGCTTTCACCCGGCTCGACAAACCCGGCGAGCGTCGAATACATGCCCGGCAGCGGAAAATTCTTGTTGCGGCCCAAGAGCGCGCGATCGCCATCGGTTACCAGCATGATGACGGCGGGATCGGTGCGCGGAAAATGCATCGTATTGCAGGCGGGATTCGTGCAGCGGCGCATGTGCCCCGCCTCCTCACTGCGGGTCGGACTGCCGCAGAGGCCGCAATAGCGGTGCCGCGCGTGCCAGAACATTATCGCACGGGCGAGCGCCAAGAGCGCCCCCTCGCGCCGATCCATCCGCGGCGAGACCTGGCGCAAATCGGCAAACCGCACGGTTGCGGCCTCGACACCCGAAGCCGCCAGCGTCGGCGAACGCAGCACCTCGAGCGGCGCCTCGACTGGCGACAGGTCGAGCGCGAAATGCGCCTGCTCTTCGATCACACCGAGAAACACGACCTGGCCGCTGGCGAGCTGCTCCTGGCCCGCTTCAAAGATTTGGGAAATGCCGGCCGACTGGAGCACGACGGCCCGTGGCTCGCCGCCATCGAGTTCTATGACGAGGTTCTGGTTGCGCCAGACCGGCACAAAGAGGCTACCGGGGTCGGCGATCCGCTTGACGATCCATTCAGTATCACGGCGGCGCAAGCCGGCTCTCTCGAAGCCGGGATGGGAATAGAAATTGGGCGTTCGCATCCGGGAACACTGGCACACCCCGCTGCGTTGCGGCAAGACCAGCCCTTACCGGCGCTCCGTCATTGCGAGGCGCGCGACGCGCGACGAAGCAATCCCGACCGGACGAGCGCGCAGCGGCGGCAGATTGCTTCGCGTCGCTCGCAATGACAACGTCAGGCGACGGTTCGAGCGGGCAGGAATCTGCGCTGAAGCGGCCTCGGGAGGGAGCAGTGGCGAAAACACCTTTTGTTTTTTTGGCGCTACTACTGCCGGCCATTCTGCTGCCACCCGGGGCCGGTGCGGCCGGCTATGTCGACGGGCTCGCGCCGCCGGGCGTCCCCGCCGACGCATTTCCGGCTCCAAGCAGGCGGGTGGCCGGCATCGTCACCGACACCTGGAAAGACGAGCAGTCGCGCGACCGGGCAGGAGAGGCCGAGCGGGTCATGGGGCTGTTGGGAGTAAAGCCCGGTCTCGATGTGGCCGACATCGGCGCCGGCAGCGGCTATTACACGGTGCGGCTGGCGCGACGGGTCGCCCCACAAGGACATGTTATCGCCGAGGACGTCGTCCCCGATTATCTCGAACGCCTGGCCCGCCGGGTCTCGAGCGAAGGGCTCGCCGGCGCCGTGACCACCGTTCGGGGCGAGCCGCACGATCCTCGCCTGCCCGCGGGCTCTCTCGATCTCGCGCTGCTGGTTCACATGTACCACGAGGTCGCGCAACCCTATGGCCTGTTGTGGAACTTGCGTCCGGCATTGCGTCCCGGAGCTCGAGTCGCGGTAATCGACGCGCGCAAGGAAACGGGCTCACACGGCACGCCGCCCGACCTGCTTAAGTGCGAGCTCGCGGCGGTCGGGTATCGCCAGACCGCGCTTTATGATCTGCAGGAAAACACCTACCTCGCCGTCTTCACGCCGGCAGATCGCCCTCCTTCGCCGGAAGCCATCCATCCCTGTTCCCTCGGACGCCGTTGACCCTGTCTCAGAGGGCGGCGAGGCGGCGCTCCAGGTAGGCCCTTTCGACGCCGTTCTCCATCAGCGCAAGAGCGCGGCGATAGGCGTCTGCCGCGGCTTCGAAACATCCGAGCCGGCGCAGCATGTCGGCGCGGGCAGCGTGAAACAGGTAATACCGCTCGAGTTCCCCCGAGGTTCCGAGCTCGTCGATCAGCGCCAGCCCGCGATCCGGCCCTTCGCTCATGCCGACCGCGACGGCGCCGTTGAGCTGCACCACGGGGCTCGGCTGAATTCGCGACAATACGCCGTAGAGCGCGGCGATCTGCCGCCAGTCGGTCTCGTCGGGGGTGGCGGCATCGGCGTGCAATGCCGCGATCGCCGACTGAAGCTGGTAGGGGCCGACCCGGCCCATCCGGAGTGCCGTATCCACCAGACTCAGACCTTCATCGATCTGCTCGCGGTCCCACAACGAGCGGTCCTGCTCCTCCAGGGTCACGAGGGCGCCCGCTGCGTCGACCCGCGCCTGCCGGCGCGAATCATGCAGCAGCATCAACGCCAAGAGGCCCAAGCCCTCCGGATCTTCCCGATCGATCGCGCACAGGACCCGGCCGAGGCGAATGGCTTCGGCGCAGAGTTCGCGCCGGATCAGCGCATCTCCGGCGGTCGCGGTATATCCTTCATTGAAGATCAGGTAAATGACCGCCTGAACCGCGGCCCGGCGTTCGGGCAGAGCCTGGTCGGAGGGCACCTCATAGGGAATGTGTGCATCCTGGATCTTGCGTTTGGCGCGCACCAGGCGTTGCGCCATGGTCGGCTCTGGGACGAGAAAGGCGCGCGCGATCTCACCGGTCGAAAGCCCGCCAAGGGTTCGCAACGTCAAGGCAACTTGGGCCTCGCGATTGAGCGCTGGGTGGCAGCAGGTGAAGATCAACCGCAGCCGGTCGTCGGGAATTTCCGAGGGCAGCTCCGCGATATCCGCGCTCTCCTCATGCGATGCTATTGCGAGTTCCTGCTCCAAAAGTGTTTGTTTGTCGCGCCGTGTGCGCTCCCGCCGCCGTGCGTCGATCAGCTTGCGGTAGGCGGCCGTCGTGATCCACGCCGCCGGGTTATCCGGAACGCCGCGATCGGCCCAATGGCGCAATGCCGCGGCGAAAGCCTCCTGCATCGCCTCCTCGGCCCGATCGAAAGAGCCGGAGAGCCGGATCAGGCTGGCGATGATCCGGCCGTGCTCGCGGCGAAATACCGCCTCCGCCGAGGTGCGAACTTCGGTCAACGCCAGCATCGATCGCGGCGGGGCTCCTATCGCGGCGGAATCTCCGCGATCGGGCGCACCTCGATGCAGCCCTCGCCGCCCTTGCACGCGGTCGGGATCTTTGCGGCCCAGGCTATCGCCTCGTCGAGATTCTCGCAGTCGAGGATGTAGTACCCGGCGAGCTGTTCTTTTGTCTCGGCGAACGGGCCGTCGAGGACGAGCGGTTTGCCATTCTCCTTGCGGACCGTCGTGGCGGTGGCGGTGGGCTTCAACGGCTCCCCGGCGATAAACACCCCCTTCCGCCTGCTTTCGTCCATCACCGCATAATGTCCGGCCCTGATCTGCTCCCTGTCCTCTGCCGGGGCCTCCGCGAAGTCTCGCTCGCGGCTATAGACCAAAAACATATAGCGCATCGCCCAGTCTCCGGCTCAGTCTTCGATCGTCCAGGAGGAGCGGCCCGGGAACGGCGGCGGAACTGCTTCTCTGACGCTGGGACGTGCTAGATGTCGTTCATAATAGGCTTCGAGGCCTGCATTACGGCGCAGCATTGCACTGCTCTCGGGCAAATGGTGCAAATAGAAGAGCATCGGCAGGACATTCATATCAGCCAATGTGAAGGTATTGCCGATGAGATGGCCCGTCTTGGCCACGGCGCGGTCGAGCATGGCGAATTGGGTTTCCAGCTTCGGCAGAACGCTCTCGATGATCGTGCGGTTGGGACTGCCGTCAGAGGTACCCGGAAAGAAATAGGCGCCGACATAGGGCCGCGCCACCAGCACATCGAAATGCGTGTTGACGATCGAGATCCACTGCTCGGTTTTGGCGCCCGCGGCAACATCCCTCGGAACCAGCGGGGGGCCGTCGAACGCATGATCGATGTAAAAGCAGATCGCACGGGATTCGGCGAGTGTCAGGTCCCCGTGACGAAGCGCAGGGATCTTGCCCAACGGGTGGATTGCGTCGACTTCAGCGGTGTGCGGCATCACCGGGACGAGATTGTACGGTACTCCCTTCTCGTGACAGGCGATGCGGCTGACCCAGACGTAGTTGCTCTGGGGTGCGCCAATGATTTCGAGTTCCGGCATGGCTGCGCTCCTTCGATGATGCTCAACACCGTGACGACGCGCGAGAAACACGGAATCGACAAATAGGAAGCTATTTTGTCGGGCCTACTGCGTCGAAGGTGAAACTAAGTCCCTGGCGCTCACCGCCTAATCGCATCGCAGCGGTACGACGTTGTTCGGCTCGTCCAAAGGGACTCGCTGAAGCGCGGTCTGAACCGCTTCGGCCAAGGTTTCCAATTTGAATGGTTTTTTGAGCAGGGCGTGTTTGCTCAGATTGGCTCCGAAGCGCGATAGATCCGCATAACCGCTGGCGAACAGCACCTTCAAGTCGGGTCGGCTACGGCGCGCCAGCCGCACCGTGTCCAGCCCGGAGAGCCCGGGCATCACCAGATCCGCGACCATCAGGTCGCAAGGCGCATCCCGCTCGAGGATCGCCAGCGCAGCGCGGCCGCTGTCAGCCTCGGTAACATCATACCCCATTTCCTGGAGGTCCTGGGCGATGATCCAGCGGACATCGGGGTCGTCGTCGACGACAAGGATGTGCGCTCCCCCCTCCACCTTGCCCTGTTTCGAATGGCCCGCGCTTGAACTCGCCGTCTCGACGGCGCGGGGCAGATAAATCTGCACGATCGTTCCCTCGCGCAGTCGGCTGCGGATTCGTACGGTGCCCCCGGACTGCCTCACGACACCGAACACCATCGACAGACCCAACCCCGTCCCCTTGCCGACTTCCTTGGTTGTAAAGAATGGCTCGAACGCGCGCTGCAAAACCTCCGGGCTCATTCCGGTTCCGGTGTCGCGCACCGACACCAACACACAGTCCTGACCTGCCATTTCTTCCGGCAATTCCTCGCTCGTCGCCCGGATATTTGCTGTTTCGATCACCACCATGCCGCCGCCCGGCATGGCGTCGCGCGCGTTGAGGGCGACATTGAGGAGCGCCGTCTCAATCTGACCGGTATCGATCAGAACCGGCCAGAGCTCACGCGCCAGAGCATGCTGGATCTCGATGGTGGGCCCAATAGACCGGCTCAGCATCTCGGTCATCTCGATGACGATGGAATTGAGGTCGGCGGGGATCGGGTTGAGGCGCTGCTGCCGGGCAAATGCGAGGAGCGATTCGGTCAGCTTGGCGCCCTGCGAGGCGCCGCGCTGCGCGGTGTGCAGTAGGCGCAGGCTTTTCTCGTCCGAAAGGCGCGACTCGAGCAGCGCCAAGGAGCCGGAGACCGCGGTCAGCAGATTGTTGAAGTCATGCGCGACGCCGCCGGTCAGCTGCCCCATCGCCTCCATCTTCTGAGCCTGCAGCAGCGCCGATTGAGCCTGCTCACGCGCCTCGATCTCGGCACGGAGCCGCTTATTAGCGGAAGCAAGCTCCCGAGTACGTTCGGCGACGGTGCCCTCCAGCTCTTCCCGGTTGCGCGCCAGCGCCGCGGCGGCGTTGCGAAGCTCCTCGCCGACCTGATCGAGCTCACGCACTCCGCCGACCAACTGGCCAACCCGTTCGCCCCTGCCTAAAGCCTTCGTCGCAGCGGTCAGGGCTTCGACCGGCCGCCGAATCGCGCGAGCCATCCACCAACCCAAGAGAAGGCTCAACGCGAGGACCGCCGCACTCCCGCCAAACGCCAGCAACCGCGCACGGCGCAGAGGAGCATCAACAAATTCCCTGGGCAGGCCGATCGCTACCGTCCAGCCGGTTACCGGCGAGCGTCGGAACGTCGTATAGACCGGGATCCCCTCGCTGGTGACACTCGGGAACCAATTATCAACCGGCTGGTGCATCGCATTTAAGAGAGTTGGCGAAACCGGCTTACCGAGGAAGCGGTCCAACTCCCGATTGCGCGCCGCAATGATCCCCTTGCGATCAAAGATCCCTGCAGTCCAATCGGGCGAGAGGTTTTGCTCCTCCAGCAGAGCCGACAAAACCTCGGGACCGAGCCCCATCGCCAAGACGTAAGTGACTTGCCCATCGCGGAAAACCGGCACCCCTACGACCAAGATCGGGCGGCGCAGGACGGCGCCGAGGATCAGATCGGAGATCTGGGCCTCGCCCGTCGCCACGACGCGGTCATGCATTTCGGTATTGGTCGCACGCGGGAGCGGTTCGCCAAACGGCCGGTTTGTGCTGAGAAGCTGCTGGCCCTTGGTGTCGTGCAGAACGATGGATGTGCCGCGGATCTTGAGTGCTTCGCGCATCTGCCTATCGAAGGCCCGAAAGTCGCCGTCCTGTAGGCTCGGCGATGCTGCGAGCACCTGCAGCTCGGCTTGTATCGCGCTGATCTGGCGATCCACATCCCAGAGTAGGTTTTCGACCTGGTGCCTGAGGTCTTGCTGGATCTGCGCGCGCTGATCATCGACCGTGCGAATAATCGCGAAACTCGCGAGCGCTACGAGCGGCAGCGCGGTCACGACGGCCAGCATCATGAGCCGTGCCTGGATGCCAAAGGTGCGGCGCACGAATAGCCTCACAAGACCTCCGCGCATCATCGGGGCCGGCTGCAACGGAGCCGGCGCTCCGGTTCCACCCGATTTCACCAGGGTCGGCGCACGGCCGACCCCCACCATTACGTGATCGCGATCGTCAAAATCGCGCCCGCTCCCTCGAAGCGGCACTAGGCTATTTGCGCCCGCAGGAATGTAATCATGCGCTCCCATGCCTGGTTGGCGCAGGCGACGTTATAAGCAGCGCTGCGTTCATTGGCGAAAGCATGCGCGGCGTCATAACGATAGATCTCATGCTTGACGGCTGCCGGCTTCAAAGTCTTTTCGAGATCGTCGACCGCCGCAGGAGTGCACCAGTCGTCCTTGTTGGCGAAATGACCTTGCAGCGGCACGCGGATCCTGGCCGGGTCAGCGAATGCCTTCGGCGGGATCCCATAAAAACAGACCCCGGCGGCGAACGCCGGGATGTGCACGGCAGCGGCGATGGTCAATGCGCCACCCATGCAGTAGCCCATTACCGCGACCTTGCCGCTTTGGGTCTGCAGGTGCTGCGCTGCGCCGCGAAGGTCTTGCTGCGTCGCATCGGCAAAATCGAGCCCGGTCATCAGATGGTTGGCCTCGTCCGGCTCGGCGGTGAGGCGGCCCTTGTAAAGATCGGGCGCCAGCGCATTGTACCCGGCGCGCGCGAAGCGGTCGGCCACCCCGCAGATCTGGTCGTTGAGGCCCCACCACTCTTGAATCACGACCACGCCCGGCCGCCCTCGGCCGGCATTCGCCAGATACCCGTTCGTCTTGCTCCCATCGGGACGCGCAAATTCGATCATCGTGACCACTGTTATCCTCCCCGTCAGGCATCGGCAAAGGCCGGCATCACCTCATCCGCAAACAGTTCGATCGATTTCATAGCCTCGTCGTGAGAAATCGTGCCGAACGCGAAATCGCATACGAAATAGGTCGCGCCGGCAGCCTCAGACTGAGTGGCGATATAGTCGCGCACCTGCGCCGGCGTGCCGGCGACGGCGTGCCCATGCGCCTGCAGCGGATCCCATTCGTCCGGCAGCCCCGCCTTCAACGGAAACGGCACGTCGTATTTCGCCCACAACAGCTCCATGTGCCGGCGCCACGGGCGGTAGGCGCGACGGGCGATGTCGCGCGCCTCGGCTTCGGTCTCGGCCAACACGATGTGCCGATTTATGCCCATCATCGGCAATTCCGCATCGGACCTGTCGCGCTTGCGCCACTCTGACTTGTAGAGGTCGACGATCGAACGCGCTTGCATAGTGTCCCGCAACGTCACGATATGGGCGCCGTGCTCGGCGGCCCACGGGATGCTGTCCGGCCGGCTCGTGCCGTACCACAGCTCCGGATAGGGCCTCTGCATCGGCTTCATGACGATCGGCACATGGTCGAAATTGTAGAACTTGCCGCGATAAGTCAGCTCGTCTTCGGTCAACCCGATTCCGATGACGTCGAACGCCTCGCGGAACTGTTGCATCCCGGTATCGAAATCGACGCCGTAGAAC
>Ga0306922_10006050_pt1 | contig 11575 bp, 9 predicted proteins | sample sta12Cox44000082_FD_203758 | JGI IMG/M metagenome (GOLD analysis project Ga0306922, IMG submission 203758) | Lab enrichment of tropical soil microbial communities from Luquillo Experimental Forest, Puerto Rico - statoxic.12C.oxic.44.000.082 (v2)... | ecosystem: Environmental > Terrestrial > Soil... | reverse complement strand
TCTTTGCCTCCTCGACTGTGATCACGCCCTCGTTGCCGACCTTCTGCATCGCCTGGGCGATCATTTCGCCGATCTCGCGCTCGCCATTGGCCGAGATCGTGCCGACCTGCGCGATCTCTTCGTTGGTCGAGATCTTCTTCGACCGCTTTTTGATATCCTCGATGACCGCATCGACGGCAAGATCGACACCGCGCTTCAGATCCATTGGGTTCATTCCGGCCGCGACCGCCTTGGCGCCCTCGCGTACGATCGCTTGGGCGAGCAGGGTCGCGGTCGTCGTGCCGTCACCCGCCTGATCGCTGGTCTTCGCGGCCACCTCGCGCACCATCTGCGCGCCCATATTCTCGAACTTATCGGCGAGCTCAATCTCCTTGGCGACGGTCACCCCATCCTTGGTGATGCGCGGCGCCCCGAATGATTTGTCGAGAACGACGTTGCGGCCCCTCGGACCCAAAGTCACCTTGACCGTGTTGGCGAGAGTATCGACGCCGCGCAGCATCCGCTCGCGTGCATCTGAGTGAAATCTGACTTCCTTGGCTGCCATATTTTCGTGCTCCTCAAGCGACCTTTCTAGCGGGGGCGTCGCGCTCGATCACGCCCATGACATCGGACTCTTTCATGATGATCAGTTCTTCGCCGTCGAGCTTGACCTCGGTGCCTGACCATTTGCCGAACAACACGCGGTCGCCCGACCTGAGATCCATCGGTTGCAGCTTGCCATCCTCGCCGCGCGCGCCGGGACCGGCCGCAACCACCTCGCCTTCCATCGGCTTCTCTTTCGCCGTGTCGGGGATAATGATGCCGCCTGCCGTCTTTTCTTCCGACTCGACGCGCCTGATCAGCACGCGGTCGTGCAGTGGACGGAATGCCATGAATACCTCCTCGGACTCGACCAAATTCCGGAATTAGCACTCTCTGCCCGAGAGTGCTGCTCAGATAATTGGGACGCGCAGGGTTGTCAAGCAGTGAGCCAACCGGCCAGGGTACCGGGTTTGCGGGCACCGAACAGGATACGACAAGACGGCTTTTGACAAGATTGCAGCCACAGCGCACTCTCTAGCTGTTATGATCTGAACAGTTGCCACTGACGAGTCGCCAAATGTCGCGAACCGTAGATTGGGAAATACCGGGAGAGATCCAGCCAAAGCCCGGGGACTGTGCCTTTGATCTGGATCGTGCGCTAAGTGCCGTTCTAGGCCTGCGTGCGACGATCCCGGAAGACGCCTTCTCGGCCGGGACGCTCGGCATCGAGCGCGCCGGCAGCGGTGTTTTGATCCGCAAGGACGGCCTCGTCCTGACCATCGGCTATCTCGTCACCGAAGCCGAGACGATCTGGCTTACCTCCGCCGGTGGCGGTGCCGTACCGGGTCACGTCCTCGCCTACGACCAGGAGACCGGCTTTGGTCTCGTCCAGGCGCTGGGCAAATTGAACGTTCCGCCGATCGATCTCGGGATCGGAGTACGCGTCGGCGCTGGCGATCGTGCAATCATGGCCGCCGAGGGCGGTCGCCGTCACGCCATCGCCGCGAGGGTCGTGGCCCGGCAGGAATTTGCCGGTTATTGGGAATATGTCCTCGACCACGCTATCTTTACCGCTCCCGCCCACCCCTTTTGGGGTGGCGCCGGGCTGATCAGCGCCGACGGCCGCCTGATCGGGATCGGCTCGCTTCATGTGCAAAATGCGAACGGTCGCGAACTTCGCCGCGATGTCAACATGGTGGTGCCCATCGACCTGTTGCCGCCGATTCTCGATGACATGCTGACCTACGGTCGGCCGAACCGACCCGCTCGCCCCTGGCTTGGGCTGTTAGCCCAGGAGGTCGAGGACGCGATCGTCGTCGCCGGTTTCAACGAGCGTGGCCCGGCGAACAAAGCCGGACTGCGGCCCGGTGACCGCATCCTCGCCGTGCGCGACGATCCGGTAGCGAGCCTCGCCGGCTTGTGGCGCAAGGTCTGGGCGGGCGGCCCAGCCGGCAGCGAAGTCGTGCTGAAAATCGGGCGCGATAACCAGACCTTGACGGTGCGTGTCTTATCGGTCGACAGGACGCAGTTTTATAAGGCGCCGAAGCTGCACTAATCGTCAGAACGGCGCGCAAGTCCGCACGAGGTTAGCGTGTTCGGCGGCGCGTCCGGAGCCGACAAAATGCCATCGCTCGGTTAGGACGCCGCGTATACAACCATTGTTGAAGATGGTGGCTATGCTGGTCACGGATCCGGCGGGACGCTGCTGGTCTACGCGGGAGTGATATTCGCCGCCGAAAGCATAATTGCCGCAGGCACTCCGATAGGAATGGTCGCCTCACAGCCCGCGAAGGATGTTCTTTGACTATCGTTGCCCAACGCCCGGTCTGTGCCGGTGCGCAAATCAAGCATCTGAAGCGTCTGGAAGCCGAATCGATCGGCATCATGCGCGAGGTCGTGGCGGAGTTTTGCAATCCGGTAATGCTTTATTCGATCGGTAAGGATTCGACCGTCATGGTGCATCTGGCGCGCAAGGCATTTTTCCCCGCACGGCCACCATTCCCTTTGCTTCACATTGATACCGGCTGGAAGTTCCGCGAAACGATCGCCTTCCGCGACGCTATCGCGCGCCGGCTCGGGCTCGATCTGCTGGTGCACGCCAACGAGGAGGGGAGGGCTCGCGGGATCAACCCGATCACCTCGGGCTCGGCTCTGCACACCGCGGTTATGAAGACGGAGGCGTTGAAGCAGGCACTCGATCGCTACGCGTTTGACGCGGCATTTGGCGGAGCGCGCCGCGACGAAGAAAGGAGCCGCGCCAAGGAGCGCATCTTCTCGGCACGCAACGCCGAGCACGGCTGGAATCCGAGGAACCAGAGGCCGGAGCTATGGCGGCTTTATAACACGCGGCTGCGGGACGGGGAGTCGATGCGCGTGTTTCCGCTGTCGAACTGGACCGAACAAGACGTCTGGGAATACATCGCCGCCGAGGAAATCGATGTCGTGCCGCTCTATTTCGCAGCGCTGCGGCCGGTGGTCAGGCGCGGTGACGCTTGGATCATGGTCGACGACGAGCGCCTGCCGCTGGAGCCTGGCGAACACCCAGAGATGCGCCGCGTGCGGTTTCGCACCCTCGGATGTTATCCGCTGACTGGGGCAATCGAATCGGCGGCGGCGACGCCCGCCCAAATTGTCGCCGAACTGCGTGACACCAGCCGGTCGGAACGGCACGGCCGACTGATCGACAGCGATGAAGAGGCCGCAATGGAACGCAAAAAACGCGAGGGTTATTTTTGAGCACGGCGGGCAGCAGTGTAACCAGGCAGCACAACAAGGATCTGCTGCGCTTTTTGACCTGCGGATCGGTTGACGATGGCAAGTCGACATTGATCGGTCGGCTCCTATACGATTGCGCACTGATCTTTGACGATCAGCTGGCGAAACTCGAACAAGAATCCAGGCGGTTTGGCACTACGGGAGAAGACACCGATTTTTCGTTGCTGTTGGACGGACTAGAGGATGAGCGGCAGCAGCGCATAACGATCGATGTTGCCTATCGGTTTTTCGCGACACCGAAACGGTCCTTTATCGTCGCCGATACGCCGGGCCACGTACAATACACGCGCAACATGGCGACCGGCGCGTCCACTTCTGAACTCGCCGTGATCCTGGTGGACGCGCGCAAGGGCGTGTTGCCGCAGACTAGGCGGCATGCCTTCATTTGCTCGCTCCTCGGGATTCGGGAGATCGTGCTCGCTGTCAACAAGATGGACCTTGTCGGTTTCGAGGAACGTTCGTTCGACGAGATCGCCACCCGTTTTTCAGCCTTTGCCGCGGGCTTGAGCAAGGCCTCGATCCAGGCGATCCCGGTGGTGGCCAGGTTCGGCGACAATGTCACCGCACGGTCGGCTCGCATGCCGTGGTATCGGGGACCGACCCTGCTCGAACACCTTCATTCCGTCACGGTTTCCAGCGGTGACGCCGACCGGCCATTTCGCTTTCCGGTGCAATGGGTAAACCGACCCAATGGCGAATTCCGTGGCTATTGTGGGACCATTGCCTCGGGTACGATCGCGCCCGGCGAGGAAGTGCTGATCGTCGGCTCAGGCCGCTGTTCCCGGGTCAAAGAGATCGTCACCTTTGATGGCTCGCTCGACCGCGCGCAGGCGGGTGATGCGGTCACCTTAACCTTGGAGACCGAGAACGACCTCGCCCGCGGCGATCTTCTCACCGACCCCGCGGCGCCGCCCGAATTTGTCGACCAGTTCGCCGCTCATGTGATCTGGTTGAGCGAGCACCCGCTCGTCCCCGGCCGGTCGTACCTGTTGAAGATCGGTACGCGCACCGTGCCGGCCACCGTAACCGCCCTCAAACACCGCATCGATGTCAACACGCTGGCGCATCTGGCTGACCGGACTTTGGAGCTGCACGAGATCGGGTTCTGCAACCTCTCTACGGCCGCCGCGGTGGCCTTTGATCCGTTTGAGGTCAACCGTGATACGGGCGCCTTCATCCTGATCGACCGCTTCACCAATCAGACCGCTGGCGCCGGGATGATCGCCTTCGGCTTGCGGCGCGCCAGCAACCTACATTGGCAGGCACTGACCGTCGGGCGCGAGCAGCGTGCAACGGTGAAAGAACAGCGCGCCGCGGTGCTGTGGTTTACCGGGCTGTCCGGCGCCGGCAAATCGACGATCGCCGATCTTGCGGAGAAGAAGCTGCTGGCATTCGGCCGGCACACGATGCTGCTCGACGGCGACAACGTGCGGCACGGGCTGAACCGTGATCTCGGGTTCACCGATGCCGACCGGGTCGAAAACATCCGGCGTGTCGGCGAAGTTGCCAAGCTGATGACCGAGGCGGGGCTGATCGTCCTTTGCTCGTTCATTTCGCCGTTTCGCGCCGAACGGAGGATGGTGCGCGAATTGACCGCTCCGACCGCATTTCTCGAGATCTTTGTCGACACGCCGCTCGACGAATGCATGCGGCGCGATCCCAAGGGCCTCTATGCCAAGGCCAAGGCCGGACGGATCCCACACTTCACCGGTCTCGACTCGCCCTACGAGACCCCGGAGTCGCCGGAACTGCGGCTGACGACTGTGGGCACGACACCCGAGAGTGTCGTCGAGCATATTCTCGACGAGTTGCGGCGCCGCAACATAATTTGAAGAGCGGTGCGAAGGGGGCAACTCGGCATGGCAGTGCCGTGTCGGGTCCGGGAGGGAGTAGGATGAAGGCTGATTATGTGATTGTCGGCGCGGGGTCGGCAGGCTGTGTTCTGGCCAATCGGCTGACTGAGGACCCGTCGGTCAAGGTGCTGCTGATCGAAGCCGGCGGGCGCGACTGGAGCCCGTATATCCACGTTCCCGCCGGCTTCATGAAGATGCTCGATCACCCAACTCTGACGTGGGGGTATCACGCCGAGCCCGACCCCGGCACCGCCGGGCGCGCGATCTTGTACCCGCGCGGCCGGGTGCTCGGTGGTTCCAGCTCGATCAATGGGCTGATCTACATCCGCGGGCAGCCCGACGATTACGACCATTGGGCGCAGCTCGGCAATCGCGGCTGGGGCTGGGACGAGATCCTGCCGTTCTTCAAGAAGGCTGAGAACTGGGAGGGCGGTGAGACCGAGGTTCGCGGCCGAGACGGTCCGCTGTTTACCTCCCGGATGGACCGGTCGCCGCTCTGCGCGGCCGTGATCGAGGCTGGCAAGGAAATTGGGCTCGAGTACCGCGAAGACGTAAACGATCTGCCGCCAGGAGCCGGTGACAGCATCGGCTGGTGCCAGCAGCGGGGCGGCTGGTGGCGGGCCAGCACCGCACGCACCTATTTGCGGCCGGCGCTGAAGCGGCCCAACCTGCACGTGATCGTCAAAGCGCAGGTCAACCGCGTCGTCTTCGACGGCCGCCGTGCCGTAGCGGTCGAGTACGAATGCGGCGGATCGGTCGAGCGCGCCGACGCCGAGCGCGAAGTGATCCTCTCCGCCGGTGCGGTCAACACGCCGCATATCCTGCAGCTGTCCGGAGTTGGCGCACCCGAGCACCTCAAACGAGTCGGGATCGCAGTCCATCATTCGCTGCCCGGGGTCGGGCAGAACCTGCAGGACCACTATATCGCGCGGGTCAGCTACCCGGTCAGCGGTACGCCCACGGTCAACGAGCGCTCGCGCGGACTAGCGCTGGCCGGCGAGGTTGTCCGCTATCTGGTCACCGGGAAGGGAATGATGACCTACAGCGCTTCGCTGGCGGCGGCCTCGGTCAAGGTGCTGGAGGAATCAGCGACACCGGACGTCCAGTGCAGCATTGCGCCGGGCAGCTTCAAGGACGGCCAGATCGGCGAGCTCGACGATTTCCCAGGCATCACCGCCGGGGCTTGGCAGATGCGGCCGCTGTCGCGCGGCTACGTCGAGGCCAAATCGAGCGATCCCAGAGAAGCGCCGGCGATCAATCCCCGTTACCTGAGCGAGCAGACCGATCGGCGAGCGATCATCGGCGGCCTGCGCTTTGTCCGGCGGCTCTTTGCCGCCCCGGCGCTTGCAAGATATTGCGGCACCGAAATCATCCCCGGGGCTGATATCGCGAGCGACGACGAGCTCTTGGATTACGCACGGCAGAAAGGCTCGACCGTCTACCACGCGACCTGCACCTGCAAGATGGGCAGTGACCAAATGGCGGTGGTCGACGATCAGCTGCGCGTCCACGGGCTCGAACGGCTGCGCGTGATCGATGCGTCGGTGATGCCAACGGTCACTTCGACCAACACTAATGCGCCGACCATTATGATCGCGGAGAAGGGTGCCGAGCTGATCCGCCGCGCCACCCTGGCGGCCTCGCTAGCGGTTAACGCAAGAGCTGCTTGGCCCGCTTCCGCCGGGCCGACGATCTAGACCCTCACTTCCACCCAGAAAGGAGCACCGATGCTCGACGTCCACTTTTGGCCGACGCCAAACGGCAAGAAGGTTACCATTCTGCTGGAAGAACTCGGTCTCGACTACAAAATCGTCCCCTGCAACATCGGTCGTGGCGATCAGTTCAAGCCTGACTTTCTGAAAATCAACCCCAACCATCGCATGCCGGTGCTGGTCGACCACGCGCCGAAAGGTGGCGGCGCGCCGATCAGCATCTTCGAGTCGGGCGCGATCATGATGTATCTTGCAGAAAAGGAAGGCCGTTTCTTCCCGCAGGATACCCGCTGGAAATACGAAGTGACCCAGTGGGTCATTTGGCAGATGGCCAATCAGGGCCCGAAGCTCGGCGAATGCGGACATTTCCGCCGTTCCGGGCCTGAGGCGGGCGACCTGACTTACGCGATCCGCCGGTTTACCGACGAGACGAACCGGCTCTACGGGGTCATGAACAACCGGCTCTACGATCGGCGCTATCTGGCCGGCGGCGAGTACACGATCGCCGACATGATCTCCTATCCGTGGACCGTCGGCTGGGAGGGGCAGGGACAAGACATCAACGAGTTCAAATATTTCAAGCGCTGGTTCGAGGAGGTTGGCAATCGTCCGGCGGTCAAACGCGGCATGGAGGCCGGCAACAACCTGCGGGTTGACCCCGCCACCCTGACAGCCGAGGAGCGGGCACAGATGCGCAAGATCATGTACAATCAGCGCGCAATCCCCGCTCCGGCGTAGCCCGCCCGCTCGCTCACCCCACCCGGCGGAGGGTGAGAGCCGAACCCTGCTCGCTTCCAGCCCTGTCCTCTATTCAGCGTTTCCTAAAGCTGGAGACGGCAGGGGGCATCGTCCTTGGCGCGGCAGCCGTGATCGCTCTCGCCCTGGCGAACTCGCCGCTCGACACATTCTATACCAGGCTCCTGGATCTCCCGGGCGCGGTCGAGATCGGCGCTCTTGCCATCGCCAAGCCGTTGCTGCTGTGGATCAACGACGGGCTGATGGCGATCTTCTTCATGCTCGTCGTGCTCGAGGTCAAGCGCGCGGTCGTCGAGGGCGAGCTGTCGAGCCTGCCCACTGCCGCGCTGCCGGTGACCGCGGCAATGGGTGGGATGACCGGCCCCGCGCTCGTCTATGCTGCCTGCAACTGGGGCAATGCGGAGGCGCTGCAAGCGTGGGCCATCCCACCGCGACGGACATCGCCTTCGCGCTCGGCATATTGGCGCTGCTCGGAGCGCGGGCGCCGCCATCACTGAAAATCTTTCTGCTGGCCTTGGCGATCATCGACGACCTCGGCGCAATTATCATCATACCGGTGTTCTACACTGCTGAGCTGTCGCTGATGGCATTGATCCTGGCCGGCATCGGGGTGGCTGGCCTCGTCGTGCTCAATCTGCTCGGCGTGCCCCACCGGGCAACCTACATGCTCGTCGGCGTGGCCATCTGGGCGTGTGTTCTCCACCCTACGCTCGCCGATGTCATCGTAGGTGTTTTGATGCCGCTCAATGCCGCAGACGGTTCCTCGCCGGCGCACGACCTCGAAGAGGCAATTGCATCCCTGAGTGGCCTTCGGCGTGCTACCGGTCTTCGCCTTTGCTAATGCCGGACTGAGCCTGGCCGGGGTCGGACTAAGCGACCTGCTTCAGCCGATTCAACTCGGGATCGGTTTGGGATTGATCGTCGGCAAGCAGCTTGGGTGATGATATCGATTTGACCGGCCACGCGCATCGGCCTCGCAAGACTCCCTAGGGGACCGACTGGCGGCAGATCTATGGCATGGCTCTGTTGACCGGTACCGGGTTTACAATCAGCCGTTCATGGGCTCGCTCGCCTTCCCGATCGAGGCCTATTATGTGGATGTCCGTGTCGCCGTGCTGCTGGGCTCGGTGACTTCGGCGATCTGTGGTTATCTTGTCTTGCGCCGAGCGTCATCGAGGCCGCTGCTCATCTGACTTTGACCCGTGCCAAGGGGATTTGTTGCTGTTATGGAAGAAATCTATTGCTTTGCCGGCAACCCGCTCGACCGTATGAGCGAGCGCCGGCGTGATACCGGCTGGATCGCCTCTCTGCTCGACGAGCCGGCGACGCGTGTGATCCCGTTCAGGGATCTGAAGCCGTCGATCCGCAATGGCAGCCAGATGGCACTCGACTGGCAGCCCATCGGCCCGTGGCGCGAGGTGATCAATGCCGGGGCGACCCTCGCTTTTCTCGGCATCGCCGAGGCACGCGCTCATTTCGCGCTCGACGCGACCGGCGCCGACCAGTCGCCCGACCCGGCGACCGAGAACATCGATCTGCGCACCCTTGCTCCGCTGATCCTCGAGACCGAGGCCGCCATCCTGGCCGAGGCGCGCTCGGTCGTCGACTGGCACGCGCGGCACCGGTTCTGCGCACAATGCGGGACGCCGAGCCAAGTGGCGTCTGCTGGCTGGGCGCGGCATTGCCCACGCTGTAAGGCCCATCATTTTCCGCGCGTCGACCCGGTGGTGATCATGCTCGCGGTCAGGGGTGAGCGCGCGTTGCTCGGCCGCGGACGTCGCCGTCCTGGTGCGAGGTTCTCCTGTCTTGCCGGCTACATGGAGCCGGGCGAGACGTTGGAGGACGCGGTCCGTCGCGAGGTCCACGAGGAGGCAGGCATCCGCTGCGGGCGCGTCTGCTATCTCGCCTCACAACCCTGGCCGTTTCCGTCCACCCTGATGATGGGCTTTCTCGCCGAGGCATTGACCGAGGAGATTACCGTCGATCCGGAGGAGCTCGTCGAGGCGCGCTGGTTCGCTCGCGACGAAATTCGTGGCATGGTCGCGCGCGCCGCGCACGGCGACCCCGACCCGGCGACGACCGTGCCGTCGCTGCCAGGGCCGGTCGCGATCGCACATCAGATCTGCCGTCGCTGGGCGAACGGCTTGGACAACGTCTAGCCAGCGGAACAGAGGGCGGGTCGTGACAGACGAAAAGCCGTTTTGTCTCGAAGAGGCGACGATCGACGAGCTGCACCAGGCGATTAAGAACGGGCAAACGACCTGTGTCGCCGTGGTACGGCACTACCTCGAACGGGCGCGGGCCTATAACGGTGTCTCAAGCGTTCTGGTCACCGCGGATGGCGCGCCGGTCCGTGAGGCGGCCGGAGCGGTGCGCGCGACCGCACCCCTGCGCTTCCCGACCGATACCGTGAACGCCTCGGCGATCCTGCCCGCTCTCGACAAGTACAAGGGGCCGCCCATCGAGTTCGGCCGCATGGAGGCGACCGCGTCTGACCCCGCGGTGCAACAGCAATATGGCATGATCGTGGGCAAGCCCGACTCCGGGCAGCTCAACGCGCTCGCCACGCTCAACATCAGGGGCGAGCGCTCGGTGACCTGCCGCGGCGATTTTGACCGGCACCCCTCCGCCGGGCCGCTGCCGCCCGAGGCACCCCCGGTCTGCGAGATGTTTCGTCGCCTCCCCGACGCGCTCGAACGCGCCGCCGAGCTCGATGCCGCCTATGGGCGCAATCCCGATCTCGACAAGATGCCGATGTACGGCGTCGTCTTCAGCTTCAAGGATCCGTTCGACACCAAGGACATGCGCACAACCGCCGGTGGCGATGCGGCTTACGACATCGATTTCCCGGCGCGCGACCACGTCCTGGTCGAGCAGTTGCGCAACAAGGGGGCGATCATCTTCGCCAAGGCCGTCTGCACCGAATACAACGGGCGCGCCGGCGATCCGGGCGGCCGGCACAAGCCCAAAAAGGTGCTGCCTTCGGTGCTCGGTTATCAGCGCTCAAGCTGGGCCGGCAACCCCGCCAACCCCTACGACACGACGCGTGCAGCTTCATTGGGCTCGAGCTCGGGTTCGGGAGTGTCGGTCAGCGCCAATCTCGTCATGGCGAGCCTCGGCGAGGAGACCCGCGCCTCGACCCGCGGCCCGGCCAACCACAATGCGGTGGCCCTGATCCTGCCGCACAAGGCACTGCTGAGCTTCAATGGCGGGGCGATCGGCGCCGACATCTATTGCGACCGCGCCGGCATCCTCGCCCGCACGATCGGCGACGCCGCGAAGGTGCTCGATGCCCTGAAGGACCCTGACGCCGGCTATTACGACCCGCGCGACCCCTACACGGCCGTGCCGCGCTCATCGGTGCTGGCGACACCCTATACCAGCCACACGAAGGCTTCGGGGGCGCCGGGCTCGCTCACGGGCACGCGCATCGGGAGTCGATGCTGATCCGTCCCGGCGAGAAAGCGACGGTGCCCATCGGCACCGCCGCCGCCGCGGAGATCAAGGCGATCCTCGGCGAAAAGCTCGGTGCGACTTTGGTCGAATCCGCCGATCCGCTGTGGGAACGCGACCGCGACCTCGAAGCGATGAACCCAGATTTCCGGCAGGCGTTGGCGCGGCTGGTGCCGGTCTTTATGCCGGACTTGTTGTTCCGTCTGGGGCCGGACGGTCTGCCGGTCTTCAGGGAATTCGCCGCAGCGATCCAGCCGACCGAGTTCGCCCCCGGCAAGGTCTTCGGCAGCGGGACGATGACGCCGATCGACTATTGCGTCGAACTGGCCGAGGGACGGTTGGAACCACCTGCCAATCTCGACATCGCCACGATCCAGGAGCAGGAGCTGGCGATGATGTTCGGCTTCCACGTCAACCAGTACCTGTCACGCCGCGCCGCGGACTGGCGGGCATGCGGCTTCACCGAGACGCTTGCCGATTTCGCCTCCCTCAATGCGCGGTCGA
>Ga0306922_10006048_pt1 | contig 11579 bp, 5 predicted proteins | sample sta12Cox44000082_FD_203758 | JGI IMG/M metagenome (GOLD analysis project Ga0306922, IMG submission 203758) | Lab enrichment of tropical soil microbial communities from Luquillo Experimental Forest, Puerto Rico - statoxic.12C.oxic.44.000.082 (v2)... | ecosystem: Environmental > Terrestrial > Soil... | reverse complement strand
TCCCTTGCGCGCGCGCACACGCACGCGTACTTTCAGGAAACTCACTGTGACAAATAGACTTAGAAACTGAAACTCGGTTGCGGTTCCGCTCCTCGGGTATGCCGCACCCCCCTGGTCCTCGGGTCTCGAACTGCAGGAATATGGACGATGACCCCGCGCAGGATCGAGCGCGCCAAGGCAGGTATTTACGCGCGAGGCGAGATCGATCAGGCAGAATATCGGGAGAAGCGAGCCCTGATCGCCAGCGGAATCGGCGGCGAATCGTAAAAAAACACCGCTTCCCGCGCCAGAACAAATTCCTCAATGATTTCTCGCGCGCGCGTGCGCGGGCGTGCGCGCGAGGGGGCGGCCTCCGCTTTTCCCCGAGCAACGCTACTATCGATGGTGCTTTTCTGATTTGGAGACGGCACGCGCATTTGTCGAACAGTTTAATGGCGCTTCTTACAACACAACTGGCAGCGATTTGCACGGTCTGAGAACGCATCAGAATTCCTTGCCGTTTTGACGTTATGGCTGCCCGCTGCTTTCCGCCGCCGTGGTCCGGTGGCAATATCCGCTTTGGGCAAAAGCGGACATCGCCAAGCGCTAACTGATGGATGGTGATTTTCAGGAGCGGTTAGCGCGGGCTAAGCGACAGCCCGCCGCACCCCGAAGCAGGACCCACGCTGCTGTTTTCCTATTTGAGAGATGGTGCGCGAAAGCCATCGATCTGTTCGTCAAAGGCCTGGGCAACGGCGAGTGTGGGCGCGTCGCCACCGTGCGGGCCGATAATCTGAATACCCACCGGCAGGCCCTGAGCGTTCAGCCCGGCGGGAATCGCCGTTGCCGGCAGTCCACAGACCGTCGCAAGCGCGATCCACTTCAGCATTGCGGTGTAGGCAATCTCGCGCCCATCCGAACAATTGAGCGTACGCCGCCGGATCGGTCGCTGATCATGCGGAAAGGCGGCGGTCGGAGAGATGGGCGCGAGCAGCACATCAAATCGCGTGAAGAATCGTCGCATCGCATCGGAGAATTGTGCCCGGGCGTCGTTAGCCTGCAGCCATTCACGATGGCGCGCGCTGTACGCCAGGACGCATTGCGCCCACGATAAGGCATTGGCACCCATGGTGCGCGCGATCTTTGCCGGTCCGCGGAGCAGTTCGTAGAGTCCGCGCTCAGCCCATGGCAAGTCCGCGCCGATAATCGAGTACAGCAGCAATATGTAGGTGGACATCAGCAGTTCAGCGGTGACCGGACACGTAATTTGATCCACGATTGCGCCAGTTGCTTGGAGACGCTTGGCAAAGGCCTCGAGCGTGGCCTTCGTGTCAGCATCGAGGGGAAAGGTCGGCTCATCGAGCCACAGAGCCACCTTCAATCCTTTCAGATCAGCAGGTGGCGCCTGCGCGGGGATTGGCGATTCGCCGATGATCGAAAGGAGAAGGCGCAGATCGCGCGCCGAGCGCGCCATTGGTCCAACTACCGCAAGGTCCAGATCAGCGACAACGCCCGGCGGCGGTACAAGGCCTCGTTGCGAGACCAATCCATAGGCTGGCTTGTGCGCGAAAACGCCGCAAAAGCTTGCCGGGACGCGTATTGAACCACCGATATCGGCACCAATCTCCAACGCCGTGATGCCGGCTGCAACCGCTGCCGCTGATCCGCCCGATGATCCGCCGGGCGTTCGTGTTAGATCCCAAGGATTATTCGTGGTCCCATAAAGCGAATTGTAGGTCTGCCAATCAGAGGCATACACTGGAGTGTTGGTCTTGCCCCACACGACCGCGCCCGCCGAACGGACACGGGCCACAACTGCCGCGTCTTCGGCGGTCCGGTCGAGCAGGGCCTTCGTGCCGGCCGATGCTGGGAGACCTTTCACGTCGAACGTATCCTTCACGGTCATGGGCAGGCCGCCGAGCGGACCTAAGGTTTCACCTCGCGCACGGCGCTCATCGATGATCCGCGCATCGGCGTGTGCGCGGTCGAGATCACGCGACACCACTGCGTTCAGCTTTGGATTCAGCCGATCCATTCGGACGACCGAGGCCTCCAGTAACTCGCGCGCGCTGATCCGCAGCGCGGCAAGTGCCTGTAATTGATCCGTCGCGTCTAAGGACAGGATGTCCATCAGTCGAACTCACCGATAAAGGTACACGAGTTGCCGATGTCTGCGGAAGGAGATGCGGTGTTCTTCTTCTCCCACGCTGCGTTGTTCCGACGGTCGACGACAAATCGAAGTTGACCGGGCGGATTGCCGATAGAGCCAGCGAATTTCCGCTTTCGAGGGACAACCGGACATCCCAGGGGCGCACATCAATTTCCGTTGGTCACCCTTCTGTGACATACGCAGTTCAGGGTTTCTGCGGCGCAAATTGACATTGAACACCATTTCGCCAGTCGCAAATCTCTGCTCTAATTCCCCTTTGAAAATCGGCGTAGTCCTGCCTTGGGTGGGCGATGCGACGGCGCTCCAGAGCAAGCAGCAAACTGGCTAAAGCGCGAAGCCGCAGGCAGGCTTCGCCAAAGCGCCCCACTGGTGCCAACCAGGAATCAGAAGCTGCGCGGCTCGCCAGCGAACTGTCGGCGATGAGCGAGATTCTGCGCTTGATCGCGGATTCGCCGAGCAACGTTACGAGTGTTCTTCAATCAGTAGCCGAACAGGCTGCGCGCATTTGTCAGGCTCAGTACGTCGATATCTTCCTGGTTGAAGGCGACAACCTGAAGGACCTTGCTTGGTTTGGCGCAATTAAGCGGACATTGGAGTTTCCGTTAGATCGTTCCACTGTCTCGGGGCGATCCGTTTGCGAGATGCGGCCCGTCAGCATCGACGATCTGCAAAACGCCGGCGATGAGTTCGCTCGCGGACGAGAGATCGCACGGAAGGATGGTAATCGCAGTGTCCTTGCCGTGCCGCTAATCCGAGAAGGCCGAGCGATTGGCACGATCTTCATTCGCCGAACCGAAATCCGACCTTTCGAGCAAAAACATATTTCCCTGATGACGGCCTTCGCCTCCCAAGCGGTGATCGCCATCGAGAATGCGCGGCTGCTCAATGAATTGCGCCAGCGCACGTCAGATCTGACCGAGTCTTTAGACCAACAGACCGCGACGTCCGAAGTGCTGCGCATCATCAGTTCGTCCCCCGGCGAGTTGGAGCCGGTGTTTGAGGCCATGCTGCAAAATTCAATCAGAATCTGTGAGGCCGGATTTGGTCAGATGTTTCTGTGCGAGGGCGACAGTGTCCGCTTAGTCGCGACTATCGGTGTACCAACGGCTCTTGTTGAATTCGATAAGCGGCGCGGCGCTTTTCAGCCGTTACCTGGCGGCGGCCTGGATCAAGTCATGCGTACAAAACAAGTGGCGAGTATCGCTGACTTGACGGCAGAACACGCCTCGTATCCACCGGCTAGGCTGGGCGGCGCGCGGTCATATATCGCCGTGCCCATGCTCAGGGAAGGCGCACTGGTTGGCGCGATCGCTATCTACCGCCAAGAAGTTCGCCCATTCACCGACAAGCAGATCGAATTGGTCAAGAACTTCGCCGCTCAGGCGGTGATCGCCATCGAGAACGCGCGGCTGCTCAACGAATTGCGGGAGTCGCTAGAACAGCAAACGGCGACGGCAGATGTCCTTAAAGTCATCAGCTCATCGTCAGGCGATCTGCAGCCTGTGTTCGATGCCATGCTCGTGAGCGCAACTCGACTGTGCCAGGCGAGCTACGGCATGATGTGGCTTCGTGAAAGCGACAGCCAGATGCGTGTCGCAGCGCGGCACGGAAATCTGCCGGAGGCGTTTCTCGATCAATGGCCTATCGGCAGGGTGTTTCGGCCGAGTCCTTCTCTACCAACGGCACGCGTTTTTGAAACTCGCAAGCCCGTCCATGTAATCGATCTCAAAGAGGATTGTTCCTATTTCGACCACGACCCGCTGGCAATGGCTGGCTTGGAAGTAGCTGGTATCCGTACTTTGATCTCCGTGCCAATGCTTAAGGAGGGTGAGGTCGTTGGCACTCTCAACATCTATCGCCGGGAGGTTCGGCCATTCACCGAGAAACAGATCGATCTGGTCAAAAACTTCGCCAGCCAAGCAGTTATTGCTATTGAGAATACGCGGCTGCTCAACGAATTGCGCCAGCGCACCACCGACCTCGGCGAGGCGCTCGACCAGCAGACCGCAACGTCTGAAGTCTTGAGCGTCATCTCGAAGTCGCGCGGCGAGCTTCAACCCGTCTTTCAGGCCATGTTGGAGAACGCCACTCGTATCTGCGGCGCCAGTGTTGGCAATCTCCTACTCTACGACGGACGCAATTTTCGCCTTGCAGCCATGTACAATCCGACTCCCGCATATGCGGAGCACCGGCAAGTCGGCTCGGTGGTTCCAGTCTGGGCGCACAATCCACTAAGCCGCATCGCCGCCGACAAGCGATTGCAGCACATCGCCGATGCCAGGACGGAGCAGGCCTACCTGGAAGGAGATCCAGCGCTTACTCAACTCGTCGACGCTGCCGGCGCGCGCACTTTGCTCGCGGTGCCGATGCTCAGAGAAAATGAATTGGTTGGTGTATTCGGCATCTATCGGAAAGAAGTGTGTCTGTTCACCGACAAACAGATCGACCTCGTCAAGAACTTCGCTGCTCAGGCCATCATCGCCATCGAGAACGCGCGGCTACTTAACGAGCTACGCGAGTCGCTTCAGCAGCAGACGGCGACGGCGGATGTGCTCAAGATCATTAGTCGTTCGACATTCGATCTCAAATCCGTGCTCCAGACGCTCGTCGAATCTGCTGCGAAGCTCTGCGATGCCGACTCAGCCCAAATCACACGGCCGATCAATGGAGTGTTTTACCGCGCGGAAACTTATGGCTTCTCTCGCGCATTCATGGATTACGTCAAAGATATGCCTGTCCAAGCCGACCGAGGCTCGCTTATGGGGCGAGTCTTGCTCGAAGGCAGGGTAGTACATATCCCTGACGTGAAAGCTGACCCCGAATACACTTTCGTCGAGGCACAGAAACTCGGGGGCTATCGCGCGTCACTAGGAGTTCCAATGCTGCGCGAGGGTGTCTCGATCGGTGTTTTGTCGCTGAACCGATCTGAAGTCAGGCCATTCACTGACAAGCAGATCGAGCTTGTCACCACCTTCGCCGACCAGGCGGTGATCGCCATCGAGAATGCGCGGTTGCTCAATGAGCTGCGGCAGCGCACCGACGATCTTACTGAATCCTTAGAGCAGCAGACTGCGACGTCGGAGGTGCTGCGCGTTATCAGTTCGTCGCCTGGCGAGCTGGAGCCGGTGTTCGAGGCGATGCTCGATAACGCCGTCCAAATCTGTCACGCGAACTTTGGCAATCTATGGCTCCGCGAGGGCAATAGCTTTCGTATTGTCGCAACTAAAGGCGCTTCCCGAGAGTACCGTGAGACCCTCTTCAGTGAACCCGTAATGGAACCCCACCCGCAGAGCGCGATGGGACGCATAGCTCTCAGCAAAGAAGTGGTTCAAATCGACGATATGAGTAATGCGCCAACTTATGGTCAGCGCATGCGTATCGCGACGATCCAGATCGCTAAAGCGCGCACACTGGTTGGCGTGCCGATGCTCAAAGACGATCAAGTGATTGGAATCATCGCCATTTACCGTCGGGAAGTGCGTTCGTTCACCGACAAGCAGATTTCACTGTTGAAGAACTTCGCCGCGCAAGCGGTCATCGCCATCGAGAACGCGCGGCTGCTCAATGAGCTGCGGCAACGGACTTCCGATCTCACGGAGTCGCTGGCGCAGCAGACGGCGACATCGGAGGTACTGAGCGTCATTTCGAGTTCGCCGGCAGACATTCAGCCCGTGTTCGAAATTATTGGCGAACGAGCCGAGAAATTGTGCGAGGCAGATGCCAGTGTTGTCTCCATCGTCGAGGGCGAACTAATTCGTCGTGCGTCGATCCATGGCGTGACAGAGGCTGGAGTGGAAGCGCTTCGACGCGACCCTCCAAGGCAGCTCACCGACGAGACACTCACAGCGCGCGCGATCCGAACTCGCGGCGTTTGTCATGTCGCGGACATACTTAGTGATCCTCGGCACCCGAAAGATTTGGCTCTGCTGGGTGGCTTCCGTGGCGGCCTGGCTGTGCCGATGGTCCGCGACAAGCGGGTCTTAGGAGCAATCTTTGTTGCCAGGAAACGGACGGGATTATTCTCAGACGCACAGGTTCAACTCCTAAAGACTTTCGCTGACCAGGCGGTGATTGCGATCGAGAATGTTCGGTTGTTCAACGAAACAAAGAACTCTTTGGAGCAGCAGACTGCCACCGCCGACGTACTTAAGATCATCAGCCGCTCGACCTTCGATCTGCGCGCCGTATTACAGACACTCGTTGAATCAGCCGCCCGCTTCTGTGCTGCAAACAAGGCCCACATTATCCGCGAGAAAAATGAAGGCTTCTACACTGCCGAGGCATTCGGCTATTCCCAGGAGTTCACGGATTACATCAAGGATATTCCGGTAAAGGCCGAGCGAGGATCAGCGTCGGGGCGCGCCTTAGCCGAGGGTCGGCTGGTTCATATTGCCGATGTAAAGACTGATCCAGAATACACCCAGGTCGAAGCACAGAGATTGGGAGATTACCGCACGATCCTTTGCGTCCCAATGCTGCGCGAGGGCGTCCCAATCGGCGTCCTGACTTTGACGCGCTCCGAAGTACGGTCGTTCACCGACAAGCAGATCGAGTTGGTCACGACGTTCGCTGACCAGGCTGCGATTGCCATCGAGAACGTGCGGCTGTTCGATGAGATCCAGGACAAGAGCCGACAGCTTGAAGAAGCGAGCCAGCACAAGTCGCAGTTCCTCGCCAACATGAGCCACGAGTTGCGCACGCCGCTCAACGCCATCTTGGGCTACACCGAATTGATGACGGACGGCGCTTACGGTGAGCCGTCGGAGAACATGCTGGGCGTACTCAAGCGACTTGAGGCCAACGGCAAACACCTGCTCGGGCTGATCAACGACGTACTTGATTTGTCGAAGATCGAGGCCGGCCAGCTCGTGCTCGAACTATCCGACTACTGCATCCAGGATATTGCTCAGACCGTCCGAAGCACACTGGAGCCGCTGGCGGCCGATAAGAAGCTGGCGTTCAAGGTCGACGTCGCCTCCCAACTGCCGCCAGGGCACGGCGACGGCCGCCGCTTGACGCAAGTCCTGATCAATCTCGTCGGCAATGCCATCAAGTTCACCGATATCGGCGAAATAGCCATCAAGGCAGAAGCGCACAACGGCTCGTTCCATGTATCGGTGCGTGACACCGGGCCGGGCATCTCATCTGCGGACCAAGCCAGGCTGTTTCAGGAGTTCCAGCAGGCCGATAATGCCATCACCCGGAAGAAAGGCGGCACCGGCTTGGGCCTTGCCATATCGAAGCGCATCATCGAGATGCACGGCGGCAGGATCTGGGTCGAGTCGCAGCCCGGCCAAGGCTCGACATTTACTTTCACGCTTCCGGTGATCGTTGAGCGGCAGGTGGAGGCCGCATGAGCAAGCGCATTCTAGTGGTCGAAGACCAGCCGGATAATCGCCAGATCATCCGCGACATGCTTGTTGGTACCGATTGCGAAATCACCGAGGCCGAGGACGGCGAGCAGGCGCTTACAGCTGTGGCGAAACAGCGACCCGATCTCATACTCATGGGTATCCAACTGCCGATGATGGACGGCTACGAGGTCACGCGCCAAATCAAGGCCGATCCCGCGTTGCGATCGATCCCGATCATCGCCGTCACTTCCCATGCTCTGAATGGGGAAGCACAGACAGCTAGGGCAGCGGGTTGCGATGACTATGTGCCCGGAGCCTTACAGCCCTCGCCAACTGCTGGCGAAAATTAGGCAATACCTGTCCTAAGCCAGGTATTGATTGCTGCAGTGATGAGTTCGTTTGGCACTCGCCGGACACGTGAAGCGCTCAACCACTGTCGATCCAAAATGTGATATTATTTTCATACCCGACGGGTCCTCGGCGCGAGCGAAGCCATGAGGCGACGGGAATTCATCGCATTTGTCGGTTACACCGTCGCAGTGTGGCCGCTCGCGGCGCGCGCTGAGCAGTCGACAATGCCGGTAATCGGATTTCTAAACAGTGCATCTCCTCTGCCGTGGGAGAATTACGTTGCCGGCTTTCGCGCGGGTTTAAAAGAGATTGGCTACATCGACGGCCAGAACGTCGCCATCGAGTTCCGCTGGGCTGAGGGCGATTATGACCGCCTGCCCGGATTGGCAGCCGATCTAGTGCGCCACAAAGTGGCGGTGCTGGTCGCGACTGGAGGCTCACCGAGCATCATGGCAGCCAAGGCAGCGACTGCGACCATTCCGATTGTCTTTACAACCGGCTTCGATCCGGTCCGGCAGGGCTTCGTCAACAGCTTCAGCCGGCCCGGCGACAACATCACCGGTGTGAATTTGTTCGTCTCCGCGATGGAGAGTAAGCGGCTTGGCTTGCTGCGCGCGCTTATTCCGGGAGTCCAGCTGATCGCTGTACTCCTTAATCCGACCTCTCCCGTTCATGTGGAGCAGTTGAGGGAAGTTCAAGAAGCAGCAGGCGCAGTCGGTCAGCAAATCCATATAATGCTTGCGAGCAATGTGAGCGACATCGATGTCGCGTTCGCAACAGCCGTGCGGTTGCACGTCGGCGCGATGCTGGTCGGCTCGGATCCGTTCTTCAATAGCCAGCGCGACAAAATCATCGCTCTGGCGGCGCGGCACACTGTTCCGGCCATCTACGAGCAGCGCGAATACGCCCTCGCGGGTGGTCTGATGAGCTACGGCACCAACATAAGCGTTGGCTATCGCCAAGCTGGCGTCCACGCCGGAAGAATTCTCAAGGGAGAGAAACCGGGAAACTTACCGGTGGTGCAGTCGACCAAATTTGAGTTCCTCATTAACCTCAAGACCGCCAAGGGCCACCCAATCTCTCCGCTGAGGCGGACGAGATCATCGAATAGACGAGCGAATGTCTGCTATTGGCTAGCGGACATCCAACTCGCACTGAGCAATGTCCGCTTTCGGGGGTAAAGCGGACATCGACTGGCGCCGATCCGATGTCTGCTTTTGACCCAAAGCGGACGTGAGCATCTCAAGATTGCTGCCCTGCAAACGTGGCCCTTGACCCCATTTCGCAAGTCGCAGATCGGTGCTGTAATGCCACTTTGAAAATCGGCGTAGTCCTGAGCCTTGGGATAGGCCATGCGACGGCGCTCCAGAGCAAGCGGCAAGCTGGCTAACGCGCGAAGCCGCAAGGCGAAAACCCCAAGGCGACGCACCACTCTAACTGTGCGCCATAGCAGTTCCTCCGCTTCCGGCCAGGAAACCGAGGTCGCGCGGCTCACCCGCGAACTGAATGAGGCGCACGAACAGCAAGCGGCGACCTCAGAAGTCCTTGAGATCATCGGGCACTCGACATTCGATCTCCAGCGCGTGCTAGAGAGCCTGTTAGAGAAGGCAGTTCGTCTCTGCGGCGCGGATAGGGGTTTTATTTTCACACAGGATGGAGACGGTTATCGCCTTGCGGCCAATTATGGCCACTCGGCTGAATTTGTAGAAAAAATCGCGAAACGATATCCGATAACCCCGGATCGAGAATCGGCATCGGGGCGAGCCATTTTAGAGCGCCGCAGTGTCCACATTCCCGATATCCTCGCTGACCCCGAATATCGGTGGGCTAAAGAACACCATGGCGAGGAGGAAATGCATCGAACCATCCTCGTCGTACCGATGCTGCGGGAAGACAAGATCGTCGGTCTCATAATAATTCGGCGGACGCGTGTCGAGCCTTTCACTGAAAAGCAAATCGCCCTGGTTTCCAGCTTCGCTACCCAGGCCGTCATCGCCGTCGAGAATGCGCGCCTGCTCAACGAGCTAAGGCAATCGTTAGAGCAGCAGACGGCGACGGCGGATGTACTGCGCGTCATCAGTTCGTCTCCCGGCGAGCTTAAACCCGTTTTCAACGCAATGCTTGAGAATGCCGTCAGGCTATGTGAGGCCGAGGCGGGGAATTTGTATCTTTACGACGGAGAAGCATTTCATGCAGCTGCGCTGCACAGTGCATCGCAAGCCTATACCGAGGTGCGGCGACGCCGGCCTGTAGTCCTTCGCGAGCTTCATCCAGACACACCGCTCGGCCGCATGGCCCGAACCAGGGCGGTTATTCATACAGCCGACGTCAGGATAGCAAAAAGCTATATCGAGCGCGATCCGAGGTTTTCTGAATTTGTCGATCTGTCTGGGGCTCGCACCCATCTTGCAGTGCCGATGCTCAAAGAAAACGAACTCATCGGTGCGATTGACACCTATCGTCTGGAAGTGCGCCCATTCACCGACAAGCAGATTGAACTCCTGCAAAATTTCGCCGCCCAAGCCGTCATCGCCATTGAGAACGCGCGGCTGCTCAGCGAATTGCGGCAGTCGCTGGAGCAGCAGACAGGAACAGCCGAGGTGCTGCGCGTGATCAGCTCTTCCCCGGGAGAACTAGAGCCCGTATTCCAATCGATGCTGGAGAATGCGACGCGCATCTGCGAGGCCAAGTTTGGCGTGTTGTTGCGGTTCGACGGTGAAGCGTTCAGCCTAGCGGCAGAAATAGGTAAGCCCGAGCTTGGAGAATTTCACAGGCAACGTGGGCGATTTCAGCCGTTCCCAGGCAGCCATCTTGAGCGACTCCTGCATACAAAACAGGTAAGTCATACCGCCGATTATGCAGCCGAAGTCCCCGACAGCCCGCCCGTGAGAATTGGAGGCGCGCGATCTACGGTTGACGTACCGATGCTCAAAGATGGCGTCTTGATCGGCGCCATCAGCATCTACCGCCAGGAGGTCCGCCCATTCACCGATAAGCAAATCGAACTGGTCAAAAACTTCGCCGCCCAGGCTGTCATCGCCATCGAGAACACGCGGCTGCTCAACGAGCTGCGCGAGTCATTGCGGCGGCAGACCGCGACTGCCGATGTGCTCAAGATCATAAGCCGATCAGCCTTCGATTTGCAGAGGGTGCTCGACACGCTGGTCGAGTCGGCCACCCAGCTCTGCGCGGCTGAGAGGGGCGTCATCTACATGCGTGATGGAGATGTGTATCGGGTGAGCGCGATGTACGGGTACTCGCCTGAAGCGCTGCAGTATGCGTTGGAACACCCGCTTCGGCCGAGCAGTGGCAGCGTTACAGGGCGAGTCGCTTTGGAGGGCAGGGCAATTCATGTTCATGACGTGCTTGCCGATCCCGAATACGACGCCACCGGCTATCAGAAGGCATTTCTTGGTGTGCCATTGCTGCGCGACGGGACGACGGTCGGAGTCTTCGCGCTCAACCGCGATGAAGTTAACCCCTTCACAGACAAGCAGATTGAACTGGTCACCACATTCGCCGACCAAGCGGTGATTGCGATCGAGAATGCGCGGCTGCTTAACGAATTGCGGCAATCGCTAGAACAGCAGACTGCCACGGCTGACGTGCTTCGCGTCATCAGCTCGTCGCCCGGGGAGCTGGAGCCTGTATTCGCAGCCATGTTGGACAATGCGACACGCATCTGCGAGGCCACATCTGGTTTCCTGTTCCGTGCCGAAAACGAT
>Ga0306922_10006047_pt1 | contig 11580 bp, 9 predicted proteins | sample sta12Cox44000082_FD_203758 | JGI IMG/M metagenome (GOLD analysis project Ga0306922, IMG submission 203758) | Lab enrichment of tropical soil microbial communities from Luquillo Experimental Forest, Puerto Rico - statoxic.12C.oxic.44.000.082 (v2)... | ecosystem: Environmental > Terrestrial > Soil... | reverse complement strand
TGTTGATCCTGTTGTTCAGCCTCTCGCTGATCGGGCCGGCGGTCTTTGCCCGTACGGATTCACAGGTGCCGGAATGCTGCAGGCGTGACGGCAAACACCGCTGCTCGTTGGGGCAGCCCTCGGAGCAGCAACCATCAGGCTCCGAGTTCCGGTCGATTCCGGAAAAGTGTCCGTTTTTCCCGGCGGTACCAGTTATGTCGCCTCACGGGAAGACCGGCTTGGCAAGGAATCGTCAGTCAAACTCGGCCTCTCTGGCAAGCCAAGTTGTAAAGCAAGTTCGAACCCAGAGCCTCTATCGCGTATCCTTCTGCCGTTCCAAGCAGGAACGGGGACCTCCTACTCTCCTCTCCTAGATCTTATTTGAAACCGCGGTGCTCGAGCACTGCATTATCGGTATTTCCTGAAGTTCGCTGAACTTTGGGTTAGTGCCGGGTTACCCCCCATTAAGTCGTGATGTCAAGAGGGTTAATGATGAGGCAAGCGCAACGATGGATTGTTTCCGCAGCCATGCTGTCACTGGCTGCCGTGTGTCTGGGCCAATCGGCTCCAGCCAAGAAATCATATACGTTTCACGGCAAGGTGGAGGCTGTGAACGCCGCGACCATTAAAGTGAACGGCGACAAGGTCGAGGGCTGGATGGAAGCGATGACGATGGACTACAAGGTCGACGATTCCGCAGTCCTAAAGAAGCTGAAAGCCGGTGACCAGATCATGGCGACGGTTTACGAAGGCGACCTTGTCCTCCACAAAGTACAGGTCATGCCTAAAACTGCCGGGGATGCAAAATCAAAAAAATGAGTGATCGGTCAGCGTTGCCGGCTAGAGGCCCAAAAAACGAGACGTGGTGGGGCGGACCGTGGGCTTTCGACCAGCACAAGGAGCCCTTCGAGTGAAGCTGCTATTTTCAGTCGTTTTTTCCGTTGGTGCGCTGTGGGCTGTCGTATTTGGCGCAGTCCGCGGCGTGGTCCACGACCCAGACCATCGTCCGGTAGTCGGCGCGCAGGTAGTGTTAAAGTCGACAAGTTCCGATTTCTCGCGGACTCTCTCGACCGGGCAGGATGGTAATTTCGAAGCCACTTCGATCCCCGTAGGGTCCTATCAGGTAACGGTCACACAGGCAGGCTTCGCGCCCGCTGCACAAGAGGTTGTCGTCGCCTCTGGGAGCGCGCCGGTGTTACATTTCCAGCTTAACCTCGGTGCCGTCACCCAGTCGGTGAACGTTTCCGAAGGGGCGCTCGCTATCAATCCAGAGCAGATGACCCCCGCGGTCATGATCAGCCGACAGCAAATTCAGGCCATGCCGGGAGCCGACCTCTCCAACAGCTTTAACATGATCACCGACTTCGTGCCGGGCGCATGGATGACACACGACCAACTTCACATCCGAGGTGGGCACCAGGTTTCCTGGGCGATCGATGGCGTTCCCATCCCCAATACCAATATCGCCAGCAATGTTGGCCCGCAGATCGATCCGAAGGACATTGATTACATCGAGGCTGAGCGGGGTGGATACTCGGCGACCTACGGCGATCGCAGCTACGGCGTATTCGATGTGGTGCCGCGTACCGGGTTCGAGCGTGACAGTGAGGGTGAACTCTACACGACGTTCGGCACGTTCGCCCAGACGAATGATCAATTGAATTTTGGCAGCCACACGCAGAAGTTTGCGTATTTTGCCAGCGTGAACGGCAACCGCAGTAACTATGGGCTGGAGACCCCTGGCCCGGACGTGCTGCACGACCGCGTCTGGGGCACGGGAGGCATGGCTTCTTTTATTTACAATCGCGATGCGAACGATCAGTTCCGCTTTGTCACTTCGCTGCGGCGCGACGACTATCAGATTCCGATCGATCCCGCCCAAGAGGCGGCGGGGATCCGAGACGTGGAACGGGAACGTGATGCGGTCACTGATTTTTCCTGGGCACACACGTTCCGGCCAGGCCTGCTTCTCACCGTTTCACCGTTTTACCATTTCAATGTCGCTAACTATGATGGCGACGCGAACGATTATCCGCTAAGCACGACGCAGCATCGCACGTCACATTACGCCGGGTCTCAGATCGCCCTCAACGCGGTGACCACGCGGCACAACGCGTCAGTAGGGATCTACCAATTCGGCCAGTGGGACAACGAGTCGGTGAACCTGATCGCCAACGACGGTTCGGCCCCTCCCCTCGCACAGGGTAAACCAAGCCAGGGCAACCTGGAGGCCATATTTCTGGAAGATCAGTACAAAGCCCTCTCCTGGTTGACCCTAACGGCCGGCGTACGGCTGACACACTTTGCGGGCGCGATTTCGGAGAATGCCGCCAGCCCAAGGTTGGGTGGAACGGTACGCATTCCACATTTGAACTGGGTCCTCCGAGGTTTTTGGGGCGAGTATTATCAAGCGCCGCCCCTCTCCACCGTGACCGGCCCGTTGCTCAACTTCGCGGTTTCTCAGGGATTGGGCTTCATTCCGCTCCGGGGCGAGCGCGACCAGGAACACCAGTTCGGGCTGAACATCCCCTTACGCGGCTGGTCTTTAGATGTGAACAATTATCACCAACGGGCGCATAATTACTTCGATCACAATGCCATTGGCAATTCGAACGTCTTCTTCCCTCTGACGATCGATGGCGCGCGGCTGTATGGATGGGAGGTCAGTATTCGATCGCCGAGGATCGCGCGGCGTGGTGAAGTTTACCTCGCTTACGCCTGTGCACACGCCGAAGGTGCCGGCGCAATCAGCGGCGGTCTAACCGCTTTTTCGCCACCTGATAGTGGATACTTCCAGCTGGACCACGATCAACGGCACACACTTCATGCCGGATTCAACCTCACTCTGCCATGGCATGCTTTTGCAGGCGGGAATCTGTACTACGGCTCCGGGTTCACGGACGGCTCGAGCGATGTCCCCGCACACCTGCAGGAACACACGACGTTCGATGTTTCGGCTGGTAAGGCGGTGGCAGAGAGCCTGACGCTCTCGGTGACCGCGTTGAATTTGACGAATCGGAGGTTCCTGCTGGACAACAGCGCAACCTTCGGCGGCACGCACTACGCTGAACCTCGCCAGATCTATTTGGAAATCCGGTACAAGTTCCGGTTGTAAGGCTGCCTGTGATCGCGATCTCGGAGCGGATCGTGAGCCAAATATCCGGGTCGCCACAGATTACTGGAGGTACGGATCTCCACGACGAGCACCTCGTTAAGGCAACCTATCGATTAGCCTATTTGGTTGCCCTGCCGGGAGCCGGTTCCCAACAAGGCGTGTCACGGAGTGTCGCGGCCTCGCACCCGGAAGAATTACCGGGCACTGCCGCCGGTCCGGCCTGCCGGTGGTGTTGGTCGTCTACAATGATGCGTCGGGTGGTTTCCTCGTGGTGAAGGAGGAACCCATGCCCCTCTATGTCCGGGCATTCCTGATTGGCATGATCGTCGGAGTTCGTTCTCTGACGGCGTCCGCGGTGTTGAGCAGGGCGGCGCATCTCGGGTAGCTGCTCCTCGAAAACACCAGCTTGCGTTTCCTTGGTGATGGGGCACGCCCTAGGTCTTGAGCGTGCTGACGATCGTTGGGCCGGTTGAGACAAGCTAGCCAAGACTCCGGCCGCAAGCGCTCGACAGGTTTCATCGCCCGGCTTCTGGCGGGAGGATGGTGTGGCGCGGCCTTCTACGCCGCCCATCCAATTTGCGGATAGGGGAGCAGCTGCGGGCGTGGGTGGCAGCATCGTCGGGACCCGGAGCAGGTACGAATTTCTTTTCGGCTGGTAAAGGCGATCGAAGGGAATGATCTGCCGATCGCGCCTGCTGAAGACGTCTTTGCTATCGGCGGTCTGCTCCTGATCGCCATTATGATGACTGGTGACGTCTGGACGTGATCTCGATGCCTTGAACGCTCGGATTCTTCGCGCTATAAAAGAAAGGCGGCTCGCGCATGAGTATTGCGGTTGGAGGGGGCGAACTTGAAACTAGGGATCTTGCTGTCGCTGCTAGCGTGTGGCACAGTCCTCGCTGCTGACGCGCGAATGACGCCAGAGGAACGCACGAATGCCCTCCGGTGGCTGGAAGAATCTCGCAAGGAGTTTCTAGCCGCAATTGACGGTCTGACGGACGAGCAATGGAAGTGGAAGCCGGCACCGGACCGGTGGTCGGTTGGAGAAGTGGCGGAGCACGTGATCCTTGCGGAAGCTGGGCAGTTCGCAACCGTGAAGAAGGCGATCGCTTCGGCTCCCGATCCGGCTTGGGAAACGAAAACCAAGGGCAAGACCGAGACGCTGGTAAGAGTCCTGGGGCCGCGCGTAGGCAGGGCGCAAGCGCCCGAAGCAATTGTGCCCAGGGGTGGACTTACCCCGGCTGAGGTCAAGCAGCGGTTCGAAGATCAGAGGGCGCTGATCGTCAAGTTTGCCACCGATACGGACGTTCCTCTCAAACAATATACGGTCGATAACGCGTTCTTTGGGCCGTTGAACGGCTACCAATGGCTCATATACGCGCCGCTGCACACCATGCGCCACGACAAGCAAATCGCCGAAGTGAAAGCGACTCCCGGCTACCCTAAATAGCAGCCGAATCCCGCCATCTCCCCCGGTCTCCGGCAAGATATCAGCCGCCACGCGGAGCGACGCCAGCCTAAGGGCTCGCGCGCTCACAGCATATAGATGTAGTGCGGACGCCCGGCCTTTAACCCCATCGCGCTGGCGTTTGAGGACCCTCGGTCCGTATAATCGCCTGTTGGACCGTCCCCTTAGAATCGTAGCCCTGAGAAAAGATTCGGTTCTGTGCCAATTCAGTGCGTGCTCGGATCCAGCTGTGTTTTTGGTGCGCAACACAATTCGCTCTATGAAAGCACTTTGCCGAAAGTACCTTCTCAGCCTCGGCGTCGCAGAGTCGGAACTTTCCGATCCAGGCGCGCGTTAGCGATACGCCCGACCTTTGTTTCGCCAAGCCTTATAGATCAAATCTTGGCAGCCAGTGAACGTTACCTCGAACTGGTAGGGACATCCAGCCGAACTGGCACGGAAATTTGTAACGCTGCGCTGACTGGCCAACTTATCTCATTCGTTCTGGAACAATTCCAAGCACTTGCACTGCCAACTCCAGCCCGTATTTCGGCGACTTGCACTTGATCTTCGGCTAGTTTGCCGGGACGCGCTGGAGACGACCGATACCCTGGCGAAGCGTGTCCGCCTAATCGGCTTGGACGTCAGGCCGTACAATTGAGACAATGCACGAGGCACGACGATTGACACTCGGCTGCGGCCCGTCCAGCACGAAATGATCGAAGAGGCCGACGCGAACTTGTTATCGTTGATCAAGACACGCGGGTGCGGCGAAGGCGGCCGAACCCCGAGCAACAGTCCGGAATGGCGGACCTTGCTCGAAGATCGTCCAGACACACGAGAGCGCAGGTGGTTTCTACCTCAGCGTCCCGAGGACAATCCGGGTAAACAAAACCAGCACAAAAGCCTGAAGCCGGCCAGCGCAGGAATATAATCAGATTAGTATATCTGTTATGTTACCTACAGTAGCAGCATCCCAGGCGCGCGAGGCGGTGATGACACAACCGCAGACGAAATGCACCAGGTTGCAACGCATGGTCCGCTGCAGTCTATGCCCGCCGTGTGGAGCAAACCGACGTTCACGGAGAGACACGTCCAATCCGACGACGAACCGCAGCGGGGTAGAGCGTTTGGCTAGCGATCACAAAGGGATGTGTTTGACTCTGAGGAGCCGGTTGTTGTCGTTTGGCAATTCTGTCAAGTGCGACTTGGGACTCTACGTGTGCGCTTATTTGAGTGCGCTAGGTTGTGAATGCTGTCAACTTGTCATTAGCGAGGAGTAAATAAAATGGCCAAGGTGCTGTGCGTTCTCTACGACGACCCGGTCGGAGGGTATCCGACATCATATGCCCGCGACGCGATCCCGAAGATCGAACGCTATCCCGGTGGCCAGACCGTTCCGAACCCGAAGCAGATCGATTTCAAGCCCGGCGAGCTTCTCGGTAGTGTCTCCGGCGAACTCGGGCTGCGCCGGTTTCTTGAAGCACAGGGCCACACGCTGATCGTCACCGCCGACAAGGATGGGCCAAACTCGGTCTTCGAGCGAGAACTGGCAGATTCGGAGATCGTGATCTCGCAGCCTTTTTGGCCGGCGTATCTGACCGCCGAGCGCATTCGCAAGGCCCCCAAGCTCAAACTAGCGGTCACAGCGGGCATCGGCTCGGACCACGTTGATCTTCAGGCCGCCATCGAGCATGGGATCACCGTAGCTGAGGTCACCTACTGCAACAGCATCAGCGTCGCGGAGCACGTCGTGATGATGATCCTTGCACTGGTACGCAATTACATTCCATCGTATCAGTGGGTCGTCAACGGCGGCTGGAACATCGCGGACAGCGTGTCCCGCGCGTATGATCTGGAGGCGATGGCTGTCGGCACGGTGGGCGCTGGGCGCATCGGCGCGGCAGTCCTGCGCCGGCTCAAGCCGTTCGACGTCGAGTTGCACTACACGGATCGGCATCGGCTACCGGCCACTGTCGAGCAAGAGCTGAAGGTAACTTTCCATCCGACCGCCGAACAGTTGGTCCGTGTCTGTGATGTTGTCACGATCAACACCCCACTGCATCCGGAAACCGAACATTTGTTTAATGACGGGCTCATCGCTCAGATGAAGCGGGGAGCGTATCTGGTGAATACGGCGCGCGGCAAGATTTGTGACCGCGATGCCGTCGCGCGAGCATTGGAGAGCGGGCGACTGGCGGGATACGCGGGGGACGTCTGGTTTCCTCAACCGGCCCCGAAAGATCACCCCTGGCGAAACATGCCACATCACGGGATGACTCCGCATGTGTCTGGTACGAGCTTGTCAGCCCAAGCGCGTTATGCGGCTGGTGTGCGCGAGATTCTGGAATGCTGGTTCGCGAGCCGCCCCATTCGCGATGAATACTTGATTGTCGCCGGCGGAAAGCTCGCAGGTGCCGGAGCACACTCCTATAGCGCCGGCAACGCGACCGGTGGCTCGGAAGAAGCGGCGCGGTTTAACAAGTAACATCCACGAGTCTTGCCCCGCACGGGCTCACCTGCGCAGCTCTGCGACAGCAGTGGTGGAGAGACTCACTCAGAGGTTGATTACCCGGCGTTGGCGCTTGCATCTCGGATCACCAGCCCTAAGAGCGCCGTCGAGTGAAAAGGAGTTGGCTTCTAACAGTGCTCGTCCTTGTGGGAATCATCGCAATTATCGGAGGAACTATTAGCTATGCCGCCTGTGGTGATTGTGCTGACGATCTGTTTTCGTTTCCTGATGATCCTTCCAGGTCCTGTGAACATCTTAAATATGAGTGGCAGACCCGGCCGCGGCTACGCTCGAGTGCTAGTACCAGTTAGAAGCCAAACACCTGACAGACCCGCTAGTGGGTTGGTGCAGCTTTGGCTGGCGGAGCCATTCTGCTCGCGGTGCCAGTCTTCTTCGCGTGCTTCTTGTGATGCTTCTTGCTAGTCGCAGCGTTCTTTGTGGATTTCTTCGCGTCGGCGTTTTGAACGGCAAACACGCTAGCAAGTGCCAGTGCAACGGTCAGGAATCTCGTCGTCATTTCGTTTCTCCTTTTGCGGGCTAACTACAATATCATCGATGCCCAAGGGAACATGCCGTCTCTATTAACATTTTTTCAGAATTGATCGTGCAATCATCGGATAGCCCATTTCGTTTCGCACCAGAGCGAAGCAGTCCCGGATCGGGCCGGAATCGCCGACCAAGCGGAAGGGTTTGGAAAATCGGTACCTACAGGCCGACCTAACTCCGCGCGCCCCAATGTAACCCCCAAAAAAGCACCGCTGTCGTTTGGTCCGCAATCAAAACGTGAGGAAAACGAAGTCTGACGCGACAATCGGGGTGACTTCTGGTGGGCGCGCATGGTCAATGTCCCCACCCCACGTTCGGAAGCCCCAGGCTCCTAGCGTCCCAATTCAGTGATCGTCTCCTGCACTGTCTCGATAGACCTGAAGCACAAAGCACCTCTGGTTTAACATCGTGCGGTCCCGTTCGAACCGTGTTTCGACTCTAATTCCGAAGCCCCGTTAGCCATTCGCCAGGCCATTCGGTCGGCAGATGTGGTCCGACGTTTTGCGTAGCGAACCGTCGACCAAAGGCGCTCCAGAGATCCGCACAAGTCAGACGTCCAGCGATTTCCTCGTAGCTCACCGTGATGCTATTGGTGAATCTTCGAAAACAGCTGCTTGGGGAGTCGCCATCGAGCTCTTCGCCGGCGCCACCCGCTTCACGGCCGAATTACTCGTCCTGCGGGTGCGCTTACAAGGCGGATCCTGAACAAAGCCCGTCTCGACTTGCCTGTCCCTTGCTGGTGGGCTTATCGGATCCCGTCAGACGGAGGCTTCTCCATGCCATCTCGGAATTTTCCCGCGCACGGATTATTGTCGTGAAATGGCTTCAGATAACCACTCTGTCTGGCGTATACAGTTGATCTCACCTCGTCGCGCAGGTTTTTCCCTTCAGTTGACCTCCATGACGCGGGCCGTGGCGCACTCTGCGGCGACCTTTAGAAAGCCGAGGACCTTTGTATTACCCACGATGTAGGGATTCGGGCTGCCAGTGGTGGGTCGGGCCAGCATCGGGAGGTTGATCTTGGACCGGTCCCAATCCGTGTGGTTGGCCAGGATGATATCCACTCCCGCCTGCCTCACGATGCCGCTGAATCGCTGCGCCGACCGAATATAGGTCTGAACGGATTCTGGGTCTCGATTAAGGCCCACCCCGCCCCAGAGAGCCGCAAGGTGTGGCGTCCCATTGTCCTTTACCGGAAACACAGTGGAAATGGTGCCCGGCGTATGACCAGGAGTGATATAGAGCGTCAGTGTGATGTCGCCGAGCGTGAGTTTCTGGCCGTCGGTGGCCTCGACGTCCCGCTTCGGTTTCGTGCCTGTGGTTCTCTTATCGAGCACATCCCAGTCCGCCGCCGACATGACGACTCGCGTGCCGTAATGATCCTGAAGGAACTTCGCGCCGCCGTCGTGATCGGGATGAGCATGACTAACGATGGCATATTTGATCATGGTCGGGTCCAAACCCAGTTTTTTCATCCCGCCCGCAACCTCCTCTTCGACCGAATAGTCAAAGATGGTGTCGAGGACGATGATGCCTTCCGAAGTCGTGATCGCCCACACGGCGTACTCGGACTGGCCGAAAAAGTAGAGGTTGTCAAAGACCCTCACCGGTTCGGCATACCACGTCGATCGGTCCGGGGGTGCCTGCCGCCCTGGTCCGGCGGTGCGCTGGCCGCCAACTGGCGCACGCTGCTCCCCTGCCCTCGCCGCTGGGCGTGGGCCTCCTGGACCAGGTCCGTAGCATTGAAACTGGAACAGATTCTGAAAATCGTCGCTCGCCGCGGCTTTCGCGGCAGCGATGTGGGCCTCGGCAGTATCCTTTGCATCTTGAGCCGCCAGAGTCGAGACGGCCAGCAGCAAGCCCAGTGCAACCCTCATAAACCTCCTGGCAGCCGCGGGCTAAGCCCGGCGACTGCGTGATATGATCCACATATTATCGGTGAGGAGGGTTCTAGTGATCAAACCGATTTTGACATGGGGTGGAACGAGCATCGGCATCGGCCTGATGCTGGGCCTGGCAGCGGAGCCCGCAGCCGCCCAAGTGTCGGAACCGGCCGCGGCCAGCAAAAACTGGACGCCGCCCAAAACCTCGTGGGGAGAGCCTGACCTGCAAGGGATGTGGCCCCTCAACCATCTGATCGCCACACCATTCCAGCGGCCGGCGAAGTATGGGGACCGCCGGTTCATGACCGACGAGGAATTCGCCGCCGCCCAGAAGAGTGCGCAGGCCCGCAACCAGCGGTTCGAGTCCGGAGCGATCCCTCAGGCTGACTCCGGCACCCAAGTGTTGCGGCTGACGTCTTTGCTGAATGACCCGCCGGATGGGCGCTTCCCCGCGCTTACGCCAAAGGGCAAGCAGCTGAACGACAAGATGCACGGCAGCTACAAGCCGGGCCAAACCGTATTCGATAGCCCCGACGACTTCGATAGTTGGGACCGCTGCATTACGCGCGGCATGCCGGTTTCCATGTTGCCGCGCAATTACAACAACGGTATCCAGATCATGCAGTCCCCGGGCTATGTTCTGATTGTGCTCGAAATGGCCCACGAGGTCCGCATCATTCCTACCAATGGACAACCGCCGCTCGATCCCTCCATCAAGGAGTGGATGGGTGAGTCGCGCGGCCACTGGGAAGGCAACACGCTGGTAGTGGAGACGACGAATTTCAACGGCAAGACCGATTTAACTAACGCCGGCGTTCCCGGTTCGCCTCCGCTGACCCCGGCCTCGGAAAACCTGCGGATCACCGAGCGCTTCACGCGAACGGACAACGATACGATCGATTATCAAATGAGGGTAGCCGACCCGGAGGTCGTTGTCAGCCCATTCGCGGTCGAGTTTCCGTTGAAGCTCGATAACAAATATCAGATGTTCGAGTACGCCTGCCACGAAGGCAACAACGCCATCCGAGGCTACATCGAGACGTCCCGTTACGAGCGGGCGCATAAAGCGGCGCAGTAGGTAATCCCGCCGTTAGGGGACGTCTGGCGATTATTTTTTCGTCGGCTCTTCGGTATCTGCCGACCCGCCGAGATCCATTTTCTTACCGTCCGGAAACTCGATGTCTCGCGAACTTCCGCGGAGAGAGCCGTCCTTGGCTTGGAATGCGGTGACTTTGATCCTGGTTCCGGCGGGGAGTGAATTCCTGTTCCAGCCCTTGCGCAGCAATACCGAAGGCGATCCGCCTTCAATGCGCCACCGGTCCGCGGTCCCGTCCGGTTTCGGCACCTCGATCACCAGCCAGGAATGCGGATTCACCCACTCCATCTGGACGACTTTACCCTCGAGCGTGACCGGCCTGTTCCGGTCGAACTCCGCAGAAAAAGAATGATGCGCCGCAACGGGCAATGCTGCCGCCATCAGCATACCGGCACTCACCACGACTTTCGGTATTCTGCTGTGCATGGATTCGACTCCCTTATCCTTCGTAGTCATTATTGCATGCATTTTTTCACTCGGTCAGGGTTTCGACTGCAGCAGGTCATGATAGAGCAGCATATCAGTGAATGGAACGCACTTAAGCTCCAGCAGTTGCGCCTGGTTGTCGATCAGGCGGTATAGCGGCATCTCGATCGTCCAGGACCGCGAGAAGGTCTGCGGATCCTCCAGCGTGGCTTCATACCAGAGGTGGTTGACGTCCAGAAGTTTAAAGCGCTCGGTGACCTTCAACTGGTTGGTGGCAAAATTTCCAGCCCGATCCAGCCACGACTGGCCGTTTTGCGAGGTGGTAGTAACCACAAGGACGTCACCTTCCCAACGTCCGTTGGACTTCCCCATCCAGGAATCGACCGGCAGGTCGGAATGGTCCTTCATATAGATGATCCGGTTCGTGGCCGCGAACGGGTAGACCATGAGAAGATCACCATCACCCTGGAAAATCTGGAACGGACGATTCTGATAGGTGACGCGGGGAACGCCGAGCATATAGCATTTCGCTTCCGGGTCGGCCGCGGGCCACTGGGACCGGTTTTGGTCCCGCTT
>Ga0306922_10006046_pt1 | contig 11582 bp, 12 predicted proteins | sample sta12Cox44000082_FD_203758 | JGI IMG/M metagenome (GOLD analysis project Ga0306922, IMG submission 203758) | Lab enrichment of tropical soil microbial communities from Luquillo Experimental Forest, Puerto Rico - statoxic.12C.oxic.44.000.082 (v2)... | ecosystem: Environmental > Terrestrial >... | reverse complement strand
CAGTAGAAACCTTCCTGACCAAACGATTGGCTGGTGAAATCAAGCCTTTACGTGTTCTACAAGAAGGAAGCTCCGCCTAGCAATTGTTTGCAGCTCGCCAAGACCGGCGAACGCTGCCGATAGGCTGTCCACGACTTTCAGCAATACGCGCGCATGGTTGGCGCGCTGCACCCTGTAGAAGCCGACTGACACATCCACATCGCCGCCGCGATAGGGATGCGGACCGGTTACCCGCGTGTCGCGCACCACTACGCCGCAGGGCGGCTGATCGGCGGGCGCCTGCTTGCGGATGAGATTAGGGCCGATGACCGTCGGAACGACAACGCGCTCCTGCGCATGATTGAATTCCGTGACCACGACCACGAGCGGATCGTAATCCGTCCCCCACTGCCGGTTCTCCGCGAGGTGCATTTCATTGATACGAATGGTGAAATACATTTGGTCTCGGGTGATCGGGTAGCCCGCTGAATCGGCGGGTCGGCAGCGGTCGGGAGGAATAGTAGCGACCGTCGGAAGCGGCCGATTTCCGGCGTGCATAATCGAATCGATTTGTCTGGCTCGGACGGGAACATCAAGACCCAACCGCCTAATCATTTCTCCGACATCCGACTCCCAACGGCTATGGCTAAGCTCAAACCCATTGCGATAAGCCAAGTCCTTGATTTCAGCAGGTAGCTTCTCGGCGGCGGGCATGTGCGCGCCTTGTACCAGGACGGGGGTGACCACTATATCCCGCTTGAGTGCTGCTTCGATCTCAAGACGGACAAAATCACCAGGATCTTCCAGGCGGGCTCGTCCCTCCTCGTCCTTGACGTCAATCCAGTTTCTGCCGATCAGCACCAGCATGAGGTCGCAAGTTGCCAGTACTTCCTGCAGTACACTGCGGAAGTCACGGCCCAGAGCGATGCTATCAACGTCCATAAATACGGAGTTTTCACCTAGCCGCTCCGCTAGATCGTTGAACAAAGCTCTAGCCTCGCCAGCAGCAATCTCCCTTCGGTAACTTATGAAAACTGTACTCATATGCCCTCTCCACACCGTGGCGATGTCGAGCCTAGCAAGCATCGCCCGATTGGGCAGTTTGACTCAACCGACATTCCCGGATTCCCGGCTCGACTAGTCGGCAAACACCGGTTTTGCCGGTTTGAGCAATTTGACATCAAACACCCCGGTCATGGCTCCGGGCAGGGCGTCCGATGCGCCGCATCGATCTGAAAGAGCTTCGAAGCCATTTCGTCGAAGGCACCGTCGCCTCCTTCCATGCGTACCACCCGGCACGCTGCCGCCCGCAGTTGTTGTTCGCTTGTGTTCGGATCCGCGATCCAGGCGCGCCAAGACGGCCGCAGGTCCCAAATACGTACAAAAATTTGTGACGGGGGCTGTACCCGCTGTAGTACCAAGAATTCTCCGTCACGAGTGAACTGAAGCTTTACACCATCTGGCTCGCCGATTAGCGGGGCGTTGATCCCGAAAACGAGGCCAGCGGTGCCGGGATCGCGGTCGCTGCTTTCGACCGCCCAAACACCATTGGGCGCAAGCCACGCAGCTCGCCAATGCTGGCCGAATTTCGCTGCCGCAAACGGTGGATAAACCCAAGGGATCCGCGCTGGCTGAAGTCGCCAAGCCTCCTTCGGAAGGTCGCTTGTTACGACGATGTGCTGGGGCGGTATGTCGAGATAGCCGAGCCTATTGCTGGTGCGGCGATTGGTCAGGTCATACACATAGAAATCGGGTCCATCGAACTTGAATACCATCGCTTGTGCATTGGCTGCAAAGGCGAGGGAGTAATGAGCACGTTCTGGAATCCCGCGTTCAGGGGCGACCTGTCCAACCGCAATGCGCATAGGTGATTCCTGCTGATCGGCCGAGCCGATCACAGCATCCAGCTCCACCAGCTTCCCGGATTCGATGCGCGACGGGTCGGGAGGCAGGTTTGCAGCGAGCTCATTCGCCGCGGGCGCGGAGGTTTCCTCTAGATAGTCATAACGCTGTGGCAGGTCCTCCGCGTCCGAGAAGGCGGGCATCGGTTGCGAGCCGGCGCGCCCGGGAATCCGCAGCGGGTCCTTCGAGGGATTGCCGCTGAGGCAACCTCGGAGGTCGGCCGCATCCAGCCGCAATACCCGCAGACTAGAGGTCGGTCCCTGGCGTTCTGTCAACGGTACCTGGCGTTCGGTTACCGATAGCTGGAGTCGGCCGGCAATAAACTCTGTGCGTATCCACGCTCCGGATGCGAAACTTGAGGGCAGGATTGGTGGTATATTGCACTCCTGCCGCATTTCGAGCTCGTTCCAGAAATATACATGGTCATTCACTAGCGCGACTGGACCGAGCCCACTGACGAAACCCACTGCGGGACGGAGCATTGAATTTTGCAACGCGGGCGCAGGCAGATCGTGCGCCTCCGGCTCGCCCTGTTTGCCGTCTGCGGGTCGAAGGTTCAGGATCTGTAGCTGGGCCTCGCCGTGCCGCAACAGCGCCAGCCGGCCGCCCGCGGGGTCGAAACCAGCCGCTTGGTAACGGCCGGCAAACGATGGCGCTCGGGACAGCACTCTGCGTAAGACATCGAGTGTTTCATTATGTTTTTCTGTAATGCCTCCGGTAAAGCGTTCGTAAAGATCGTCGGGAACTGCGGTGGCATCGAGATTCGCAAGTGTCAACAACAGGCTACGTCGAAAATTTCCTTCAAACGAATTGATCGCGTGCTCATTTCTCACCTCGACGATCTTGGTCTTAGCTTGGAATGCATCTTCGGCCCGCTGCCAGAGCATTGATCCGAGAAACACACCAATCAGGAGAGCGGCGAGGCCGGCTGCAAGCACCCAACGGCGGGCCTCTTTTTTTACCTTCTCAGCTCCCTCATGCGCGGCGTGCCAGCGCGCCAGTACAACGGCGAGGACATCGTGCTTCAGGCTGAAATTTCGCGGATCATCCGGCGGCTCGCCGCGGAGTAACGGCGTGGCGCCACGAGTCACTTTGACCAGAGCCGGTCCGATACCGCTCTTTATTTCCAGATCTTCGGCTTTCTTTTCGAGTTCTTCTACGGACCGGATCGACGAGACGAGGGTGCCGCCGCCTTGTCGGCTAACCAAGAAATACAGCAGCTCGGCCCATTTATCGTGCTGGGCCTTGGTTCGCGCCCCTGCCGCATCAATACCGCGAGCTAGATAGTCGTCGGTAATTCCATTAATTCTGCCGAGCCTTATGTATTCGGCGTGCGTGATTGTCCGATTTTTCTCCGTTAGCCGCTCGTGAAGGCTGGAGCAGACCACCTGAAGGGCAGGAGTTACCGAGGCATACTCGAACATCTTGAGAAGATCATCGACAATCTGCTCCGGCAGTCCTGTCTCGAATGCAAAATCGTAGACAAAGGTCCCGTCCTCTTTGCGCGCCAGTGTCGGAGCGTCGATGATCCCGAGCAGCGCACTTTTCTCGCGGAGAGGCCGAAGCAAATACGGTTCTACGCCGCCGCTTCGCGGCCGCTTGCCGAGACGATCGTCGCTGATACGCAACTCGTCGCGGAATCGGCCGTAGTATTCTGTCCGCAGCGCTACTACGAGACGCATGTCTATATTGCGCAGATAGACGTCTTCGAGAAAGCGAAAGAATGCCGCCGCGCCTTCATTGCTCGCCCGTCCGCCAGGCGCCAGTGTCAGCACTTCTTCTGCCTGATCCAGCACCAGGATGAGTTTGCCTGGGAGATCGCCACAGATTTCGACGAGCGCTTCAACGAGCGCTTCTGCGAGCTGCTCGCGTGGACCCAACAGGGCCAGATCGAGCTTCTGACAAACCTGACCGCAAACAGCGGCATCGGCCAGGACCTCTCCGTCCCACTCGTCTCCCCGGTAGGCAGTGTCGGCAAACGAATTGCGGCTATCGAATTTGTCGAGGAGAGAGCGGGCGATCTCCGGCAAGGGATCGCACGTGCATCGGATGACGCTGTCTCTGCCGCTTAGGAAGAAATTTCGCCGCTCGCCCCGTTTCAGATGAGGGATCAGCCCGGCGCGGAGGAACGACGATTTCCCGGACCCGCTTGACCCTTGAAGAATGAGGATCTTGACGCCGAACCCGAGCAGAATCGCCGCACATTCCTCGACGTCCCTGTTGCGCTCGCGAAACAGCAGCGCATCGGTCTCGCGATAGAAATCGAGCCCGCGGTAGGGGTACTTTGGCCACTGAGCAGCGATCGGAAGCGTATCCATGGCTCAAGCCGCCTGCAGGAGCTCGTGCGGCTGATCGATCGGCTCGACCGGTCGCAGCAACTGAAAGTCCCGCTGGGCGTAGCAAGTGTAGAGCAGGTTGAGCGGGAATAAATCCTCCGCGCTCTGCATCTCGTCGAGCGCCTCGCCGAGAGGGCGCCCGTTGAAACAAAGCTCCCACATGAGGCGGGTGCCGCAGCGCAATGCATAGGTATTGAGAATCTCTGCCTCGGTGCCGACCAGTCCGCAGAAACCCCTACGTGCCGCGGCGGACAGTAGTGATCCGCCGTCGCCGCCGGTTACCGAAAGGCAGCATTTCAGAATTAGCAAGACCGGATGCCTCGGATCACGGTTCTTATGCAGCATTAGACTAAAAGTATTACAGTCGATGCTAGAATCTGCAAGGTCTAAGTTGTCCCCATCTGAATGTGCGAAGACAAAAATAATGTTATCTGCATCACGAATAGAGGCGTAAGCGCGCGTCGCGCTATCCCAATTATAATATTCTTTGACAGGTAGTAAGGTCAGCTGCTTGAGCTTGAGGATATCACCGCCAAGGTACGGCAGAGCATTTTCTACTTCTTCGCGGTGCAAGGCGTAGAGAGTCCTGAGCGATTGAGGATCGACGCCACGACGTTCGTGTCCGCAGCCGCCTCCCTCCACCAACATCGTGATCTTAAAACGATCCAGCCAAAATCCGGCAAAGTCTGCCCGCGATGGTTTTCCGATCGGCGAGCCTACTTCGCCTTCAAAGACGAAACGGAGCGGCAAGCTCACCTCATCGTCGGAGCAATTTACCCGTAATTCTGCGCCCGGTCTTAGACCTTCGATGGCCTGCAAGAGTTCTTGCGAACGCGGGTCATCCTCTTTTAGCAAGGCGCTTCGTAAAGCCTGACCTTTTTGTCGCAGCGTCCTGAGAACGCCTCCGTAACGTCTCCACTCGGGGTCCCTTTCTTCGTCGAGTTCTGGGTTGGTGCAGACGTAACTATTTAGCGCGCCGAGCGCTTCGCGAACCGCCCGGCTTCGTTTGCGCAGCAAATCGATGTCTAATCGTAGCGGCTTCGACGGCGGCTCGTCGTCCTTGCTCCACCGCAGCTTAATATGATCCCCGTTAGGATCCAGGCTTAGCTCCAACTTGTCGGCCATGTCTCCCTCCCGCTCGTTCGTCGGAGTTCTGTTGGTTAACAAAAATACTCACAATGACAGGCCGGGTGTGTGAACTGGTTCACATGTCGAAAAAAACGTGGCGGTCGGGCGGCTTTCATCAATTTGGGCGGTTCGCAAGGGAGCGACCCCCTCCTCGGTCCCCAGGCGCCTGCCGCCTACCGCGTCGCGGCGCGACTTCTGTCGCCGCTGATGGTCATCTTCTTTGTGCTATTTCGTCCGAATGAATACGCTACTTCGCCGCCGAGCATCTCGGCGTGCCGCGCTCGACGATGGCGGAGGCGGTAGAGCAGCTCGAAGCGCGGCTCGGTGGCTGTTGCAGCGGACGACGCGTCACGTCGGATCGATGCTGGACGCTAGGCCTATCACGGCGCTGTCTCGCGCTCTACGTGCAAGATGAACCCGCTGGAGCGCCGGAACGCTCGCCCTAGCCGGCGGTTGTTCGAGGCGCCTCGCTCTCGCCTCCATGGGAGGGCCGGGGTCCAGCTCATTCTCTTCGCCAGATCAGGACGCCACGACCCAGTCGGTCCGGAAATAGCGGGTGCGTCTGCTCGGCCGTCGTGATCGATAGCATGCCATTGTCGAGCTTGAAGAACCGGGTCTGCTCCGTGCCGCTCCAAGCAGGATGCCACGCGAGGTCGACGCTCGTGATGAACTTGTCTTCGCCTTCGACCCGGTATTTGCCGGAGTAAGCCATCATGCTCTCGAAAAGAGCGGCTCCGTCGGCCTCATCTCTGGGCGGTTCCCGATCGGCTGAAGTCACCATTCCCATCAGTCTCCCGCCGTCCGTATAGGATCAGGAAACCCAGCGGATGCGGGCCGTACAGGTCAAAGCGCTCGCCCGTGTCTGCCAGTTCGAATTGGATCGATATCAGCCGCCAGGTGCCGATCAATCGTCCCGATCCCCCGGTCAGCGGCATAATCTTGGCTCCTCTGTTAACTGATCTGCGGTCGACACCGTGAGCTGTGGCAAGAGCGCTGGTTCCCGGTGCGCGGTGTTGGGTGGATCTTGTCGGGCGGGGCTGGCGCAGACCCCTCAGACGCTGTTGACGGTGAGCCCGCCGTCGACGACCAGCTCGGTGCCGGTGATGTACTTGGCCTCGTCGGAAGCAAGAAACAGAGCCGCGTAGGCGACATCCCAAGCGTCGCCCATCCGCCCCATCGGGCACTGCTCGTCCCGCCAGCGGACCATCTCCTCTGCGCTGCCGCCGTATGCGGCGATGACACCGGGGGCGTGGACCATCGGCGTGTTCATCATCCCCGGCAGAATCGAATTCGCGCGGATGCCCGACCGTGCATATTGGAGAGCGATGACGCGGGTGAACTGAATGACCGCTGCCTTAGTCGCCGCATAAGAGATGTAGGGTACGCCGAGCCAGCGGATGCCCGAGACGGAAGCGATGTTGACGATCGCCCCCTTACCCTGTCTCTCCCATGTGCGGGAGCACCTGCTTGCAGGTCAGGAACATGCTCTTCAAGTTGACATCGTTGACCCGGTCCCAACTATCCTCGGTGGTCTCGACCGGACCGCCTACTTCGACGATCCCGACATTGTTGTGCAGCACGTCGATCCGGCCGAATGCCGCCATGCAGGTGTCGACCACGGCGGCGACGTCTTCGGCAAACGATACGTCTCCTGCGGCCGCCTCGCAGATGCCGCCCTCCCTCTCGATGATCCGCTTGGTCTCGACGGCCGCATCGAGGTTGATGTCAGCGGCCAGTACCCTTGCCCCCTCGCGGGCGAAGAGCACCGCCGTCGCCTTGCCATTGCCCCAGCCCGGGCCGCTCGAGCCTGCTCCCGAAACCAGCGCCACTTTCCCTTCGAGTCGATCACCCATCCGTTCCTCCCTGGAGTAATCCTAAGCCGGCCAAGCCGGAACCAAACAGGGATTTCGAACGCACTCCACCCTCGGCCGTACGGGCTATTTTTGGATGATCTGCCGATTCACATCCGCCCGGATCTTCCCGCAGCGCGGGTGCAAACTTAGCGAACCCAATGGGTTCGAGCCATTACGGCGCGTCCATGATCGCATCATCCGCGTTTTCTGGCCAATAAATTTTGCTCACAAACGGTAACGAGTCCGTTCGTAAGGGACTAAGGGGGCCTGCGCTCGTTAGCAGAGCTCGGAGAGCCTCAAGCCTTCTATCACCGCAGACCGGTTTCGCATGATCACCCTGCCTGTATGTCTATGGTGCAAGCGCCCGTTCCGACCTCGTTACGGCGGTTCGCTGCAGCGCTTCTGCTGTGCCGGACACAGGATGGCGTTCTGGTCCGCGGCGCGCCGCTGGGCTGAGGCAGCCGTGGCGTCCGGCTTGCTGAGCGTCGATGACATCCGGAATGGCACCACGAAAGCGTGCACGTTTCTCCTAGAGGCTGGCTCGCTTGCTCAGCAATCTGCCGCCGTGGCGCCAGGGGAGCGCCCAGAGGAGGCCAATGAGCTGCCCAAGGACTCTTGATCTCCGACAGGCCTTCCGATCGTGTTGGTCGGTCACCATTCCCCCGAGGCCTCGTCCGCGACATAGGGGGATGTTCGAGTTGATTGATCTGTTGCTCAGCGCCCCGCAGGCCCGACCAGTTCCTAGCTTTTCGATCGCGCCTTCAAAGCTTTTCGTGTGCCGAACCAGTCGCCCAGAATGGCACCATGCCGCGGCCTAACTTGATCGCCGCCGCGGCCGGGATGTCGAGCTCGAGGACCTCGATGCCGAGCGTCTGTTTGAACCAGTCGGCGACCGTGGTCCGGTGGCACCAATGGCGCGGGTAATGCCAAGGCGGCATTTCCCAACACAGTAACACTGGCTCGTGCGGTACAACCTGTGCAACGATTGCGTCAAAGGTCGCCTGCGGATCCAGCGCGGCGAGCTGCTCGGCATAACCGCGCATGAAAGTGTCGTGGTCGACCCAGCGACCGCCGCTGCGCGACCACGGCCCTGGAATCAGCCTTCTGCAGACCGCGTACCCGGCCGGCGCGGCGCGCGGTGCAAAGCGTGAAATAGAGACCCGGCCAGGACCGTGGTAGAGGCGCCAACTACTGGTCTTCATTGTCGGGTGCTCCGTGGAAGGTCGACGTGGGCACCTCTTGCGCAGATAGCATTGCCGGCTGTGAAGCCGGTTGAACACGGCGATCTCAGCGTGGTGCCGGGCGACCTGGTCTTCGTGATAGCGGATAGAGGGTTCGCACCATTCGAGAGCCGACAATCGCGCTCGACTACGGTCACTTTACGGCTTCCGCATCGGCGGGGTAGTAGACGTTGCCTTCGCAGCGCAGCAGCCGGTTCTTGACCAGCCCGGCCATCAACGCCTTGAACTGGTCGTAGAGCGCAAAATGCAGCGGTTCAAGTCGGCTCGCTCCGCCCAGCGTTTTCTCAGCATGCACGCCGCCGTCCACAACACCTTCAACCTCCAACGCCATCTCGTCTCCCGCTCGACGCTGCGGATATTCCGCGCCGAGGCGGCGAACCAATGGCGAGATGCGGTCGCGGCCGCGTGAGCGCGCATCCGGCGTCGGGCTCGTTTTGCTCACCGCAGGTTAAGCTGACAGTGCCGATCTGAAGTTTCGTACCCTCGCAACAGCCCCGAAACTTCGCGAAAATCCTCGAACGCTGAGGGGGTATCATCTGTATGATTTTATGCACTAGGTCAGCGGCAGTAGGTTCGCAGGGATCGGAATGGGATTAGCGGGCACCAGGTTGGCGACGGATACGTGTGGCCAGCTCAGGCCAGCAAAGTTCAAAAGCACTTTCTGAGAGTATTGGATTTGAGTCGTTGCTACCGTGACAGTTCCACCAGCGAACCCCTTGCCGGGAACAAAGGGGATCGCCGCCAGAAAGCTGGGCTGCAGCGGGATTGGCGGATTCGTCTGAACTGGATCGAGTATCACCGGCGGTGACCCCGCGGGCAACGGCGGCACGTGAACCTGATATTCCACGGTCTCGATCCAGAAAACCGCGTCCATTTGGAATGCTTGAGCGTTCGGCGGGATCACCGGTGGGTTGGGATCACCGAGGAGGAATGCGATATTTGACGTGCCGCCGGCAAAAGATGGCGTGATCGGCGGCGGCGCGGCCGTGGCCGTGGCCCCACCAGGCAATGGACCTCCAAACAGCGGCGCTGCCGGATTGGTCGAGATAAAAATAACAACGGTTTCAGTAATTCTCTGCTGTTGCACCTGATTCCTCAATACCGTATTCGGATCGCTCAGCATAGGCTGGGTAATGGTGCGAGCGGCAATGAATGGGGCTAGATTTTGTGGGATCCGTAGAGTATTATTGTTAGTTGCGGTTTGACTGGGGAACGGAATCTTGTTTTGCGGATTGCCAATCGAAAAGGGAGTTATGTCAACCAGGTGCAGGGTCGGCCCGCCAGCGACTGCAGCAAACAATGTGCCTTGGGCGACAATCGTTGTCCCGTGTGGGATCGATGCCATGCGCGCTACGGTAATCGGCTCGGTCGGAGTGGTTGTCGCCGGAACACTCAGCCACATTCCCGGTTCAAAGTGGATGCCGGTAGGCGGCGAGGTGGTGACATCGTTGATCGTCTGCAAGTACGGCACGCCATTGAGGAAAATATCTCTTTGCTGCCCCGTTCCACGGTTCGGAACCGAACCCAGGCTGCTTGAGAAAGAGAGAATTTCATTGGTTAGATTCAGTTCGAGAATGTTGTCGTGTGGGGGCGGAGGCGGGGGGACGGGGTTGGGCAGCGGTGTCGGAGTCGCGGCACTGTCAGGTCGAAAGATGATGTTGAAGCCCTTGCCCGTCCAGGTGCCAACAAATGCCGATAACGGACCAAGATTCGGGTCGAGGGTTGGTTGCCCAGGTGCCAATGCCGGTGCCAATGATGGATCGGCCACCTCGTTGAAATGAAAATCCGGTTGAGCAGAGAACACGGTAGAAAGGGGTATCCGGTCGGCCATTGCGTTTTCTCCAATGAGGTGACGGATAGAGGTCCTCAAACGCCCTTGGAGGCATAAGTCTAGGCATGAAAGCGCGCATACTGTGTGACCTAGTTCACACTGCGGCACTCCAGTTGCCTTTTCAAGCCTTTTTTACCCGCCCCCGCTCCAGCAACGTGATCCGCACCCCGTTGTGCCCGGACAGCGGGCTGGTCGAGCTGTTGTCGAGCGTCTGCCCGTAGGTGCTGACACAAGCAGATCCGAAGCCGCGGGATGGATTAGTTTCGGTCATATCTGCTGGAAACCGTAACCCATTGACGAAACGAGGATTAGTGGCACTCCCGAAAGTCTTGAACAGCGAAATATTACGTGGCCAGAGTAGATGCCGGCAAGCGCTGCGTTGGTCAAGCTTCCATTACTGGCTCGCGTTGTAGTGCTACCATAGGGAGCGCACCGAATATGGCGCCGACAATGTGATGCTGATCGACGGCATCGAAGACACGCAGTGGGGCATCGACGTAAGCGACCAGGACCGCATGGCGGTTGAGCAGCAGGGCGTCATCGCCGACGGCACTAATGAACATCTTGGCGCGTCCGACGGGGGCATCGTGCTGATGCGCCGCATGATGCGCGACTCGCTGGCGGCGGTCGCGGCAGACCGGGACCCGCTCTTCATCATCCGCGACCCGGCCAAGCAGATCGTCGAATTCCGCCAGCATTCGACGATGATGGCGCAGAAGCAGGAAGGAGTCAGCTACGCGATGGCCGATGTCGCGGGCGAGCCGGCGCTCGCGAAGTAGCCGCTCCGCGGCGCGCCGGAGGCGGCGCGCAAAGCCAATCCAGGGCGGCTCCTTGAGCCGCTTCGACCAGTACGCCGCGGAGCCTCTTTAGACCCCCATTATCGCGGGCGGACACCGAACCGAGAGGGCCGCTGTTGCACCGCGGTGCTGATCCCCCAGAGCCGCGGCGCTCGCTTTGCTACAGCCTCATCGCGCTGGTCATCCTCCCTCCGCGTGCTCAGCCGTCAAGGCGCTGCGAAACACAAGCGCCGCTAAAAGCGGCAAGCCGCCAAGCTTTACTAGCGTTTCGGTCCCTTGCCCCCTTCCGCGCGCTCCGGGAACCTGATCGCAGGCGACGGGACGAAGAACGCGCTTCCCGGTAGGGTCGAGGACTGGCGCGCCAGTTGGCCGAGGCATCCCGACCGTGTCACGTTTCCAGCCCCCTCCACGTCGCACGCAGCATGCGGATTTCCCGCACTGCGCGCCCCCATTTGCTTCACCTCAGGGCTTATGGGACCTATCATACTGGGGCAACTTTCGGTCCGTCGTGTCGC
>Ga0306922_10006044_pt1 | contig 11583 bp, 8 predicted proteins | sample sta12Cox44000082_FD_203758 | JGI IMG/M metagenome (GOLD analysis project Ga0306922, IMG submission 203758) | Lab enrichment of tropical soil microbial communities from Luquillo Experimental Forest, Puerto Rico - statoxic.12C.oxic.44.000.082 (v2)... | ecosystem: Environmental > Terrestrial > Soil... | reverse complement strand
CTTCCGATATTGGCGGGATCGGTTTCATAACAGGTTTCCGCGATCCCCAAAATTTTGTGACCACTAAGAGCCGTCCGGAATCTTTCATGGAAAGGAGCGTGTTTCATGGGTGCTGTAAAGCGAGCGAAGTCTAGTACAGCGGATTCAATCGATCGCTTGCTTGCAGTGGCTCCGGACGCGATGATCATTATAGGCGCAGACGGCCGGGTAGCCCACGTCAACACTCAAGCTCAAAAGTTGCTCGGCTACTCCCAAGACCAGTTGAGGGGACAAAAGGCCGATTTGCTGATGCCCAGGCCTCGCAGACACCGCAATGGGAAGCACGGGGCCGGTCAGGTTGCGCGGCCCAAGATTCATACCTTCGGTCATGGCCTTGAGGTGCTGGTCCGCCGCAGTGATGGCACTGAATTTCCCGCCGTGATTAACCTAGGTCTACTGGAAGTCGGTCCCGATACCCTAATCTCGAGCGCCATTCGGCAGATACCACCCGGGGCAGGTGAAGAACTGAGCCTACGCGCCCTCGTGGACGCCTCCGACGATGCGATCATTGGAAAAACCTTAGACGGCATCATCGTGAGTTGGAACAAGGGTGCAGAAAAGATATACGGATACAAAGCCGAGGAAATTCTGGGGCATCCGATATCTGTTTTGATACCTGCAGGTCGCCGAAGCGAGTTCCCCGAGATCATGAAGCGGTTGCGGTGCGGCGAGCATATCGAGAAATATGAGAATACTCGTACGCACAAGGATGGCCATCCCATCGACATCTCGGTCACAATTTCGCCGGTGAAGAACAAAGCCGGCTTGGTTGTGGGCGCTTCGGTAGTTGCACGGGACATCACCGAGCAAAAGCAGGCCCAAAACGCCTTGCGCCAGAGTGAAGAACGTTTTCGTGTTGCTCTCAAAAGTGCGCCTGTTGTGGTCTCCAGTCAGGATCTGCAGTTGCGCTACACGTGGTTCAATTCGCCCTACCTATTTCGCAGCGAGGAAGACCTCCTGGGCCGTACGGATGCCGATGTCTTCGACGGCGAAGAGGGCGCGCGCCTGACCGCTATTAAGAAGGAGGCCCTTCGCACGGGAACCGAATCGCACAGTGAAGTCACTGTTACTGTGAAGGGCGTGAAGCACCATTTCGATCTCGTGGTAGAGCCTCTTCGTGACCCGAAAGGAAAGCTCCTCGGCGTACTGTGCTCTGCCGTCGAAACCACTTACTTGAAAGAGACGATCGTCAAACTTCAGGATGCTCTCAATGAGGTACAACTGCTGAAGGGATTGCTACACATCTGCGCGAACTGCAAAAGAATTAAGGATGAGGAAGAGCAGTGGCAAGTGTTGGAAGTCTATCTTCAGGCCCATTCCGAAGCCAAATTTACCCACGGATTATGCCCGGACTGCCTGCGAAAACTCTATCCGGAATACTGCCGCTGATAAAAAAAGCCGCGGCGCTTGCGCCGGCAAATAGGGTTGGGGAGTGGATCGAGAGTGCTGAGACGAACCAGATGCGCTGAAAGCCGAAGCCCCCAAATCCCCCCCCCGGTTCTTCGAGTCCCTTGGAAGCTCGCTTGCACGAAATTTTCTGATACTGCCTCTTAATGATCGGTGAGAGCCACGTCGCAGTTCGCATGCCGAGTCGCCAATCATTCTTGCAGGGACTCATGGCACGAAATTCTCATCGCCTGGCTAATCCCGCTCAATGCCTCGGATATGGGACCCGCGTACCCTTCCGAATTTCGGACGCATCCGCCCATGAAACGCATCCGCCCATGAAACACCGATAGCCAACGACCTTTGAGGTTGAGATGGCTCCGCCTAAGCCAGCGCGCTCTTTGGTTGACCAAGTGCCTTTCGTGTGTCTGCCGCACGTGTTCCCGACGGCATCGGCGCATTTCGACTCTGGGTGAAACTCGTAGTCGCGAACGACCTCACCGTACGTTTTCACGCGTGCTGTGTTTCGGCAGCCGTGGTGTCCGTCCGTCGTGATCCGATACCGCCGTTTGAAGGCCACAAGGTCGATTCATTTCGCTTATGCCAGTGCAGTCTCAAACCGTTCTAGCTCCTATCCCCTAAGCGCTGGATGTCCCTTTCGGACAGGTCCGGTTTCCCGTCTGGCGCCCGCGGCGTCGGCGAAGCAAGGTCGGCTTGCCGTCGGCCGTGCGTGGGAGGCTGGGGTTTTCGACATTCTCCCCTTGTGCAAAGGTAGGCGGTGGAAGCGCGGACGCGATTCCAATGAGTGCGGGTACAGTCATCCCCCTGTGGCGCCGCATATCAGCAACTCCCTGGCCCGAGCAAGCCACAAGTCGAAGGCTTGACTTCGATTATTTGGCATGGGCATTCTTGTCTATTAGGTAAGCGCGCAGGACGCGGCGCCTCCCTTTGTCAGACGCACTCGGGTACGTTCCATTCTTCGCACGGAGGTGATATGGCGAAAGCGGTTTCGATGGTAGTGCTGGCCACGGCCATCGCCAGCCTCCCGGTGTTCGCCCAAGTCGATTTGTCCGGGGAATGGGGCGTCCGGTTCTACGAAGATGCGCCCGACCGCGGACCTGGCCCGGAGGTGGGCGATTACCTTGGGCTTCCCATTAACGCCGCCGCCCGGATGCGAGGCCACACCTGGGAGGCGGCCCAGTGGACGCTGCCCGAGTGGCAGTGCCGTCCTCACGGCGCCGACTACATGTGGCGCAGCCTCTCAGAGTTGAGAATTACCAAGGAATTTGACGCTGTCAGCCGGCAGCTCAAAGCGTACCACTTTGAGTGGCTACGTTCGGTCGATAATCCGGTTTACATGGACGGTCGCCCGCACCCACCCGAATACGCCGCTCACACATGGGGTGGCTTCGCGACGGGAAAGTGGGACGGGGATATGCTTACCGTCACCATCACTCATTTGAAAGAGAGCTACATACGGCGCAATGGCGTCCCCCGCAGCGACTTGGCGACGGTCACGGAGCACTTAGTGCGGCACGGAGATTGGCTAACCGTCGCAACCATTACCTATGACCCGGTTTATCTAACCGAGCCTCTCATTTACACTACCGATTTTCAATTGGATCCCCACCAGGGTCTGGCCTCGTATCCCTGCGACGCCGCAAACGAGGTGGAACGTCCCAAAGGGGTTGTGCCCCACAAATTACCAGGGACAAACGAGGATATTAAGGAGTTTTCGATTCACTATGGCATCCAGGAAGATGTAGCCGCGGGTGGAGCAGACGAGATGTATCCGGAGTACCGGAAGAAATTGAGAGGCGTCAACCAGAAGTATCCAGGACCGGCGAGGTAAGAGGAATCTGTGAGGAGACTAGCCATAGCCGTTTTGCTGACGACAGCGCCGTGTTTTCCCCAGCAGAGCCCAAGCGCCGCCGATACGGAAGTGCACGCCCTGAAGGTTCGTGGCGATGTGTACATGCTGGTCGGGGCCGGCGGCAATATCACGGTGTCGGTGACGAACGGAGGCGTGCTTCTGGTGGACACAGGCCTCGCGCAGAATAGCGAAAAGGTCCTGGCAGTGATCAAGACGATTACCGACCAGCCGGTTCGCTACATTATCAATACCCACGCTCACCTGGACCACACGGGCGGCAACGAAAAGATCGCCTTGTCCGGAAGCACGCTCGCGGGCGGCAATTTCGCCGCCACTATCCAAGATGCGGCCTCCGGAGCTGAGATTTTCGCGCATGAAAACGTCCTCCTCAGTATGGGCAAACCACCTGCCACGGACCGGTCGGCGATCCCTTTCCGTGCGTTGCCGACCGATACCTATCACAGCCCCGAAATGCGGCTGAGCGCTTTATATCACGGCGAACCGATCCGGATCATTCACCAGCCAGCGGCCCACACGGATGGCGATAGTATCGTGGTGTTCACTCGCACGGACGTGATCAGTACAGGTGATCTGTTTACCACCACCAGTTATCCGTTTGTCGATCTCGAGCGAGGCGGCAACGTTCAAGGGATTATCGACGGCTTGAACCGCCTTCTCGACCTGGCGCTTCCCTACTTCAGATCCGAAGGAGGCACCATGATCATCCCCGGCCACGGCCGGCTGTGCGACATGGCTGACGTCGCCTACTACCGCGACATGGTGACTATCATTCGTGACCGAGTAGAGGACCAGATTAAGAGGGGAAAGACACTAGAGCAAGTGAAAGATGCCAAGTTGACTCTAGGAGCTTGTTGAAATACGCCTTGGCGACTTAGGGGAATCACCAAGGCGTCGAGCATTTTCAATGAGAGAAGTCGAATTTACAGGATTTAGTGCCCCGGTGGGGCGTATGGCGTGTTGAAAAACGCGGTTTTCGGCACGTAACTACACTTCGGCCGCTTGGATCTTCGGAAGCCGCCAGAGATTGAACGCCGCTGCCGTCATCAGAAACTGCCAAGCCACCTTCGCCAAGCCCCGCAGTTTGGTTTTCCGCATTCCGCCGGTCTGCTTCATCCAGCCGAACGCCTTCTCGATCAGCGGCCGCTTCTTTTGGCTCACTTCATAGCTCTGGTGCTGCGTCGTCCGCCCGTCGATCGCGCTGCCGCCGCTTCGCGTGACGTTCTGCGTCACGTGCGGCCTCACCCCCATCGCCCGCAGCGTCCCCACAAAGTCCCGGGTGTCATAGGCTTTATCCGCTCCCACGCTCATCGCTCCGCGTCGTCTTTGTTGCCGCCTCTTCCGCCACCGCCGATACATCATCAGCAGCGCGGCATCGCGCTCCGCCGTGCCATCGGCGTGCGTCAACATCGCGTCCACGATCAGACCGTTTCGATTCTCCATCAACACATGCCCCAGGTAGCCCAGTTTGGATTCCTGTCCGTTCCCCTTCCGGTACAGCCGGGCGTCCGGATCGGTCTTCGATTCATGCGTGTCGTTGCGGCGTTTCTGCCCGCGAAACTGTCCGGGTTCGTCGTCCCCGCCGTCCTTCTTTTGAAAGCTTTTCTGACTCGCCCAAGCCTCGATCAGCGTCCCGTCCACCGTGAAATGCTCATCCGACAAGTGCACCTTCGCCTCCCCCAACACCCGCCCGAAGAACTCCTGAGCCACTTCCTGGTTCAGCAGCCGATCCCGGTTCTTACTGAACACCGCGTGATTCCAAACCGGCTCGTCCAACTCCAACCCCACAAACCAGCGGAACAGCAGGTTGTAGTTCATCTGCTCCATCAGCATCCGCTCGCTGCGTACCGAGTAGAAAATCTGCAACAGCACCGACCGCAACAGCCGCTCCGGTGGCACTGACGGACGGCCAGTCTTGGCGTACATTCCGTCGAACTCCTTGGCCATCGCCTGCAGGATCTGGTCCACCGTCTCCCGTATCCGTCTCAGAGGGTGATCCTGCGGTACCCGCTCCTCCAGCGACACATAGCTGAACATTCCGGATTGTTGCCGATCGTCTCCACGCATGAAACAATTCTCGCGCGAAATGTTCTCCCGTGGAAGACTACGAGACGTTTTTCAACAAGTTCCTAGACTATGACCCCCGGTATGGGAACCCTGATCGGTTTGTCGAGGGAGTATATAGGAGCTTGAGTGGGGGCAAGTTGTCAACCAATCGATGAAATACAAACTTCAGCTCGTTCTGGCGGGGGTGATTTGGCTCGCAGCCTCTGATCGCACGAGTGCCCAGGCCGGGCGCGTTGACCAAGGTGGTGGGGCCCCGACGGCACAAGCGGCCGCGCCGATCGATCTCACCGGCTTCTGGGTGTCCATCGTTACCGAAGACTGGCGCTTCCGGATGCTGACCCCGGGCAAGGGTGACTACGCCAGTGTGCCCCTCAACGCCGAGGCTATTAAGGTGGCTGACGCCTGGGATCCGGCCAAGGACGAGGCGGCCGGAAACCAATGCAAGTCTTACGGCGCAGCCGCCATCATGCGCGTTCCTGGGCGCGTTCATATTAGCTGGGAGAACGAGAGCACTCTGAAGATCGAGACCGACGCCGGTATGCAGACCCGTCTGTTCCATTTCGGCAGACCGCAGCCGCCTTCCGCACAGCCGGCCTGGCAAGGGTTTTCGGTCGCCCAGTGGGAATATGCGGGAGGGGCTCGTGGACCACAGCCGGGCGAGGGGTCCCGAGGCGGCGACTTGAAAGTCGTCACCACTCACATGCGTCCAGGATACCTACGCAAAAACGGTGTCCCTTACAGCGGGAATGCCATCCTGACCGAGTACTTCCATCGCACCCTGGAACCGAATGGCGATTCATGGTTGATTGTGACGACCCTCGTTGAGGATCAGCAATACTTGAACCAGCCCTTTCAGACGAGCACGCACTTCAAAAAGCAGGCGGACAGCTCGGGGTGGGATCCGACACCCTGCACATCTCGGTGAGCAAACACTGCCAAGGGATCGATCAGTATACGATCGGATTGGAGTCAGGAAGATTGCGGCCAGGTACACTCCTCCAGGTGGATGATGCCTTTAAAGTCGGCAGCCCCGCCCTGGTGAATGGCTATCCGGAAGACTCGGTGAGGATTACCTCATCGTTCGCCTGCCTGACCTCCTCGGTGACCATGGGAATCCTTTCACGGTCACGACACCGATCGAGACTCCCGCTTCAATCGAAGGGGGTGATCCTCCCCGCTTCTCGGCCGCCGGGCGACCGAAATCCTGCAATCGAGAATGCACTCCTTCCAGATGGACTCACCGTGAGCTCTTACGCGTGCGTTCCGTACACATCTTGACGCGCCTCTGTGTCGCGATTCGCGTGATTCATAGGGTCCATACCACAGTTTTCGGTAACGGGCGCTCGACTCGGAAACCGCCGCCGCGCGGCCATTCCTCGATTTCGTACGCCGCTGGGGACGCCTCGACACGCCGCGCATCGTGGTGCCGCCGATTCCCCCTCGGATTCGCCTGGCTTCCCACCGAGCGACGTCAACACTCACGCGAGCGACCGGTGTTAGCATTCCCCGCGTTACGCCTCGCCCAAGGATGCTACGCCTGGAGTTGCTCCTGCGGCAGAGGGCGTCAAGGAACGACTCTCCAGCCTATTCCGTTTTCTATAGTCCGACACGATCCGGTTCGGCTTGATCCCGCAGCGGGTGGCGAGCTGGGCTTTACCCTCGATCAGGCCGCGCGGCTCCCGTCGTAGTCCCGATCTTCCGACCGTTCGATGACAACTAATCGCGAGCCCTCGGCCGAAACTGCTGGAGTCACGCTACTGCGGGCTGATTGAGCTGAAGAGGCAGTGCTGCATCGTGGCAAATGCTGTCTTTCCTGGCCGTTCAAGCCGATCAACGATCATGCACAATCGGCGAACTTCCAGATTCGAGAGGTGCGAGCCTTTTTCCCGATTTCACAATCGCAGACGCGTGATTTCTCAGCAAGCCGGCTGTGAAGGCACGTCGTGCCAATCAATTTGCGAAGACTTACCGAGACCTTATGACCGGCTCTCAGGTCGACTTGTGAGCCAGATAGAAGGTGCGGCAGCCCGGTCGGATCTTGGGATCGCCTACAAAAAAGCGTGTGGCGTCATAGGCAGTGACGCGGTCGAAACCGGCCGCGCGCAGTGCCTGCCGTATCTCCGCGGCGGTCCACGCGACTTGTTCAATGCGCTCGTGATGCCGCCGCCACAATTTGCCCTCGCGAACAAACCACTCGACGTCGCTCACGCCCCGCTCCCGCTCGCGATCGTAACGGCCGTGCATGACGAGCGCGACGCGGGGCCTTTCGCTGAACCAGGCGCCCTGCCAGACAACTTGAAATGCCAGGCGATTATTGACATCGAAGTAGAAGTGCCCGCCGGGCCGCAACGCGCGTGCCACAGCGCGCGCGACGCGTGGCAAATCGGCTTTCCGTGTGACGTGATTGAGCGCATCAAATTCGCACAGGATGAGGTCGACAGGTTCAGGCAGCCGCAAATCCCGCATATCCGAGTGAATGACGCGCAACGGCAGGCGTTGACGGCGAGCCTTCTCGCGCGCCAGACGGCACATCATCGGCGAAAGATCCACGCCCCACATGCGAATTCCCCGGCGCGCCAGTTGCAGGGCCGTTGTGCCGGTACCGCAGGCCAAGTCGCACGCGGACGCAACACCTGGCAGAATGCGCCCCAGCACTGTCTGGCGCGCCTGGTCGAACCAAGGGAGATGAAAGGTGAAGAGTTGATCGTAGTATTGCGCCAGCCAGCGATAGGGAGGATTCGGAGCGGATCCCGGCACGTCGGAAACCCTGTCTTTTCATTGTAGGACTTGCCGACCGTCGCTCGCTTTATTTGGATTTCGGCGCGAATTCTCCCTTTCAACAGACGCGGGAGCGTGGTCCGCTCGGCGTGAGGAAGGGGACATCCCACTCGATGAGAGCCGCGTCGAGTCCGGCCGTCACGCAGGCTCCGGCGGCCAGGCTAGACAAGACACGGACCGTCATAGCGCTGTGGAAACAACTGATTTTGGAGTGGACACGAAACTGATCCTCTGTCCCGCCGTCGTTTCTGTCCGAGTTTCTGTCCGACGCTGGATGCAGGCCGGGACGAAACGGCGTGGGGAGAACCTGAGTGAATGCCGACTTCGGCCGGCTTCACCGCGGTCCGTCACGACCAAACATTTCGGCCGGCCAAAATCGACCTTCGGTGATACCTTCCAATCCAAAGGGACCTGCCACCGCGTGGCGGCTCAACCGGTAGTCTGGATGCCAACTTTATGGCGAGCTTTCGGGAAGCGAATTTAGTCTCGCAGTGTCCGCCGTGTGGCCACGCCACCGGCAAGTTCTCTCAAGCGGTACCTGAGAATGATGCCATCATCCCGGTTGAGTATCGGCGCGGTTTAAGGCTGGCCTGCCAGCGCGCTGCGCTTTCGGCCGAATGGAAAGTAGATCCCAAACCCGATCAGCAACCAGACGAAAAAGCGCACCCAAGTCTCCAACGGTAGTGCTGCCATAAGCACCAGGCAGAATGCTATCGAGACCAGCGGCAGCACCGGGGCGCCCGGGACGCGGAAAACGCGCTTGCGATCGGGTTGGGTTCTGCGCAACACGACCACGCCGGCGGACACCACGATGAACGCGAATAGCGTGCCGATGTTGGCGAGGTCGGCGAGCGTCCCAATGTCGAACAGGCCGGCGGGGATGCCGACGAAGAGGCCGGCGATCCAGGTGCTGGCGTACGGGGTGTTGTGTGTGGGATGCACCTTCGCAAAGAATTTGGGGAGCAGGCCGTCACGCGCCATCGCAAACCAGATGCGGGCCTGGCCGTATTGAAATACCAGGAGCGAGGAGATCATGCCCATCAGCGCGCCGAGGTCGACCCACTGCCGCACGCCGTTGAAGCCCAGATTCTTGAGGGCGTTGGCAACCGGCGCGGCGTTGTTCAGCGTATTCCAGGGAGCGATGCCGGTCAGCACCAGGGACACGGCGATGTAGAGGACGGCACAGACGACCAGTGTCATGATGATGCCGAAGGGGAGGTCGCGTTGCGGGCGTCGGCACTCTTCGGCGGCGGTCGAGACCGAGTCGAAGCCGATGTAGGTGAAGAAGACAATCGCTGCGCCGGTCATGACACCCGAGAATCCGTTGGGCAGGAACGGATGCCAGTTCGCAGGCTCGACAGCGCGCGCGGCGCCGAAAACGAAGATCAGGATCGCGACGATTTTGATCGCCACCATGGCGTTGTTGGCACCGGCGCTTTCGCGCACGCCGATCACCAGAATGTAGCTGAGGACGAGCAGAATGATGAGCGCCGAGATGTTGAACCAGGAGCCGGTGAATTGGCCTCCGGCGATGGGCGGGCTCGCGAATTTCGCCGGCAGGTGGAGGCCGAAGCTGTTTTCGAGAACGTCGTTGAAATACGCTGAAAAGCCGACGGCCACCGCCATGTTGGAGACGGCGTATTCGAGGATGAGGTCCCAGCCGATGATCCAGGCGATGATCTCACCGAGCGTGGCGTAAGCGTACGTGTAGGCGCTCCCGGCTACGGGGATCATGGAAGCCAGTTCCGCATAACAGAGCGCGGCAAAACTGCAGGCCAGCGCGGTGAGCAGGAACGAGAGCGAGATGCCGGGGCCGGCGCCGGGACGGCCGGCGATCGACAGAGCCCGGGCGCCGTGGCGGATGAGGTCGAGGACCGGGGCGTTAAACAGCGACCTATACCCGCGCACCTCGCCGGCCGCGGCGGTGCCGGTGAGGATGAAGATGCCAGAGCCGATCACCGCGCCGATGCCGAACGCGGTGAGGCTCCAAGGGCCGAGAGTGCGGCGGAGTTTTTTTTGCGGATCTTCGGAAACGGCGACCAGGACGTCGATGCTCTTCGTGCGGAAGATGCTCACGCGCGCCGCCACGCCTATCGCTTGCGCTGACCTTGCGCCTGGTGACGAATCTTTTTCTTTTGCGACCCGCGGGCGACACCCGCTGCCCGCTTGGCTTTTGGGGTCGCTTTCTTGCGCGCGGCGCGCTTCAGCTTCTTACGTTCCAGTCTGTCGGTGATGGTCTTGGTGTTCATCAGTCTCTTTTCAAACCTGCGTATTTTTCCACGAGCTTCTTGAGGCCGTGGCGAGGGAAGTTTACAGTGATCTTAGCATTTTCGCCCTCGCCCTCGCGGCGCACCACGGTGCCCTTGCCATACTTGGGGTGTTCGACGGTCATGCCGGCGCGGGCGGCACGATGCGGCGCCCGGCCATCAGCGGCCGGAGAAGACGGCTTGGCCGGGGGGGCCTGGCGCGGTGGGAATACCGGGGGCTGGCGCGATTGTGATGGGGAAGAGTGCCCCGGTCGCGGCCCGTTGAAGGCGATCCCTCGCTCGCCGAAGAATTCCGAGATGTTTTCGAGCGAATTGTAGGTCTTGCCGGTGTAGGTGTTGCGACGCGACGCCTGTCGGGCGTCATGGCGCTCGGCCGTTAAATCGATTTCGCCTCGCGGAACCTCGGGCCGGAGGTTGACCAGCAGGTTTTCCGGAATTTCCTTCAGGAAGCAGGACGGGGTCGAGCGCTCCTGCTCGCCCCCACCGAAGCGGCGGCGGTATTTGGCCCAGCTCAGTATCAGGCGTTTTTGCGCGCGCGTCATCCCGACATAGCAGAGGCGGCGTTCTTCCTCCCGCATTTCTTCGGAGTTCATGGAGCGGCTGTGCGGAAACAAGCCCAACTCCATGCCGGCCATGAAGACCACCGGAAACTCCAGGCCTTTGGCGTTGTGGAGCGTCATCAAGGTGACGGCGGCTTTTTCGTCGTAGGCGTCGGCTTCGGAGACCAGGGCGGCGTGGTCAAGGAAGTCCACGATGGTCTCGCCGCGCTCGACGGCTTCGGCCGCAGCGGTGATCAACTCCTCGAGGTTCTCCTGACGGGCTTCGGCCGCGGGCGTCTTCTCCTGCTCCAGCATCTTGCGGTATCCGGTGCGCTCGAGCAGGAACTTGAGGAAGTCCGGCAGCGGCTCGGTATTGGCGATCTGCGCCAATTCCCGAATCAGGTTGCGGAACGCCGCGAGCGCGGATTGCGAACGGGTGGAAAGCTGGCGGCCATCGAGGATCTCCTCGATAGCGGTCCATAGCGGAAGACCGTTTTGGCGCGCGTGCGCTTCGATCTCGTCGACCGTGGTACGGCCGATGCCGCGGGCCGGCGTGTTGATGATCCGCAGCAGGCTGACCGAATCGGCGGATGAGACCGCCAGCTTCAGATACGCG
>Ga0306922_10006043_pt1 | contig 11584 bp, 14 predicted proteins | sample sta12Cox44000082_FD_203758 | JGI IMG/M metagenome (GOLD analysis project Ga0306922, IMG submission 203758) | Lab enrichment of tropical soil microbial communities from Luquillo Experimental Forest, Puerto Rico - statoxic.12C.oxic.44.000.082 (v2)... | ecosystem: Environmental > Terrestrial >... | reverse complement strand
CTTTTACACTGACGAAGTTGGTAACCCGCAATCACCGGAAAAGCTCAGTCGAGCGCAACAAAGACAGCCTGCCATGGTGGCTGCAGGTCGTCCTTCTCCGCCACTTCGACGCGATCTCCTAATCGCGGCCGCAGTTCTCTTGATCGCGACCATCAGCATCGGCGTTTGGTTCTATTCGCGACACGCGACTGTGACACCGTCGCCGCCGGGAAAATCCATCGCCGTTCTTCCCTTTGAAAATCTCAGCCAGGATCCCGATAACGCCTACTTTGCCGAAGGAATGCAGGATGAAATTCTGGCCCGCCTCTCGAAGATCGCGGACCTAAAAGTCATCTCACGCACTTCCACCCAGAAATACAAAAGCGCGCCGGACAACCTGCGCGAGATCGCCAGGCAACTCGGAGTTGCCAATATTCTGGAAGGGAGCGTGCAGAAAGCTGCCGATCAGGTGCGGGTCAATGTGCAGTTAATCAACGCGCTAAATGATGCCCATCTCTGGGGCGACATTTACGACCGCAAGCTGACTGACATTTTTGCGGTGGAGAGTGACATTGCCAAAACGATCGCTGAGACCCTGCAGGCGAAGTTGACCGGAGCGGAGAAGGAGATGATAGCTGCCCAGCCGACGAGTGATCTGACGGCCTACGACCTTTATCTCAAAGGCCGATCGCTCTGGAGCAAACGTGGCGGCGAGAATCTCCGACAGGCAATCGGATTTTATGAGCAGGCGATTGCGCGCGACCCGAATTACGCGCCGGCCTACGCCGGACTGGCGGAGGCTTACGGTATCCTGTCATTCTACACTGCGACGGCACCACAGGAATCCCGCCCGAAAGCGAAAGCTGCCGCGCTAAAAGCACTGCAACTGGATGACAAACTGGCGGAGGCGCATACCGCGCTCGCAGACGTATTGTTCGAGGACCTAGATATGGCTGGGTCGATATCGGAATTTCAGCGCGCGATCGCGCTAAATCCCAACTACGCGACCGCGCACCATTGGTATGGAAGCGATCCGCTCCGTGCCATTGGCCGGTTTGATGAAGCGATCGCGGAGGGCAAGCGCGCCATCGAACTTGATCCGCTCTCGCCAGTTATCAACATGGACTTCGCGCGAACACTGATGATGGCGCGTCGTTACGATGAGGCGATCGCACAGTCGCGGAAAACTCTGGAGATTGATCCGACGTTTTACCTCGCGCACCAGACGTTGGGCCTGGCTCTTCAGCTCAAAGGCGACCTCCCGGCCGCGATTGCTGAATACACAAAGGCGCAGCCGTTGACCGACAACAGTTTGCATACTGGGGTGCTGCTCGCAGCTGCCAAAGCGCAGTCAGGCGATAAAAACGCAGCTATGCAAATGCTGGCCGAACTGGAAGAACTTAGCCGGCACCGATACGTGAGCAGCTACGACCGCGCGCTCCTTTACCTCAGTCTGGGAGATCACAGCGAGGCAATTCGATGGTTGGAGCAAGCTATCGCTGATAAGGAGGGTCTAAACATCACCTGGATTAAAGTTGATCCGCTGCTCGATCCGCTCCGTGGCGATCCGCGTTTTGAAGCGTTAGTGCAAAAGGTGGTTGGTCCCAAACAGAAATAGCAGACGTTCTTTGCCGAGCTAAAGCGGCGTTCTTCAGCCTGCGAGTGCTGCCATCCGCACTAGTTTATGCGCACTACTGTAGGGCAGCATGGCAAGCAGATTGAACGAATCTCCGCCTGACACGAGTAAAAAATTCACCAGTCGCTTGAAGTACTGGGAAATCATCGCTGACAATCTCAGCAAAGCCGGTTGGAGTTTAGGCTGGATCTCAGCGGTGGACCTTGAAGGGCGAACAATCTGGATTGCTGACGCGCATCGCGACGGAAAGCGTTTCGTTGTGCGTGCGGATGAAAAGCTGAGGGCGTTTTTGGCATTGGAATCGGCAATTGGTGCGGGAGTGGAAGTAGGCTAACTCGCGTCAAGTCGTGGCGCGTGCTACGAGGGCCTGTGTAGCCGGAACCACACCGAGCTGTTGAAATAGCAACAATGATCCAACCAGGACCCAATCTTCGGCGATCTTTCCACCTGCGATTCGATGGATGGTAATTATCGGCACGCTCACCTTCTTTCCCGTTGCGGGCACTCCCATCCATATGCCGCTATGCGTCCCACACATGGTGCAGTGGGCGACGACTTCATCCTCGGCGGCGATGATCTTTTCTAAAACAAATTTCAGATCAGGAAATCCCGACAACCAAGCAGCGGCCTCGAGCTTCACTGACTCAGGGGACCGCAGCACGCCAACGGCAGTTTCGCCCAAGCGGAGCTGGTGCGTCATGCAATCGGGGGCAAAGAGCTCCTCTGCTAAGTGAAGCTTCCTTTGATTCCAGAACTCTTCGATGAACCGCCTCACGATGACTTTGTTTTTTTCTTCACTCACGGAATGATGCTCTTGCTGATCGAGAACACGCTCAGCCACTGCCGCGACAGCCGCAAGTAGCAGCCGCGCCTACCACTCTTTGAACTGGCCCTTGTGCTCGTGCCTCTCGATCACGTTGCCAGCAACATCGTAAACGCGAATCACGGCCGCGTGTGAGGCGGCTGTAAAACTTCGCGCAGCCAACCGCGTTGCCGACCGCGTCCGGCTCGCCGTATCACAGGCAACCAAATGGGAGTGCATCGCTGATTAAATCGACGCCGCGCTGATCTTTCCGCGGGCGGACTTCATAGGCGTGTAGACGCTAGTGTGTAGTGCCCCCAAAGGTAAATTCGACGGGAATCCTGACCTTTGAAACCGTTCCGGGTTTAAATCGCCAATTTCGGAACGCGCTGAGGGCAGCGTTATCCAGTAACCCGTTTCCTGTGCTTTTCTCCATTGAAGCTGCAATTACGAGGCCGCTCCGTGAATCAACTGCGACGACGCAAACTCCGCTTCCCTTAATGCCGTTTAGACGTGGCTCGCGAGGATATTCGGGGACCGGCGCATAGGTGGCTGGTTCTTTCGCCGAAGAGATCGTGCCTGGGATAACTGCGACCGTTGGCCCCTTGACTGTCACAGTTTCCTGCCCCGTTGGTCGCCGCGGCGGGGCCGTTGTTTCTTCGACATGCTCGGGCCTCGTTTCTAGGGATGGTCGGGCAGCGGTAGGTTGTTCTTTGGATGTCGCTCCCGGGCTCGGCTTTTCCGAAGGTTTAACTGCTGGCTCTGTTTGTTCGATCCGCTTTTGCAAGGAAGCGATCTCGTTCTGCTTCTCCTCTAGCTTGGCCTGCCATTCTGTTTTCTCTTTCTGCAACTGCATAAGTTCTGCTTCGACCTTTGCGGCCCTGTTTTCTCCCTCCGCGATTTTCGCTTCTTCACCAGCGACAGCGATTTCTCGGGTCTTGAGCTGCGCTTCCTGAGTCACGCGCTGACGCTCAGCCGCATCCTGGGTCGCATCCGGCTGCGCCAAATTTCTACGCACCGCATCGACTCTGTAACTGCCGATCAGCCCGACAATCGCCGCGACCGTCACGCATAGAAAGGAAAGCACTAGCAATGTGGATCTCAGCGTAACGGCAGAGATTCTGTCTTTCGAACGCGCCACACGCCGACTTTATCAAAAATGGTGATTGCCGTGCAAGGAGCAACGAAATCGACGGCGACGACGCTGAAGAAGATGTGTTCGCGCGCGGCGTTGTGAAGGCACAAGAAGAGCCGCGCACACTGTGGTCTATACGCTTACCCGATAGATTGAGACAATTCTTACCGCTCTTTGAAATCGCCCGCGTGCTCGTGCGTTTCAATCACGTTGCTACAGAGCAAAAGCAATGAACGTCATCAGAGTTGATTCGCAGGTGACGACAGAGCAGCCCGCAATCGTCGTGCCGATGGCGGGACACGTCGGCCAGTGACTCCGTGTCGAAAATGTTCTTGCTTCTCAATTCTGTGAACACTAAAACCCGTGTTTTCGAGTTCTCACGTAGTGAGTGTCAACTACTTCAACGCAAGCCATCTAGACGCCTCAGCTGCGGTCAAGCTCGTCTGGGAAGAACCCGGTTCAGACCATCTAAGAAAATATTTCAGTGACCGAGGCGGATTCCATATCACAAGTCTGTGTCTCGAAGAATCGCTTGGTGCGTTGAAACGTAAATGGCTGAAAGGGGAGCTTTCGGACGAACAGTATTATGGGTGCTGCAGTCTTTTGCTGGCCTACTTGCGCAGTCCGCCTCGGATACATTTGGACGAGATTCACCTCAGCAGTTTGGACACCTTTTCCAAAGCCGAGGAAATTGCACGCCGACACAAGCTCGATTTATCGGATTCGCTGCAGCTAGTGAGCGTGAAGCATGGCAAATTCAGCCGCCTTGTTCACCAGTCCAAAACCGTTCTCATTACAGCCGACCGTGCTCTTGCATCGGCAGCAAAGGCGGAAGGGTTACGTGTTTGGAATTGCGTCGACGAAGCAATACCACCGTCGAAATGAGGAATATTCCCCAGAATTTCGCCCAACCTTTATTCAGTCTTGCAAAACAAAATGCACGTTTACGAAAATCCGCTTATGACAGGCTCTGCTCGGAAAGCAAGAACCACTCATCGCTCACAAATATCCGCGTCTTATTTGGTTTGTAGTCGTAAATCTCATAAGCGCATTCCACATCCATCTTTCTAAGCCTTTCGTGTTCCTTCCTGATCCACTGATGCGCCAGGGTTAGGTCATCGAAATAACACTGCGTGTGCGCTCCATTGGTCGTGTATACCACCGCTTCGTATTGCTTCGTAGGATTTTCGGGCCGCACGTTGAAATAGATTACCGTCACGCCTGCGGCACTCGGGATGAACGGTGGTGGCGGTGCTTGCTATTCCCAAAGCGACCGTGGTGCGAGAAGCATGATCTATTTCTTTCCCTTGAGAATTGCCGCAAATCCGACCCGATTCCGGCAATAAGGCAGTTCAGAATCTTTCCGAACAAGCGCGACCAATTAGCGCGTGTTCTCAGAATCGACGGCACGGTCTCGTCGAATGTCTTTCGCAGGTGCACGATCAATAGTTACTTCGCCGTTGCCGCAACCTTCGGGCGTATCGATTCGTCGGCTAAACGATTGTCCCCTCAAACAATCGGTAGGAGATGCTGCGAGGTTACACGCTCGCCCGGCGATTGAACTGTGGGCTGGCCACGTGATTGAGACGCACGAGCACGCGGGCGAGTTCAAAGAGCGGTAAAGTGATTGCACCAGACCGTGTAGACCGCCCGCGGGAGGCGGCTGCTCCGAGCCTAGTCCCGAACGCGGAACGAACTACTCCTCTGCGCATCGCCTAGGATTTGGTCTTTTTTTGGGCACATAACGCCATGTGCTTGTGGTGTCCGCGGTGCTAGTGCCGCCTGTGATGGGTTTGGATTCGCCCGTAAGACCGCCGCCCCCTTTGACGTCTTTTATTGGCTTCAGGTCACGAACTTTGATGTCCTTTTTGACTCGGGGGCGCCAACCGAAGCGGATCACTTCGATGTCCTTTTTGACTCGGCGCCAAAAGGAGCGAATCACTTCGATGTTTGGGATTTTGGTATTCATGCCAAAACGGACTTGGCAGGCGAATTTATCGCGTATCCGAATATCGGAAATCGCCGTGCGACAGGATATAGGACGAAGGTCCCATCCCCGCCTTCAAGCTGCGAAGCGATTCTCTGCAGAGGTGTCGTGAACGATTCAATCTCCTTCTGGTAGCTTTTGTGTCCTGAACCAATTCTTCACTATCCCTGACCAATTCAATTGCTCTCTTAATCAGGTTTTGTGTATGCCCCAAGATATCTTTAACAGTCGGCATGCGATTGCACTCCCCCTTTTATTTCGGTGCAAACGCTGTGGTTTAGCGTATCGGATCAGTTCAATGGCGAATCGCCGCTTCGGGTTCCCAAAATGCAGTCAGCTTATTGTCCGCTCGCACAACGAAACGCCTTCCGTCGTCGCGATGCGCGTCAGCGACGATTCCTGCAAACCGTTTTAACTCGACGAAGTTAATCTCTAGTATTCTGCCGAACGGTGTCCTGTTTTAGCGCTGCCAGACGCTCAATTTGCGGTTCGTGTTCGAAACAGAAATGGGAAGAGAAAGGGAAGAGATTTGCCTGGCGGATTCCTGAGGCCATGGGCTCGGGGGCTGTCAGGCAATCTTTTTCGGATACGGCAGCTCGCTTTGTAGCGTGTACGAATCGCAATCGGCTTTGCGAAGTTTTACAGCCACTCACATGACGTGGTGATTCGCGTTTACGATGACGGCGGCAACGTGATCGAAACGCACGAGCACACGTAGACTTTGACGGTTGCGTTGCCTTCTTTGATAATTTTCATTTTGTATGAGTGTTTGATGACAGTTCGGCACGAGCAATACTCTTGACGATCTCCCGCTGCGAGGGCGGAATAGGGCCATTCCAAAATGGCAAACGAAAAATTCAGCGATCTGGCGCATCGGATTCGTCGCTACGAAGATGACCTCGCGAAACAAGCGAAAGAACTCTCCGAGTTGAGGTCAGAATTGGCACGTCTCAAGCAAATTATGGACACTGTAAGGGAAGCCCTGCGATGTATTGATACTTATTCTTACAAACGCGGAATGACGAGTGACGCGGAAAAGAAAGCGCATGCGCAACTCGCAGAGTTCATGACTAAAGGCTTCTGAAACTTTTTTCGCCCACACTGCTAGGCTTGCCCTGCTCTCCGCTACGCGGGAAGAGGTGCGGGTATGATTGCGCCGTCGTTGCCAATCGCTTCGACCGGACATCCTTCCATCGCTTCTTTGCCGAGTGCCTCCTCTTCCGGGGTCTCTGGTTGTTTGTAAACGTAGGTATGACCGCCGTCGTCGTTGCGTTTGAAACTGGCGGGTGCCGTTTCGCGGCACAAATCGCAGTCGATGCATTGATCGTCGACGTAGAATTTTCCCGCTACGTTTTCGGGGTATTTGTTTGCGATGTCGGCCATAGTTTTTACGTCAAAAGTGAAATTCAACATTAGCAAAAAACGCTCTCGGCGCAATTGAATCGACGACGCGAACAGAATCGCAGACGAAGCCTGCGAATTGATTAGGTAGTAAAGAACGCTGCGGTTCTGGTTATGTTCGTTTCGCGAAAGGTTTTCGATTACAACAACGAACCTTCGATCACTCATTCCTACGATTGCGGAGCGGTGGCTCAGACCATTCCCCGCGCGCGAGAGACAGGTCAGGGCTAAACGCAGGAAGGCCCCCGTTCAATCGACCCGAATGCGGAGAGCCTTCGAGATTGTGTCGTAGAGCTTTTGTGTGACCTGGTTAGGCGTGTCTTCCCGCGTGTTCGACAATTCAATCAGCGCGCTCGCGGCCTCGTCGACCTTGCTGCGCTCCGGCACTGCGCCGAGGTCAACGAACAAACCGTAAAGCGGCACAGCCGCCGAGAGCGAATGCAAACGGCTGGCCAATCTGCGGCAGTCGTCCTTCGCCTGTTGGAACTCCGGCCTGTCTCCCGTCGCACTGGCATTGAACAACCATTTGGAATGAAGGATCAGCGTGTAAGCGACTTCGCCGATCAAACGGCGAAACTCCACCAGCGGGTCAACGATGCAGCGTGTCACGATCTGTGTCGCCACCATCAGCAGCACGCCGCCGATCAGAGTAGCGCACGCCGTGGATCTTCGCCAGTTCACTCACGTTGCTAAGAGGTTTAGCCAAACGCGGTGACGCTAGGCAAGCTTATCATCAAATGCAGATAAGCTTCGCAGCCAGCGCACAGCCGTGTTGCAGAGAAGCGGAAAACTAGTTTGGTGGTGGCGGTTGGCGTGGATTTCCTGAGCTGGTTGCACGGGATTTTATTAAGCGAAAGCCAGTTAATCCAGAGATGAATAGATATATGCCGACGAGCACCATCACCGTGGCCGTCACAGCAGCAGTTGTGCTTCTTGGGGCGAACCAAAATCGTGAAACGACCGTCCTCCCATATTAGCTTGGCCCACCAAACCGATCCAAGCGCCGACAATGACTCTCCACCACGATACTTTTCCCTTTTTCATCTTAATCCTCTAGACTATCTCCGCCACGCGCCGCAGCGCCATCAACGATTCCTGCACGCTTTACGGAGCGCGGCGCTTTGTGATTGAATGCCGCCATGAGCAACGATAAAACATTCAGGACAAATTACCCCTACATTAAAGCCAACGAGAAACACCCGGACTCGACACCAGTCGTTTACATTTTCCTGTCGTTAGGCAGGGAACCAAGCGGCGAAGAATGTGAAGAACTCGCCCAGAAATATTTCGAAGTTCACAACAAGATGACATTACTCGGCAAGCCGTTGACCGTTGATTTACGGCCCGCGTTTCGCGAAGCGCTGGCGAATGTAACGCCGAAGTTTTCAACATCAGGACAACACTGAATCGACCATGCACGTTTACGAAGTCCGCCCGTCTAAAGATAAACGCGCCATCGATCTGATTTCCGACGCGCTGCCATTTGGTCGGCTGTGGTATGGCGCGGCTGGAGCCCTTTTCGAATACTCCGTTGGCTATCGTCTATTGGCAACCAGGTAGCTTGAAACTGGCGATTCGGGTTTGCCAGCCGGCTGGACTGGATTGCTGGCCAGCTAATGTATAGTACTCGTTGAAGTACCAGAACGTGCAGTCATCTGTCGGATCGATCTGCATGGAAGTGTAGTCGCCCCAGCGCGAGTTGGCCGTCCGTTGGATTCCGCTGCCCTCAATGATCGTGCCTTCGCCCAGAGTCATCTGGCCTAACGGGTCGCCAGCGAGCCTGCCGGTGTAGCGAATACCAGGAAACACGTTGGTGCCATTCACCACGCTATAGCCAAGAGCCATATTACCGTTCTTGTCTTGAGCGATGCTGCCCATCCAGCGGTGGATCCCATCGCCTGGTGCGTATGTGCCCTGCTGATTTACCGAGTAAGTGCCGCCCGTCCGCCGGATTTCGTACCAGCGTACGCCGGCGACGCTGGGCATTGCCTCGACCGACTGGTTGGTCACCAGCGACTCGTACGTGCCAAAGTTTCGGTAGGCGAGGCGGTAGGTCGGTCGTTGACGGTAGGACAGGATGTCGAGCAAGTTGTTCGCCGTCGGCGCAACGCCCGGCTGCGGCAGGCAGTCGCGGCCGGTCTGGCCCGGGTGGCCCCCGCATGGGAAGATCGAGTTGAACGAGACCACTGGGAGCTGCGTGACGAGGCTGAGGGATGCGATCGGCTGATCCCCTTCCTCCCAAAGGATGGACAAGTTGTAGATATTCAAACCATCGAATGGCGCTCCGTATGGCCCGGCGTCGTCCATGGTCCCGACAATCGGGATTGGCGCCCCGTCTTCCGGTTGTTCTTCCAAACTGTCTATGTCCGCTGGGAGCAAGCCATCACCGATCTGCGAGATCGGCACCACCGCCGAGTCGAGGAAGAAGTGGACCATGCGGGCATTCGGGTTGCCTTCGATCATCTTGGCCTTTTCAAGCGCATAGACACTGATGCCGTACTGGGTCGTCGGCCCAAAGTCGCGAGACGTCAGCACGTAGGAGTTCGTCCAGGTCCCGTACTTGGGGTAGTCGGGGAAGAAGAAGAGGTTGTTGAAAGTCGTGTTGAAGGCGTAGCGAAAGTAGGCGCCGGTCGGGTCACCGGTCATCGAAACCGCCACGCAGTTGAAGAAGGGCTTCGTCGGGTCGGAAAGGCCGCGGGTCGTGAACTGGGTCAGTAGCCACCGATCCTCGAGCTTGTCGTAGAGAACGATCGGATCGCCCGAGGGATCCGTGCAGTCCGGAACTGCAAAGCCTGCCCACAGCGCCCCGGTGTCCACGGGGCCCAGCAACTTGTTCCCCGTCTTGTCGAAGACGGCGAAGACCAGATTGATGATCTCCACAACGTGGTTCGGGCCCACGGCGCCGTTGGTGTCCGGCGGGTTCACGCGAAACCCGAAGACGTTGAAGTTGTCCTGATTTGACAAGCCTTCGAAGGTCAGCAACGGAGCGGGGATGTTCGGCGTACGGCTAAATAGCTGTAGTGCTCCATCAGCACTGTGTGGCTTGACCCGGTGGGCCTTTGGACCTCGCTCCGGTCGCACTTCCACTATTTTATTAGGATCCATGACCAAAGGTCTCGCAGCTGGCGGCAAATCGCGGACAGCAGGCGATACATCGAAAGCCACGGGTGTCGAGAATTTTGGAGTTAGCGGCTGCGGGCGCGCAGTCGACTGAGCAGCAGTGGGCGGCGATACCGCAAGGAACACCAATGCTGCCGCGGCGAAGACAAGGAGAACCGCGGACAGGATACGCAGACGTGCAAACGCACGATTTTTACTGATTCGACGGAGAGTTTTCATATGTTTTTAGCTGAAGTTGGAGGTTGGAGGTTGAGGACGGAGCAAGACCCGACGTGTAAGTTTGCCGAAATGACAATGAAAGGTCGGGCAACCTCATAGATCTTGCGATAACAGCTTCGGAGTGCGACCGCCTGTTGGCTGTATACATTTTCTCTTTTTAGTCGGATTGAACGCTGCCTAAGACGGCAATTCCTGGCGAAGTAGCCGTTGTCCGGATCACGGCTGAGATTTTCAAAGAGAAAAAGGCAATCGAACTTCAACAGCAAGGCAGCGGGACAGATAACGACAAATTCGTATTACGGCGGAGCGGCAAACGAAACTTCGGTAGCAACGACTGTATCCGCAGTCGTTTGCACAAGCATGCCGCTCGCCCTAACCTGTTTCAGGTTTTCGCGTTCTCCGCTCAAGGACACTTTGGCCCACCGAAATAAAAAGTAAGTTCCCCAACTGCCGTAGATGTTGTGAACATCGGCCGTATAACAGTCTGGATTCGATTCATACTTATTTAGGTTGGCCCATTGACTCGTGGTGTTCGTGTCGATGTAGAAGATCGTGTGCTGGTAAGCGGCGCGTTGCACAGAATTACGCAGTTTTACACACAAAAATCCTCAGACCGTACCTACGCCACGTTTTTCAGCCGGTCACATCAAGCTGTCATCCGCGTTTACGAATCAGCTGGCAACGTGCTTGAGGCGCACGAGCATAAGGGCGATTTTAAAGAGTGGTAAAGAGGCAGCCGCTATCGATGATAACCCTAGTAGCCCCCCATAGTGGGTCGCGTTGGGGGAGGCGGAGCTGTGGTCGTGGTCGTATCGGATTCGCTCGCGCAAGAGACCAGCGTGAGAGTGAGGATCGAAAGTGCAGAAAAAAGAATGATCAAGCGAGGACTTTTCATAGATTTTGGCCAGTGGAAGTTCATAAGTTATCTCTATCAATAGAGACGTCGTGTCGACAATTGAATCGCGTCTCGTCGCATCGGAAAGGTAACGCTGTTGTTACTTTTTGCCGGGAAAGTAGCTTGGCTTCCTGAATCCGTCCCCAGACCGCGTTCAGATGTTCAAACGCTGGCAACGTGATCGAAACGCACAAGCACAAGGGCGATTTCGTAGAGTCGTAAGTGCTCGGCAGCTGTAATGATTGCCGCAGTCGGCGGAGCGGCGGCGCATTTGCCGGCGGTCGCGTCGGAAAATTACTCACAAATCCTATAGCCAAAGGAGCGCACTGTGTGAATGAGCGGTGGCTCGCCTATGCGTTTTCTCAGGCGCGTAATGAAAACTTCCACCAGCTTGGTCTCATACTCATGTG
>Ga0306922_10006040_pt1 | contig 11586 bp, 13 predicted proteins | sample sta12Cox44000082_FD_203758 | JGI IMG/M metagenome (GOLD analysis project Ga0306922, IMG submission 203758) | Lab enrichment of tropical soil microbial communities from Luquillo Experimental Forest, Puerto Rico - statoxic.12C.oxic.44.000.082 (v2)... | ecosystem: Environmental > Terrestrial >... | reverse complement strand
TCGTGCTGTTGGGACACAGCGCTTCTCCTCGCCAGTGGAACGAGTTCGCCATGATGTCCGTAAACGTCCAACGTGTCTTCGTCCCGTCGGCGCGTGTGCCGTTCTGGACGATGTCCTGACCGTTCCAATGGCCGATCTGATCTTCCCGGTGGCTGCGGATCGGATTGGTCCACGCGATGCGCCACGCCTGAATCGACCCGTCCCACGACCGCAGCGTCGTGCCGCACATGTTCATCGTCGGATCCGACGTCGCCGTGCGGTCCTCGCGGCGAGGCATGATCCAGACGTCCTGCACGGCCCGCCCCTCGAGCACGCGCGCGGCGTGGACCTCGCCTTTGAGGTCCTGCGCCGAAACGTCGATCCCGCGGTAACGCAGAACGATGAGATCCCAGCTGCCGCAGAGCCAGCCGTAAACATCCGCCGCCTCAGGAATCTCAGGCGATCGACCGTCCGCAGTCAGGGCGCTGTAAAAGTCAACCCGCTGGTCAGATATCAGAGTCATCGAGTCGCGCTCCTTTCGTGATAAGAGTTGTATCGTTTGGCGGGGATTCGATTCTTGGCAAAAATTGCGGTCACCCGGGCTGGCGTTTCAGGTAGGGTCGGCATGAGCCTGCTCGCGAGCGGCGATGGCTGGACCGTCGAGGATGTCGTCTGCTACCGCGGTCCGGATGACCGCTCGTTCGAGGAGCAACACGACCACGTGACCATCGCCGTTGTCCTGGCTGGCAGTTTCCAGTACCGGGGATCCGGCGCTGCCGCAGGCCGCGAGCTGATGACGCCAGGGTCGTTGCTGCTGGGCAACGCGGGGCAGCACTTCGAGTGCGGACACGAGCACGGAACGGGTGACCGCTGTCTGTCGTTTCGCTACACGCCGGCATATTTCGAGGCGATCGCTGCCACCGTTGGTCGCGGCGCGGCTCGCGCGTTTGATTTGCTGCGGCTCCCCCCGTTGCGCGTCTTGTCGTCCGTGATCGTCCGCGCAAACGCCGCGCTCGCTGGATCCGCTGAGGTCTCCTGGGAAGAGTTGAGCGTCAGCATCGCGGCGCAGGCGATCGCGCTCGCTGGGGGCCGCGCGCCCTCGAGAGCGCCCATCCGAGCGGCTGCGATTGCGCGCGTGACTCGGGTGGTGCGGATGATCGAGCAGCAACCCGAACATGGGTGGACGCTTGCCGATCTCGCCCGGGCAGGGAAGTTGAGTCCCTTCCATTTCCTGCGAACCTTCGAGGATCTGACCGGGGTGACACCGCATCAGTACTTGATGCGGACGCGTCTTCGCCGGGCCGCCACCCGTCTCGTCCTCGAGCGAACGACGATTCTGGACACTGCCCTCGGGAGCGGCTTTGGGGACTTGTCGAACTTCAACCGCGCGTTTCGGGGCGAATTCGGCGTCAGCCCCCGCGCGTATCGGGCCGCGCGGCGCTCGGCTGGAACCTCACAAGGACGGCGCCACGAGCGCCGCGAGCTCGTCGATCACATCTGACCGGGCCCGCGAGCCGCGTCAGACCACCCCCACGGGCACGCTCACTGGCAGGCCGGCAGTCGCAGAGGCGCGAAGGCCGCCAATTGGGCGGCTCCTCCTCGTCGTGGGGTGAGGCGCCTGTCTTTGAGCGCCGTCGAATGTGGAAGGAATTGGTATGATCGCCTGGGCGCCGAATAGTCTCACTCAAACGACCATTCTGACGGGAAACACCGTGTCGAAACCAGCGGCGGGCACTGTCTTGGCGATTAGGCTGGATGCGTCGTCCGAGATTCCACTCTTCCAGCAGCTGTACTCCGACATTCGTGACAGCATCCTTGGCGGCCGACTACCTCCTGGCAGTCGGCTGCCGTCCTCACGCATCTTGTCTGTGGATCTCGGCGTGTCACGCACGACCGTGCTCACGGCATTCGAGCAGCTGACGGCCGAGGGTTATCTGGAGGGTCGCGTGGGTTCGGGAACGCGCGTCGTTACCACGCTGCCCGAGACGCTGTTACGGACTGACCCAGGCCCCGTCTCTCGTCTGTCGCTCGTTGGCAGTCATTTGCGTGACCGTCTGAGCCGACGATGGCTGAATCCCGCGCCCCTCGAAGCGCCGGCACTGCGCCCACTGCAACCGGGGAACCCGGACCTGACCGCATTTCCGCGCCATGTGTGGACAAGGCTGACGGCCAAACATTGGCGTTCCGCGCCACCAGCGCTCCTCGGGTACGGCGATGCGATGGGATATCAACCCCTTCGCGCCGCGATCGCCGATTACGCTCAGAGAATCCGCGGCGTTCGCTGCAGACCGGACCAGATTGTGATCGTCGGTGGATCGCAGCAAGCACTGTATCTCTGCGGCCAGGTGCTTCTGACGCCTGGCGACGTCGTGTGGATGGAGGATCCCGGCTACCCGGGAGCGCGTTCGGTTTTCGCGGCCGCCAACGGCACTGTCGTACCCGTTCCGGTGGACGCCGAAGGGCTCGTCGTTGCGGCCCGCGGACGAAAGGATCGGCCCGTGCCGCAACTCGTCTACGTCACGCCTTCTCACCAATGTCCGCTCGGCATCACGATGAGCCTATCGCGCCGGCTGGAGCTCCTGGAACTTGCAAGCCGTGCCGGCGCCTGGATCGTCGAGGATGACTACGACAGTGAATACCGGTATTTCAGCAAGCCCGTACCGTCGTTGCAGAGCCTCGACGCAAACGGTCGCGTCGTGTACGTGGGAACCTTCAGCAAAACGCTGCTGCCGGCGCTCCGAATCGGGTATCTCATTCTTCCCGAACCGCTCGTCGAGACGTTCGTGCGCGCTCGAGCGGTTATGGACTGGCAACACGCGATGGTCGAACAGGTGGTCCTTGCCGATTTCATCACGCAAGGATGGCTGGAGCGCCACATCCGGCAAACCCGTCTCCGCTATCTGGAACGGCAACAGGCGCTCGTCGACGCGATCCGTGACGAAGTGCCGGATCTGCTCGAGGCGGCGCCGTCTGGCGCTGGGATGTATCTCATTGCTTGGCTCCGAGACGGTTTGACCGACTCGGCCGTTGCCAAGTCCGCGGACGCCGCTGGCATATCGGTCGGAACGCTCTCCCGCTTTTGCATTAGACCTCTCAGGCGAGACGGCCTGGTGCTCGGGTACGGTGCATACGATGTCGGTCAGATTCGCGCGGCCGTCAAGACGCTGTCACGAGCACTGCGAGGCGCCAAGACCGCGGCGCGGTAGCCGTGGCCGCTTCCTGAGTCAGACCGATGCTCGTGAGCGATGGAGGAGCCCGCAGATCGTCTTCACGTCCGTCTGCAGCGAGCCCCCGCAAAAGGCCAGACTGTCGAGGGCACGTTGGCCTGCATCCTTGTTTCCGGATCCGCATGCGTCGGCCACAATGATCGGGATGTATCCGAGGTCCATGGCGTGGCGCACGGTCGGCTCGATGCCGACCTCGAGCGCGATGCCCACGATCACGAACGCGTTGACGCCGCAGTCGCGCAACGCAATGTTGAGCGGCGTGCCCTCGAAGGCGGACATGGTGATCTTGTCGAACACGACCTCGCTTGGAGCAGGCGTCAGCTCCGGCGTGATCTGGAAGGCGGGCGAATCTCGCAGGAAGACCGGTTTCACGTCCGCGACGCGCTCGACTCGCTGCCAGGCCATGGCCGTTCGGAGCTGCGTGACTCCTGCAACTTCTCTCGGCAGCGACATGTGCCGGGTGTACACGACTCTCATGCCGCAGTCGCGAGCGGCCCCACGGACGTCGGCCACACGCTTTGCGACCGCGCTGCCGTCCGGAAGTTGCGACACGATTCCTACCTGCATGTCATAGACGATCAAGGCGGTGTGCACGGGATCGCAGACTTCTTCGAGCGTTCGAGGTATGGTCAATCCGAAGGCGTGTTCCACGTTTGTCACTCCATCACGGCCGCCGCGATCGCTGCCCCCCAACTCCAGGTGAGCTCATCGTCGGCGACACTGCCCTCAGCGTTCGATCATACGGTGTGAGCGTCCTGGCGAACGAGCATTCAATCAGCAGAGCCGTCCGGCGCAAGGCCGATCGTGGGGCCGGTTGGTGATTGACGCCCTAAGCGGCGCGGACGCTTCTGACTGCGACCCCTGCCACGCCGCCGATCGTGCCAAATACGGCGCCGGGCACCAGCAACATGAAGGGCAAGGTAAAGACCTCGGCAACTCCACCGCTGTGGCGGATGGCCGCCATTGTTCCGGCGTCGTGCCAAATGGCGAGCATCATCGCAGCGCCACAAACGGAGATAGCTGCGCCGATCGCAATTGTGGTCAAGCCAGACGCCGTTCCTGCGGCGATTGATCCAGAACGGCGGGCGGCCGTGAATCCCGCCAGCAGCACAACGCCGATTCCCATGTCGGTCGACACGATCGAGCGAGCGTGGAAGTCCACCGTGGGTACAAACCAGTCGAGCGCGGTTCTCGCCACGAAGGCTGCGCCAAACAGGACTCCCCAGAGTTTCGCGTCGTTGAATATGAACACGAGCACCTGGCTCGCGTACCAGAGGTCTGCCCGGACGTGTCCACGTGCAGGAAGCACGCGGTCACGGTACTCCTCGAGTAAGTCGCCCGAGACATTGTCGTACTCGGTCGGTTTGACAGACAGCCGCAGCAGCCACTCGGCCCACCTGGGCGGGGCTGGTTGTGTCATACGCGTCCTTTCAAGGGCCACTGAAGGCCGCCCAGGAGCCTCAATGGTCGCGCGAGCGTCATTCAAGGCTCGCCCTCCCGGATGGTGCAAGGCGCCGTCATCACGCTGACCGCCAGTATAGGGAATAATCATCGACGCGGCGCGGCGGCGCACTGGGCGCGTGCAAATCCGGTTTCTTACGCCTGATGTGAAAACGCGCCGAGTTCAGTGTTTACGGCCACAATTGGGAATTCGCCGCCAACGGTGCATCGCTGGTGGCTGGTGGGTGGCATTTGACGGTTCGTGACTGCGAGTACACGACGGAGGGTCCATGCCGCAAACGGTCGAGTCATCGGCGTCGCTCAATCCCTTCTCCATCGCACAGCGGCAGTTCGATATCGCCGCGAAGATCCTGAACCTCGATCCGCGCCTGCGAGCGGTGCTGCGCGAGCCAGTTCGCGAGTTGCACGTGTCCCTTCCGATTCGCATGGACGACGGCGACGTGAAGGTCTTCAAGGGCTTTCGGGTGCAGTACAACGACGCACGCGGCCCTTCAAAAGGCGGCATCCGGTTTCACCCCGACGAGACGATCGACACCGTCCGGGCACTCGCCGCGTGGATGACGTGGAAGACCGCCGTGATGGACTTGCCGCTCGGCGGCGGCAAAGGCGGGATTATCTGCAATCCGAAAGTGCTGTCAGAGCGCGAGCTCGAGCGTCTCTCACGTGCGTACATCGATGCCATCGGCTGGATCATCGGTCCCGAACGCGACATTCCGGCCCCAGACGTCTACACCACGCCGCAGATTATGGGGTGGATGATGGACGAATACAGCAAACTCCGCGGACACTCCACGCCCGGCGCGATCACGGGCAAGCCGCTGTCCCTCTGGGGCTCGCTCGGCCGCGACGACGCCACGGCGCGGGGCGCGTGGTACGCGATCCGCGAGGCGGCGACGGTTCTCGACATCGATCTCTCTAAGGCGCGCGTCGCCATCCAGGGGTTCGGGAACGCCGGCACGTTTGCGGCGTCGCTGGGCTCCCAGCTCTTCCGCTCGAAGATTGTCGCAATTAGCGACTCGGCCGGCGGCATCTTCAACCCAAATGGTCTAAACAGCGAGGAGGTCCAGGCGCACAAGCGGCAGCGCGGATCCGTGGTCGGCTTCCCCGGCGCGCAACCAATCAGCAATGCCGATCTCCTGGAAGTGGACGCCGACATCCTCATCCCGGCTGCGCTTGAGAATCAGATCACCGCCGAAAACGCCGCCCGAGTGAACGCTCGGATCGTCGCCGAAGCGGCCAACGGCCCGCTGACCCCGGAGGCCGACATCGTGCTGCACAAGCGCAACGTCTTTGTCATCCCCGACTTCCTGTGCAACGCTGGCGGCGTGACGGTGTCGTACTTCGAATGGGTGCAGAACCAGCGCGGAATGCCGTGGGAGCTCGAGGACGTGCACCGGCGGCTCGATCGCAAGATGACGCGCGCCTTCGGCGAGGTGCTCGCGTCCTCGCGTAAGCATAAGGTGGACATGCGCACGGGTGCGTACTGCGTCGCGGTGGCGCGCGTGGCCGAGGCCACACGCGCCCGCGGCTGGGCGTAACCCAAATCTGGCCCTCTGAAATCTCTTGTCTCAGGTAGTGACGGCGAAGGCGATCACTTGCGTGGCGTTGCCTGCTCGACCATGCCCGCCCCGGTGGCAACACATCAACACCGCACCGGTCGCCTCCCAGAACCACCCGCGGATTGTGGTTAGCAACTGGTTAGCAAATGGTCGGCAGGAGACGCAAAAAGGCCTGGCAAACCGGGCCGTCTTCGTCTGTGGTGCGGAAGGGGGGATTCGAACCCCCACGCTCTTGCGAGCGCCAGCCCCTCAAGCTGAGATAGAAGATCGACGATCACAGCCGACCTCAGAAAATCGGGGTCGGCTTTCTTGCCTCAAGGCCGTTCAAGGTCGATTGAGGTCGCCTTTCTTGGAATCCGTTGCACAACGTTGCACGCGACGAATCTTCGCGAATCATTGGCACATTTGAAATCGGCGACGAACGACCACATTCAGCATCAACATGCTTAAATCCGCGTCGTCGATTTCGTTGCACGATTGGTTGCGACGATCCCAACCGCACAGTCTCGCTTCAATCGGACGTTCAGTTGAAGTCCACGCACAGTCCCGATCTCCGAGGCTGTCGACGGAGGCTGCTCTTGCCGCTTAGAAACCTTGCTCCAAAACTTGACTCAACGCGTACGACATTCCCGCTCGGAGCGGGCTATTCCAGCTTCCGACTGCCGCCTGACAAGGATTTCGAGACTCACAGGTGAGAGCCGGTGGGAAAGCAGGACGGCGTCTCGCCTTCCTGAGCCGTGTGCGTTGGTGGTGATTGTCACGCGCACGTCTGCTCGCTGATGCTCGAAGGGTGAGACTCCGGCATCTGCAACTCTGGCATCGGCGTCGTCAGAAACAGTCGCCGCACCGCGAGACCGAGCCACCGCGCCCAGCGAGTCGATCGCGCGACACGCGCGCTGTCTGTGGCAATCCCGGTGTTCGCGTACATCTGACGATAGAGCTTCGAGATGAGCACAAACGCCAGCCTCCCCTTGACGGATTCCACGACCCGCGAGCGCGCCCAGACGTTGTGCCAGCTATAGAACTGGTCCCAGGCATGCTGGGTCCCGGTTCGGATTTCTTCGAGGGACATCTTCGGATGCGGCACGTACAGTCTGGGCCGTTGCGCCTCCGGAATGAGCCAGTACTGCGTGATGGGAATGCCGTTCACGTGCCTGGTGCGGTTCGCCTCGTTGCTTGCCCACTTCTCGAAGTCGACGGTGCCTGGGAATGGAGTCAGGAGGACAAACTGCGCGAAGGTCAGCTCCGCCTTTTTCGCCAACGCGACCGTCGCCTCAAACGTCTGGGAATCGTCGCTCGGTAACCCGAAAATAAATGAACCGAGGACGTGGATGTCGTGGCGCCGAAACGCGCGGAGCCGCGCCACGAGCGCGTCACCTGCGAGGTTGAAGCCTTTGAACACATCCTTCAATCCGGCAGCGGTGACTGACTCGACGCCGACCAGCGCGCCGCGGATGTGCGCACGCCGCATGGCGTCCAGGAATGCCGGATCTTCGGCGGCCTCCATCGTGATTTGCGTGTAGAAGACGAGATCGTCCGGCAACCGGGCGAGCTGTGCCATCAACTCAAAGCGCTCCTCCCGCAACGCTTGCAACTCTATCAGTCGTGACGGGTCACCGCGACGCCGCGCCTGCGCGCGAGATCCTCAAAGCTGACCGGATAGAAATTGTCGTCGGCCAGCGCGATGAAGCGGAAGCCGAGGCGGCGTAGCTCGACAATCTCGTGTACCACGCGGTCGACGTGTCGCTGCCGTGGCTCTTGACCGTCCGTGCGCCACACCGAGCAAAACGAGCAGTGCTTCGGGCAGCCGCGCACGGTTTGCACCGACGCCCACATGTACCGGCCGGCGGGCAGCAGATCCCAGCGCGCCGACACGAACCGATCGCCCGGTACGCGCCCCCCGTCGTACACGCGCAAGGGCCGACGAGCGACGCAATCTCGAACGACGGACGCCCAGATCACATCCCCGTCGCCTCGGACCACGGCGTGTGCGCCGCCATGTCGGTGCGCTTCGTCCGGGAAAAGGGTCCCGTGGATCCCACCAAACACCACCCATGCCCCCCGCTTCCGCGCCTGGCGTCCGATCTCGTATCCACGCAAGGCGTTGCCCGTGTGGATACCGATGCCAACGACGTCGCCCGATGCGATGGTCGAGACGTCGATCCGATCCAACGTCTCGTCCACCAGACAGGGATCGCCCCATTCGGTTCCGGTCGCCGCGGCCAACACGTACAGCCAGCGTGGCGTGATCACCGCCACGCCAAACGACAAGTCACTGGGATTGATCAGATGGATTCGCGCGCCCACGAACACCTCGCGAAGTTTTCGTTGGTTCGACGCGCTCGTCTAGTGGTGGCTTCTGAGGGCGACCGCGCTCAGCGGCCGCCGCGGGGCCCTCTCGACGGCGGACGAGTGCCGTTAGCAGCGCACGGACACGTTGCCGGTGTCGGAGCTTTCGCTTTCGGTTGATCTGAAATCTGGCGCGATCACCATTTCGCTGTGACATGTTTGCCTCAGGCTGTGTGGACCATCGCCGGCGCGTCTTCGATCGGCGCGCCGCCGATCGTGGCCGGCCGGCTCATCGCATCCGGCGGTGTGAAGACCTGCGTCACGATCCCTGCCGACACCTCGAGCTGGGCGATCACCGTGGCCTTGTGCAGGCCGTCAACCTTGGGTCGACAGCCGCGCCTCAACTGTGCGACCCGGAGGGTGGCGAGGACGACGAATTGAAACGCGCCGACGCCTGGCGGACGCTGAATCACGAGGAATCTCTCAAGAGACGGAGTCCCAATGTGACAAGTCCCACGACGACGGCGATGACCAACCCGACGACGCGCAGCCTCCGCTGCACCGCCCTCTCGTGGCGCAGACGGCGAGCGCGCCAGGCAGCCCAGCGCTCCTCGAACGCCGGATCGGCCGGTCGCGCGATAGGCATCGACAACGATTCGACCGGCACATCGTGCACGGTAGGTGAAGGAGACAACTCGACTGGCACGTGAACCCTCACAGCAAGGCTTTGGTGAGGGCTCGGGCCTGGCAGGCCTAAGAGCTCAGAAAAGCAGGACACCCGAGTATAGCCGATGCTCGACCCGCCAGCGTACCGGGGACGTTCAAGGGAGCGCTGACGATTCCCCAAGACGGCCACTCATCGAGGGCGCTCTCGCCGCACCACGCGCAGCGCGCGCGCGCCGCTCACCGCGTCCTCGAGCACCTCGAACGCGACGGCATCGCCGATCTGGAGGTCATTGAACGCAATGCCCTTCCTGCAGATCCGCGCGATGAAAATAAATCTCGCGCGCATTCGGCAGCCGGATGAACCCGTGGCATTGACCAATCAGGAGCTCACAATCCGACCGGTCACGAGCGTGCCACGCGGAACATTCGGCCGCGACAGTTTGCTTAACCGCTTTTGCGCGCCCCCGCTCGTCCTGGCGTAGAAATAGGCAGCGCTCATGTGCGCACCGAACATCGAGGCAGGACATCTGTCCTGCCTCGACATGCTCACGACGTTTACCAGCGCGGCTCAGAGCGACGACGACGTGAGTCGCCGCCACCGAAGCGACCCGCGTGCTCGGGTTTCGGCCGCGCCTCGTTGACGGTGAGGCCTCGCCCGCCGAGCGGATAGGCGTTCAGCTCGGTGATGGCCTTTTGCGCCTCCTGGTCCGTGCTCATTTCCACGAAGGCAAACCCGCGGGCGCGCCCCGTGGCCATATCGCGCATCACTTTGACCGTTTCGACGGTTCCCGCGCGCGCGAACAGCTCCTGGAGCTCTGTTTCTCCCGTTTCGTACGGGAGGTTTCCGACATACAACTTCCGACTCATGAACTCACTCCTCTGTCGCAGATGCGACAATCGCCACCGTTTGGCGGCGCACATCTCCCGACGGTCCCAAACGGATCCGTGGGTGGATTTCGTCTCGAGCTAAGCAGAACGTCAGGAGGAAGCGAGTCAGGAAAGGCTCGTTACGCCTACAGGCAGCACAGCACGTGGCAAGATCCGACACTTCATTGTATCACGTCGCTCGGTCGGATCTATGAATGTGTGAACCGACCATCTACCCGCTCACCAACCGAGCCGGATCGCATACCAGAGAATCAATCCGATCACCGCGCCCGTGGCGACCAACGACACCAGGCTGGTCGCAAAGTACGGATACGCCATGAGCAGCAGCCCGGCAGCCATCTGCGGCCCATCGGTCTTGTTTCTTCCCGTACACGAACAGGACGAATCCGACGCCGCTTGGGATGAGCGATACGAACAGCCACGTCGGATCGAGAGACATCGCTGTAGAACTGCGTCGTCACCGCAAATCATCCATCGAGATCGTTACGTTGCCTATTCTGCGTTTTCACACGACACGGACCCTGGTACCGATATTTCTGCTCGCTCGAGCGCTCTCGAAGCAATCGCAGTCGTGCGAGCCCTCTTGCCCATGCAGAGGGTGCGCTGACAGGAACAGTCCGAACACACCAGCACCGAGCGCGTGCGATCAGATCATGAGCGGCCGTCCTTTGCATGCACGGACTGAAGAATTTCAGCCACTGTGGGCGATGGCGCAGCGCCCGCTCCTATGAGCACCATCACAACCGCTGGCGCCACGCCGATCACGAACAGGAGAAGGCTCGTCGAGAGCCTCGCGTCCATGGCCACGCTCAACGCGATGATGACGGCGACCGCTGCGAACCAGCCGCCCAGGAGCCACGTCGGAGAAATACTCTTCAATGCTTTCGACCCTCCTTCAGGTCGGTCTTGACTGAATGGTGATGCGATGAGCGCGCGGAACTGAACGCTGGCGGGCTCAGTGCGGTCTTACGAAATCCACTATACATGATCCGACGACGCGTATTCGGCGCTGCGCCGGTGGGCGTGGCGTATACTCGATGCCGTCCCGCTTTCCTGAGCCCTGCGGCCATTTTGGCCTTCAGCCCTCACCAAAGCATTGCCTTGGAAGGCCCGTGAAAGACTTTACCTCCCGTACCAATCCCGGTGACACGTTCGCGCCACCTGTCCCGCGCACCGTACCCGCGTCGTGTCCCACATGCCGATCGTCGTCGATCGTCACCACCTCGAAGATCCCCGATGCCGATAGCTACTGGCGCTGCACGAACTGCGGCGAGGTCTGGAATGATTCGCGGCGGCAGACACCGCAGTACGGGGCGCGCGGATGGCGTTGATTCGCAACGAGCTCATTCGTGACCTTCACGAACTCATTGCGGCGCTGGACCGCCGAGTCCCGCAGGTGGAGCGAGCGGGCGAGGCGTCGATTGCCCGCGATGCGGCGGCACTCAAGGTCAAGGCCTTGAAACGGATCGCGGAGCTCGAAGATCACGACTCCCTCAGTCAGTCCGCCTCAGCGCCCA
>Ga0306922_10006037_pt1 | contig 11590 bp, 12 predicted proteins | sample sta12Cox44000082_FD_203758 | JGI IMG/M metagenome (GOLD analysis project Ga0306922, IMG submission 203758) | Lab enrichment of tropical soil microbial communities from Luquillo Experimental Forest, Puerto Rico - statoxic.12C.oxic.44.000.082 (v2)... | ecosystem: Environmental > Terrestrial >... | reverse complement strand
AACGAGCCGCGCAGCGGCCGGTAGGCGACACGCTCGATCGCCCAGTTGATCAGCGAGGTAAACGCCATGGCGACGATCAGCACGACGAAAAGGTCAAGCACGATCGAGAAAATGCCAAGCCAGGTGGTAATAATGAGATAGGCGATCAGAGCGATGAAGGCCGACACCATGAACACGTCGCCATGGGCGAAGTTGACCATGCCGATGATGCCGAACACCATGGTGTAGCCGATGGCGATCAGGCCGTAGATCGAACCGAGCGTGATGCCATTGATGAGCTGCTGGACGAAGTATTCCATGCGTCCGCCGCGTTCCTTGAATCCCCTTGAAGTCTTAACAGGGGCTTGCAGCAGCGGCAACGCCGCGCGCCTCCTGCCAATGCGGCATTAGCGCCAAAGTCGCCGCGCTTTGAGTGGCTCTCGCGACTTCGCTTTCACGAATTTGGCTTGTCGTTCGGCTCCTTGATGTCGCGCTTGAGCGCGTCCGACATCGGCAGGTCCATGTTTACGCCTTTGGGCGGGATTGGACGCTCGAACCACTGGGTATAGAGCTTTTCGAACTCGCCCGAGCGCATGAGCTGCGCGAGCGCCCCGTCGATCACTGTTTTGAACTGTGGATCGCCCTTTCGAATCAACAGCGCATAGACGTCGGACGGATAGGACTTGTCGAGAAGCTTGAAGTCGGCGGGCCGCTTCGCATTGGCGCGCATGCCTGCGATCAGGACGTCATCTTCCATCCAGGCGCTCGCGCGTCCAGTCTCGACCAGCAGGAAGGATTCGGCGTGATCCTTGCCCTGCCCGACGGTCATGCCGAGCTTCTCATTGCCGTTCATCTTGTTGACGAACAGCGCAGTGTTGGTCCCGGCCGTCACCGCGACTGTCTTGCCCTTGAGATCGTCCGCGCTCTTGATGTTGCTGTCGACGCGCACGATCCATTTGAATTGCGGGACGAAGAATGTGTAGGAAAATCCAACCTGCTGCTGCCGGATCGTCATATTGGCGGTCGAGCCACATTCGATGTCGACGGTGCCGTTGGCGACGAGGGGAATCCGGGTTGTCGAGGTTACCGGATTATATCTGACGGTTAGACCCGGCATGCCCAGCTTCGCCTTCACGGCGTCCACGATGTGCTTGCACAATTCGATCGAGAAGCCGACCGGCAGTCGAGATAAGACAAAGGCAGCGAGCTGTCGCGATAACCGATGGTGAAGACGCCGCTCTCCTTGACCTTTTTCAGAGTGCCGTCCAGATCCTGTGCCGCGCCAGGTGTTTCCGCGCCGACGAGCAAACACGCCGCTGCGAAAATCCCGATTGCAGACTTCATGTCACTCCTCCTACAACTGGGGCACCTCTTAAAGTCCCGGAAAACACCTCATCCGATCTCGGCGGTCGCGGCGTCGATGGCGTCCCCAAGGCGTTCGACGATTGCATCGATTACCGCAGCGTCCACGATGAACGGCGGCGCAATCAGGACGTGGTCGCCGCGCTGACCGTCCGCGGTGCCGCCCATGGGATACACCATCAGCCCGCGCGCCATCGCTTCGCGCTTGACGCGGGCATGCGTGTTCAGCGCTGGATCGAGCAGCTCCTTGGTGCTGCGATCGTGCACCAATTCGATCCCCTGAAACAGGCCGCGCCCGCGCACGTCGCCAACGAAGGCATGATTGCTGAAACGCTCGCGCAGCCGGCGAGCGAGATGCGAACCCTGCTTGCGTACGTTCGCGAGCAAGTCGTCGCGACGGATCACCTGCTGCACGGCCAGAGCCGCGGCGCAGGCTAGCGGATGCCCCATATAGGTGTGGCTATGCTGGAAGGCGCCGGAGCCTTTAGCGATCGTCGCAAAAATCTTTTCCTGCATGAGCAGCGCGCCGATCGGCGCGTAGCCGCCGCCGAGACCTTTCGCAATCGCTATCAGATCGGGGCTGATGCCTTCTTGTTCGCAGGCGTGCAGGGTGCCGGTTCGCCCCATGCCGCACATCACCTCATCTAAGATGAGCAGGACGCCATGCCGGTCGCAGATTTCGCGCACGCGCCCGAAATAGCCCGGCACGGCCGCGACCGCACCCAGCGTAGCCCCGACCACCGTTTCGGCCACGAAGGCGATGACATTGCCGCCGCCGAGCTCTTCAATCTTGGCTTCGAGCTCCCGAGCCAGGCGTTCGCCATACGCCTGCGGCATCTCATCGGCACGCCGGCCGCGATACTCGTAAACCGGCGAGACGTGATGGGTTTCGATCAGCAACGGACCGAATTGCTGGCGCTGCCATTCCCGACTGCCGACGGCGAGCGCACCAAGTGTAATGCCGTGATAGCTCTGGTATCGGGCGACGATGTACCGGCGTTCCAGCTCACCCCGTTCCACGAAGTATTGTCGTGCGAGCTTCAGCGCGGCCTCGACGGCCTCCGAGCCGCCGCTAACGTAGAAGACGCGACCGATGCCCCGCGGAGCATGCGCGATGAGATCGTCGGCCAACGCCTCCGCAACCTGCGAAGTGAAGAAGCTGGTATGAGCGTAGGCCAGTCGGTCGAGCTGCTCGTGCATAGCCGCCAGCACGTCCGGATGTCCGTGCCCGAGACACGACACCGCAGCACCGCCGGAAGCGTCGATGTATTCCTTCCCGGCACTGTCGCGGATGATGACGCCCTGAGCACTCGCTGCCACAGGGTAGGAGTGGCCGGTCTGGCGATGCAGGATATGAGTCATGCTTCCTATCGACTGGCCCAACTTCAGCCAACGATCCGAAGCATAGCCTACAATAATTCTTGGTCGAAAGACGCAAGCCCGCTCACGACGCCGCGCGCAATAGCGGAATGGCCTCGCGGCCGAACAGCTCGTGCGCCTGGGCGACCTCGTCGGCCGGCGCACAATAATTGAGCACCGAAAGGAAGTGTCCGGCGCCGACCGCGCGGCATTGCGCGATGACCGTGTGCGCGACGTCCTTCGGGGTGCCTGTAATGAACTCCTCGTCGCTGAGCGTGAAGCCGCCGGTCGGCGCTGGCGCGTCGGGCACGTTCGTATTCAGCCGTTCGTCCTCTGCGACGAAGCTCTTCAGGCGATCGGCCACGGCCTGCGCGCGGTGCCGCGCCTCGTCATTCGTCGGCGCGATCGTAACACGTCGCCGCAGTGCGAAGCATTCTGGGCTTGCCCGATAACCGGCAGCATCGGCTTCCTCGCGATAGGCGTCGAAAATCCGCTTGATCGTCTCCGTCGAATTAAAACCGGTACTGATCTTGATGCGGCGTCGGGCGGCCCGGCGTGCGGAATCCGCACTGACGACGGTCGTCCATCGCGGCGGCGACGGCTGCTGTAGCATCCGCGGCAGCGGGCGCAGATCGGCGAATGCGTAATACTTGCCGCGGTGAGAGATGACGCGATTGGCGAGCGCCGCATCGAGCACCGCGACGATCTCCTCGTTGCGTTCGCGCGCTTCCGCCATGGTCATGTTCAGGCGCGCGAGTTCCTGCGGCACGCCGATCGCGGTGCCGATCTCGAGGCGCCCGCCGGTCAAGTGGTCGAGCATGCCGATTTCCTCCACCACCCGCGCCGGGTGATAGTAGGGCAGCACGACGCCCATGACGCCAAGCCGAAGCGTCTTCGTTCGCGAGGCAAGCGCGGCGATCAGGAGGTTAGGCGAGGCGGAGTACGACCGGCCGAAATGGTGCTCGCTGAAAAATATGCCCTCGAAGCCAAGCGCCTCGTCGCGGGCCCACAGATCGAGATAGCGCGCGAAAAGCGCCGTGACGTCGCGCGGCTCCGGTTCCGTCGCCGGTCCGCCGAGTTCCGGCAAGAACTCGAATACCCAGGGCTTGATCATCGCGCTTCGCTTATTTCTTTGGCGATGATCTGGGCGATTCGGCGCAAGGCCTCGCGAAACGCGGCATCGCGGCCCTGAAATCGCGCCGTCGGCACCGCGAGATTGATGGCGCCATAAAGCTTGCCTCCGCTGCGCACAGCGGTGGCGATGGCCGTGATGCCGAGCGTGAACTCTTCGTGAGAATAGGCAAAGCCGGTCGCGTTGACCTTCTGCAGCTCTTTCTTCAAGCGCGCCTTGGAGCGAACGGTGTGCGGCGTCACCGGCGCGAATGTGATGCGATCGAGATAGTCGCCAAGCTCCTGCGCCGGCAGGTCGGACAACACGATCTTGCCCGCGGAGACCGCATAGAGCGGCGCCGTCATGCCGACCTTCATGGTGTAGGACAGCGCCTGCGTCGAGATCGCGGACGCGACCACCTCGACCGCATCGCCGACCCGGACGTAGAAGCCGGACGTTTCGCTCACCTCCAGGCTGAGCGCGTTTAAGAGCGGCGTGACCCGGTCGGTCAAAGACGGCCCTTGCACCTTCCTGGCGATCGCGGCGACCTCGGCGCCGAGGCGATATCCTTCCGTCTTCGGGTCGCGCTCCAGAAAGTTCCGCGACAGCAGATTGGTGAGCAGATGGAACAGGCTGCTGCGCGGAATGCGCAGGCTGCCCAGCAATTGCGAAAACGAGGGCGGCTCGGGAGAGCCGGCGACGAATTCGAGGATGTCGAGCCCGCGGTCGAGCGACTTGACAGAGGCGGCTTGGCTTAGTTTCATATTCTAAACTGAGTTCAACAGACTGAACTGAGTACCAAACCGGGCCTTCGCTGACAAGCGGCTGACACGCGGCGGGGCCTCCCGCGGTTGTCGCATCAGCTTGGACGACACGATCAAGGAGACCCTTATGGACCGGCTCAAGAGCGAAGACGCCATCGGCGCCAAGGGCCGCCCCTTCACCGGCGCGGAATATCTGGAAAGCCTGCGCGACAGCCGCGAAGTCTATGTCTATGGCGAGCGGGTCAAGGATGTCACCACGCATCCCGCCTTCCGCAACGCCGCGCGCTCGATCGCGCGGCTCTACGACGCGCTGCACGACGCCAAGTCCAAGCCGCTGCTCACCGCGCCGACCGACACCGGCTCCGGCGGCTTCACCCACAAATTCTTCCGCGCCGCGCGCTCGTGCGAGGATTTGGTCGGGCAGCGCGACGCCATCGCCCAATGGGCGCGCATGTCCTACGGCTGGATGGGGCGGTCACCCGACTACAAGGCGTCGCTGATGAACACGCTCGGCGCCAATTTCGATTTCTACGGCAAGTTCGCCGACAACGCGAAGGCCTGGTACAAGCGCGCGCAAGAGAACGTCCTGTTCATGAACCACGCCATCGTCAATCCGCCGGTCGATCGCGCGAAATCCGCCGACCAGGTCAAGGACGTCTACATCACCATCCAGAAGGACACCGATGCCGGGATCTACATCTCCGGCGCCAAGGTTGTGGCGACCTCGTCGGCACTGACCCACTACAATTTCCTCGGCCAGAACGCCGCCGTGCCGATGCACGACACCGATCTCGCGGTGATGTTTATCGCGCCGATGAACGCGCCCGGCGTAAAGCTGTTCTGCCGCACATCGTATGAGATGACGGCGAGCGTGATGGGCACGCCGTTTGATTATCCGCTGTCGTCGCGGTTCGACGAGAACGACGCCATCTTCGTGTTCGACAACGTCTTCATCCCCTGGGAGGACGTGCTGCTGCACCGCGATCTGGAGAAGCTGAAGACCTTCTTCCCGCAATCGGGCTTTCTCGCCGGCTATCAGTTCCAGGGCTGCACCCGGCTGGCCGTAAAACTCGACTTCCTCGCCGGCGTCATCGCCAAGGCGTTGCGCGCGGCCGGCTCCGACGAATTCCGCGGCAACCAGGCCATGCTCGGCGAAGTGATCGCCTGGCGCCATCTGTTCTGGGCGCTGACCGACGCCATGGCGATGAACCCGACCAACTGGGTCGGCGGCGCGGTGCTGCCAAACCTGCAGTCGGGCTCGAGCTATCGGGTGTTCGCCGGCGATGCTTACGGTCGCATCAAGGAGATCGTCGAGAAGGTCATCGCCTCGTCGCTGATCTACCTGCCGTCGTCGGCCAAGGACTTCCAGAATCCGGCGATCGACTGCTATCTCGCCCAGTATGTGCGCGGCTCCTACGGCATCGACTACAAGCAGCGCATCAAGGTGATGAAGCTTTTGTGGGACGCCATCGGCACCGAGTTCGGCGGCCGCCACGAGCTCTACGAACGCAACTACGCCGGCAACCACGAGGACATCCGCATCCAGGCGCTGTGGAGCGCGCGCTCGACCGGGATGATGGATGCTATGACTGGGCTCGCGGACCAGTGCATGTCCGAATACGACGAGAACGGCTGGACCAATTCTGCATGGTTGGACCCCGACGATGTGGCCTATCCGGGCATACCGGAAGCGCGCGCGGCGGAGTAGGATCGGGCGCACTCCGAGGAGTCGACCCAATATGAGCTGGATAGACCAACGACCCGACGACGCCATGGACGGTGCTTTCACCGCGGTGGCGTCGCAGCCGCCGATCGCAAGCGTCGATCCGGCGCAATTCCGCGAGGCGATGGCGCGGCTCGGCGCCGCGGTCCACGTGGTCACCTCGGCCGGGCCTGGCGGCAAGACCGGCTTCACCGCCACCGCGGTGTGCTCGGTGTCCGATATGCCGGCGACGCTGCTGGTGTGCCTCAACCGCCGCAGCAAGAGCGCGCCGCTGGTCGCCCAGAACGGCGTGTTCTGCGTCAACACGCTCGGCGCCGAGGAAGAAAAGCTCGCCGACTTGTTCGCCGGAAGAAGCGGCGTGCATCTCGAGGAGCGCTTCGCCATGGGCGAATGGACCACGCTGAAGACCGGTTCGCCGGTGCTCAGCTCCGCTGTCATCGCCTTCGATTGCCGCACGCTCGACGTCAAAACGTTGGCGTCGCACAACGTCATCTTCGGCGTCGTCGAGGCGGTGCGGCTCGGGCCGGCCGGACCGGCGTTGGTCTATCACGACCGGCTCTACAAGAAGGTGTGACGCCGAGCGCATCAGCTTTCCGGCCTATTCACAGGGTCGGGCTCTTCTTCTTTCCGCAGGCTAGCCTATGCTGCCGCCGGGATCAGCATCATGGCCTCGACCCTGCCATTGTTCCATCTGTACGGCGATCCGCCGGACGATCAGGCGTTCGACTTCATTCATGTCGAAACCATTGCCTCGCGGTCGTCGATCCACGACTGGACCATCCGCGCCCACCGCCACCGCAACCTGTTCCAGATTCTCCTGATCGAGCAGGGCGGCGGCGAGATGACGTTCGACGCCGCGCGGCTGCCATTCGCCGCGCCGGCCGCGATCCTGGTGCCGGCGACCATTGCGCACGGCTTTCGCTTCGAGCCCAACGCGACCAACGGCTGGGTCGTCACCTTTACCGAGGACGCCGCGGGCGCGCTCACCGACCGCGCCGGCGAAGCCTTGGCGCGGCTCCGCGCGCTCGGCGCGCAGCCGGTCATTCCGATCGGCGACGAGACCGAGCGCGCGCGGCTGTCGGCGCTGTGCAAGGACTTGTTCGAGGAGCACTCGCTCGCGCGCGAGGGCTTTCGGCTCGCCATGCGCGGGCTCCTGGTGCTGATCGCGGTCGGCGTGGCGCGCCTTGCCGCAAGCCGCGCCCGCACCGGGACCGTCACCTTGCATCCGGCCGACGCCACGGTGACGCAGCTCCGCGCACTGGTCGACGAAAATTTCCGCACCGAGCGGCTGCTGAACTTCTATGCCGAAAAACTCGGTATGACCGTCGACCGGCTCAACGATCACGTCAAACGCTCGACCGGCGTCACCGCCGGCCATTTGATCCGCCAGCGCGTGCTGACCGAAGCCAAGCGCCAGCTCGTCTTCACCACCCAGCCGATCCACGACATCTCAGCCGAGCTCGCCTTCGCCGACCCGTCGCACTTCGCGCGATTCTTCCGCAAGCAGACCGGGACCACGCCGCACGAATTCCGCGCCCAGCGCGGCTGAGAGCGCGGGCGCTTTTTTCTTAAATCAGCGCCGCAACAGCCCGCCGAGCGCGCCGCGTACCACCGCCTTGCCGATGGTGCCGGCGGTCTTGCTGCTGGTGGACTTCGCCAATTCGGTCGCGACCTGGGCGGCGACGCCGGTGGCGACCGCACGCGCAACGTTGCGCGCCACCGCCTGCGACGTGGTCAGCGCCGTGCCGTGCGGGCGGCCGATGCCGAATACGTTGCGGAATTTTTCGCCGACGCTGTGGAAGAAGCCGCCGCCGGCCGAAGCTTCGGCAGGGGCCTGTCCCGGTGCTGCGGGCGCGCCGGGTGCCGCGCCCGCAGGCGGCAGCGGCGCGCCGCCGGCGAGCCGCCGCTGCAAGATCTCGTAAGCGGAGTTCGGATCGATCGCGGTGTCATATTTGCCCTTGAACGGGCTCTTGCCGATCACCGCCTTGCGCTCGTCGGCGGTGATCGCGCCGATGCGCGCCGATGGCGGCCGCACCATCGTGCGCTCGACCATGCTCGGCGTGCCGCCGCCTTCGAGGAACGACACCAGCGCCTCGCCCTTGCCGAGCTCCATGATGACCTGGGCAGTGTTGAGCTTCGGATTAGGCCGGAACGTCTCGGCGGCCGCCTTTACCGCCTTCTGGTCGGCCGGCGTGAATGCGCGCAGCGCGTGCTGCACGCGGTTGCCCAGCTGGGTCAGGACGGCGCCCGGCACGTCGAGCGGGTTCTGCGTGACGAAATAGACGCCGACGCCCTTGGAGCGAATGAGGCGAACGACCTGCTCGACCTTGTCGAGTAGTTCCTTCGGCGCTTCGTTGAACAGAAGGTGCGCCTCGTCGAAGAAGAACACGAGCTTCGGTTTCGGTGGGTCGCCGACTTCGGGCAGCTTGTTGAACAGTTCGGACAATAGCCACAACAAAAAGGTGGCGTAGAGCCGCGGGTTCGACATCAGCTTGTCGGCGGCGAGCACATTGATGGTGCCGCGCCCGTCGGGCGCAGTTGTCATCAAATCCTCGATCGCCAGCGCCGGTTCGCCAAAAAATTTGCCGCCGCCCTGGTTCTCGAGCACCAGGAGCTGCCGCTGCACGGCGCCGACGGCGCTCACCGCCACGTTGCCGTAGCGGCCACTGATCTCCTTGGCGTTCTTCGACAGGTAGGTCAGAAGCTCGCGCAGGTCTTTGAGGTCGACGAGACTTTCGCCGTCGGTCGCCTTGAGCTCCGGATCGTCGTCGGCAAAACGGAACGCAATATTGATGATACCTTCCTGGACGTCGTTGAGATTGAGCATGCGCGAGACCAGAAGCGGCCCCATCTCGAACACGGTGGCGCGGATCGGGTGGCCTTGCTCACCCAACAGGTCCCAGAACACAACCGGAAATTCTTCCGGCGCGTAGTCGAAGCCTAAATCCTTGGCGCGCTTGACGAGCTCGGGCTTGGCCTTGCCGCGCGCCGCGATGCCGGAGAGATCGCCTTTGATGTCGGCGGCAAAGACCGGCACGCCGGCGCGCGAAAAGCCCTCGGCCAAGACCTGCAAGGACACGGTCTTGCCGGTGCCGGTCGCGCCGGTGGCAAGGCCGTGCCGATTGGCGAGCGCCTGCGTCAGGTACTGATCGTGATCGCCTTTGCCGACGAAGATCTTTCCGTCGCGGTCGGGACTGGTCATGGCTTTTCCCGCTAACTTCGCGGGCCTCTAGCGCAAAAACCCCAGCATCGTGTCGGCGTACGTCTTCGGCTGCTCCATGTTCGAAATATGCGCGGCTTCGAGCACGGCGATCGTGGCGCCTGGAATGTGCTGCTTGATGTATTCGCCGGCCTCGAGCGTGGTCGCCGGATCGCGGCGGCCGGCGATGACCAGCGTCGGCGCCGAAATCTTCGGCAATAGCGGCCGGTGGTCCATGTCGCGGATGGCGTAGCCGCAGCCGATATAGCCCTCGACATTGGTGGCGCAGAACATCGTCTTCATCCGCGCGATCGCCTCCGGCGCGCTGTCGCGGAAGCCTTTGGTGAACCAGCGCTCCATATTGGCGTCGACGATGCCTTCGAGGCCTTTTTCGCGAACGAGCTTGATGCGGCCGTCCCACATCGTCGGGTCCGAGAAGAAGCTCGACGTGTTGGAGAGGATGAGCTTGTCGACCCGGTTCGCCGCATTGGCGCCGAGCCACATGCCGACCATGCCGCCCATCGAGAGCCCACACCAGTTGATCTTGGCAATGCCGAGCCCGTCGAGTACGCCAATGACGTCGCGGCCGAGCCGCTCCATGGAGTAGGGGCCCTTGGGCACGCCCGACTTGCCGTGGCCGCGGCGGTCGTAGCGGACCAGGCGAAAATGTTGGGTGATCGGCGCCACCTGGTCGTCCCACATGTGCAGATCGGTGCCGAGCGAGTTCGACAGCATCAGGACCGGCGCGCGCTCCGGCCCTTCGACCTCGACGTGGATGGTGCAGCCATCATCGACTTTGATGTCGGGCATTGTTATCTCCTCCCTTGCACGGGCCTTTGTAGCACTCGCGGGCGGGCTTTCCAGCCGCCGCCGCAGGCGCTAAGCGAAGGCCTTAAAGTCGAAGTAGGGAGTGGTGCGCCATGGCGATGACGATGACGGGCGAGTACCAGCTGCCGGCGTCGCAGCAGACGGTTTGGGAAAAGCTCAACGACCCGGGGGTGCTCAAAGCCTGCATCCCGGGCTGCGAGGTCTTGGAGAAAACCTCCGACACGGCGTTTTCCGCCATCGCCACGATCAAGATCGGCCCGGTCAAGGCACGCTTCAAAGGCAACGTCACCTTGTCCGATCTCGATCCGCCGAACGGCTACAAGATTTCCGGCCAGGGCGAGGGCGGCGTCGCCGGCTTCGCCAAGGGCGGCGCCACGGTGAAGCTCACGCCCAAGGATGGCGGCACACTGCTCAGCTACGAAGTGGAGGCGCAGATCGGCGGCAAGCTCGCCCAGCTCGGCCAGCGCTTGATCAACGGCGCGTCGAAGAAGATCGCCGACGATTTCTTTTCCAATTTCGCGGGCGCCGTCGGCGGCAAGAGCGCCTGACACAAGAGGCACAGACCACCTGATACGGCGAGCCCGCCGGCGATGCGGCGGGCTCGTTCGCGTTGGATTTCAGGCAATCACGTCACGGGCAGGGGTGACGCGTACCGTCGAAGCCCATGTAGGTTCCGCTTGCCGGATCGAAGGAACGGAACCGCGCCTGGCAGTTCGCCATACTGCCTTGCGCGATCGGCTCGGCCGTCGGTGCGCCAAAGCCAAATCCCGGGCCCGGGCTATAGTTGTAGTAGCGGCCGGGCTGGTTGTGGCTGCCATAGGCGGCGTCATCGCCTTCCCACGAGTTCTGACGCTCGCGTGTCGGCTGATTTTGCGCCGTTCGTTCTTTTGGCTGCTCTCTTGGCTGTGCGGTGAGGTAGCCGCCGTCGTTGGCGGTGCGACCGGTCGAATATCGCGGACCTGCGTCCGCCGCCGAGGATTTGGGCGGTATCTGGCCGGGCTTGGCTTGCTGATCGCCGACGTAATAATCCTGCGCGACGGCCGATCCCGTGACCAATGCTGCGCCGAGACCGAGTGCAGCGAGGCTGAGGGTTATTGAACGCATGCTTTTGTCTCCTTGCTGTTCCAACGCCGTCGCGTCGCGCGACGTCAGACCGTGCCGCCCTCGTGGCGGCAACCGCGCGGCTCTCCATTGTTTTTCTGTCCGCTATGCAATGCTGCCGCGCGCGACGCGGGCAGTGGGCGCGCTCAGGTGGTATTTGCGCC
>Ga0306922_10006036_pt1 | contig 11590 bp, 7 predicted proteins | sample sta12Cox44000082_FD_203758 | JGI IMG/M metagenome (GOLD analysis project Ga0306922, IMG submission 203758) | Lab enrichment of tropical soil microbial communities from Luquillo Experimental Forest, Puerto Rico - statoxic.12C.oxic.44.000.082 (v2)... | ecosystem: Environmental > Terrestrial > Soil... | reverse complement strand
CCTGACCGCGGTCAAGCTCGAAGAGACCCGCGCGCCTGCGCCGGTGAACTTCGTCGGCATGATCGGGTCCTTAATACTGCTGCTGCGTTCGCCGGCCTTTCTCGGCGTTACCTTTGCCACGTCATTTACCAGCGCCTCCTGGTTCACCTTCCTGGCGGCGGCGCCGTACCTGCTGGCCCGGCTGCTGCACGAGCCGCCGAGCACCTACGGTCTAATGATCCTGTTGCCGATGGCCGGCTACATCCTCGGCAATGTCGGGGTCGTGCGGTTGTCGATGCTCCTTGGTGGCGTGCGTCTGTTCATCCTGGGCCTGGCGTTGTCGCTCGCGTCGGGGGTCATGCTGGCATTCTGGTGTCTCGGAGACTTGACGCCATGGGCGCTCTTTGTGCCGATGGCGTTGAGTTCGGTCGGCAACGGCATGAGCCAACCGCCCGGTGTCGCCGCCGGGCTCAGCGTCTATCCGCGAATCGCGGGCGCCGCTTCGGGGCTGCTGGGTTTTATGCAAATGACGGTCGCGGCATTCGGCACCTTGCTGCTCGGCCTGCTGCCGCGCGACAACGTCGTCGCGATGGTGTCGGTCGTGGGCGCCTCGTTGGCGCTTGCCTTCCTCTGCGGGCTGCTTACCCTGCGCCCGCCCTTTTTGCCGGTTCCGAAGACCGTAAATCTCCCGGCTTGACGGGAAAAATCTTTATAGCCGGGAAATGCCCGGATCACTCGGGCAAGACGCCATCCCGATCGCGCCCAAGGATGGCAAATCCGGTTGCACATTATGTTCCCGTCAGATCGTGGCTTGCCGCGCGGCGGCTCTGTGATAGCCGGTGTCCTGGAACCGATAGGAGACCGTCAGTGGCGTGACGCCGGCTGAGAGATGGGCGCGGATCGCCGCGACCATCTCCAGTGCGTCGGCCCGCTTCTGATCGACCTGCCCGCGACGTGACCAGGCCGCGAGGTCGGCGAGCGGTCGCGGCGGGAGGCCGGCGGCGGCGAGCCGGGAGATCGCCGCCCAGCTGCGCTCCTTGTAGAACAGCGCTTTGCCGATATCGGCAAGGCGGAAAGCGAGCCAGCGCTCCACGATCCCCTCCGCGACTGCCTGTTCGAGGGTGGCGCGGATGTTGACCATCGCCTCGGTCACGGCGGGATAGCCCAGCTCTTCGGGGCCGTGCATTACCGCGACCTCGTCGTCATCGGCGAGGATGCCGTCGCGATAAGCGGCAAAAATGCGCCCAACCCCGGTCATGCCAAAGGAACAGAGCTCGGCGGCGCGCAGCGCGCCGATGCTGGCGCTGCCGTAGACGTGGATCCCTTGCGCCATCGCCCACAGGATTTCCTTGTGCCAGACCGTCGGAGTCACCTCGAAATAGCCGTCGATGATGCCGATGATCGCCGGGTGGGTCAGCGCGGCTTGGTACACTTCTCCCTGCTTAACCGGGGGGCGCCATTCGAGCGCCGGATCGGCCGGCCGGACGGCCGGGGGAAACGAGGGGCCGGCGAAGATGATGGCGCGCGGCAATATGCAGTTCATCGCGGCGGCGCCGCTGGCCCCCGTGCCCGCGCGCCGGGGACATAGTGCGGATGCCTGATGTCGCCTTCGAGGCCCGGGATGACCACTCTGACCACGGGGATGGCGAACTCCGGGCGGGCAAGGTCGACGACGATGACCTGGGTAATCCCGGCCGAGCGCAACCGTTCGAGCTCCCAGCGCAGGTCTCGACCCAAATCATCTGCGCTAAAGCTCGGAACCTCGGAGAACAGATGGGGCTCGCTTTCCCTCCGCAAGGCGTCGAGCAGCGCGTCGACAATATCGGCGTTCGCCGGCTCCTCATATTCCTCCGGCAGCAGATCGTCGCGAATGCCGGTTATATACGTCAGGCGGGTCTGAGCCGCCTCGCTCAGCGCCCGCGCCAGCGCGATCGCCCGATCTGGATGGCAGCCGGCGCCGTGGAAATGCCGGAGCCGGCGCGGCTCGCTGGCCGACGGGTCGCGGATGTCGCAAAGAAAGGCGGCAATGCCGACATCCGTCGTGACGTTCCATATCCGCACGTCGATGCCCGCCCTGCCGTATTTGGACAACAGCGCGCGGCAATCCGCGTCCTCGACGGAGGAGATATCGAGCGCCCGCAGGGCTCGCGCGCGAATGCCCGATGCGCTCCACAACGCGACGGCATCGCGCTCGACCAGCTCGCAGACCGCCGAGCTGATCGCCTCGACCAGATGATTGCCCGACGCCAGCCCGTTGGAGCCGGCTAGAAAATAGCCGTCGAATGGCTGCGTGTAGTCGGTGTGGACGATCTCGGCCGGCAACCAGCAGGGCTCCTGCCGCAGCAGATCAAAACCTTCCAGCCAGGAGATCGACGCATCGAAATCGAAGCGCCGGCCGGTCGTGCACAGTGTCGACGGGTCGACGACACCCTCGTCGCGGACAAGCTCGCGATAGGCGGCACGCCGGCGTTCGTCGACTTCCTCGGCGTGGAAACCTTCGACAGCTTCCATCAGCGCCGAGGCCATCGCCTGGGACAGATCCAGCCCCTTGCCTTGCGAAACCGATACCGAGCGGGAATTGGGGCGTATGGCGGCGACGACCGGGATGCCGATGCGGTCGAGGCCGGTGATGTTGCCGAGCCGCGTGATCCCCATCGACAATGCAAGGGGACGGTAGCGGGCGAGCGTCTCCGCCGGTTCTACGATACGGTGGGTGCCTTGCCAAAACATCTTTGGTAAAGCCGTCTCGGCAACCGCCGATGCGATGCGCGAACCGGCGATTGTCACCCTCGGCGCACGGCAGGCTGTGTGGCCATCGGATCTCCCTCGGCGCTCGGCAACGTTAGGCTCAGCAAACTTAGTACGACGGTCACGGCTCTCGCAAAATCGAAAAGCGCCTCAGGCACTATTCGGCTTATGCGTGTACTTCGCTCGGGGGCCATCGACCGCGCGCTCCAGCAGCGCTAAGCTTTTGCTCCAACCAGGGAGATGCCGATGAAGCACAGCACAGATCGCATATTGACGACCCATGTCGGGAGCCTGCCGCGGCCGCCAGATCTGCTGGCAATGATCCTGGCTAAGGACCAAGGTGCGCCGTTTGATGCCGAGCGCTATGCGAGCTGGGTCAAGAGCGCGGTTGCCGAGGTCGTCAAGAAGCAAGCCGAAGCCGGCATCGACGTCGTCGCCGATGGCGAGATGGGCCGGTTCGGGTTTATCCCCTATGTCAATGACCGCCTCGCCGGCATCCAGGCGCGTCCGAACCCGGGCGGCGAAGGCACTTGGGCGCGTTCGCGCGAGCATCTCGCCTTTCCCGAATACTATGCTTGGGCCGCGCAGATGCCGGGCGCGGCCGGCGGGGTGCAGCGGACCCAGTGGGTGTGCAGCGGCCCGATCGCCTATAAGGGACACGAAGCGCTGGCGCGCGACATCGACAATCTGAAAGCGGCGCTCGCCACGGTCAATTGCGAAGAAGCCTTCATGCCGGCCGTGTCACCAGCCCAGCTCGCCGGCTGGAACAAGAACGAATTCTACCAGACCGATGAGGAATTTCGCGTCGCCGTCGCCGACGCGCTGCATCACGAGTATCAGGCGATCGTCGATGCCGGCCTCGTGCTGCAGATCGACGACCCGCAGCTGGCGAGCCATTACACGACGCACCCGGAACTCGACATTACCCAATGCCGCAACTGGGCGAATGCCACGGTCGAGGTGCTGAACCACGCGCTCGCCGGCATCCCTCCCGAGCGAGTGCGCTACCACACCTGCTACGGCATCAACATGGGCCCCCGGGTGCACGACCTCGAACTGAAGCACATCGTCGACATCATGCTTCGGATCGACGCCGGCGCCTATTCGTTCGAGGCGGGCAACCCACGGCACGAGCACGAGTGGCGCGTATGGGAGGAGGTCAAACTTCCGGCGGGCAAGGTGCTGATCCCCGGCGTCATCACGCACGGCTCGAACTTTGTCGAGCATCCGGAAGCGATCGCCCAGCGCATCGGCCGCTTCGCCAACGTCGTCGGCCGCGAGAATGTCATCGCCGGCGCCGATTGCGGCTTTGCCAGCTTCTCGACTACCTGCGAGGTGCATCCGACCGTCGTGTGGGCCAAACTGGCGGCACTGGCCGAAGGCGCACGCCTTGCGACCAAGGAGTTGTGGGGCAGAGCCTGACGGGGCGCGGCAATCAATTGAGCGATGATCGGTGTCGGGTAGAACCGGGATGAGGTGCGCTCGCTGCAGCGCCGATAACCCGGCCGGCATGAAGTTCTGCGGGCAGTGCGGTGCGCCGCTGGTCGCTAATTGCCCGGCATGCGGCGCCGGCAACCCGCCCGAGCATAAATTCTGCGGGCACTGCGGAAAGCCCCTCGATCCCGCGGGTCTCCGGGCGTCGGTAGGGGCGAGGCCCGATGCGCCGAAGCCTCAGACCGCCGGGGTCGTCAGCGCTTTGGCCGGCGAAATGAAGCAGGTCACGGTGCTGTTCTGCGACATCGTCAACTCGACCCCGTTGACCGAACGCCTCGGACCGGAGGCGATGCGCGACCTCGTCAGCGCCTTTCTGGAGGCGAGCCTCGCCGAGGTGCGTCGCTATGGCGGTACCGCGCCGCAATGTAGAGGCGACGGATTTATGGCCCTGTTCGGCGCGCCGCTCACTCACGAAGACCATGTTCGGCGAGCGCTTTTGGCGGCGCTCGGCATCCAGCGAGCGCTCCGCGAAGCGGGTGAGGCGACTGATTTCGAGCGCTCGGATCTGGCGGTGCGGATCGGTATCCACGCCGGGCCCGTCGTATTCGGCCCGATCACCGAGAAATTGCCGATGGAGTATACGGTGATCGGCGATACCGCCAATGTCGCGGCGCGGCTGGAGCAAGCCGCCGAGCCGGGGACGATCCTCGTCAGCGAAGCAATCCGTCTGTTGGCGGAAGGCTATGCGCGTGTCGAGCCGGTCGGACCGCTCATTCTCAAAGGCAAGGCCGAGCCGATCCCCGCTTACCGTTTGCTGGGCGTTTCCCACCGGCGCTCCGGGCTTCGCGAAGCGCCGACGTCCCGCTCGGCAGTCTTTGTCAATCGCGAAAGCGAGCTCGCGATACTGAACAATTTCCTCCGGCAAGTCGAAAACGGACACGGCCAGGCGGTTGGTCTCGTCGGGGAGCCCGGCATTGGCAAGTCTCGGGTGCTCGCCGAGTTCCGCCGCCAGGTTGCCGACGGACGGGCAAGTTGGATCGAAGGACGTTGCGTCTCCTACGGCACTGCGATCCCTTATTTGCTGGTTCTCGATCTGTTGCGCAGCAACAGCGGCATCGTCGAGGCAGACACGCCGGTTGCGATGGCTGAGAAGGTTCGCTCAGGCCTTCGGGAAGTCGGGATGGACCCGGACGAGAACGGACCGGTTCTGCTCCATTTACTAGAAGTCGACGGTGTGGCGCGCTCGCCGGCACTGTCAAATCCCGAAGCGGTCAAGAACAAGGCCTTTGAAACCTTCCGGCTGCTTGCAGTCAAAGGGAGTGAACAGCGCCCTCTGATTTTTGTGCTCGAGGATCTCCACTGGGTAGACGCGATATCGGAGGAGTTCGTCGGGTTTCTCGCGGAAAATGTTCGTGATGCCCGGGTGCTTCTGCTGGCGACCTACCGGCCGGGTTACCGGCCTCCGTGGATCGACAAGTCGTATGCCGGCCAGACCCCGCTGCAACCATTGTCGCGCGACCACAGCATGCAGATGGTTCGATCGGTGCTGCGGGCGGAGCATCTGGTCGATTTGGTAACCCAGGAGATCGTCGCCAAGGCGGACGGCAATCCGTTCTTTCTGGAACAACTGGCGTTGCATGCCGGCGAGACCCGGGATCTTCGTTCGGACCTGATGGTGCCGAACACAATCCATGACGTGGTAATGGGGCGCATCGACCGGTTGCCGGACGAAACCAAGCGGCTTCTTCAAACGGCAGCCGTGATCGGCCGCGAATTTCCGCTGCGCCTATTGAATACCGTCTGGCAAGGCTCTGGCTCAGTCGAAGACCAGCTGCGTGAGCTCTGCCGTCTGGAATTCATCGACGAGCGCGTCGAGACCGAGGGAACTATCTATGTCTTTCGCCACGCGCTGACGCAGGAAACCGCCTATGGCAGCCTGCTTGAACGGCATCGGCGCATCTATCACGGCGCTGTCGGGCAGGCGCTCGAGGAGCTGTATGACGGTCGCGCTCATGAAGTCGCGGAACTGTTGGCATTGCATTTCGGCCGCAGCGACGAAGCGGAAAAGTCGATCGATTATGCGATCCTAGCTGGAGAGAAATCGCAGCGGCGCTGGGCCAACAGCGAGGCGCTGACTTACTTCAACGACGCGCTCCACCGCCTCGACCTGTCGACCGACACGGAAGTCAACCGGCTGCGCCGTGTCGACGCCATCCTGAAACAGGCCGAGGTCAAATTTGCCCTCGGCCAGCACGCCGAACACGTTCAGGCTCTCGATCAAATCCGCGATCTCGTTGACCAGACCGACGACCCGCGCAGGCGCGCTACTTGGCATTACTGGCGTGGATTTTTGCATAGCCTGACAGGAGGCCGCCCCGATATTGCGATCGATCATTGCAATGAGGCGGCGAGGCTCGCAGCTGCCGCCGGTTTAGATGAAATAAAAGCCTTTGCAGAGTCCTGTCTGGCCCAGATCTACCTGTTTACTGGCAGGCTGCGCGAAGCGATCGAAACGGGTGAGCGCGCCCTCGCGAGCTTCGAGTCCCTCGGAAATCTCTGGTGGGCCTGCCGTACTATTTGGCATTTGAATCCCGCCGCAATGGCTCTTGGTGAATGGAACGCGAGCTTGAGCTACTGCCGCCTTGCTCTCGAATATGGCGCCGCCCTAGAAGACCTCCGAATCAAAGTGGTCGGCTTGTGGCGCATGGGGGCAACGTATGTTTACCAAGGCGACGCGAAGCCAGCGGTGGAGTATTGCGACGAAGCATTGGCACTCGGAGCCCTGCCCTTCGACGCCGCAATGGCGAAAGCAGTACGTGGTTATGGGAAAATCAAACTCGGTTTGGTTGATGCCGGCATCGCCGATCTCAGCGAATCCGTGAGCTGGTTTGAGAAGTCTCGGCTGCGCTACACGCACGCGCGCTATAGCTTGTTGCTCGCCGAAGGCCTCCTTTGCCGAGGCGACCGTGCCGCCGCGCGGCCTCTGATCGAAAATCTGCTCGAGACGAGCCGGGCTTTGGGTTACCTTCATTTCGAGGGTACGGCATGCTGGCTAATGGCGGAATGCCTTGCGCCAGAAGCGTCCGCTTCCGCGGAGCCTTATGTAGAAGCCGCAATGAAGATCCTGGAGCGCATCGGCGCGCGCAACGACCTCGCGCGCGCCATGGTGACGCGCGCGGCGTTGCGCCAAGCCGCGGGAGACCTCGCAATAGCACACGACCTGCTCACGCAGGCGGGCGCAATTTTCCACGAGCTCGGCACACTCGATGGGCCCGCGCGTGTCGAAGCCGCGCGCGTCGCCCTCGACCGCGGCAAGCCGGTCGATTTTTGCACGGCAAGAAATGGCGTTTCTCGCAGTGGCTGACCTGCAGGCGGCCTACAAAAAAGCTGTGGGTGACGAAGTGCTCTCTGCTAGACTACCATAGGTTAAAAAATCGACCACAAAGGAGCGGCAAATGGGCGTATTGGATCGGCCAGCCGCCCCGCCTATCGGCTAGGGAGATAATCATGAGGGCTACCGCGATAACCGTCATGACCGGAATGGCGATAGCGCTATCGCTGTTCGCCTGCGCTACACCAGCGCCGCCGCACGCGGGTGTGGCTGCTGCACCGATCAGGGCCGCCGCAGTCTGCCCCCTATCAACCTTTTTGAACAAAGTAGTTTATCTGGCGCAAACGCCACCGTTTAGTTTGCCCGACTCAGGCTTTGCCAATCGGCCACCCATCGATGCAACACCGGTGAACAAAGATAATCCTATTGTAATCCAGGATTTGACCGACGCTTTCAACGCTGCACCGGATTTCTTCAAGAATCAATTATGCAGCTTAACGAAGATCTACATAGATCGGACCGGGTGTTCCACTTATGTTTCAAGTAGCTGCACAATGGCCCCCGCCGAGCTATTGTGGGCATTTCGAGCGTTTGATGGCCGTGGCAACTCGGCCGGCGAATTTGTCGGGACATGGCTAGGTCTGTGGCAACAGGGTCATGCGCCGCAATTGTCCCAATTCGAGACCGCGCGGCTTCAGAACCTTTTGAATTGGACATCGTCAAACCCTCCGGTTGCAGATTTGGCAAACCCCGACACCAGCGCAATGACGACATTGGCGGTGCTTGCCCACGAAATTGGCCATATTTTCTGGTACGATGCATTTGTTGTTAAAGGAAATGGTGACGCAAACCCTGGCGGTCCCACCCCCGATTTCAGTCAGTTCTGTGGCGGAGAATTCTATACACCAGGCGTCACACCCGGGGGCGTCGGAGCGGGCTCGTGGCTGGCTCCGCCCAGCATCTCCAGTACCCGATGGGTCTCATTTGGCGATCCACGCAATTACCATAAAACCGATGATGTGGATATTACCAAACTTGTAGCCGCTTTAAATAAAAAGAAAAGGAATTATCCCGAGGCGGGCGACTTGCTCCACGCAATTTATTCTGGTCAACAGCTGGACGGTACAAATGCGCAAAACGGCCGTTGGGCCAGCGCGCTGGCAGCATTTTCTACGGACGAGGATTTTGTGGAAACATTTCAGCTCTTCGTCCTGATGCACGCACAGACGCAGCCGCAGGTACCGGTATCGGGTCCGCTCCAAAATTTGCGAGTTATAATATATGGAAGCAAAAAAAATGTGGGAGGACATGTCGTTCCTTATGCAGACGATGTCCCTGCAACTTTTAATAGCAAACAGGAACTTATGAGAAAGTCGGGTTGCTTCAGCTATTTAACGTTGTGACTATACGCAGCTGGCGCGAGCGAATTCACCGAGCGATGATGAGTGCGTTCTGGTGCTGGCGCAGCTTCCGGCACTTCGGGTGGTCTATTAGTCTCAGACATATCGGCCGGCGGCGGCCCCTGATACCCGGTGGCGTGAAGCGATAGGATACGGTAAGCGGCGGCCGCAAGATGCCGGGAAATCGCGGAAATTGTACCGCAGCGTCGGCGCGTCTTTGATCGACAACGGGTGCGTGGCTAGGCTCCAAACCTGTGCACCATCGGCGACAACTCGTGTAATCCCCGTCCGCGAGCGAAGGTTTCCACCGGCACGACCAGTCGGTAGGTGCCCGCCGAAATGCTTTCGATAAAGTCGTCTCGGTATCGGCGGCGCTGCGTAAACTGGCGGATGTCAACCTTTTTTGTCGGCGGTCGGGTTTTGCCGGCGCGGTGTCGATCCCTTCTCGGATGGAATCGTCGGCGCAGTTACCTGAGGCGGGTTTTGCGGCGGTGGAGCAGGCGTGCCGATCACGGACTTTTTTATGTCCCACAGCGAAAATCCGGTACCACCGCCGCCCGACATGATCATACGAGGATCGGAATCCAGTTTGACGCCGGCCGGTCCATGTGCCTCGAGCAGCCGCAACAAATTATCGCGCTGAGGGGCCGCGCCGAGCTCCAGTTCGGTTTCCTGACCACCTTCAGAGAAGTAGATCTTCCCGCCTTCGCTGCGGATCGATATGTCGCCAAATGAGCCGAGGCTGCTCTGATCCGGCGCGTCGGCTTGTGCTCCGGCAGTCGATAGTGCGCCCAATCCCAGGATCAGCGCGACCCTGCTCGGCAGATGCAACCATCGTCTCAACGAACGTGGTACGGGCATCGGATCCTCCCGTTGCGGCTCGCCAATACTAATACGGGACCATGACTCTCGCCATGCGAAAAGATGAGGCTTCGCTATTCCGCCTAGACGTGCATCTCGCTCGAAGCTTGCCCACGCAAAAAGGCCGGCGCATGCTCGGTGCGCCCTGGGAGGCTGACATGAAATTCGGCTATTTCACTCTAAGCGACAACCACTACGACAACAACAGTAGGAGTGCGAACGACTTCGTCGCCGACATCGTTGACGAGGCGGTCTACGCCGAGGAGGTAGGTCTCCATTCCGCGTGGATCGGCGAGCATCACTTCAGCACCTTAGGCGTGCTTTCCTGCCCGGATCTGGTGCTCGCGAATGTTGCGGCGCGGACGCGCCATATCCGCCTCGCTCCGGCGGTCACAGTTCTTCCTTTGCATCACCCGATCCGCGTCGCCGAGCAGTGGGCCACCCTCGACCTGATGAGCGGCGGTCGCGTCGATTTCGCCGCCGGCCGCGGCTATGACCGGCGCGAGTATTTGCCCTTCAAGGTCTCGTTCGAGGACAACCAGGCGATCTTCGAGGAGGGGATGGAGGTTGTCCGCCGGCTGTGGTCGAGCGACGACCCGATCTCGCACCGCGGCACGCACTACCAGTTCGACAACGTGGTGATCACGCCCAAGCCGGTGCAACGGCCAATCCCAGCCTACGTCGCCTCGTTCTCGCAACCCTCTATCGAACTCGCGGGTAGGCTCGGCTGCGGCCTGATCGTGGCACCCTTCGCCGCCGCGATGACCTATGGCGGGCTCCAGCAGGTCAGGGAACTCTATCACGAGACCTGTGCCCACCACGGTCGAGCCCCGGGACGGCTGATGTGCAGCTATTTCATCCATTTCGCCGATACGAAGGCGGAGGAGGAAGCCGCCCGGGCCCGACAGATCCGCTACTACAAGGAGTGTGTCATCGCCGCATTTCCGGGCGATCCCAACACGGCGCCGCCGAGCTACCGCTATTTCGTCGGGATGGTCGAGCGGCTTCGCAACGTGCGCCCAGAGGATCTGACCGAGAATTCCGTATTGCTCGGCTCACCGGCACGGATCACCGACACTCTGAAGAAGGTCGAGGCAGCCGGATTCGCCGAAGTCATTCTCTATTTCAATGTCGGTCTGAAGCCGCATGCCCAAGTCAAGGATGAGATGGCCCGCTTTATGGCTGAGGTGGCACCCGCATTCGGTTAGACTAGTCAGCCAGCGCCGAGAGCGGGCGGGCGACGCTTTCCAGCGGCTGCCGCTCGGCCTTGACGCCGATCGCGAGCTCGGTCAGGGCTGCCGCGATCATCAGAGCCGCGCCGAAGAGATAACCGCCGAAGACGGCGCTGCGCTCTCCCGAACCGATCAGCGCCCCGAAGAGCCACGGCGCGACCGCGCCGCCCAAGGCCGTGCCGACGGCATAAAAGAAGGCGATTGCCAATGCGCGGGCCTCGAGCGGAAAGCTCTCGCTGACCGTCAGGTAGGCGGCGCTCGCCGCCGCCGACGCGAAAAAGAAGATCCCGCTCCAACATATGGTCAGCTGTCGGGCGTCGACCACACCCTCGCGAAACAGATACCCGACAAGCGCGAGCAGCACCCCCGAGATCGCATACGTCGAGGCGATCATCGGCTTGCGCCCGATCCGATCGAACAACGGTCCGAGCAGCAGCGGGCCGAGGAAATTGCCGAGCGCGAACGGCAATATGTACCAGCCGATCGAGGCCGCAGGCACGGCGTAAAACTGGATCAGAACGAGCGCGTAGGTAAAGAAGATGGCATTGTAAAAAAACGCCTGCGAGCCCATCAGCACCAGGCCCAGCACCGTGCGCTGCGGATAG
>Ga0306922_10006035_pt1 | contig 11590 bp, 14 predicted proteins | sample sta12Cox44000082_FD_203758 | JGI IMG/M metagenome (GOLD analysis project Ga0306922, IMG submission 203758) | Lab enrichment of tropical soil microbial communities from Luquillo Experimental Forest, Puerto Rico - statoxic.12C.oxic.44.000.082 (v2)... | ecosystem: Environmental > Terrestrial >... | reverse complement strand
CGGGGGCCCCGATGACGTTGCCGGCAACCTACGAAGAGGCGATGATTCGGTTCGCGATGGCGGCGGTCGATCAGATCGAGCATTTCCTGACCGGGTCGGCGCGCGAATACCTTGCTGCGGGTCTGCGCGAACGGCTGCGGCGCGGATTGACTGATCGGCAAAAGGTCATCGACGCCGCCGAGAACGGCGACGATCTCTCGCATGACGTGCTGATGGGGGAATTCCACGCGATGCTCGACGAAGGCATCATGCCGCCAGCATCGCTGCGCGCCTATGCCGCCCGGATTGAGAAGCATCCCAAGCGCGGCCGTGGTCGGGTCTGGTACAATGACTGGCAGCGGAACCTGGGGTTTTGCCTCCTGATCGCCATTGTGGGCGAAGCGTTCGGCTTGGAGGCAACCCGCAATCGCACAACCGAAGGACCTTGCGGTGCCTCCCTGGTGGCTACCGCCCTGAAGCGTCGCGGCTTCAAGCGTGTGAGCGAGAGCCGCCTCGCCAATTTGTGGGGCCAGCTCGGGGACAGCGCAATTGAGGCCATCGCGCTCTGGCGGGCGTGGCCGGAGGTCATGCCCTACGTCGGCATGTCTGGCGATCCGGCCAATATCGACTGGAGGGCGGTGCTCGGTCCCCACCGAAAAAAGCCGTTCCCGATTTGATGGGGACGACATCCCGCGAATCGTGGGGATAATGGGTATCCGACCGCAACAGCGAGTCGGAGGTCCCGACATGTCCCCCAAAAATGCGAACCCCGGCGCGGGCGGCGTCGGGGTCCACGGCATTTCCAAAAGCGACGCCGTCCCCACTACCCGAAATCAGGTCCCCGCGCAATCGAATCCCGCAGCCCGCTCAGCGCAAGCGAACGCTGCTCTCGCGGCAACCATCACCCTCAACAAGGCTCTCGCGCTGGGCATCCGCGTCGGCGCCGCCCCTGACGGGAGCGAGTTGATTCTGGTCGCGCCCATGCGCGTGCCATACGACGTCCGCCGCTGGTTCGAGATTTGGCTCAACGAATTTCGAGCGGAAGTCATCGCCGTCATTCAGGCGGATGCGGGAGGCCGCACATGAGCTTTCCAAGCTTCGACGCCTATTGCGAGGCCGCCTGCATCAAACTTTGGGGCCAGCCAGACAGCCGCACGAAGAAGGAGCTGCGCTGGAACGGCAGCGGCTCCAACGATGGCCGCAGCTATGACACCTTCAAACGTAGTTGGTACGACCACGGCGCACAGCGCGGCGGCTCGACGCTCGAGCTCGTCGACTACGCCAAGGGCAGACCGAAGCGGGACCTGCGCGGCAAAGTGTTCTTCGAAGTCTGGCGCGAAGGCCACGCAATGGACCTCATTCCCGATCCCGTGCCGGCGCCGAACGGCCGCACCAAGTGGCCCATCCTCGCGACCTATCCCTACACCGACGAAAGCAATGTGTTGCTGTTCGAGGTCGTGCGCTTCGACACCACAGACAGGGAACAGCGCTTCCGGCAGCGCCGGCCGGACGGCAAGGGCGGCTGGATTTGGGGCCTCAAAGGCGTGCGCCGCGTGCTCTTCAGGCTGCCGGAACTCATCGCGGCGATGAAGGCGGGGGCGCACATCATCGTTCCCGAAGGGGAGAAAGATGTCGGCACCGCGGTAAAGCTCGGCTACGCCGCGACCACTATGCCTGGCGGCGTCGGCAAGTGGCGCAAGGAATACACGGAGGCGCTCGCCGGCGCGAACGTCGTCATCATTTCCGACAACGACCCGCAGGCGAAGGACCCGCAGACCGGCTTGCCCGCCTTTCATCCCGACGGCAGGCCGAAGCTTCCAGGGCAGGACCATGCCGCGAGCGTCGCGCGCCGATTAAGCCGCGTCGCCGCGAGCGTGCGCGTCGTCATGTTCCCACAGAAGGACCTCTCCGACTGGGTCGCTGCCGGCGGTACGCGCGAGCAGTTGGACGAGCTCATTGCGCAAGCGCCCGAACAAAGCAAACCGACCGGCAAGGGACCGACCGACGAAGAAGAGGAAGAGGCCGAGGCCGAGAGGGCGGAGCGGCTCACCGAGCTCAACGTCAACAATTGCGTGGTGCTCGACGGTGGGAAAACGATGGTCTTGCGCTTCGAGCAGGTCGAGCATATCGCCGGCGGCGAGCGCTACGTTTATCTCGTGCCGACGTTCTTGCGCTTCGGCGACTTCCGAAACTTCTACCTCAATCGCCGCGTTCAAATCGAAACGCAAAACGGAACGAAGTGGGTCGACCTCGGGAGTTGGTGGCTCGAGCATTCGCATCGGCGACAATACGCCGGCGTCATCTTCCGTCCGGCCGGCGCGTCCATCATCAATAACCGGCTCAATCTCTGGACCGGATGGGGCGTCGAGCCCAAACAAGGCGACTGGAGTCTGCTGCGCAGGCACATCCTCGAGACGCTCGCGGCCGGTGATAAAGCTGTCTACGACTACATCATGAGTTGGCTTGCCTGGGCGGTGCAGCATCCGGGCGAGCAAGCCGAGGTCGCGCTGGTCTTCATCGGAGAGCGCGGCAGCGGCAAGGGGACGCTCGGCAAGGCGCTCTCGAAAATCTTCGGCCAGCACGCGCTGCATCTAAGCTCCCCAGAGCATCTGACTGGGCGCTTCAACGCGCATCTGCGGCAATGCACCTTCCTATTCGCGGACGAAGCCTACGGACCGAAGGACAAGAGCGCGGAGGGCACACTCAAGCGGCTCATCACCGAGGACACGCTCACCATCGAGCAGAAGGGCCGCGACCCGATCGAGGTCCCGAACCTGCTGCACGTGATGATGGCTTCGAACAACGAATGGGTCGTGCCCGCCGGCGCGCACGAGCGGCGTTTCATGGTGCAGAAGGTGAGCGAGGCGCATCGGCAGGACCCGGCCTGGTTCAAGCCGCTTTATAAACAGATGCGCGAGGGCGGTTACGAGGCCATGCTGTTCGACCTTTTGGCCCGCAAGCTCGGCGACTGGCACCCGCGCGATATCGTGAGCACCGAAGCACTCACGGGGCAGCAAGAGGAAAGCCTCTCGGCGCTGGACGAGTGGTGGCTCGAACTGTTGCAGACCGGCGTCCTGGCCGGCGCCGACGAAAATGACCCGAGACGCGCCATCTCCAACAAGTACGAGATAGAGCAAGACCTCGGTACGGACGGCTACGGCGGGAGGCGCACGCGCATGGTGTGGCGCGAGGGCCTCTACGACCAGGCGCGCCGTATTTCCCCTAGGCTCAAGGGCAGGAGCGACACGGCGCTCGGGCGCTATCTAAAAGACCGGGGTTGTAAGAACACCTGGATAGACCATCAGCGCGGCTGGGAATTCCCAACGCTGACCGAATGCCGCGCGGAGTGGCTGGAACGATTCCCAGACACGAAGTGGCACGACCTCAAGCTCGCAGATTGGACCGTCGGAGAGTGATTTCACGGGTAGAACCCCGTGAACCCGTGAACCCGTGACGATTTTGGCAAACTTAAGTGGTTGAAATATGCAGACATTCACGGGTTCACGGGTTGCACGGCAAAAAACGCCAATTCGCGCACGGATCGCTGTACGGAAATTTTGCGCGTTGAGTCGGGGTCAGGTTCCTCAAGGTAGCCGCGCGCGAGCGTTTCTGGATTTTCCATGGAATCTTTACCCCTTTAACTAGTGAAACCCGTGAAACCCGTGACAAGGTGTGGAGGCTCAATGGGTTGGAGTGTCACGGGTTGTCTCGGGTTGCACGGGTTGGAGCCTCGGCTGATGCTCGACCGCGCCCCTATTCTTGACCGCCACCGCCGTTTCCGGGCGCGCTGGCGCGCGGGTATCGCGGTCGCAGCGGTCGAATTCGACGGGCCGGTGCTCGACATGCTGGTGCGGCTGCACTGGCTACTCGAGGCCGAGGTCACCGATCGCGACGCCGTCGGTCACGCCATCTCGCGCATGATTACGGACGCCGCACGGCGCTAACCGGCGTTAACCGCACAGGCCTCAGATTTGAGGGATGCTCACCCTCGCCGAAGCCGCCCAGCGCGTCGGCCTCCACCGCAGCAACCTCCTGCGCGCCATCAAGGCGGGCCGCATCAGCGCAACCCGTGACGAATCGGGGGCATACCAGGTCGACGAGGCCGAGCTTGTGCGGGTCTACCCTGAGGGTCCGCACCGGGTCGCATCAGCCCGCACAGCCCGACGCACTGCTGCAGCTCCGCCTCGAGCACGCCGAGCAGAGGGCGTGCGACCTGACGCGGCAGCTTGAGCGCGCATATGCGGATGTTGCGGATTGGAAAGAGCAGGCCCGGCGGGTTGCGCTGCCGGTGCCGCCACAGCGCCCCTGGTGGCGGTGGCGGACGGGGTGACCACCTGCGTGGTCAGGTGCGTGGTCCGACAGGTGGCGAATCAGGTGGCGAATTCAGGTGCGGACAGGTGCGGACTCAACTGCGGACTCAGGTGCAAGCGCGACCTTGCGAAGGCGCCGTTCGCGTCGCCGCGCGTCGCGGACTAAAATCGGCGCCACGCGCAAAATCCCGGTGCCCCTGCGGGCCGACGCGCTGTCCACGACTTGGAATCGGACGGGATTTCGCGGGGTTGAACAGGTCCGGGACAAATACCGTGCAGCGCTGGGCAACCATGACTGGCGCTCCAGATATTTCAGCACGGCCGCTGCAGCCGCTCGAGCCTATGACGCGATGGCGCGGAAGGTCTACGGCGCGCGCGGCTTTTACAATTTCCCGCGGACAGGCGAGCAGCAAGTAACGCCCGCCGACCCAGACCGTTGCCGCCACGGTCACCCGCGCGCGCTGCATACGTATGTTCGGCCGGACGGACGGGCACAGTGCCGCTTGTGCAACGCCTTGGCGCAGATACGTAGCGCGGCGCGGCGAAAAGCGCGGACGTGATCGGCGCCCGTCAGCGCGCGTGCTTGCTGCCGCGCACGTCGAGCTCGGGTGCCTTCCAGTGATGCTTAAAGACCTCGCGGACGGTGCGAGCCACCACGCCATCCCCCAGCATCGGTAGCACCGCCAGCGCTGCAGCAACATGCTGCAGGAAGGCGTCACGATCGGCAGGGGAGAGCGGCCGGCAAGCCGCCATGATGTGGCTGATTTCGGAGTCCGATAACGCCAGCGGACGCGGTGACGTCGGCGGTGCGAGCATGGTCAAGCCCCTTAGAGTGCGATAAAACTTGGCGCTGCTAAGTGCTTTCATTCCCTCTGCCGACTTGATGGGCCGCGTCGCTGGCCAGTGACGAGCGGCCCTTTTTCTTTTGCCATCAGCCAATGAGGGCGGCGGCGGTCAACGCTACCGCGTTGCGTCGGCAGCAGGCTCGCGGCAGCACGCCATTGGAAGCGGGGCGCCGGTTGCCATTGCCGAGCTGGGCCTCGAGAAACACGTCGGCAATCTCCCGGCGCGCCAATTGCCCTTGAGGATGGCTGCAGTACAGGCACGGGAGGTCGCCGACCCCGCCCGCCACCATCGGATTGTCTTTCGCGGCGGGCCGGGACTCGTTCGAGGCTAAGCCATTATCCTGCGGCGGCTGGGCATCGACGTCGCGGTACGCATTGCGGATGGCAAACATCCGGCGTCGCAGCATGTTCTGGGAGCCTACGTCCAGGTTCGGCTTTCGCGTGCAGAAGCCGACCTCGCAAGCCGCCGCATAGGCCGAAAGGTCGCCGCGCTCGACAGCAGCCAACAACGCGAAATGCCCTTCTTTCCGAAGCCTCCCGATCAGATATTCGCGTGACGTGCCGCCCATTGCCGCGCGGATTGTCAGAGTTGAGTCGAGGTCGCGCCGACGTTACCGCTGGTTCCAGGGGGCGCGCAACGGGCTAAAATCGGCGCCTTTATAAGGATTTTTCGAGAAGGATGACCAAAACGTTTTTCGCTTGCCACGCGCGCCGCGACCGAAAAATCCACGGAATTTTGGTGATACCCCCCGGTGGGTTCTGAAAGGCATGTCAATCAAGTTGCGAAAGCTCAGGGTGCGCCATTGCATGCGCGATGGGCTCGGGCATGCCGGTGCATCGGCGAGCGCACACGCGAGCTCGCGTCAATTTGGAGGGCGAGGGCTGCGCCTTGCGGGCGTGGAGGGGCTGCGGCGGTGTGTCTAGGGTGCGGGGCCTATCCGCCGCCTGAAACCTTCTGTCCGCTCATCTGCGGGCGGCGTTGGCAGGGCTGTTCCTCGGCGGTTGGCGGTTAGGCGGCCAATTTGCCGTAGCTTCACTCGGCGGCGCCGCACCATTCCCACAACGCCCGCTGCAACGCGCATTCAATAAGATCGGAATCGAGGGCGCCTTTCGTCGGCTCCATCCACCCAGCCGACACCAACGTCGCCTCCAACGCGGCCACGGGCAGTTCGACGGCGAACTGCATAAGTCCCGCCCGTCGGCGGGCACGGTGTTTTCGGCAACGTTCGGTCGAAGAGGCCATCGTGCTCAAGCTATAGCCGGTGTGCAACACCGTTGCATACAATTTGTTGCGGCTCGGCGTATACTCGCAGCTTGCAAGCGAGGTCTTGTATGCCTGCACCTCCGGCATTCCGCTTTCCGCCCAGTCATCCCGCCGCCACGTTGAGCACGGCGGAGCGTATCCGACGCAGTGAGCTTCGCCGCGAAAATCTTGGGGCGCTGCGGGCCGGTGAATCGCTCGAAGTTCGGAGCCAACGGCGTGAGGGATACGCCAATGAATGGGCTGCCTGGTTGCGATCAAAAATGGATAGCGCCGACGTCGGCGACCCCATTCAAGTCCTACCTGACGCGTTGGCCCGCCTTCAACAACTCGCCGAAGACTCTACGATCGCGGCGATCGGTGAACTTAAGAAAGCATTGATGGGAGTGTTGAAATGACCTGGGGCGCCGATGACGATGTGAAGCGCTGGCGTGCCGATGCCGATCGGCGTGAGCGAGGATATGCCGAGGCGCGCGAGCAAGCGCGACGCGAAGAGCTTGAAGCCGAGAGAGCGAGCGCGCCGGATTGGTCGCAAATTGACGCGCGTATTGCGGCCGCGCTGGCGGAGCAGCGGCGTGAAATTATGGGCACGATTGAGCTCGTCGTGGCCGGCGGCGATGAAATTGTGCGTGCGCTGGACGGGCTTGAAAGAAAATGCACGAAGCTCGAAGGTCTAATTAATAAACTTAGCAGCCTGTATGAACGGGTGCGCGGGCTTTACGAGCACGAACGCGCGCGCGTGCATGAGCCGGAGAAAAGGTTTCAGGGTTTCGCGCGTGAAAAGAGCGACGAAGTCGTGGACTTGCCTGATTTCATTCGCAAGATGCATTGATGCCGATCGACCGCATGAAACTGCCGTGTTGGACCTGCGACAAGCCGCAGGCGATGGACGCACGCGCGTGGCTGGGACAGTGTCCCGGCAACGACGTTGACAGCCCCTCGGGGTTACCGCTGAATTGCTGCAGGGTCCGGATTGTTGGTGTGGTGCCGGGGGAGGCGCCGCGCGTGGCGACGTGAGCCTTGAATTTGCCGATTGGAACCAAGCCGCGATCGCTCTAGGTGCGCGTATAGATCAATGTGCCGCACTCAGCGCGGCCTTCCAGGCGGCATGCCATCCGACAACTCCGCCTTGTCGCGACGCTGATTACGTTTGGCATAGGCTGAGACACACATGGTCATGACGTCGGTAACGCCGGTCAAAGAGGACGCGGCTCGCAGGTCCTGGATCAGATGCATGATTTCGACCAGCAATTCATTCGGCTTGAGCGGCGTTGCGACCTCTAAGCGCTTAAGCCAATGGTCAGCGATATGCCATCCCATATTTAAATCCTGATAGGTCACGTATTTGAGTGAATCATGTGGCCAGATGACTTCGCCGCAATATTTGACCGTGTGCTTGATCCGGTTCTTGCTGTCTTCCGGCGGCAGTTCGACAGTCTTGACAACGCGCGGTGGTCGAACGGCTCCAGTTTCCCAAATATGACTAAGCTCAGCATGAATATCGAAGGCCGAAGTGCCAACTGCTTTAAGTTCGGCGGCTTTAGCATTGAGCAGCGCGAGACGATCAAGGCGTTGGGCGAGCTGCGGCAACGTGAAGGTCCGACAGAATGCTTCTGGAACATCCGGCAAGAAAACTCTCACGTCGATGGCGAAGCTATTGGTGAGCACGGGTGCCTTGCCGGCTTTGACTGCCTCGAACGCCATGCCAAACAGCTCGCGCGCGGATTTCCTGCCGGGGAAACGATAGGTCTTGCCACGTTCCCTTGTGAACTCGCGCTTGGCGAGTTTGGCCAACTCGGCCTTCAGCTTGCGCTGTCGATTGACGGGATATGCGCCGAGGACGGCGGCATAATGCTCCGGCGCGAGATCAAGTAGTTTCACAAGATCGGTTTTTGATACATCTTGTAAGAGGTCGTTACCGCTGCCCACGAGCGCATGACGGGGGGTAGGCAGCGGGGGTTGCACTGGTTGCTTGTTTTCCGCACATGTCGGAGTTGACGGAGTCGGCGTTGTGGGGGGCGGAATGTTAATTTCGGCCGCTTGAGGAGTCGGATCGTTTGGTTTGGACAATTGTCCAAACCGAGTTTGCGCTTTTCTCCAAATGGTGACTGGCGCCAATTCCCGATCGCATTCGCACAGTTCTTCGTATAATTGATCAGGATGCCGTCCCATCTGGATCAGGGCTGCACGATCATTTTCAGTAAGATTGTCTTTGCCGAGATCATTTTCAGCCAGCCAAATATTGAAGGCCCGATCCGATGAGAACGTATTGCAAGCCGCCGCAAGCTCAATCGCCAATTTCACGGTCCATTCGATCCACGCCTCACGTCCTTCTGTCCGCTTCCGTGATGCCTCACGGATTCGATCGGCGCGCACATTCATCGGCGTGGGCATTGCAACGATATTGTCAGTCATGAGATGTGATCCCTTAAAAGTGAGCGACGGCTGAGCCCGCATCAGGAGCCGCCGTCGCCCGACCGCACTTAGGCTTCCGGTTTATGCGGCCTTGGCCACGGAAGCCGGCGGCACTGGTGCTGGTAGGGGCTCCTTACCCGCCTTCCAACGCAGTCCCCCAGTGGCAAGTTTGTCGGAGTACAACGCGGCTCCCTTGAACGCGAGAGCCAACTTCTCCTCCTTGGTGAGCTTGCCCTTGGCAGCGCTGCGTTCCTTGGACTTCAAGAATTGCCGGTGCAGATCGACAGCCGGCGAGTCAGGATAGCGCCCGACAGATTGCAACACGTCGCTGAGGTAAGTCTCAACGACATCGTCAGAGTATCCACCCAAGATCATCGCCAGCGCGATCGAGCCGACTTCCGGCTTCGACAGCACCGGATCGCCCTTGACCACGCGATCGATCATGGCAAGCGCATCCCGCAACTGGGAGAGATGCTTCATTGCCCAATCTTTCTGCTCGTAAATCGAGGGAGCGATGCTCTTGGCTTCGAGGCGACGGGCCTCGTATTTCATAACAGTCTCGACGATCGAACCTGCGATCTTGCTTTCATCTTTGGCGATCAATCCGGTGATACCGAATGCCTCGCCGGCAGTGCGACGCTTAGCAGTGTCGATGGCTTCGAGGGCGTCTTTCTCGAAATTCCGAAACACCGTGAAACGCTGTGTCGTGCCCGAAAGCACCACCGCAGCAAGCCGATGCTGTCCATCAGCGAGCTTGCGATCAGGATAGAACGCAATTCCCTGATGGATCAGACGCCAGTAACCAAGACGCATCTGCTGGGCGTAGGCTTGCGCCTTACTTAGCGAGAAATCCCGGTTGTGCTTATTGAGTTCGAGAAACAGAATCGCAGCGATGACCGCAGAAATCGTCTCCACCGTACAGATCGTGGCGTTATCAACGATCTGTTGAGCTGCCTCCCGTTCTGTAGCCGTGGCCTTGGACGCTAAGTCCACAACCTTGGCCTCGAACTCTTGCATGTCCCGATTGACTTCGGCTGGTTTCTTTTCGCTATCACTCATTCAGTTACTCCCTCTGTTGCCCCTTTTACAGCCTGGACTGGCCTAGAGGCGGGCGCACTGGCCCTAATTGCGCCTCCCGTGCATGAAGGCGCAATTGGTGCAAGTCGCTGGCCGAAGATGAGGCCGCTGCAAGGAGAATGCACTCGCGGTGGCCTGTCCCGCACTAGATTTCTGATGGGACACTCAATCGATGGCTGGGTAGGCCGAGGAAGCTGTCGCCGAGGCCCAGCAACCTACTGAGATGCACGGCGCCTTTCCCAAGATTCTCTAAGTTCTTGAATCAGGCCCGTCGCCACCGCATGCTGGAATGCCTGTAGTGATTTTTGAAATTTCTCATCGGCAAGATAACGTGCGGCCGTGCTTCGCGGAACCCCCGTGACCGATGCAAGCTTCCTCACAGATATTTTCTCGCCTGGCTTGAACCATTGAGCGGCGCGGAAGGCGGCAGCCTGGCGCCTTTCATTTGATAGGAACGTCTGATGCAGTTCGGGTGTCCCCGCACTGAGTTGATGCAAGATTAGCACGATAAGGGACGCTGGAACCCGGACCATTAAGTCGTTCCGGTCGAGGTTCTCCAGCATAAGTAAGATCAGATAATTTACCGTAGCATCACTGATCGCACCGCGACGCCTTACATTGTATGCCACCCCATCCTTAGGGAGCTTGCTTCTCGCGACCAAGCATTCCAACAAACGCAAGGACAAAGCATCGAGAGACGGCTCATTGCTATCAAGTGCTGGGGCGACAAGGTCGAGGGGGACGCCCTGTTTTTCGAAGTGCTCCTTCAATGCAAACAGCGCATCGATCCCTCCGATCCCTCCGATCCGCGAAATTTGGATTTCCACTTCTCGAAATTTGCGTCTGATCTGGATGTAACTCTCAATGGTGCGTTCGCGGTGATAGGCGATAACGAGTTGTTTGAATAACGCGCGACGTTCGCCAGACAGACCGAGAGTGTCCATTAGGTCATTTAGCTCTCGCGCCCGCTCAGAGACTTCGGGAGGGACGACTATTTTCGCACCGAATTTGGCGACGAGTTCTTCATCTCTGGCAACATCCTCAAACATACCTGTGTCGATTCGCGGCCGCGCAAGCCAGCGAGCGGCGCGATCGCCAAGCCAGCGAGCGGCGCGATCGCCATGTCCAGTCAAGGTCTCCAGGTAACGCTCGCGTGCTTCGGGTGCCTTCTCCTTTTTCGCGCGCTTGCTCTCGCGGGCTCCCCTCATTCGTGCCTCCAAGCGTGTGGGCGCGCCTCACCGCGCCGGTGGCCAACGTACAGCATATACGCGGTGAGCAGCGGATGTCAGGGGCGAGTAAATTCGGCGAATCGGCTGACTTGCTTCAGGTCCGGCTTCGATTAAGTTTCCCGGTCATGCACCGATGCAGAGTTGCGGGATTTCTCCAGGTGGTCCCGGCACCCCCGCTCGGTGACAGAGCCCGGCGTAGCCTCAACTGCGCCGGGCTTGCTCTTGTGTATGCGGTGTGCCAGCCGGCCGGGGCCGCTCCTCGCGGCTCGCGAGCCGGCGCCCGGTACGCCTAGCTTTCGCGCCGCCAGCTCTTTGCGAACGCCGCCGTCGCGGCCTCGGGCGTCGACTCGTAGCCGTGCGGCGCTAACCCAGCCACGTCGTTCCAAATTCCCGGAAGAGACCATCGCAGTCCCACTTGCTGTCGATGTTACAAGCCGTCAACCTTCGGAGTTTCACTATTTGCCCCGTGATGAG
>Ga0306922_10006033_pt1 | contig 11593 bp, 10 predicted proteins | sample sta12Cox44000082_FD_203758 | JGI IMG/M metagenome (GOLD analysis project Ga0306922, IMG submission 203758) | Lab enrichment of tropical soil microbial communities from Luquillo Experimental Forest, Puerto Rico - statoxic.12C.oxic.44.000.082 (v2)... | ecosystem: Environmental > Terrestrial >... | reverse complement strand
AGCATGCCGCGAAACAGTTCGTACCGCAGCCACACCTGGTAAGTGCTCACTACGTCGGTCTCGCAATAGTCGGCGATCTCCTTGATCTTACCCTGGCGGAAATAGCGCTCTACCTCACCGCCGTCGAACCCTTTCAGCTTTCAGGCAGGCCCATGACTCGGCTGATTTCGTGAAGAGTAGCCTTCCCCTGCGGACTAAACGAGGAGAAGACGTCACACAGGTCCACTGCATCCTCGGTGTAGCGGTGAAAGTAGGGACGTGCCGAAAGTCCCGGCGCAGATATCCCGTGGACCATGGCTCGGTAGCGCAGCACGGGCAGATCGAAGCTGTTGCCGTTGAACGTGACGAGCTGCGGCTTCAGCTCCGCGATCTTATCGCAGAAGGCGGTGATCAACTCCTTCTCGGTCCTCTCGCCCACGTGGGGCGCGCCAACGGCGTCCACCGTCCAGTAATCAGACTCCCGGTGCGCGATGAGGGCTCCAATGCAAATGATCGAGTGGTAGACGTGCTTTGGAAAGTTGTCGCCGATCGCCTCGCGAACCTCTACGTCGGACTTTCCAACGAGATCGTTGGCGGCCGCAAATCCACCGAGGTCGGGCACAGTCTCCAAGTCCCAGACGATGACGCTTGGTTTCATGCAGATCGCCGCCCCTAGCCGCTGGAGGTCCTACGTCGAGACGTTCGCCCGACGATGGGCTTTGGCCACTTCTGCCTCCAGGACCTCAACGATTTCGCGCAACTCGTTAGATAATTGGTTAGACAGCCTTTCGCAGAATATGTCGGCGAGGCTGTGATAGTACCATAGCGTTTGCTTCGTAGGCACATTGAAGCGTGCCCAGACTTTTTCGCCAATATCCGGTTTTCTCAGATCACGAAGGATGGTGCGCGCATTGTGAACCTTGTCTGCGAGCGATACCCATAAAACATCCTCGTCGGCCGTCCGCAGCTGCGCGAGATACGCTTCCTTTCGCTCTCGCCAATCTGCCTTGCGCTCCCCTTTCCCCGTACCGGCGAGACTATCCGAGCAGGCTTCCACGATCCGCGCCACGCCCTCGCCGAACCGGTTGCGAACATCATCCAGCCTCGCCTTGCCGCCCTGATCTTCAACGCTATCGTGCAAGAGTGCCGCAATGGCGAGGTCTTGGTCGCCGCCGTACTCTAGAACCGTCGCGGCGACGGCCAGCAGATGGGCGAGGTAGGGGGTCGAGGTCCCCTTCCGGACCTGTCCCCCATGAACATGAGTTGCGTACAGAAGTGCGAGATCAAAGCGGTCGGTCAGCACAGTTGCCTTGGTCAATGGTACGCCTCCCTATTCCTTCTCGATCGCCTCGTTTGCTGATATCGCCAAGCTTGTGCTTACCCCCCGCGAGTGTTGCTTAGGCACAAGCCCGATCCAGGCCGAGAAATTCCGCCCAGATCGGAAAGCCTTCGGATTAGCGATGCTAGCGACCAGAGCAGTGGGGGCTCATCCAGAATACCATCAGCATCCCTGTGGGTCTGGCTGCTGATGGCATCCGCAGCGGTAGAAATCGGCGAGCGCAGTTTGATAGCGACGCCGCAACTTGGCAGCCAATAGAGCGGCGGGCCAAGCAGCTTGCGCCTGCTTCATAAGCTCCGATTCGAGCGCCGAAAGGTCTACTGAACGAACAACTCCATTCTCGACGATCGTACGACCGGCGACAGTCAGACTACGCAAGTAGTCCTTTCGCCCGCGCGTGAGAATGACGTCGAGCTCGCTCGCAGCGCCATCCAGCACATCAACCGACATCCGCCGATAATCGAGCAGCATGAGATCGGCCGCCATGCCTGCTTCGATGGCGCCGCCGGTAACAGGAGTGATGGTGCGCCGGCCTGTGACGAAGACAGCGTCGCATAATTCGGCGCGGCTGATCGTGGACCTCAAGCCGGTACCCTGCTGACTGTACCAGAGCAATCGTAACTCCCGCAGCCCGTCCTCGTCGTCGTCGAAGGTCATGCCATCGAGCCCCATGGCCCAGGCAAGACCCTTGGACTTGAACAACGCAACCGGGGCAATCCCCGACCCGAGTCTGAGATTGGAGCTGGTGTTGACCGAGACGGTCACGTCACGAGCCGCCAAAAGCTCGCACTCCTCGGCCCGCAGCCAAACTCCGTGCGCGACCGTCAGCCGCTCGGACAATAGACCGATCGCGTCGAGGTGGCGGATCAGCCCGCCGGGATAATGCGCGTCGGCCCATTCCCGTTGCCTAAGCGTCTCGAACAGATGCATGTGCACGCGCCGTCCGGTACGGGCCGAGGCTTCGGCAATCCTCGCCAGCAGGGGGTCGCTGCACCATTGCGGCGCGACTGGGCCATATTGGATGTGGAATAGCGGGTGCTCAAATTCTGCAATGGCGTCGACCCAGGCCAATTGATCAACGAGCGGTATGCGAACCATGAGGTCCGAAAGCGCCTTGAAATCCTCGGTCCCGAGCGCGGCCGCTATTGCTGCCGGACTACCGTACGCGATGTAATTGCGATCCCGCAGCGGGACAGCAAATGCCACGCGAATGCCAACGTCGCGGGCAGCGCGGGCAACCGCTTCCGCCTCTTCGACTATCTCGCTCACGCGCTGCGGATTGTGGCAGTGATTAATCGCCGCAATCCCGGACCGCGCATTCCGGGCGAACGCGACCGCGGCGCGAAGATACGGATCGACACGCGGCTCCTGCCCGAGCAATGGCAGCCAAAGTTCGAGGGGTTGATCTACGGCACCCGTTGCAAGGGTACGCAAACCGCGACCGTGATCGTGCGCGTCGACCAGCGCCGGCAACATCAGAAGTCCGTCGTCGGCAGACGCCGCGGGGGCGACTGCTGAAATACGGCCGTCCTCGATGCTCACGCTCGATGCAGCAAGAGCCGATTTCCGGCCAGGATGGGATAGAACGCGTCCGGCCGATAATTGCGTTGACGTCGCGGCCACTGTCATCGATTTCGACACTTCATCTCATATTTTCAAATCTTCTTCGCACAAAGAAGGCTCATCTCACAAAGAGGGCCGCGCTTGCCCGCTGGCGCTAGCCCGCGCTGCCTTCACGACCGCCCCAACCGTAATCGACGACCGCTGCCTGTCGGGACACCAGTTCGAAGGAAATGTCCTGCCGCAGCTGTTCGGGTGCACGCTGGCGAGGTTCCCCATAGCCGCCACCGCCGGGCGTTTCCAAGATCAAGCGGCTGTTCGGCGGTATCGACTGCAGGCCCTTGCCTCGCAGCTCTTGTCCGGAAAGGAGGTATACTCTGCCGCGTGCACCGGCGCGTCCGCCCCCGCGACCCTGCGCGGCATGCTCCATCCGTTCGAACATGGCAAGGAGAGAGAACGGCGCAGGATGTCGGGCGCCGATCTCGATCTTCAAACCCAAACCCCCGCGACATTGGCCCGCGCCGCCGGAGTCCGCAAGAAGCTCCTTCCTCCAAACGACGATTGGAGCCCCGTATTCGACGACTTCCACCGGCATCGCCTTGACGCCGCTAGGGAATGCTGTCGCAGACAAGCCGTCGAGTCTCGACCGAGCTCCTGACCCTCCAGTATTGAAAAACACCGTGTCGAACGTCGGCGCTCCTGCGATGGCCTGATCGGGCCCGCGCCGAAGTTGGACTGTCCAGTTGCAACTCGCACCCTCGGCTGGCGCTCGATCAGGCAAAGCCTGATCAAGACAGCCGAATATCAGATCCGGCAACATAAGCCCGACGACATGGCGCGCGGACACCGGCCACGGCCGCTGGGCGTTGAGGATGCTCCCGGTGGGTGCAATAATGCGAAACGGCTGAAGCGAGCCGGCGTTGTTCGGTATATCGGGCGCGATAATGCACTTGAGCGCGAATGCGGTGTAGGCAAGACAATAATTCGCGACAACATTGATGCCGAAAGGGCTGGCTTCAGATGTTCCGTCAAAATCGACGGTGATCTCCGCATCGCCGATCGTCAGCGCCGCGGCGAGCCGAATCGGCTTGTCATAGCCGTCCAGCACAATTGCGTGGCGCCAGCTTCCTTTCGGGAGTTCGGCGATCGCCGTTTCAACGACATGGCGCGAACGGCCGATGATCGTGTCGCTAACGGTGCCGAGATCTTGCAGATCGAACTCATCGAGCATTGCCACAAGCCGGCGCGCCGCGGATTCGTTGGCCGTGATATAGGAAAGGATATCGCCACGAACCTCGAGCGGTGTGCGCACGTTTTCGCATACGATGGAAACCAAATCCTCGTTCAGATGCCCTGCCTTCACGAGCTTTATCGGCGGGATTTGTAGGCCTTCCTCGTAAATCGATCGTCCGTCCGGACCCTGTCCAAGCCCTCCGATGTCGACTTGATGACAGCAGCAACCGAACAGCGCGACTACGCGTCCATCCTCAAAAACCGGAGCCGCCACCGTCAGATCATGGAGGTGACCGGACGCAAGCCACGGATCGTTGGTGATGTACTGGTCTCCTTCGGCCATCTCCTGGATGGGAAATCGCGCCAACAGGTGCTTCATCGCCTCAGCCATGGTGTTGACATGGCCGGGGGTTCCCGTCACCGCCTGTGCCACCATGCGGCCTTGGGCATCGAACAAGCCGGCGCACAAGTCCCCTGCTTCGCGGACCGTCGAGGAGAAAGCCGTGCGCATCAATGTCTGCGCCGCTTCCTCGACTATCGCGAGGAGCCGGTTCCAGATTACCTGCAATTTCACCTCACTATGGCCGTCGGGAAGAGTGCTCATGGGATGACCCGCCGCGTCATGACGATGGATGCGTCTGCAGCGATCGCAACATCGTAGCCCGGTCCAATCACGATCGAGGTCGATTCCTCGATAATGATCGCCGGGCCGGACAAACTACTCCCCGGGGGCAGTTCGGAACGACGATAGAGACCTGCTTTGATCCACGCGCCTTGGCCGATGTCGAAGATATCGCGCCAAATCGATGGCGGCGAGGCCGGTTGATTGTTCACGGTAGCCATGAGCTCCATCTCCGGTACATCGGTGCCGACCGTCACGGTCCAGGCGAGAATCTCAATGTCGACACCGTCGATCAGACGGCCGTACTGTTGGAGGTACGATTGTTCGAAGGCATTGCGCAGTACCGCCGCATCAGCCTCCAGAAGCGTCCCGATCGGCAGCACGATTGGAATCTCGTAACCTTGTCCGACGTATCGGGCGAACGCCGTGCGGTGTTCGGTCAAGCATCTGCCTTCAGGCCCCTGCCCCGCCACCCTGCGGGCTTCGTCTGTCATGGCGGAAAGCAGCGCGTTGATGCGCTCGGGGCGAAAGCCTTGAAGCCGGACATACATGCTGCGCGCAACCTCGTAGGAAATAGGCGCGAGCAAAAAACCGATCGCCGACCCCACGCCTGCACCAACCGGAACAATGACGCGGGCTACGCCGAGCTTGTCGGCCACGCGTCCGATATGGAGAGGAGCCGCACCACCGAACGCGATCAACGTGTGATTTGAAAGCGTCCTTCCGCTCTCGACGGCATGGACGCGCGCGGCGTTCGACATTGCCTCGTCGACCAGCTCGACGATCGCATAAGCGAATTCCTCCGCATCGAATCCGAGCGTGGGGGTCGAACCGACGCGAGCCATCGCCGCTTGCGCTAACTCCGGATGCAGTAACACTTGACCTCCGGCGAATGCCTTCGGATCGATCCGGCCGAGTACGACATCGGCGTCGGTCACGGTGGGCTCTAATCCGCCCCGCGCGTAACAGGCCGGCCCCGGGGTCGAACCCGCGCTATCGGGACCGACGGCGATTCGGCCCAGGCGATCGACGCGGGCGATCGAGCCGCCACCGGCCCCGATTTCGATCTCGATCACCGGAATACGCAGCGGGATGCCACTGCCTTTTTGAAAACGCGATGATCGGCTCACCTCGAATATGCGCGATGTTTGCGGCTTGAAATCGTCGATCAGACATATCTTTGCGGTCGTGCCCCCCATGTCGAACGACAGGGCGCGGGCGATACCGTGCCGACGAGCGACATTCTGCGCAAAAATCGCTCCGCCCGCCGGACCCGATTCGACAAGACGTATCGGAAAAGCGCACGCAGTCTCGACCGTCGTAATGCCGCCACTCGACAGCATCAGGAATAGCTGGCAGGAAAGCCCCCTCGCCTTCAGATCATTTTCAAGCCGCGTCAAGTAGCCCGCGATGAGCGGCTGCACATAGGCATTTGCACAGGTCGTCGTGAATCGTTCGTATTCGCGCATCTCCGGCGAAACCTCGCTCGAAAGCGAGACCAAAACATCCGGCAGCCGGTCATGCAGCAATGCTCGCACCCGCTGCTCGTGCACCGGCTGGACATAGCTGTGCAGAAACGCCACGGCGACGCTTTCAATCGACTCCGTCCGAAGGCGGGTGATGGCATCAAGCGCCGAAGCCTCATCAAGGGGACACAGAATCTCGCCGTCTGCGGCCACGCGCTCGACGATTGGAATGCGCCAATTCCGTGGAACAAGCGGCGCCTGCTTCACCAGGTTGACATCATACTGATCGAAGCGACTCTCGGTGCCGAGTTCAATCGTGTCGCGAAATCCTTCCGTCGTCAGCAGCGCCGTGCGTGCGCCTTTGCGTTCGATAAGCGCGTTCGTCGCAAGCGTCGTCCCATGGATTATGAAGTCGACATTATCCGGTCGGACACCTGCACTATTCAGTGCTGCCACGACGCCCGCAATCACGCCCCTTTCTGGTGCGTCATGCGTTGTCAGGAGCTTGGTTGTCCACTGCTGGCCGTTCCGATCAAGCACCACATCGGTGAACGTCCCCCCGACATCGATCGCGAGCCGAGCTTTTGCAGCTTGAGGCAAGCTCACTGGACTCCACTGACTTGGAGAAGGTCTATCCGAGGCCGCGATGAGCGCCACCCCTGCAATCGCTGATGCGATTTTGGGCAACGAGATCTCATCGTCCCGACGCCGCGCAAAATCAATTAATCGGCAAATTTTCGCGCGGCCACCGACGGCAAGAAGCGATCATCGAAGATATCAGCGCGCGATGGAACGCTCGCCAAATTGAACCCTTCTCCGACCAGTTTCAAGTTGTCCTCGAGTTTCTTTTGGTCGACGGCGCCAATCCCGTTGGCTCGAGTGAACGGCGAGACGACCTGGTTCTTGATGATGAATTGCAGCCGCTCCAGATCAACTTCCCGCTTTGCTAGATTATTGCGCTTGAGCAGCGCGTCGATGATCGGCTTCTGATCACGGGCCGCATCGCGCCAGGCCTTGGCCACCGCTTGGACCGCACCGCGTACCGCATCGGGATTGTTATCGATGATTTGGCGCGATGCGATCATCGCGTTGCCGTAAAAGTTAAGGCCCCAATCGGCGTAGTCGAGCCGCCCTACCTCGGAGATGTCGAGGCCAAGCGTGCGGACATTGAGCATTGAATCCGCATAGGCAATAATTGCGTCGAAATCTCCTTGCGCAAACATGCTGTCGCGCAAACGGAAGTCCACGAGCTGGCGGTCGACTTTGCCGACATCGACGTTGTTGAGACGTGCAAAAGTCGGGAACATGCGCGCCCCTGCATCGGTTGCGCCTGAACCGAGCGAATGTCCCTCCAGGTCCTTTGGCTTGCTGATGCCCTTCTGCTTGCGATAGAGAATCGTGGACGGCGTGCGATCCTGAATGAAAAGAACGATCTTTGGGGCAGAGCTGGGATTCTTGGCCGCGAATTCGATCAACGTACTCACGTCCGCGTAGCCGATGTCGTAGGCTCCGCTCGCCAGCCGATTGATGGCATCACCCGAGCCGGAAGACGGATCGATTCGGACGGTCAAGCCTGCTTCCCTGAAGTAGCCACTCTCGTCGGCATATACGAAGGGCGAATTTGGCCCGAACATAATAAAGTCGAGCGAGAATTTCAGCGCGGTCTCAGCGTTTGCATGACCGGCAAACATGCCCACCGCTATGAAAACAAGCATTGCGAACTTGGTGCGCATCGTCATCTCCTGAATTCGCACGTGTTGAGTTACATTGCCCATCCGCCATCGACGGCGATATCTTGTCCAGTAATTTGGCGCGATTTGTCGCTGCACAGAAAGGCGATCACTTCGGCAACGTCCTGGGGCGTGGAAAAACGTCGGAGGGCGTAGTCGGCCGCCGATTCCTTTCGCACTTGATCAACGGTCTTTCCTGAGCGCTGTGACTTGAGCCGGAAGGTGTTGTCGACGCGCGGTCCTTCGACGATGCCGGGACAGACGTCGTTGACGTTGATGTTGTACGGGCCTGCCTCGAGCGCCACGCTTTTGGTGATGCCTCGAAGACCCCATTTTGTGGCGCTGTAGGCCATGCGAAGCGCGCGGCCACGCAATCCCCAAGTCCCGCCGACATTGACGATTTTACCGTAGTGCTGCGCCATCATCGTAGGCAGCACGGCGCGGATCGTCAGATAGACCCCTCGCATATTGACAGCCACGACGTCGTCAAATTCATCGGGGGTGGTGTCGACCGTGCTTCGTTCGACCGGCCCGGTGCCGCCGGCCGCATTCACCAGAATGTCGATGCGTCCGCCTAGCATTCGCAAGGTATAGGTCACCATTGCATCAACGTCGGCCGATTTGCAGACGTCGCAACTCGTGACGAAAGCGCGCCGTCCGACATCGCGCACGCGTTCCGACACTTTCTCGAGTGCCACCAGGTCACGTCCGCACAGCATCAGATCGACGCCTTCGCGTGCCAAAGTCTCGGCGATGGACGGACCCATGCCCTTGCCCGAACCGGTCACAATCGCCACGCGCCCAGCAAGCTCCATCTCGATCCCCGGATTGTCTGTTACGTGCCAGCGCGGAATGTCGCCGTCAGATCCTTGAGAGCGGCAATCACGCTGTAAGCCGTCAACGGCCCGGTGCCTTCGTGCCCCGGGTTGGGCACGTTCTGGATCTCCATCTCAAAACGCGTGCTGTCCGCATCGACCAATATCCGATGAACGTTCCGTTCGACGGCCGGGTCCAACCAGATTTCGATGCGCACGCGGTCCGGTCCAATGCTGGCGAGTGCCACCGCGGCAGCGATATTAAACTTGTCGGGAAATGCGCGCGCCGCTTCTCTCGCAGAGCCTTCTAAAATCTTGGTGGGTTGAACAATTTGACCAACATCGATGCTCTGTTCACGAATCCAAGGTGAATGCGCCAAAGAGAGAGGCGGCTTGCGCGTGACCATCAACACGGAGTTGATCACACCAACATTTGCCGCGCGCAGCGCGTCGAAGCCGAGAACCGAGCCGGACACAAGAATGATGCGCGCACCGGTCCGCTCGGCGCGATCAATAACGTCAAGATGCTCAATCAGTGAGGTCGCGTTCACCGTGACGATCGTTCGACCTCGTTCGATCGCTGGCGTCACGGCCTCACGGAACACCTGGGGAACAGCGCAATCGACGACCACATCGGCCACATCGGCAATCCGTTCGAGTGGAACCGTATCAACGCCCGCACGGAAAACCTTGAGCTTCTCCCGCGCGCGATCAAGATTGGCGGCGGAAACGCTCACCAAGCGAAGTCCCTCCACGCCCTCGTCAAGATGGCGTCCGACCAAGCGCCCGATTGATCCAAATCCCGCAATCGCGACGCCCAACGTCCGCGTCGTTCGGGGGCCCCCACCGGTAGCCAGTTCCAATGCCGAGCCCGTCACGAGTTCCTCACATCACCAGCTCGCCGCGGAATGCCCATCGAACCATTCGCCGCTCGACCAGCGCACAGATCGCGAATAGACCCACGGCCATCACGGCGACTGCGACAAGGCCGGCGAAGACCAAAGCAACATCGAAGCGGGCGGCCGCGGTCACCATCAAAAATCCAAGCCCGGCATTGCCTCCAATGGTCTCGGCCAACACCGACCCGACAAACGCCAGCGTAATCGCAATCTTGAGCGAGGCAAACAGATAGGGCATTGCGCGGGGGAGTCCTGCTTTTCTGAGCACATCGAGCTTGGAAGCTCCAAGTGACCTCAATACGTCGGCGAGTTCCGGCTCCATCGTCGCAATTCCAGTCGCGACGTTCACGACAATCGGGAAAAAGGAAATAATGAACGACGTGACAACGACGGGCACGGCGCCGATCCCGAACCAGAGCACGAGGATCGGCACGAGGGCAACCTTGGGGATCGCATTGAATCCAACCAAGAGCGGGTAGAGGCCCGTGTAAACCAGGGTCGAGAACCCGAGGGCGACCCCGAGGAGTACGCCGCCGACGATGGCAAGTCCGAACCCGAAGAGTGTCGTCACCAAGGTCCACCAGGAGTGCTCCAGAATAGGGCCCCGGAACTCAGCGAGCGATTTCGCGATCACAGAGGGAGCCGGCAGGATGAACTCCCGGATATTGAATATTCGACAGACCAGCTCCCAGACGATCAGCATCCCGATCGCCACCAGCCAGGGCATGAGCCTGATAAGTTGTCGTCGCGAAATCAATTTGGTTGCCCGGGCCGAATTTTTTCGCGCAGGTCGTGCACGAGGTCCGTAAACGCCGACGAATAGGTGGTCTCGAGCGTGCGTGGGCGAGGAAGAGCCACGTCCGCTTCGTAGATGATGTGACCTGGCCGTGGGCTGAACACGATGACCCTGTCGGCTAGCAGAACCGCTTCGCGCAAATCATGTGTTACGAGGATCGCCGTGAATTTTTTCTCCAGCCATAGGCTTTGCATCACGAGCCACAGTTCTTCACGGGTGAAGGCGTCGAGCGAAGCAAACGGCTCGTCAAGCATGAGAAGCGATGGCTGATGAACGATCGCCCGACACAGATTTGCCCGTTGCTGCATGCCGCCCGACAATTGCCAAGAGTATTTTTCGCTGAACCCTGCCAATCCCACGGTACTCAGCAAGCGCTGCACCAGTTCGATGTAAGAGCGGCGCTCAGCACGCAGCTTATACCGGTGCGGCCTGATGATTTCGAACGGTAAGAGGACGTTGTCCATGATCGTGCGCCACGGCAGTAGCGTAGCGTTCTGGAATGCCATTCCGACATTTTTCACAGGTCCGGTGACTGCCTCGCCTGCAACCTTGACTATCCCTCGCGAAGGAAGCACGAGACCGGTGACAACCTTCATCAGGGTGGATTTGCCGCATCCGCTAGGTCCGACCACAGCAATGAATTGGCCCTCACCAACCGTTAGCGACAGGCTTTCCAGCGCCAAAATCGAGTCTGCGTCTTCGCCATAGGACAAGCTCACATCGCGCAGCTCGACAAATGCCGGCGGTATCGGTGATGCGGAGAACTCATTCATTTGGAGGACGCCTGCCGTCACCAATCCAGCGAAGGGGCTCATGAGAGCGGCAGTCCACGCCGTCACCCCTCGTCCCTTTGTCTGCTGCCGGCCTCGGCGGCGCCCAGCTTCCGTGTCACGGCCATCAGCGTCTGATCGCTGTTCTTGGGTTGTGGGGGCGGCATGCGCTGGATGCGACGAACCGACCGTCCCCATCCTTTTGTCTCGCCGAGGACCTGTCGATCTTTCATGACGAACCGGCCACGCACCAGGGTATGAATCGGCATACCGGTGACCTTCATGCCTTCGAACGGTGTAATCTTGCTGCGCGATTGGAATTGATCCGCCGCGATCGTATCGCCGCGATCGAGATCGACGAGCGTGATGTCGGCATCCGAACCT
>Ga0306922_10006031_pt1 | contig 11594 bp, 8 predicted proteins | sample sta12Cox44000082_FD_203758 | JGI IMG/M metagenome (GOLD analysis project Ga0306922, IMG submission 203758) | Lab enrichment of tropical soil microbial communities from Luquillo Experimental Forest, Puerto Rico - statoxic.12C.oxic.44.000.082 (v2)... | ecosystem: Environmental > Terrestrial > Soil... | reverse complement strand
CGAACCGCAAGGCGCGGTCGGCATGGGCGTTGTTGAACGCAATGATATCGGCGAGGCTTGCAACACCGGCGCCCGCCACCCAGTCGCGCAGATATAAGTTGAGGTCGTGCTTTAATTCGTAGACGAGGACGATCGGCCGGCGAGCCGGCTGGTTCTTCGTTGCGCTCTCCGGGTTGCGGTTGAGGATCGCCATATCGGTGCCGGGGCCGCCGATCCAGCCCTCCGTCGGAATGTTGGCGCGCACAATGCTCGCCCCTTGCTGTTCGAGCACCACGATCGCTTCGCGCATCACCGCGGCGGCGCGCGGCGGCAGCGGGCCGTAATAAGAGTCGTTGGCCGGATCGGAAGGATCACTCGGCACGCCGATCCGTGCGCCTTTGAGACTGTCCTTGTCGAGAAAGCTCGTGTAATCCGCGGGCCGCCGCAGCTCCGCAGTCGCCGCATCGAGCGGGTCGGCGGCGGCAAGCACATTGAGCAGCATCGCCGCTTCAGTGACAGTGCGCGTAAGCGGCCCGGCAGTGTCCTGACTGTGGGCGATCGGGACTATTCCGGCCCGGCTGATCAAGCCGACGGTCGGCTTCACCGTCACGACGCCGTTTTGGCTCGCCGGCGATAAGAGCGATCCGGAGGTTTCGGTGCCGATCGCCGCGGCGGCCAACCCGGCCGCGATGGCAACCGCCGATCCCGAGCTCGATCCGCCCGGCAGGACGACCGGCACGTTCTTATCATCGAGCTCCAAGGCGTAGGGGTTCTTAACCTGGCCACCTAGCGAGCTGTAGCCGGCCGGCATGTCGATTGCGAGGATGTTGGCGAACTCGGTCAAATTCGCCTTGCCAATGATCACCGCTCCCGCCTGGCGCAACAACTTGACAACCGTCGCGTCGTCTTTCGCCCGCGCCCCCTCGAGCGCCAGCGAACCGGCCGTCGTGTGCTGCGTGTCGGCGGTCGCTACATTGTCCTTAATCAGGATCGGGATGCCTTCGAGCGGCCGGCGTTGCGGCGGCTCCCTCGCATCCGATTGGGCAGCGATCGCGGCTGCGTCAGGGTTCACCTCGCGCACAGCGTTTAAGCGCGGGCCGGTTTGGTCATAGGCCGCGATCCGCGCCAGATAAGCTTGCACCAGGCCCGCGGCGGTCGTGTCTCCTGCCGCCAGCGCCTGACGCAGCTCGGCAATCGTCGCGTTCTCGACGCATACGGCTTTCGCCGCACGGGCATCCGAAGCGGCCATTAGCAGCGATAGCGCAACGGTTACGCCACCGCGAAGCGGCGCTCGTGCCACTCGGTCTGCTCCGCGTAGTTCTCGCGGTAGCGGCGGTAGACGCGCTCGTGCCGCTCGAGTTCCGCGGGTCCCAGCTCGCACCCGGGGGATGGCAGCAGATCGAAATGGCCGCCGACGTCGCGCCCTCTGACGAGCAGAGTCGACAACCGATAGGAGCCGGTCGTGCAGACATGCGCCGGGATATAGCTGATACCCAGCCCGACCCGCCGGTGGGGTGCCCGGTTGGGCGCCGAGCGGTGGCGGCACAGCGTGTGATGCAGCGAGAAGCTGCCGGCCGGCAATTCCATTGCCACCACCCCGTCCTGGTCGAAATCCTCCACGATTGCCTGGCCGCCGCCATTAATGCTGTTGGCGAGCCCGAGAGCGGCATGACGGAGTTGCCGCGGCGCTCCGCGCGACGACACGACTTCCATGCAGCCGGCCATGGACGTCGCGTCGGACAGCGCCACCCATGCCGTCACATGCTGCTGAGGGGTCAAGCCGAAATAGGTCGCGTCCTGGTGCCAGGCGGCGAAAACCGGCGAGTTCGGCTCCTTGATAAAGAAGGTGCTCGTATAAACAAGAATGTCCGGGCCGATCAGGCTTTCGACGGCGTCGAGGATCTTTTCATGGCGAACCAGCCCATCGACCCGGGGCATTATAATGTAGCCGGCGGAGCGCCACTTGCGATCGGCATGGGTTAACGGGGTGCCGAGCCAATGCTCGAACCTGGCCGGGCCTGCACGGCATTTGGCAACTACATCGGTCGAAAGCGCCGGCAACGGAAACAGATAACCGTCGTGATGGTAGCGCTCGACTTGCTCGACGGTCAGCATCTGATCAAGCCTTTCGGCACTCTGCGTCAGCGCAGGATTGCGGCAATGTTGCCGCCATCGACAGTCGTGATATCGGCGGTGGTCTTCAGCGCCATCGCATGATGCAAGAAAGCTTGAGCCACATCGTCGGCGGTGACCTCGCGGCCAAGCAGATTGCCAGTCATGTAACGCTGTTCGTCAACGCCGCGCGCCTTGGCGCGGGCGGCAACCAGCTCCGCTGTCAACAGCCCGCTCCTGATGCGGTCGGCATTGACGGCGTTGGACCGAATGCCGTCAGCGCCGTATTCTAGGGCGTACTGACGCACCAGCGCCAGAGTGGCTGCCTTTGGCAGCCCGTATGGACCAAAGTCGGGGCCCGGGTTGACCGCTTGTTTCGACACGTTGAAGAGCAAGCACCCGCCGGTGCCCTGCGCCAGCATGATGCGGACGGCGTTTTGCGCCACCGTCTGGTGGGCGAAAAAGTTCAGCTCGAAACTGCGGCGCAGCATGGCGTCGTCGACCTCGCCGATGCGTCCCTGCCAGGCGGCGCCGGCGTTGGACACGACGATGTCGACACCGCCGAAATGCATCGCCACACGGTCGAAGGCTTGGCGCACCGCTGCCCGATCGGTAACGTCGCACCCTATCCCGAGCGCCGAGCCGCCGACCTTTTTTGCCGCTCCCTGGGCAGCCGCCGCATCGATGTCCATTAGCGCGACCTCGGCCCCCGCCCCGCTCATCGCCCGTGCCGAGGCGAGGCCGATCGTGCCGGCGCCGCCGGTAATGACCGCGATCTGCCCTGCCAAGGCCTTCTCACTGCCCTGGCCGAGCTTGGCTTGCTCCAGGGACCAGTATTCGATATCGAAGAGATCGGCTTCGCCCACTGGTTCGAACCGGCCAACCGCCTCGGCATCGGTTACGGTTTCGACTGTCGATTGGGCGATGTCGGCGGCGATCTGCGCATCTTTGGCGCTGCGTCCGAGCCCAAATAGACCGAGCCCCGGCACTAGTATCACCCTCGGCATCGGGTCCAGTTCTCGTTTCGGCGGGTCTCGCCTTGCGTTGTGCCGAGCGAAATAGGCATGGTACTCGGCGACGAAATGCTCGACCGCGCGATGTGCGGCCGCCTTGAATGAGTCGAGCCGCCCCGCTTCGGGAGGCGGCACGATCAGTGGGTGGTTCTTGGTACGGATCGTATGGTCCGGGGTCGCGACGCCAGCCTGGCCGTAGCGTCCGAGGTCCGCCCCATTCACGTAATTGAGCACCGCGGCGCTCGACCGGAAATCGAGGATAAAGCGCTTATAGGACCCGGAACCCGCTGGATCGGCGATCGCGCACGCGCCGCGCAGGATCGGCGCCACTTCGGTCGCCTCGGCGCGCGCACTCGGCAGCCGCGCGGCCGCGAAGACGCTTCGACGGCCGCGGGCGAGCCGCGCTTCGGCGAGCGAGACAGCGGTGATCATCCGCTCATAGGCCTCTTCGGCGGTGTCGCCAAAGGTAAAGACGCCGTGCTTCAACAGCACGAGCCCCTCGACCGCGGGATCAGCCTCGAAGACCTCTGCGGCTTTCTTGGCAAGGAGAAAGCCGGGCATGATGTAGGGCACAAGACCCATTCGGCGGCCATACAGGTCCCCGCAACGCTCCGCCGCGTCGGGCTGGTCGGCAAGGCTCAGTACCGCCGTCGAATGGGTGTGATCGACATATTTGTGCGGCAGAAATGCGTGCAACAGCGTCTCGACCGAGGGGTTGGGAGCGCCGGGATCCAGCAGGTTGGCGCGCTGTACCCGCACCATCTCCTCATCGGAGAGGACTTCGCGCCCGCGCAATTTGCGCAGCGGGCCGAGCCGCACGGCAGGAAGTCCTGCGGGCTCGATCGCCGCCATATCCCATCCGCTACCCTTGACGCAGAGAGCCTCAACCTCCTCGCCGAGGAGGTCCTTCATTACGGTCTTGACCGAGGTATTGCCGCCGCCGTGCAATACCAGCTTAGGTTCGCCGCCCAATAGGCGAGAGGTGTAGACGCGGAGCGCGAGGTCGTGCCCGACGTCCTCTGTGGCATAACGCTCGATCAGCCGTTCGGCCTCCGCATCCAACCACAGACTCTGCATCCCCGCACCCATTGCTGCCGACGACCGATCGGCAATCAATGCTCCGTCCGACCCCGAGACGCAAGGCTCGGGGCGGCAATCCCGGGGCCCCCCTGATCAGCCGCGACTCGGTTCAGGTCTTCGTGTTGCCTGAGCGGGACGCCCCCGCACGCAGCGGCTTAGTGCTGGAGCTCCAGCACCCGTTTCCTCTGCGCGCCGCCATCGAGTTCGCGGCCATGGGCAAACGGTTCCGTAGTGGAAAACCGGACGGTGGTTTCCGAGGAAATGGCCTCGTAACCCCGCTGCGAACCCAGCCCGCGGAAGGTGCGCATCCATCGTTGATGCCATGGCTGCCGGTCATAGCTGCAAATCATTCCGGCGACCATGTTTTCCCGTGTGCGTCGCAGCACCAACAGGACGTCGGCATGTGTCGTGCGTGGATCGTCGTTAAAAAATTCGATCCGCCAATACCGCTTGCCGCTGACTTCTCTGGCGGCTTGCAGAATGGGTTTCTGCAGCAGCTGCCGCCCTCCGACCGCCTCGATTGCGCCGACCAGGCAATGGCGCCCATGGGCATCGCGCAGCCGTCCCTTGCACCACTGCTGCTCGGTCGCGAGCATGCGCTCCACCGCGCCTAGTTTGGCGATCGGATAATTATCAAAACTGTCTGTTCCGTCGAATGGCATTCTCCGCACCTCCGAGCTGCGCATGTTGCACCGGCCGCCCTAGCCCACCGGGGCGGGGGCGATTGGTCCTGACTGTTTAACTCGCGGCCTTTGCTGCCATTCCAGTCAGGCCAGGATTTTTCTTCGGAACGCAGCAAAAGTGAAGCGCCGCCGCGTAACAAATTGTTGCACGCGCTCTCTCGCTCAAATAGAGCACAACCCGCCCCGGTGCCTCAACCGAATTTCGGCCGGCGGGGATCTTCTTTGGGCGTCATTCCTCGGTGTAGGCGAACCGTTCGGTGCGGAACAGGCCGCGCTGAAACTCCAGGTAGGCCTGTTTGCTCATCGCGGGCTTGAACTGCGCCAGAATATCCTTCGCCGGCGCAGCGTCTTCGTAGAGCAGGTCGATCGCAGTCATCGCCAACAATTTGGCGGGCGTCAGGTACCCATGCTGCGGCTCATTGATCCGCCAGTCGGCCCCGTGCGCCTTGCCTTCGGCGGCGACGACATACGGGTGAATGACCGGCATCAAATGCGCGAGGTCGCCCATGTCGGTTGAGCCGGTTCGATGCCCGCCGATGTGAAACTCACCCGGCCCGAACAGATTTTCGACATTCGCGCCGAAGATCTGGCCCAGCCGCTCGTCGTTGCGCTGCGGCAGGTAGCCGGGGATCGTGTGGATCTCGACTTCCGCGCCGATCGCCATTGCGCCGGCGCGCAGGCAGCGGTCGACTTTTTTGTTGGCGTCTACAATCGCCTCGAGCGAACCCCCGCGCACAAAGGTCTCCATCGTGACCTCGGCCGGCACGACGCTGACCGCGTCGCCACCCTTCGTGATAATTGGGTGAATCCGGATCGTATCCTTCTCCCAGAACGTCTCGCGCAGAGCCGAGATCGCGTTCATCGCAATTATCGCCGCATTGAGCGCGTTAATGCCGAGCTGCGGCAGGCTGCCGGCATGCGCCGCCCGGCCGACGAAGCGGATGCGCTTTACCAGCGCGCCGTTAGACGAGTTGGCAAGAAAGGCCCGCGTTGTGACGCCGCCCGAGCCGGTATGTATCATCATGGCCAGGTCGACATCGTCGAAATGGCCTTTGGCAACGAGCTCGGGCTTTCCGAGCATGAACTCGATCTCGCCGCGCGCGACACGGGCCGCGCGCTCTTCAACGTCGATGAATTCTTCGGCCGGCACGGCGAAGAAAACGATGTCCCCCGCGAGGTGGCCGGCGATCCCGGCTTCGGTCAATCCGATCGCCGCGCCCAGCATCCCGGCGATCTGGGCGTTGTGGCCACAGCTATGGGCTGCCCCGGTGATGGGGTCAGCCAGGGGGTGCTCCGAGGTCCGCAGGCTGTCGAGTTCGCCGATGAAGGCGAGCCGGGGGCCAGGCGCTCCGCCGGCGAGTCTGCCCTTGACGCCGGTCAGCGCCAGACCCGTTCGCGGTGCAAGCCCCAAAGCACGCATCCGCTGAGCAACCAGAGCGGCGGTCTTTACCTCGTTAAAGCCGGTCTCCGGGTGGCGGAGGATCGTCTCGCCGAGATCGATTATCGCGTCGCCGTGGCGGTCGATGGTCTCGCACACCGCGTGCTTCAACTGCTCTTTGCTGCCCATTTGGATCCTCGGCGCTGGTTGCCGTTCGCAGTCGTATTTTAATTGGCATCATGGGAAAAAGACCAGCCCGCCGTGGAACCGGTTGTAATTTAATTCAAATTAGAGAAGTAGTTTAGATTAAACTTTACAAAATCATCGCTTAGTTCGTTAACCATATTTGAGATTGACTGTTGAGTAAATAATCAGTAAAAACCAACAAAGCCATCGGGCTTTAATCGAATGTTCACTAATGTTGCCGACCGGTGCCGAAAGTCTCTCACATCGGAGCTTCGGACCACGCTGCATTAGTGACCGGTCGTGAGGAGATGACGATGAGCCTCATCTACCCCAATATTGTTCCGGACAACAACCGGCGACTGCCGGATGCACTGACCATCAAGCATGGTCCAGCCCCCCTGCTATCCCGATTTGTCCTCGAGGGCGACAAGGCGGCGCGGCGAATGGGTCTGCGGCTGCGGCTGCGCTATGACTTTGGCGAACTGCTTTATCTCAATCAGCGGGAAGTCGCCCACGGCAACTGGTTCAAGTTGGTCAACATGTACAATCCTGCGTATTGCGACCTGACGCCCGAAAACTCCTATTGGATTTCCGGCGAAAACGAGCAAGGGGACATCGTACTGACACAGGCTGGACGGATCTACTATTGGCCGGAAACGAGCCTGGCGGATGAGGCGCGCTCGATGTTCTATGCGCGCCACGATGAGGGTCAGCCTTGCACGGTGACGGCGCCCGCCGCCCGACGGATCGGCGGAGTCGTGTTTTGTGCCGGATCACATTGGATACGGCCGGATTTTCGCGGCCGGCAGCTCTCCCAGTTACTAGCCCGCTTAGGCCGAGCCTATGCGACGTCGCGTTGGCCGGTGGATTGGGCCATCGCGCTGGTCGCTCCGGTGCTCGTCGCAAAGGGCGTGAGCGCCGGCTACGGCTACAAGCACGCCAGCCACAGCATTTTCTATCCTGGATCGCCTTGGGGCGATCTCGAAGTCGTTCTCGCGTACCTGTCCCAGCCGGAGGCTTATGAGGACATTGCCGAATACCTCGCCAACGAGCTCTCAGCCTCGACGACCGAAGCGGTGTCCCCGGCATTTTCTGTCAGACCCCTAGATGACAAGGTTACCAGTACCTCGTCGGATGGGGTCTTCCACGGAAGCAACAATCTCTCGTAGCGCGTTGTAAAGGTCCCGGGCGGCCGCTTAATCGCAGCCGTTACATAATCGTAACGCGGCTGGCCAGTGCTCGCGACGCTCTTATAGAATTGAGACACCCACTGTCCGTAGTTTTTGTCTGGCTGGTCCGCGACTTTTGCGCCGATCGCGTGCAAATGATAGTCGTCATCGAGCCAGTTGGTATGACCATCTCCAATAAAACGGAAAATTGGTTCCGCATCCGGCGGCTTTACACCCACAATAATTAGACGCGACAACAGGTCCTTTTTGATGGCGAACGAGATCACACTCGGATCGAAATGGCCGAACGACATTCGCCACTTTTGAGCCATCAGCTGGAGCGGACCCTGTTCGGATTCGAAAAGTTTCAGGTAATCCTGTGGTTCGACGAGGAAACTGTCTTTGGCCGACAGCGCGAATTTCGGCGCACACAGTTCGGAGAGCCGTGCCACTGCCAATTCGGCCGAGCAGATAATTTCGGATTTCCACGAGAGATCGAAGTATCTTATGCGAAACAATTTGACCTGCGAGGTTACGAGCTGTTGCTGAACCGCGAGCAGGGCCGGGATTTCAACATTGCGGGGATGGAGGTCGATCTCGATTATCGAATTGTCGAGGACCTGAAATTTGATAAAGCCCAGGTTTTTCACGGCAAAAGCAGCGGCATCGTAATCCGGTTCAGGATCCCCCAATGCGGCGCGAAACTCGATACTGTCTTCGAGCATCCACGTCCCTTCGGCGGAAACAAGCATCGTCAGGCGATTCAAGAGCCCCTCTTAGCCGCAATATCCGGACAATTTTCCGGAGATCATCGACTTTATGCAAGCCGGATTAACAGGAGGTGAACTGGCCGCGATGCTATAACAATTACCGGCTGTCAAATAAATTTGATAATTGCCTCAAATTGTATTGAATTTTTGCTGATCATCGTTGACTTCGTGGTCCAACTGTTTGACAGTCTCCAGTCAAAGGACGTGAATTCAATAATCGAATAGGGCGACGATTTTAGTACAGCAGATACCGACCGGGTGTCCGGCTAGTTTAGCATCAAATCCCTAATTTCGGAGCCTGGCCGGACGTGCGTCTGCGCGACAAGCGCGGTTGTCCTTGCAGTTCCGATCGGCAAATTGGCGAAGCGCGGAGCCGAATGAGCCTCGAGGCACGCATCCTATCGAGTTCGGGCCGACGGCAGGCGACGACGGCCTTGATGATCGCGACCGCCATGCAAGCCTTCGACACGACGATCGCCAATGTAGCTTTGCCTCAACTCGAAGAAAGTCTGGGTGGTGGGATCGAGGTAGGCTCTTGGGTTATGACGAGCTATCTGTGCGCCTCCGCCATCATGGCAATTCTGACCGGCTGGCTGCGCCGCCGCTGCGGCGCTCAGCCGCTTTTCGTCAGTTCGATCGGGCTATTCATAGTCGCTTCGGGGCTGTGTTCGCTTGCGCCTTCAGCTGCCGCGTTGATCCAGTTTCGAGTTGTCCAGGGCGCCGCTGCGGGGGTCATTCAGCCTTTGGCGCAAGCTATCCTTCTGGACATCTACCCTCAGCGTGATCACGGCCGAATGCTGGCCATCTGGGGAGCCACAATTATGGCAGGCCCGATCCTCGGGCCCGTGCTCGGCGGCGTCATCGCCGACTTGACCTCGTGGCGTTGGATTTTCGCATTGAATTTTCCACTCGGAGCGCTCGCGATTCTGGGCCTCGGTCAGGTGCCGACGACGATCGAACGGACCGTCAAGGCTCCCATCGACGTCATCGGCCTCGTATTGCTGATCGTCGGTGTAGGATCGCTGCAACTCGCGCTTGAGCGTCGGGTCGGCCGGACGTGGCCCTTATCCGCCGAGACCGCGGTTGCAGCGGCTGTTGCCGTCCTCGCCCTTGCGGCGATCGCGATCCGGAATCTCCGGTCGCAGTTTACGCTTTTCAGATTCCAAGTGTTCGCGAACCTCAATTTCTCCGCAGCGGCGTTTTACAACTTTCTGATCGGCGCGCTGTTATTTACCACCATTGTGTTCCTACCGGCATTGAGCGAGGGTCCACTGGGCTACGATGCCACCCGGGCGGGCTTGGCGCTGTCGCCGCGTGGCATTGGAACCATGGCGACGATGCTGGCGATCCATTACTTGATCGATAGGATCGATCATCGGGTATTGCTCGGGGCCGGGCTTGGCACCACCGCGGGAGCACTGGTGCTGATGTCGTGCGTGTCTCCGGATGGCGGGCAGATCTGGTTGGCCGCGGCGAGCGCGATTCAGGGAGTGGGGGTCGGGCTGCTGTTCACCCCACTCAGCACGCTGGCGTTTTCCACTCTCCGCGCAGAGCTGCGCACTGATGGCGCCGGCGTATACAGCCTATTGCGGCAACTCGGGTGTGCAACCGGAGTCGCCGTGATGACATCGCTGCTTCAGGCGCGCATACAGAGTAACTCATTTCCAGTATTCGAGCCGTCGCCGGCGGGGGTCGGCTCGCCGTCTGAGGCTCTGAACTACGGGGTTCTCGCCGCCTACACCGGCTGCTTTCGAACCATGGCGATCATTACGGCGATCACGCTTCCCGGCGTCTTGCTGTTTCGCGTGCTTCGCCCTGACGCTGCGGCGCCGACGGCGGTATAAACGGATTGCGGTCAGGCTCGCGCGGGCAACGGCGCGCGCTCCGTCGGTACAGTGATGCGCGCGATTGTCCCCTGCCCCGACCGGCTTTCGATCGCCAATTTCCCTCCATGCGCCTCGATCAATCCCTTGGTAATGGGCAGGCCCAGACCAGTGCCGCCATAGTTACGGGTGGTCGACGGTTTTGCTTGCCCGAACGGCAGCAAAGCCCGCTCCAGCTCCTCCTCGTTCATGCCGATGCCGTGATCCTCAAACTCTACGATGGCAAGATCGGGCTTATCCGCGGCAACGCGAATGCAGACCTCACCGCCGTCCCGGGAGAACTTTATGGCATTGGACAGCAGATTGAGAAATATCTGCTTCATTGCGCTTTCATCAGCCCAAATTTCTAAATTCTCGTCCGCCAGCATCGTCGCCAGCTTAATGCCGCGGCTTTGGGCTCGCTCCCGCATCATGCGGATGACCTCGCCGATCAGACTTCGGATGTTCAGTCGCTCTCTTGATAATTCGAGTTTTCCCGCCTCGATCTTCGACATATCGAGTACGTCTTTGATGATAGACAGCAAATGCAGGCTGCTTTGGTGAATATCCTTGATGTAATCCAAATATTTCTCGTTTCCGAGCGGTCCGAACAGCTCATGCGCAATAATCTCCGAAAACCCAATGATTGCATTGAGCGGGGTGCGCAGCTCATGGTTCATATTGGCCAGAAACTCGCTCTTCGCGAGGTTTGCCGTTTCCGCCTGGTTGCGCGCCTGGATCAATCTGCGCTCGGATGCCTTGAGATCGGTGATATCCGAATAAACCGAGACGACCGCTCCGTCAGGCATGGCGCGGCGGCAGATCTGCAAGACCCGACCTCGTGGCGTCGTCCGCTCCTTTGTCGTCGGAACATCGCGATAAAATCTCTCGAGACGTTTGGCGACTTCAACTGAGGGGTCGCCGAGACCGAAGTCGCCTCGCACTGCTTGAAGCGTGAGAATATCGCGAAGCGGCGCACCGGCCGCGAGGTCCGGCGGCAATTCCAGCAGCTCGCAAAAACGAGAGTTCCACGCGATTAACCGCCCCCGGCTGTCAAATACGCTCAAACCTTCGCCGATATGCTCGAGCGTGCTCTGGAGGAGCCGGGCTTCGGCACAAGGTTTTCGTCGAGAGAAAAATTGCGGGGGCTGCATCGACGGCTTCACCGATGACCGGTAGCCGCCGGTCCCGCAAGCGGCCTTCCGGCACCCGTGGCGGGTGCCGGAACCGGCATCGCGCCAACGCGAACGTTGATGGCGCCGCTCTTCACCGATGATCCACCGAAACGCCGAATTTCTCGGGGACTGTCAGTCATAGATTGCAACCGGTCTCTCTCGAGCTAGTGCAAAGTTGATACCCGGT
>Ga0306922_10006027_pt1 | contig 11597 bp, 9 predicted proteins | sample sta12Cox44000082_FD_203758 | JGI IMG/M metagenome (GOLD analysis project Ga0306922, IMG submission 203758) | Lab enrichment of tropical soil microbial communities from Luquillo Experimental Forest, Puerto Rico - statoxic.12C.oxic.44.000.082 (v2)... | ecosystem: Environmental > Terrestrial > Soil... | reverse complement strand
GCTTTTTGTTGTGGCCCACGTTGTTGCTGTTGACGGCGCTCCTGTTCCTGCTGCTGTTGGCGCTGTAGCTGTTGCTGCTGTTGCTGTTGCTGTTGCTGTTGTTGCCGCTGTTGCTGCTGTTGTTGTTGCTGCTGACGGCGCTCCTGTTCCTGCTGTTGTTGCTGGCGCTGTAGCTGCTGTTGCTGTTGCTGTTGCTGTTGCTCTTGTTGACGTCGCCGCTGTGTGGCGTCGGCAGGAGCACCCGGCGGTTGTCCTTGCGCTCCCGGTAAAGGCTGTCCCGGTTGTTGTTGCTGCTGTTGCTGTGGTTGCTGCTCTTGTTGACGTCGCCGCTGTGTGGCGTCGGCAGGAGCACCCGGCGGTTGTCCTTGCGCTCCCGGTAAAGGCTGTCCCGGTTGTTGTTGCTGCTGTTGCTGTGGTTGCTGCTCTTGTTGACGTCGCCGCTCAGGACCACTTGGCGGTTGTCCTTGCGCTCCCGGTAAAGGCTGTCCCGGTTGTTGTTGCTGCTGTTGCTGTCGCTGCTGCTCTTGCTGACGTCGCTGTGTGACGTCCGCAGGACCACCTGGCAACGCGGGCGAGGGTTGTCCTTGTGCCCCTCCTGGTAAGGGTTGAGCGGGCGTCTGGCCCGGCCCAGGTTGCTGAATAGTAGTCGCCTTTCGCTGCACAGAGGGGGGCAGCGCCGGCCCTATGACAGCCGCAGCAGGAGCAAGGCCCGGTTCACGCCCTGCGGGACCGGAGGGTGCCGGCGGAGTCTCAGTCCTCGAGCGTCCGCCCTGGTCAGTGATCGTGATCGTGTTCGTCGTATTATTGATGACGACCGTATTATGGATGTTGTTGAAAATCACGTTATTGGGCGGCGGCGGAGCTACGTAGACAGGCGGCCGCACCCAGACCGGGACGGGCGTATAGACCGGAATGGGCAGCACGAATAAGGCCACGGGCGGTGGTGGTGGCGGCGGCACCACGAAATAAGGCGGTGGCGGCGCCAGGATGAACAGCGGTGGCGGCGGTGGCGGCGCGAAACCGAACCCCGGATCGTCAAAAACGAGGACTGGCCGATCGACATAGACGATTTCATCTGGGACGGGTGGAGGCACGTCATACTCAATCATCGGAAACGATGGTGGTGGCTCCAGCACAGCGGCCAAGATTGCTAGACGACGGCGCGCATCGGCTGCGTGTGGCCCGCGTGGATACCGCCGCAGGTACGACCAATAGGCGTCGGGCGTATCCACGAGGCGGGTGCGGTGCCAGGTGATCGCTTCACGGCGGGCCGCGATGATGGCCCGCACACGCGGCGCCATCGGATCATTGGGATAGACATCGACGAAGTCGAGGTAACCTTGCAGCGTATCGCGCTCCAGAGCTGCCGCATAAGCGTCGCGCGCGTCGAAATCGCGGATCGGTCGTGTGCGGACCGCCGCCGTCTGATCGGGCGAGACCACTGGCGGCGGTGCATCCGGCGCACGGTCGAAGAAAATGAACGGCGCCTGTAGGCGTGATGCTTGCCAGGGTACCTGGGCCCCGTTAGTCACCTCATTGACACGCAGGCGCACGCGATCGAACACATCGCCGATCGGCAGCCCCCCTTCGCGCATCATCTCGGCGAGCGCCTGGGCATAGGCACCGTAGGGCCCTTGCCCTTCCGGGGCGACCGTTCCGGGCGCCGCATTGAAGGCGATAACCATGCCGGGATTAGGCTCAACCAACGCCAATCCGCCCGCAAGCGGTGCACCGGAGCGTGCGAACGGACTGGCGCGTGCGATGTCGAGGACAACAACTGCGGCCTTCAGATTGAGCGCAGCCAGCGGCCGCACGTAATCGGAAATCCGAATTGCTTCCAGTGGCACATCGGTGTCGCGTGCGATACGCGCATCGATTGGGGCGAAGTAGTTTTCGCCTTCAAGCTGCAGCCCGTAGCCGCTGAGATAGACGTAAGCAATCGTATTCGGACCGGCAGCTTGTACCTTTTCCAGAAAATCGCGGAATGCGCGCCGCAAGGTGTCCAGGTCGAGGTCGCGCGCACCGACCACATCGAAGCCCGCCGCCTGCAGCGTTTGCGCGATAAGGCCAGCGTCATTCGCTGGCGTAGCGAGCGCGCCCGCCTGATACCCGGCATTGCCAATGACCAAGGCAAGCCGATGTTCAGGATTCTGCGCTGTCGCAATGCCGGGCAAGACAAACAAAAGCAAGGCAACGACGATTTGCAAGAATTTTGACATGAGCGAAGTCAATCTCTGGACAAGCTCCAGGCTAGCAATGTGGCGCTTCAAATGCTCGAGAGCAACGTGCCGACGTCCACAGCAATTTGGCGGGCGACAGCCTTCCACTTGTTCGCCACCTGGGCGAACGATCCCACATCCCGAATGTAAGAATGATGAAGTTGTTGTTGGCTATTGTTAATTGGCTGGTAAACGCTCGATTGAGAGCAACGGGCGAGCAATGTGCTGAGAATCTCGCCGCTGCCGTGTTCGGGCGAGGAAACGGCCGCTGCTTCATTGTCAAGGACAGCGGAGGCGCGGCGCATCGCGAGTTAACTCATTTGTCAGAAACTAACTCGTTTGTAATTCTTCTCCTTGAGATAAGCTGATGTATCGGAGAGGAAGAAATTTCCGACGTTAGCTTGTCGATCTTCTACGTGTTTGACACGGAGAACGACGCAATGCCAGCGTGGGGTCGCTCCGCCACGTTGGCCGTATGCGCTATTTAGGTCCCATATTGGTGCCAGCCCGCTTGGAACGAATTTCTTGGGAATCCCGTGCCCGGGAATAAGCTCTTACATCAGAGGATCTCAACGCCAGGCAGAGAGTTCAAAGACCAGGGAACTTAGCAGGCAAAACCGGAGGAACCATGCGCAAAACATCCTTGCTTGCAGCCGTCATTCTTACCGCCGCCGTCTCAGGTGCTCCTGAATTTGCCGCCGCGATGGGTTCCGGCAATCCCGCGCCGCCGCAAAGCAGTAGGCCGCCCGGCTCGACCACCACCAAGCACAAAACCAAGAAAGACAAGAGCAGTTCGGCCAAGGATTTCCTCGACCGCTATCACGCCGCCTATGCGCTCATCTACAACAAGGGCGACTTTGAAGGCGGCATCACCGCGCTGCGCGCCATGGGCTATGACGACAATGCGGATGTGGCAACGCTGCTCGGTTATGCGAGCCGCAAGCTTGGCCGCTACGACGACGCCAAATATTGGTACGACAAGGCGCTCGCCGCCGATCCCGACCACGCTTTGACCTGGTCCTATTACGGCATGTGGCATGCCGAACAAGGCAACCTGCTCAAAGCCAAGGACGACCTTGAAAAGGTCCGCCAGATCTGCGGCACCGAGTGCAAGGAATATGTCGCGCTCAAAGAAGTGATCGACGGAACGCGGACGTATTAGAAGAAATCTATTCGCTCACTGGGCGAGTCTTTGAGGTCGATCCAAGACGCCGGTTATCGGCCTCGTTCGGTGCGTTGTCGAAATTCGGTTCGCCGATGATCTTGCCGCGGCACAATTCGGGTTGTTCCGTGGTGCCGCCTTCTTTGCTCCCAAACATAAATCCATGATGTCCTTAAATCCCACGCCGCGCATCCTCGTCACCAAGGAGAGCAGTCATGTCTTTGATACACTGGCTAGCAGCGGGTGCGATTGCAGGCTTCACTGCGAGTGGAGCGATGGTGGCCGATTTCCGCGTCACATATGCGGCCGAAAATGATGCTAACCAGTTGCTGAGCGACGCACATGGTATCTTCAAGCCGCTACCCAACGACATGGCCACGGCGGAATTTCCCATTACGCCGGAGCGCGTCGATCTAGGCCGCAAGCTCTATTTCGATCCCCGCATTTCGGTGGATGGCACTGTGAGTTGTGCCCGTTGCCATCAACCGTCCCTCTATGGGACCGATGGCTTGTCTAAGCCTCGTGGTGCCCACGACAAGCTCAATCCTCGCAATGCCCCAACCGTGCTCAATGCTGGCCTTCAATTCAAGGCGCACTGGCGTGGAGATCGGGAAAATGTTGAGGACCAGGCGAAACAGGCGCTTGTCGGCCCGCCTAGCTTTGGCAATCCCGACTACGCCACCGCAAGGGCAAAGTTGAAGGCGATCCCCGGCTACGTTGAGATGTTCCAGAAGGCATTCCCTGGTGAACAGGAGCCTGTAACTGAGGAGAACTGGGGCAAGGCTATCGGCAGCTATGAGCGCACGCTGGTCACGCCCTCGCTGTTCGACCAATATCTCGCCGGCGATACGCAGGCGCTTTCACCCGTCGAACAGCAGGGGCTGCGGAAGTTCATAAATACCGGCTGCATTGCTTGCCATAATGGGCCTGGCGTTGGCGGCAGCATGTTTCAGAAGTTCGGTGTGGTGGAGGATTATTGGAAGGAAACGGGCAGCAAGGAAATCGATAAGGGCCGCTTTGACGTCACACACGACCAAGCGGATATGTACGTCTTCAAGGTCCCGACCTTGCGTAATGTTGCAATGACACCGCCTTACTTTCATGATGGCTCGGTAAGCACGTTGCCGGAAGCCATCACCGTCATGGCTAAGGTGCAGCTAGGGAGGTCACTTACAGATCAAGATGTCAGTGACATCGTAGCCTTTTTGCAAAGCCTGACAGGGAAACTTCCCGACACCTTCGCCAGCGCGCCTATCTTGCCCATAGCTGGGTTCGAGGAGGTAAAGAACGGGTCGACCGAGCCGCCGCAGAAGTAGTTCATGTCCGCTTTGTGCCAGTGCACCGATCACGGTCGGTGCCGCGATACATCGCTGCGACACATGAACTCGACTTGGCGGAAATCTCGCTGGGAAAACGCCTGCCGGTACGTGATGTGTGGCTCGTCATCCGACGTGATCTCACAGCGGTTCCTCGCATGCGTTAACGCTCAACCTAGCCGCAGGCAGGCGAGTTGGGTGGACCGATCCCGTTGATAGGATGCGATCCGAACGCGAAGAGCGCCACCGCCACTGGCGCTGCCAACCGAGTATAATTACCGCTTCGTCGAAGGTACGGGCCATTTGCTGCAGATTGAAAAACCGCAGGGGTGCATCCGCCTTACGCTTAACTTTCTCGCCCGGTACGGCCTAAGCGATGTTCAATAGCCACGCAAACAACTCGTCACACTGGCGGCACGATAGATCATCCCGGCTGTTTCCGTTTACCGCCGCTGGTGGGCTAATGAGCTATGGAACTAGGCCAGCGGAGAGCCAATGTGACTTGGCTTTCAGGCTGCATCCACGTCGGTAGGCGAACTAATGCAGGCGCAGAACGGCGGCCAACGCTCAGACAAGGCGAAGAGCTCTGTTAATGATGTTGCAATCGTGATCCCTGTCCTGAATGAGGCGGCGGTCATGCCGCGACTCCTTCGCCTGCTCGGTATCCTCGATCCCGCGCCGGCGGAAATCATCGCGGTCGATGGCGGTAATCAGGACGACACGGCCGTGCTTGTGCGCCAAAGCGGGTTTGTACGCCTGATCGAGCACGCCGTTCGCGGGCGGCCGGCGGCGATTAATCGTGGAGTGATTGAGGCCTGCTCGCCGATCATTTGCGTGCTTCACGCCGATACGATCCTTCCCGATGACGCTGTAGCGGTGATACGCGCGACAATGCAGGACCCGCGGATAGCCCTTGCGGGTTTCATACCGCTAATCGCAGGCGCAGAGCGGGTGCGGTGGGGCACGACCTTCCATAATTGGATCAAAACCTGGTATGCGCCGCTGATCTTTCGACCGCACGTGTTCTTCCGGGGCGGCCGTCTTCTTTTCGGCGATCACGCCATGTTCTTTCGCCGTTCGGATTTCCTTGCCGTGGGAGGCTGCGACGAGTCACTTACCGTGATGGAGGACGCCGATCTTTGCTTGCGATTGGTCCGTCGTGGTCGCACCAGGCTTGTTAATCGAACCGTGACAACCTCCGACCGAAGAATAGCATTTTGGGGCGGGCTCAAAGCCAACTTGATCTATTTGTACGTCGGAATCCGCTGGGGTCTTGGTCTCCGCCGTAATCTCGAGCGTCACTATCCCGACATCAGATAAGCGTGGCGCTCCCATTCATTCGCCGGTGTTCGGCCGGATATAACCGGCTGCCGTGGCGTACTCGACGATGCGGCGTAGGAATCCGTGACCTGTCGGCGGACAGACCCGCCCTGAAAGCGCAGCAAGATTCTGCGCTACAAAATGCGGGTTACGACGGAGATACGTCGCATAGGCGGATGTCACCTTGCGGTACAGAGCGCGCTCAGCCGCGCTGAGTTGAGATAGGTCAAATCGTTCAGTGGAGACGAGCCGCGGCACGTGAAAACCCGGGTAGTCCAAAGCCGTCAGAGTGGCGAGAGGCGCGGGATCGCCGGAGACTAAGTAAAAGATCTTCCCCGTCGCCAGTTCGAAGTTTTCGATGATGTCGATCAGACCTCCTATCACGTGGTCGATCGGCACGAGGTCGAGACTTGCATCCGGTGTCGACGGCAGCAAAGTAATCCGACCGGCACCGATAAGCCGCAGGAAAGCGTAAAGATTTTCAAACCGCCCGATCGACCCCGTGTCTGATGCGCCCACAATGATGGACGGTCGGGCGATCGCTGTTCGCAGACCTGAGGCGCGTACCAGCTGCTCGGCCGCGGCTTTGCTCGCTTCGTAGCTGTTGGCGAAGGGCTGTCCTGCATCCAGCTCCCGCTCGGCGACATAACCTGAACGCTCACCGCTGACATAGGCCGTGCTGACATGGACGAGAGCGGGAGCGGGTCCTCGTGATGCCCGCGCGAAACACACCACGTTGCGTGTACCTTCAACATTGACGCTCCAATGCAGGTCGGACGACGCGGAAAAGTTGGTTTCCGCCGCGCAGTGAACGATCAGGTCGACCGCGGTGGCGAGGGCAATGGCTTCTTTGGCTTCGAGACCTAGGTTGGGCTTGCGAATATCGCCTACCGCCCATTGCAAATCGCCATATCCCGGAGGCGTTCCGGTATAGGCAGCCGGATACAGCACGCTGCCATTGTTGCGCACGATACCATGTCTGTGGTGGATAAGCGCAATGACTGCACAGCCACACTCTACAAGCCGGCCGCAAAGTTCGCTGCCGATCAGCCCGGCGGCACCGGTTACGAGAATGCGGCGACGGGATCTGGGCACGACGCATTCCTGTTGCTGAGCCTGAGCTCCCCGCGACATTGGCTTAGCACCCATCGCTAGCAACTTTTCCAACCGAGGCCGATAGCGGTGGCGAACGATGCGAAGTGGTGCCGGTGCCGGAAGTGATCAAAGTGAGCCAAGTGGTGGCCCGGCGCGAAGATTGATGCACCCATGCCGCGCGCGAAGGCGACTGAACTGGGCACAATCAAAAAGCGCTATCAACACCGGCACTGTGACGAACTTGATCATATTTTGCCTCTCCTCGTCGTTTTTTGCTCCAACCCATCGTTTTTGTTCTAACCCATCGCGAGGGAGCTGAGTTTCGCACTAACATCGATTTGATGAAGCCGATAGAGTGAGGTGGTGCGTGCTGCCGAACGCTTCCAGCGACTCGAAGCTAACTTATTTGTCAGAAACTGACTCATTGGTTGGTTTCGGCAGTCGCGAGCGCCCCAGCAACAACGTCCGTCGGCGACAGGAGCTGATTGACCTTCTCCCACCGCTGAGCCTCGGCCCGCAGACGAAGTGACGCTCTACCACAGACGGAGGTAGGTTGGAGTTGGAATGGGGTCAATAACAGGTCGGCGAGTGCGGGCGACTGAGGGAGTCATGAATCATGAGACAGCACTCTCGAGAGCGAGAGACATAGCTGCCGAGGTATTGGTCCCCGCAGCCAGACAGAATGACAAGGAGGGCCGTTTCTCATCGGAGGCCGTGGATGCGCTCGGGGAGGGCGGCTTGCTCGCGTTGACGCTGCCGGCAGCCTTCGGCGGTTTAGGTCTTGGACCACGGACTTTCTCTGCTGTCACCGCGTTGCTTGCCGAAGCGGACGCGTCGGTCGCGATGGTCTACCTCATGCATGTAGCTGCAGCGGCTACGATCACAGCGGCTCGGCCCGGTACCGCCGTTGCGCAGACGCTGCAGGAAATTGCTGCCGGGCGACATTTGTCGACCCTTGCCTTTAGTGAGGCTGGCTCGCGCAGCCACTTCTGGAGTCCGATCTCGCGCGCACGCCACCATGGATCCGGCGTGCTGCTGACAGCGAAAAAGTCATTTGTCACCAGCGCCGGGCACGCCCAAACTTACGTGGTCTCGTCGCTCGCGCCGGCAGCACAGGGGCCAACCGAGTCGACGCTTTACCTCGTTCCCGCGAGCGCTCCTGGCATATCGGTCGCAGGTCCTTGGGACGGTCTCGGGCTGCGTGCCAACGCTTCCGCACCAATGACACTAGAAGACTGCGAAGTGTCGCCCGAGCTCCAGCTCACGGACGACGGGGCGGGCTTTCAAACCATGCTGCAGGTTGTGTTACCCCTGTTTAATTTGGGGGCAGCCTCCGTCGCACTCGGGCTCTGTCGTGCTGCGCTCGCAGGAACTGTAGCGCATCTTAAGAGCGCCCGCTTCGAGCACCTCGGACAAAGTCTCGGTGAAAGCCTGCCGACACTGCGCGCCGAACTCGCGGCCATGCAAATTGATACCGATGGCCTCGCAACGCGCCTTGACGACGTCGTCGATCATCTCGAGCGTCCGCGGGACACAACTATGTTGCGCGTGCTCGAATGTAAGGCCGCAGCGGGCGATACGGCGATCGGCGTCACCTCGGCAGCGATGCGAGCGTGCGGGGGCGCTGCGTTCTCTAAGCACCTCAATGTCGAGCGCCTGTTCCGCGATGCGCACGCGGGTACCGTCATGGCGCCTACCGGTGACGTCCTGCGAGAACTAATTGCGCGGGCGATGCTTGACATGCCGCTCTTCTGAGCAACGCGTAACGATGGCGCAAGGCGGGCTGAACATCAAAATCTGCGCGCCATAGTTGGGGTCTCGTGCAACCGCATTCTAAGGGGAGTGAGCGCATGAGCACGATCTGGGTGGGAGCTGTCGCATACGATCCAAAGGTGGTGACGATTTGGGAAGGCATGCGACGCTACTTTCACGAAGAGGCGCAGCTGCCGATTGAGGTTGTCTTGTTCCAAAACTACGAAGCGCAGGTTTGCGCGCTCTTGACTAGCCCCAGCGATCATGCGCCCCGCATCGACATCGCCTGGAACACGAACCTCGCGTATCTTCAAGCCGATGTATGGAGCGACAGCCGCTGCCAACCGATTGCCATGCGGGACACGGATATCGGCTGGGCGACGAAGATCGTCGCTGTCAGTGGAGGGCGGGTCGTCGCGCTTTCGGATCTGAGAAACCGCACGCTGGCGCTCGGCAGCCGCGATAGCGGCCATGCTGCCATCCTGCCGGTTCACTTTCTGGGGCGCGAAGGTCTGGTGGAGCAGCAGGATTACCGTACGCTCCGCTTTGACATCGACGTCGGCAAGCACGGCGATACCGGCACAAGCGAGGTCGACGTCATCCGCGCGGTCCTCGATGGTCGCGCCGATGCTGGCGCGATCGGCAGTCCGTTCTGGAGAAAAGTACAAAGCGAGCGTTTGGTGCCGATGGGCGCGCTCCGCGAGATCTGGACTTCGCCACCCTACAATCACTGCATGTTTACGGCCCGGCCTGATCTCGATCCATCACTTGCTTCGCGCTTCGCCCAAGCACTATCGGCGATGAGTTACGACAACCCAAGCCACCGAGCTGTGCTCGAAGCCGAGGGGCTCCGGCGCTGGGTAGAGCCGCAACTTGACGGCTATGGTTCTTTGCGCGAAGCGGCGGAACATCAGGGCTTACTGAAGCGTCCGCCAGCATTGGCCGAGTCCTGAAAGCAAATCAGCGCCTGGCTTTCCTTGCGTCGCATGTCAGGCGCAATTGAAGATCGTCGCCAAACGGCGCCGATGCTCGCCTTCCCGCTCGACGGCGCGACGCACAGCAGAAAACGATTCGGCGAGCGGAAAGATCGCGGTGGTGACAAGCAAATCGGAGTCTTCGGCCCCGATCGGATGCCAGTAGACCCCCTCGGCCGTGATGGTGATTTCTGGCACCAAATCGGCCCGCGCAAGTGCCACGCCCTGTGTAGCGGAACCGCGCAGCGCAATGCGGCGGATGACCCGGTCGCCCTCGTTAATTTGGCGGGCATCGAGAAAGCGACGGAACTCCTCGGCCTCGTAGTCACTGGCAACACACGCTGCCAATCGTACGCGAAACCCTTCTGCCTGAGCGCTTTCGATGCCCCTTAAAGCGCGGGCCCATGAGCCCCTTCCGCGATGACTGTCGTGCCGATCCGGTGTCGGGCTGTCGAGGCTGATCTGCAGGGTTAGACGCTCGCGGGGCAATGTGCAGAGGGTTTTCAGCCGTTGCCCCGCAAATAGCATGCCGTTCGTGAGAACTGTCGTTGGCGCGGCGGCTGCGCAGGCAGCCAGAATGGCGCCAATGTCCGCGAGCAGAAAAGGCTCGCCGCCGGTCACGAAGATTTCTCCAACACCGAGTCCGGCTGCCTCGGCGGCAATCCGCCGTATACGCTCAAGGCCAAGCTCTCGTCGCGGCGCTCTCGGTGAGGAGCGCACACAACAATAGTCGCAACGCAAGTTGCAATCGAAATTCGTATAGAGCCAAAGGCGCGAGCCGACGGGGCGATCGTCGTTGGTATTTGCTGGGGCCTCCCCATAGCGAACTACCCAGCGCGTACGTCCGGCTTCAGCGGTCGTCTCGATCAAGGTATTGCCGGTGAAGCGGCACCAAGTCTCAAGCTCGGCGCCGATGCTGGGCTCGCCACTAGTCAGTGCAACGAGATCGCCCGGACGACTAAGGCGGAGCGCATCAATTAGCTCCGGCAACAAGCCGGACGCAAAGGTCTTCGCCCCCGCGTGGAGCTCGATGGCCGTTTTCATTCCCATCAATTCATCGTACTACGATCGGCGGCGCAAAATCCATCATCGCGCGCCAGGGGCAGGCGCATCTGTGCGGGTCAAATCACGCGCAATGGTCGTCGGATGTTGCGCCGTCACCAAAATTTGACGGAGCTTTTACCGGCCGCGTTTGCTGATGTTCGATAGAATATCCTCAGCACCTTGGGGCGAATGTTCAATAACGCCGATGCTTGCCGCAATGGCTGTTAAGACGAATGGAGCAAGTCCTCAAGTAGGCAATGCCCGTTTGATCCCGACCGCGCCGAGCGGGAAAGATCCGAGCGGCAGCCGGCTGCAGGCGACAATTGCAATCGTTCAGGGCGAGAGGAGATTTCTATGCGGATCAACCCGTTCTACGACGCGTGGCTGTTTTTGAGCGGCAATACCGACGAGCACCGAGCGAGCGGAGTCGGCTGGTTACTCGTCGCATTGTTTCTTGCGCTTGTTGCCGCCAGCATTTGGATAGCGGTTGAAAACTGGCGGCAAGATCCGTCGCAGCGAACCGCAGGTCACTTCGCCACATGGTTTATGCGCGTCATGATCGGCACCATGTTCTATCAGGGCTCGATCTGGAAGCTGCCATTCCCGGTTTCGGGCGGCTTCGATGCTTCACTCCGTCCAATCGCCCAATATGCCGCGTTTGGGTTTCACAGGTGGCTCGCACAGAATGTCTTCATACCGTTGCTTCCGGTGCTCG
>Ga0306922_10006025_pt1 | contig 11600 bp, 11 predicted proteins | sample sta12Cox44000082_FD_203758 | JGI IMG/M metagenome (GOLD analysis project Ga0306922, IMG submission 203758) | Lab enrichment of tropical soil microbial communities from Luquillo Experimental Forest, Puerto Rico - statoxic.12C.oxic.44.000.082 (v2)... | ecosystem: Environmental > Terrestrial >... | reverse complement strand
TCGACTACAGCTTGATCGACGAGATCATGCCGCAATAGCACTGGATGCTGGCCTCACCCGCTCCGAGGCGCGGCGGATCGCGGCGAATGTCGCCAAGCTGCCGGAATTGTTGCGCAAGGGTTTGACCAGCGTATCTCCGCCACTATGGCCCCGGAAACAGCGCGTCGGTCTTGCCCATGAGCCGATAGGCAATGAGGCCGATCCACTCCTTCGCGGCCGCGTCGAGGTAGTATAAGGCTAGCGGACCAGGAACGAATCCAACAAATGGATTCGATCGGTCGGTTACTAATGCTACCGGATGCGGCTCCACCTGAAATCCCAACTCGAAAGCATCCGATAGCCCGCGGCATATGCATGGCTGAAGTGACCAGCATCCACCTATCAGTGGGTTTCGGTTTGAGCAACGCGGCGGCGTAAAGTGCGTCCTCGAAAGTCGTCCGTGCTCGGGGCTCCATGTAAATGCGCGCTGGGTCGCCGCCGAGCTGGGCAAAGTCCTTGAGCACGTTCTCGTCGCCCGGGTCAAATCCGCTGAAGATGAGCCGTGCCTTAGGATAGTGCTGGCTCAGAGCCGACACCGCCTCAACCCCGCTCCAGCCAGCGACGCCGCCGAGAAGAATAATGCCGTCAGGAGGGGATTGCGACGGCGGCGAGAGCGCGAACCTGTAATCAAGCGGCACTGTGAGCATAAGACCCAGCGGCGTGAACGTACCAATCACCAGCCCGCCAGTCGCTGCTGCTGCCAACCAAGCCACGCGATTCGGACTGCGCAACACTGCCCAGCAAGCTGCGATCGCGCCGATCAAAACCAGGGCGCTTGTCGGAGCTGCTATTAGCCAAAACACTTTCGAAATGTAGTAAATCATGATGTCAAATGTTCCTCCCAAATTCAAATCCACGGTAGCGGTTTTTGCTTTGTTGTGAAGGACAAAGCCCGGCCGACGATCAGCGGCCAAGCTGCTTACCAAAGATGAGGCGCGGAGGATTGCGGTGAATATCGCCAAGCTGCCGGAGTTGGTGCGGAAAGATTAGTCGCGCCGGCCGTAGCGGTGGGTCATCACACGTGACACGTAATAATCGTGCCGCTTATTCTGGCCTTACTCACCCTCAAGCCCACCTTGTTCTTTAACCCGGTTTAGCGCAGCGGCATGGCGGGGACAGTAATAGCCTGCGGGATAAAGCGGGCCCCAGTCGCCATTAGTCCACCCATCGGTGAACCATTGCTCGGTGGTTTGGCGACACCGCACACCGTGCTCATCCACAAAGGCGCATCTATTTGGAATGTCAGTCACGATGCGCTGCGTTCTCAGCGTGTGTGTGGCGAGTGGCCCCGCTTGAGCGTTAGCGCGCTCGCCGGGCCGCGATCAAATTAAAGTCCTCGATCTAAAAATCGTCAAGCCTCTGCATGTTGTCTGCTGTTGTCTGGTGTTGTCTGGTGTTGCACTGGAGCTCGGTGTTGCACAGCGGTGGCGAACTTGTGACCGACTATCTGACGGCCCGAAGCGTGATCCAGTCGGTCCATAGGTCGTCGCGGCCGGGCACACCAACCCGTAGCCGGAAGGTGCCATAGGGCACCAGCCAGGTGTTCCAGTAGCCGCGGTCGATTATGCCGAAATCCTTCGTGGTGCCGATCACCTCCATCTCGCCCGCGATCGACAGCAGGCCTTCGCCCGCCTGATACTGCAGGTGATAGGCGGCATCGGGCTCGCCTTCCCATTCCAGCCGGAAGCGCCCGCCGAGATCGTCATAGGCAACCGTGGAACTGGCTATCGGCCGCCGCCACACGGGCGCCGCGGTGGCGACTTTCGCCGTGTCGTCAGGCCGGTAGTGTCGCATGCCGGCGATCAGCGGTGTCAGCGCCGCTTCCAGCCGTTGAGAGATCTCTGGCTGTTCGGCGAGGCGGTCCGTTGTTTCGCCCGGATCGGTTTCGAGGTCATAGAGCTGGCGATCGGTGGTGACGCCCTCGTCCTGCACAAGGTGGAGCTTCCATCGCCCCTCCACCCGGGCAAAGATGAAACGACGAATATGCTGCGGTTCGGCCTCGGTGAAGCCCGCCTTGCTCGTGACGCCGTTCCAGGGCCGATCGGGCGGTAGCGGCTTGGCGAGATCGTAGCCGGATAGTGCCCATGTCGGCGAAACGCCAAGCGTCGCCATGATAGTCGGCATGATGTCTGTATGCGTGGTCGGCGCCTGCACCACTCGGCCCTCGAAGCCGCGCCCTGGGGGTGCCCAGATGATCAGCGGCAGCCGCACCAGTTCCTCGTGCAGATGGCCGTTTCGCGTGCTCGATGCATGCCCCACCTGGCCACGCTCGAGGTGTTCTTCGCCGTGATCGGCGGTTAGCACGATGATAGTCCGGTCCAGCCGGCCGCGGGCCTCCAGAAATGACCACAGCTCGGCGAACCAGGCATCGAACTGCCGGAAGCCGGCCAGATAGAGGGCGCGGATTGCCGGTCGGTCCGAAGCCTCGAAAGTGACCGAGCCTGCGGGGATCGCCAGCTGCGTCATCACCTTCCGTAATCGCGCGACGGCGCCCTCGTCGCCGGGCGGTAGCAGCGCCTGCCAGTCAGGCATGAAGGCGGGCGCTGGGTTATAGGGCAGGTGCGTGGGCAGGTAGTGATACCAGAGGAAGTAGGGCTCCTTCGCCTTCAGCCGCGCCGCGATCCAGGCCTCGGGCTCCACGCCCGCTTCGATGCTCAGGCCCAGATGGGCGGCATAGACCGGGAGCTGCATGAAGGACTGCAAGGCGCCCACCTTCCAGCCCCGCGCAGCAAGGTCCTTCAGCGGCAGCGGCCAGCGTTCGGGCAACGTCTGGTCGCGGGTATGGATGCCGTGCTCGAAAGCGCTGAGGCCGGTGAGGATCGATACGATCCCGGCCGACGTCCAGGCGGAACTGCCGCGGTGACGGGTGAAACGGCTGCCGCGTTGGGCAAGCCGCCAGATGTTCGGCGTGGTCTCCGGTCCGATCGCGTCGAGGCGCGTGCTCTCGGTGGTGAGCAGAATGATGTCGTAAAATTCGGGCGCCTGTCTCCAACTGCGCCATGCGAAATATGCGGAGACGACCGCCACCAGCAGCGTGCCGGCAAAAGCTGCGCGGACAATCAACGACCGCCGTCTTTCTGCGACTTCTACCCGCCCCACTCGCAATCTTCCCTTGTCTTTCCGAAAAGCCTTTATGTCGCCCAAAGCCCGGTCCAAACCAACGCAGCGCCGATAAGTGCACCGGCCGAACGCCTCGGCGAGCTTGGCGGCGGCGGCTTGCTCGCGAGCAACAAGTTCGGGCTCGCCGAGCTCTTTCAGTTTCTGTTCACGCGCTGCAATGGAACGCTCCATTTGCGCTACAGTATCCAGCCGATGCCGGGCTTGGCCGAGCGCATAGTTCCCGTCACGCAATTTTCGATCAGCGGTCGCATTGAGCTCGGCCGCCTCATCGCGCAACCTCTGAGCCTCGGCGTGCAGGCGCTTCGCCTCGAGATAGTCGTCACTCATTGGTCGCGCGCTCCTTTACCTTCGCAACGAGCACGTTCCACAGCGCATCGCGCAAATTCGCTTGAGCACCGGTCAAGTCTTGATGAACACCAATCCGGCCTTGATCGCCGGCAATCACTGCCTCAACCAGGCGACGAATACTTGCAGCAAGCTCGTCGACGTTCCGCTCACGCTCACGGGTCATTAGGCCGCTTGCTCCTCTCCCTGCCGCCGCGCCGCTTGCGCCACCAAATGCCGGATCACCCCCGCCACGCTGCGATCCTCGCGCTCAGCAACACGCTCCACAAACTCGCGCAACTCGCGGTCAAGCGGCACCGTCACTTGCTCACGCTTCGCCATCGCAAAAACCTCGCTTCGATGCGATTGGGTAAAGAGCACCCGAAGTCATTGCAACGCACACAGGTGTGGCGCAGGCGCAGGCGAATGCCTATACCTAGGGAACCCTCCCCCATCAAGCTTGCACTCGGGCGCGCGCGAGGGCGGCGCGGGTGGGGGAAGGGAGCGGTTCGCCCGGTGCCGTTCGCATGAAGACTTTTGCTCTGGCGCTTGGCGGCGGCGGCGCGCGCGGGCTCGCCCACATCGCGGTCATCGAAGCACTCGACGAGATGGGCGTGCGGCCGACCGCGATCGCCGGCACCTCGATCGGCGCGCTCATCGGGGCGGCCTATGCCGCGGGCATGCGCGGCAAGGACATCCGCCACCACGTCATCACCTTCGCCCACGATTGGGGCGAGACGCGGCGACGGCTGATGACCGCACGCGCCGGTAATATCGGCGATCTATTGTACGGGCGGCTCAGTCAAGCCACGCAGATCGATGCCGAGAAATTTTGCGAACAATTTATGCCGCCTAAAGTACCCGGCGAATTTTCGGCATTGGCCATTCCATTCATCGTTATGGCCACCGACCTGCACCGCCGCAGCGAATTGGCCATTGCGTCAGGCCCTTTGCGCCCGGCCTTGGCCGCCTCGATCGCGATCCCTGGCCTATTCCGCCCGATGATCATCGACGGCCGCGTCCTGATCGACGGCGGCGCCACCAATCCGCTGCCCTTCGACAAACTCGCCGGACGCGCCGATCGCGTCGTCGGCGTTGATGTTTACGGAATTCCTGAAGGCGAGCGCGTCGACGTGCCGAATATCTGGGAAGCGCTTTACACGACAGTCATGGTGATGGGCGGCGCCATCGTCGCCGCGAAACTCGACCATGCCGCCCCCGATCTTGTGATCCGGCCGAATGTGAGCATCTTCCGCACGCTGGGTTTTCGGCAGGCGAGCGCAATTATCCACTCAGCGGAAGCGTCAAAAACCGAAATAAAGGAAAAGCTCGGCGCATTGCTCAACGCATGATCCCGTATACCAATAAGGAGTTCTTCAAGCAGCGTCGCTAATGCGCATGATCTTTTCCGATGCAAAACCCCACAAAGTTTCGAAGCCAAATATTTTTCGGGTCCAACAATTCCAGCGGCAAATGTGTGCGCGGGGAATAGGAGCGCGCGCGGTGACGCGATTTTTCCCCCCGGCACCTGCGCGAGCGGAAATCGGGGATGGTCGCGGCCAGCAATCGCCGCGCGGGGATGGTCGCGACGGTAGCTCGAAGCCTCGCGCAGGCGTGCGCGACAACCTCTAAGCTTAGGCAAGCTACCGTGCGCATAAAGCCGCCGGCGCCGATCGAGGGTCGCCGCCACAATGCCGTGCCGTGACTCAGCCGTGGCGCCTGATGCGCATTTGTGATTGCGCCGAGCTCGAGCACGGCCTCGAGCGCCAGCGCATAGGCGAGCGCCTGGCGCGGTCGCTGTCCTCGAGCTCGCCGGGCAGAGCGGATATCAAAACCGCTGCACACGACCAGCAAAACCGCTGCATTTGCTCGCTTATTCGTGTGGTGTGATAGCCCCTGCTACCGCAATTGCTACCGAAACGGCTCAAAATCAGTCTGTGCCAGCGTCAATAATTCGCTGAGGCGCCGGCGTCACATCGATTGACGCCGGCTGCGGCGTGACGTTGAGAATGCGAATGGTCACGCCAGGGCTCGGCACCTCGCCGGATCGCGCCGGCCGAGCGCGGGCTTCATCATCAATCGCCTCATAGGACCCAGGGATCGAAGGCAATCGCTCGCCATTCGGTGATGTTCTCTGGCGGCACGTTCACAAGCCGGGCGAACAAATCGAATCACGCGCGGGCTATATTCACCCGGCATGGCTTGAGGGCGTTGATCGTGATGCTGACGTGGCGCTCGCGCTGGCGACGCCACATGCAATCGATGCACAGGAGCTCACGCTTATCGGCGAGCTTGCTCCAAACTTCGTCGCGCAGCATTGGCGCAGGGTCAAAGTTACGATCGCCGCATCCATCGCATTTTCTCATGGCTCGCCGTTTAATCCTGTTCGGTTAGCCGGCGTGCCGCTTTGAGCTGTTCGGCGATCAGCATGGTCTTTTTGGCGTAGACGGTCTGTCGTGTGCCGGCGATCTTCCATTGACCATCCTTGGCGGCATCATTGCGGATCGGCGTGTAGCCGCAGCTTTCGAAGGGTGCGGAATAACGCGGCGGTTTTTGCGATCGGTGATCCACTGCAAAAACTCGCCAGTTGGGCTTCGTTTCGCACCCGGATCAGCGTCGTGGCATCGGGGTTGCCGAGGCGGTCGAGCACGTCGGCGAGCTCGGCATCTTCCGGCGCGCGGTTGGCGGTCACAATGTCCCAGAATGCGACGGTCTGTGGCGGCGGCGCCTTGGCATCAAATGTGCTGATGTTGAGCTCGAGCAGATAGGCTGCGACGTGGCGATAGCCGCCCCGGGTATACCAGCCCCACAGGCTGTTCCAGTAACCGGCCGCAAAATCCTCTTTGCTTAGCTCGCACCAGGCGACGTAATGGCGGCGGTCATCGGCCGGCAGATAGATGCCGTCTGTTTTATGATTTGTTGTGATGATGACGCCGCAACAATTCAAGATGCTGTGCTCGCGCAAGTTCTTCTCGTCAACGCAGCACATCCGGCGGGGCGGCCGTGCATGCCTTCATGTGATCGTACCAAGCGAAGCGATTAACCTTGCCGAGATCGCGGGCTTCGTTGATGCGCAACACGACGGCTTTGAGGAAGCCGTTGAACCGTCCGAGCATGTGTGACGGCATGACCTCGATGAAATTCCACGGCCCGATTGTACGCTTGACCGGCTCGAGCAGCGTGTCCTTGCCGGTGCCCTGGCTGCCGCCGAGTACCAGCGCGTGATTGACCTTTTCAGCCGGCCGCTGCGCACGGTGAGCGAGCCAAGCGATGATGTGCTCGGCATCGTTCGGATAGACCCTGTGCACATGCTCTAGCCACGGATCCGCTTCGGCGGCGTTGCCGGGCACGATTGCCGACGGCAGGTAGACGTTCAAGCACGCCTCACCGGGCCGATCGATCCAGCCGCCATGTGAAATCAGGCGATTAGAAATAATAAGCGGCTGGCCGGGCGCCCAGGTCATTTGCGACACCGGCCGGTTTTGATCGAGCCACTTGCTGGCTGAAATAAATTCGGGCCGGCCTTTATCATCGAGCTTTTGCTTGCCCTTGCTGTCGAGCACCGGCATCGGCGGCAGCCTGGCATTGACACTTGCCACAGGCCACGGCTCGCGCGTAGGCACGTAGATGTAAGAGTGCATCGGCATATAGGCGTAAAAGTTCCCGACGCTTATGCCTTCGACAACAGCTTCGGTTGCTTCCGCCTGGTCGTCGGTTGTTTGTTGCGCCGATTTGGCGCGCGGCGCCCACGCCTTGGCTTGCTGCGCTATCAGGTCGTGCAGTTGCTCGACGCCGCCGCCCTGCTTGGCCCAATCAGCAATATCCTGCTTCGGCTCGAGCCCAGGCAACTCGAGCAGGCGTACTGATTTGGCGATGCCTTGCAGCGATGCGGCAACTACATCGGCATGGTCGCGGCCGGGCTCGTCATTGTCGGGCAGAACCACAACATCGGCGCCGTGCAGAAACTCGCTATGCTCCGATCGCCATTTGCCGGCGCCCATTGCGTTGCAAGTGGCCGGCACGTTCCACGACCACAACAAGTCAGCCTTGGCTTCACCCTCGACAATCACAACAAAATAGCCGTTGGCGATTGCTTCGATGAGCTCAGGCAGTCGATAGGGTACGATGCGAACGCCATCGACGTTGTTAATCCATTCGCCAGATTTGTCAGGATCCGGCCGCTTTTGGCGAAAGCTCTTTTTGTGCTTGCCATCTTTGAGAACGAAAGAGCCGTCCGGATTTCGATATTTGAAGCGCCCGACTTTGAACAGCACCGCGCCGCTTTCATCATGGTAATCATATATCGCGGTGCATATTCGGCGCGGTTCAGCGGCAGCGTGATCCTTGCCATTGGTCGCCGGCGGCGGACCGGCGAGTTTGGTGCACGCCTCGACAAACTCTGTGCCGTCGAGAAACTGAACGAGTGCAATCACGTCACCGCGGCCGCCGCATTTGCGACAGTTGAAAACCTGTTTGCTGGTGTTAATGCTGAACCGATCATCGCCGCCGCAGTTCGGACAGGGGCCAGCGCGCTCGACCTTGCCGTTTAATTTGATGCCGCGGCGCGCAAGCTCATCTTCGATTGGCACAGCGCGCGCTTGCTCGACCCATTGATCAAGAGCAATAGATCGCGCGGTCATCTGTCGTCTCTCAGCCTGGCGGCAATATCCTCGAGCCAGATCCTTTGCTTCTCGGTGAGATCGCGGTGCCAAGTGAGAGTGATCTGATAAACTCGCGATCGCGCATCTTCACGCGGTCAATATGCGTGGCACAGAAAGCCAAAGTGGTGCGCCAGTCGTCGCTCACCGACTTTACTTGTAGCTTTGGCAGCGGCGTTACCGCACGAGCGAGATCGTGCCAGTCGCAACCGCCATTGCGCAGGACGCGCCCAATCGCCGCCGCTGTCGCAACAACTTCACCGGCATGATCCGACCCGAGGCGAGGAATGAGCTTCGAGAGCATCGGTACTAATGGTGCGAGAAGTTTCATGCCTCGTGCCGCTTCATCGCGGCTATCGCCTGGGCAGCCAAGGCCGCGGGAGTAGACCGGAAAGGCGGCGACCAGGCCGTTCGCCGTAGCGGTTCACGCGGTCAACATTTTCTCGACAACGTGCCGCGGGATTTTGATCAGACGCCCAATTCGGACGACGCGCAGCTCTCCCCTTTTGATTGCCTCGTAAATCGCCCACGGCGTCGTCTCAAAGATTTCAGCCACCTCGGGGACATCGAACACCGACCGGTCGTTCCACTTTCGCGGGAGAACTTGCCGGTGGGTAAGTGCTGCTGTGCTCATGATGTTTGATCCGGTCTGATACGGTCTTGACGGACCCATTTAGTATGATTTAATGGGGCCACTGTATAGGCCCACTAAAGTGGACATAGTAGGCCCTGTCAAGGGCGAAGGCACAATATCTTGGGGGTGGTCGTATGAAACAGTTGAAGGTCGCCCTGCCCGACGACCTGCGCGCGCGGCTTGAGACCGCCAGCAGCAAGTCAGGACGCAGCTTGGCGGATGAAATTCGCGTGCGCGTCGAAGCGACGCTCGCGCAAGAAGCTGTGGATAAGCCCACCCGCGATTTCCTCGAAGGCGTGGCGGCGATGCCAGCTGAAATTGAGCTCGAAGTGGGAAGCGCCTGGCACAAGGATGCCACCGCTCATTTCGTGTTCGGGGAAGCAATTCTAAATCGATTGGAGCGATCTAAGCCGAAGGGCGCGATTGCAATGCCTGCCGACGCTGCCCGACCTCATGCAACAGTCACGCCCGCGGGAACGAAAAAAGACGCGAAGAGCCTTCTGGAGCAGCTCGCGCGGTACATCGAGTTTCAACTCCATCGATACGGCCCCGGCTTCAGCAAATCCGAAATGCGGCAGGGATTGGTCGAGGGGCGTCGCAGGATGATGGCCAGCGGCTTCACGATCCGTGAAGTTGAGGGAGTAAGAGGCAGACCTTTGCAAGACGTTCTCGATGAGCAACAGAAATCCGATCAGCCAAAGAAAAGGGGGAAATGATGAAGGGCCATCTTAAAGAGCGTTCGCCGGGGCATTGGGCAATCATCCTCGACATTAACGATCCGCAGACGGGGAAGCGGCGCCGCAAATGGCACTCCTTCAAAGGCACCAAAAAGGAAGCCCGGCTTGAATGCTCGCGCCTAATCACCGAAATGGCTGCCGGCGCCTATGTCGAGCACGATCAAAAATCGCTGAATGAATTTCTCGACACCTGGGAACGCGATTGGGCGGCCACAAACGTCAGCCCGAAAACGGCTGAACGATATTCGCAGCTATTGAAGCTGCACATCCGGCCGACGCTGGGTGCCAAGCCAATGCAGGCAATCCGCGCTCAGGATCTGAACGCGCTCTACACCAGCCTGCGCGACAGGCTGGCGCCGCGCACGGTCGGACACGTTCATAGGCTCTTGCATCTGGTATTCGGCCACGCGACCAAGTGGGGCAACATCAAGCGCAACATCGTCGGGCTCGTCGACGCGCCCAAGGTGCCGCCGACCGAGGCCCCGGTGTTGCAGTTGACCGAAATCCCCCAGATGTTCGACGCGGTCCGCGGCCGCGGTTATAGCCTGTATCCGATCGCCGTGGTCGCGCTCGGCACCGGCATGCGGAGAGGCGAACTGCTCGCATTGAAATGGAAGGATTGCGACCTTGACGGCGCGAAGCTCCGGGTCGAGCAGTCGCTGGAACAGACGCGCAAGAGCGGCCTGCGGTTCAAGGAGCCGAAGTCAAAACGCGGCCGGCGCACGATATCGCTGTCGCTGGCCGTCGTGGCGGAACTGCGAAAGCATTGGGCGGCCCAGCAAGAGCAGCGGCTATCGCTCGGCCTTGGCGGGTCGCCGCCGGACGGTTTGGTGTTCGCCGATTGGGACGGCAGCCCCTTCGCGCCGGACCGGCTCAGCGACAATTTTGCCGATACGATGGAAGCCGCGGGCCTGCCGCATGTGACGCTGCACACACTGCGCCACACCCATGCCTCGCAGCTGATCAGATCAGGGGTGGATATCCTGACCGTGAGCCGGCGGCTCGGGCACGCCACAGCCACCGTGACGCTGAACGTCTATGGGCACTTGATCACCACCGAGGACAAAGCGGCGGAGATCACGCAAGCAATGCTTACCAATGCGGGGGTTGCACAATGACAATCGATAGGGACGACGACCGTTGGTGTCGCTGCGCCTATAAAGGTTGCTGGCACAGGACGAGCCAGCCCACCCTCGATGGCTGGACAAATCTAGGCCCGTGGGGACCGGGTATTGGTTGGTACTGCAAGCCGCATGCTGCCGCGTTAGAAGCACTTGAAGAAAGCGGCGAGCTCGATTGGCTGATGAGCGGCGGCGATCCAGCTCGATGATCCGGCAATTGGGTAGCAAAGCGGTAGCAAATCGCGATTTCGTTCGCCAATCGTTCGACCGGCCGTGCTGCAATATCAATAGCTTATCGCAAAACCGGCAGCGCATTCCGGCGGGCCGATTGACCGGCCGCCGGAAGAACTTTGTCACACTTTGACCAGCGGCACTTTCGGAACGATGCCGCGCCGGGGCGGACCGCCATCGCCGCCGCCGCCCGGCGGCTTGCGCTTCGGCGAGGAGCGCCGCTTGGCTTTGGCGCGGCGGGGTTCCGGCAGCTTTTCTGGCCGCGGCTTGACCGGGCCGTCCGGGTAATCGAAACCGAGTTTGCTGTTGCCGGCCTCGTCGGTGACGACAATGACGCGGACATGGCCGCCGCCCTTGAGCCGGCCGAACAGAACCTCGTCGGCAAGCGCCTTCTTGATGTGCTCCTGAATGACCCGCGCCATCGGACGGGCGCCCATCAGTTCGTCATAGCCGTTGGCGATCAGCCATTTGGTCGCTTCGTCGGTCAGCTCGATGGTGACATCGCGGTCGGCGAGCTGCGCTTCGAGCTGCAGCACGAATTTCTCGACCACCATCTTGATGATCTCGGGCGACAGATGCGCAAAGGTGATGATGGCATCGAGCCGGTTGCGGAATTCCGGCGCAAAGAGGCGCGTGATCGCCTCCATGTCGTCGCCTTCGCGCTTGGTTCGCGTGAAGCCGAACGCGGCCCGCGCCATATCCGAAGCGCCGGCATTGGTCGTCATGATCAGGATGA
>Ga0306922_10006024_pt1 | contig 11600 bp, 8 predicted proteins | sample sta12Cox44000082_FD_203758 | JGI IMG/M metagenome (GOLD analysis project Ga0306922, IMG submission 203758) | Lab enrichment of tropical soil microbial communities from Luquillo Experimental Forest, Puerto Rico - statoxic.12C.oxic.44.000.082 (v2)... | ecosystem: Environmental > Terrestrial > Soil... | reverse complement strand
TAATGCTGTAATCGGCGCTCCGACAGGACCGGGGTTTGTTCCGGGTACTAACCGGATGCATCCTGCGTTTGTCCCTTTGCGGGTTCCGGTATTGCGGGGGGACGAGATGCACTATGTGCTGAGTGCGTCCATGTCGCCAGACCAATTGCGAGCCTTATTGTGGAATATATCGCCGCCAGGATTGGGTGGTGATAGCTATCTTCTTGACCCTTATGGCCACATCGTTGCGCGAAATCGTTCACCAGGGCAGTTTGCCGAATTGGCACCAGAAGCCTTGCGAACGGAGATACCGAAGCAGGAGGGAATGTATCGTGGGTCGGTAGATGGTGACACCTTGATCGTTATCGAGCGCCCACGATGGCTTTGCTTATGGCGCATCACCTGGCGTTCGGCCTTCGGTAGGCAAACGACACGGCCTGACTTGCCTGAGGGATGCCCAGAACAGTTCGACTGGAGTTTGATGCGGGACGCCTGGCGTTACAACGCCGACCGCCGACCACGTATCGAGGCCGAGCGTCTGAAGTACGGCGCGCAAATCCCGGTCGTGCGCCTGAGCAGCGACCGCGAGATCGAGGAGTTCGTAGATGCCAGCTCACCGGTGGCGTAATCGCGGATCTCGCTCAACGCCTGCAGCGCATAGTCATCGCGTTTCGTGTATCCCTGTTCGACAAGGAGTCGCGCCGCGCGGTTGGGGTCGGACGCGCAGAGATCGGCAGCCTTGAGGATCGCGCAGCATGCGCTTGCCGCGTCCGAAAACATCGCACTGGTGATCCGCCGAGATCATCGGCGGCAGTCTGTTGGGTTCCCTCGCCCTGTAAAGCGCGTCACAGCCGATAAAGTGGACGGTCGGGGCCAAGGCCGAGCGTTGGAGAGCCCCCATCGTGCCGCACATTGGACCAGCTGATGGACAGAACAGATGCGTCTAAAGACCATCTGGACCTCAAAACGGCTTTGATCCTGGCAGTGTGCTCATAGGGGAGATGTAACCGTCAGGGGCAAATGGCCCTCGCCCGACCGCTCATCGCTCCTTGAACGTCCTGAGGGTCGATTGGCAGAGATCACTGCAGCTGGGGCGGGTTCCTGCTGCAGGTGCTAGTCCCCTTTCTACTGCATCGGCGAACTCCTGATCATGCGGGAGCCGGTGGCATGCTCGCTCGTGATCACCCTAGTGCTTGCCATCGTGATGACACGCGCACCCGTGGCATTCCTGCGTGGTAAAAGACTAGCCATGTTTATAGGAATGAAACCAAGGCCATCGCGGCCGGAGCCGCGGACCCCGGTCGATCTCGCTAATGGCCCACAAAGCCGGAAGCGCCGATCTTCCATTGCATGGCGGCCACGTCCCGAAATGGCTGGCCGATCGGATGACGCGGCTCGGCGCCGTGATCAGCGAGGCGATTGTCCACCATTACGGACGCGACGAACTGCTGCGCCGGCTGGCGCACCCGTTCTGGTTTCAGTCGTTCGGCGCCGTGATGGGCATGGACTGGCCCTCTATACACCGCGATATTGACCTCCAGATGGCAAAGTAACCGGCTTCGGGACCGAGCGCGACTTACCGAGGGGAATACGGCGCTTGGTGCAGGCCGTACCTCGTACGCCCAAGAAGCGCTAACACCTGCTCTTCTGCCGACGGGTCGCCGGCCAGCAGGCGGTTACAGTGAAGGTGCGCGTAGCTGCGCAGCAGAACGCTCTTCGGTTGAGAAAGTTCTCCCGCTGTCGCGAGCACGTCGAGTCGGCGCCCGATCTCGGCGAGATCGGCGCTGCGCACGGCCAGCACCCGAACCAGAGCATCGCCTCCCGGGCTGCCTCTGACGTATTCGGGATCTCCCAGCAGGCGTCGCAACGACTCCTTGCGCCGACGGTAGTCGTCTCCAGCGGCGTTTCGCGAGCTCACCCTCTCCCGATACCAGGCGAGGCGCTCGGCCTCGCTCAAGCCGAGGCCGGCTAGCAGCTCGTCGATGCTCAGGACGGCCAAAGACGTCACATCCATCTCTAGGAGACCTTCACGGCTCAGCCGCAGCATCTCGATCACGGCGCGGCTGTCCGTACCGAAGATGGCTTCGGCCGCGGATGTCCCCGCCGTCCCGCCATAGCGCTCCAGCTCACGATCGTAGGTGTCGAAGCACAGCCGGGCGCACAGCCCGTCGCTGAGGAGCCCCTCCGCCCACGCGCAGACATGCGGGACGAGGTCTCCGATCAGGCGCGCCGAGCGCCCACGGAAGCGAAGCCGGAGATGTGGGTCCGGGTCGGCGTAGCGGATGAAGAACCAGTCGTCGGCGGCACCCGTCGCGAGGGCTTCTCGGCAAAGCTCGGCAACCGGGCCGGTCAGCAGGTCGTCCTCGAAGGCGCGGGGGCAATAGAGCTTGGCGAACAGCCAGTCGCTCCCGGGCGGACGCAGCCGATCGGCGGGTGTGAGCGAAGGGCGCGGCCGCGCCGGGGAAGTGGCAGCGTGGGGAGAACTACGGTCGGGTCGCAGCACAAGCGGGACCATCAGTTCGGTGATGAAATGGCCTCCCGGCCCGCCGACCCAAGCATGTTCAGGCGCTGGTAACGCCTCTTGCAACAGAAGCTGAGCACCCTCCGCTAGCCGACGAATCTCGGCGCGCAGCTGGTCGGCTTGCGCTTCATCGTCGAGATCGAGGAGCAGCCGGTTGTCGCCAACGCTCAGATACACATATCGAGGCACCTGCCAGCGGGTTCGCCAAGTGCGGAGTCCGGCGCTGAAGGTGACTGGGGAATCGGGGGCTAGTTCCGCGCGCACCCGGGCATCGATACGCCACTGGGCTGGACATAGAACAACTCGGCCCACCTGTACCCGGGGCAAGACCGGGAGTGCCGCGGCCGGTCCCCAGTCGAAGGAGCTGAGCTGCGCCGCGCCATCGCGTCGCAAGTCGTCGAGGAAGCGGCAGACATCGGGTGCGTGCATGTTGTTGAGCATGTGGCCGGTGCATGCGAGCACCTCCGCGTCCCGCGCCGGCCAGCGCACATAGAACCGGCCGCCTCGGGTGCCCACGACCAGTTCGTCGAGCGGGATCACGCAGTCTGGGGGTCGTCCCGGGGTCGTCCCGAGGGTGATCTCGTAGGGTCGCGGGTGAGGACGGATCGCGACGTTTGCCGAGCGGAACCGACGAGGGAGGTAGGCGAGTTCCGTCCAGAGGCAGTCCGGGTGCTGGGAGGACTCCGCTCTGCCCACCGCCTGCAAGGCAGACGTGGCCTCCTCCCCGAGGAGGTCGGCGAACCGACCCAGGTTCCGCCCGGCGGCGATTGCCCCCAAATTGGGTCCGACCATAACGTGGAACCGTCCGTTGTCCACATCTGTCGCCGAGCCCGCCACAACGAATAGCGAGAGGTCCAGCGACTGCGGAGCAGTGGGGAAAGTGGGAGTCCAGCTCTCCAGCTGTGCCAGTTTCTCCTCGTCGAGCTCGACAACGAGTTGTTGTTCGCGCAGGGAAGCGATGGCCAGGGCGTACAATGTTTGCTGACGTAGAGCCGTCTTGCGGGGATCACCGCCGGGGACGCCGCCATGGAAATGAGACGGTGGACCGAGACCGAAATTGGGGTCCAACAGCTCGAGCAGCGGTACCTCGCGCTCGGTTCCGTAACGTGCCTCAAATGCGCGGTGATAGGCGTCCAGGTGGGGGAGACCGACCGGCAACGGGGTCAGTCTGAGCAGCAGCTCTGCAGCCCTGACGGCCTCCGCCGCAACCGCCCGGGTAATGCGCGCGCCGCCGAGAGCCAAGGCCATATCGACCTGCGAGGACGGCTCCGACGCGGCAGGCCCGTCGGCATCCCGATGTGTCGCCAGCTTGCGATACGCGGACGCGGCTTTCTCGATCGGTAGAGTATCCCACTCTGCCATCTCGGAGAGTGCTCTTTCCAGCCGTTCCAACAAGTCGGCCGCAGCAGGGATATCGCGCAGCCGGCGCGCAACGTAAGTTGCTGGGCCGGGCTCAGTCAGGGGTGGTCGCAGGTCGGCGAGCAGAAGGGTCTGGCGCCACAGCTCCTCGATCAGTTTCTCGACCTTTTCGATCGTCGCCCCCGGGGCCGTGGCCAGCTCTGCCACAAGACGCTCGTGAGGTATGGCGGTGCGAGCCACGGCTAGCGCCCGGCGGACGACGTTCGATGCACGGGCCGAGACCGCCGCCGGACCGCTAGTGTCCGCCGTCGGTGCCGCTTCGGGAAGAAACACCCGGCCGGCGCGCACAAAAGCTCGGGAGTTGGCGATATAACAAAGTTGTCTGCGCACCTCCGGCCGGCTTTCCGCTTCCATGACGAGGCGCAGGAGCCAGGCCATGTCAGGCCGCGTGCGGGTTCGCGGCCGGACGGACGCCATCGCCAGATCGGTCTGCGGACCCCATCGGGCCAAAGCCACCCCGGCAAAGAGGCCGTAGGGTGTCGGGCGGGTGGACATGCGGATCAGATAGCGGAGGAGCTTTCCGGCGGAATCGGGGTCGTCTTTGCCGGAGGAACCGGCGCGACTGAGGACGTCGTAGAGGTTCCCGCCACCTACCGCCAGTGCGGCGCGGATGCGGGGATCGGCTGGCAAGCGGTCGTCCGGCGCTGGTTTGGCGTTTGGGCACTCGCTGGCCTCATCATTTTCGGCTGCGTGGTTGAGGGCGAGGAATGCCTCGACGGGCAACAGCGGCGCCCGGACCAGCACCCAGTCGAGGGGCTCGTAAAGCGGTCGGCCGTGTGCCGCAGGTTTGGTAGAGGCTGTCCGTCTCACTGCGCTCACGCCGGCGCCCGCGTGCCCTCGATCATGAGAGGAGGAAGGCGCGATCCCACAAAGGCTCCACGTCGGTAGAGGCTGCCAGGAGAGTGAGCAGTACCCCGGGGGCGCCGTCTAACAGCCCGGCGTGGTCAACCCTGGTACCCCCAGGCTCCCAGTTGCGGTACCCGAGCAGGCTGTCGGGCTCGTACACAGACAGGAGCCAGTCGGTAAGACTGGCTGCGGCCTCGGCAAAGACAGGGAGCTTGGTGTCCTTGGCAAAGCGCAAGGTGACCTGCAAGAGCCCAGCCACGCCGTGGCAGAAGGTAGGCGAATCGATGCGGCGGACCGTCACCGGGCGCTGGTACACTGCCTCCATAGCCTCAACCGCAAGATTACGCCACTCGGGCCTATCGCGGCCCACCCCTGCCAACCAGAGTGCGCGAGCCACTCCCGGCGCCCCGTAGCACCAGGCGGCGCGGCTTGACGCTTCGGGCGAGGCGCTAAGATCCGGCGACCCTTCTTGGGTGAGCGAGACAGCGTAGGGCCAGTTCATTCCCCATCCGTCATCGACCCGGTGCTCGACAAGCCAGCCGGCCAATGTGTCGACCGCCTTCTCGATGCCCGGGACGGCAACCCCGTGCGACAGCGCGAGGGCCATCAGCGCCAGCGGGCCTGGGATCCCATGCGCCAGCCCACAGTTGAGGTTCCCATGAGGATATAAAGCTGCCATCTCCTCATCACCCAACAAATAGGCGGGCGTCCACCACCTCGGCCGGCTGCCGGTGTCGTTCGCGAGGGCAACGAGGGAGTGGAGTACGGCCTCGAGCGCCATGACGGCGCCCGGGTTCTCGCGCCGAAGCAGGAGATAGGCTCCGATGCCAGCCAAGCCGGAGATCACGTCGAACTCACCGAATGAAATGCCCTCCATCGTCAGCCGAGCCAACCCGTCGGCCTGCATGGTCACCCGGGGCAGGAGAGTATCATCAAGCGTTGCCAGCAGACGTCGGTAGCGGGTCGCCCCGCGGGACAATGACCAGCCGGCGAAAGCGAGGCCGGCGAGACCGCCGAACATACCCGGCGACAACGGGGGTAATTGTTCGGCGCCTTCGGCCGCGACTGTAAGATAGCCGTGACCAATCTGATCCCATCCCTCGTCCGCCGAGCACGCGTCGAGGTAAGCGCAGGTCAAAGCAATACCGGCGTCGCCCTGAGCCAGGCTGGCCGGCTGCCAGTGGACGGCAAGGGGGAAAGCTGTCTGCGTAGGGGCGGTGGCGACGGCCAGCCCGACACGATGCTGATCTCGTAGACGGTTGGCTACCACGCGAGCCACCCGCATCGCTCGAGTGGCCAACGCCGGCGGAAGCGCCGGCGTCCACGACGACCGGTGCATTGTTAACTTTGTAAGGCCAACCCGGCTCCACGCACGTCTGGGATCCGCGGCAGGCTAACGAGACTACACAAAACAGGTGGCGGCACAGGTGTTATTCGGTGCTGGGCAGGTCACGCAGGTGTGCTGGCCGCATTGCGTGTTGGCACAGGTGGCCTGGCCGCCTTGCGTGAAAATACAGGCGGGTTGGACGCATTGCGTGTTAACGCAAGTACCGTGCCCAGCACACGTTGCATGTGCTGCGCAGGTCGCTTGGTTGCATTCTGTCAGACAGGTCCGGCAGGTGTCCCCTGGGCACGTGTCACATTGCGTGCGGCAAGTCTCACAGGTTCCCGGGACCCCTATCCCGGTGGTGGGTCTCGCTGGCCCCACCCCCGCCGCACCGAGCCGAATGTCGAGGTCGAACTCGTCGACCGGCTGCGGGCTCCTGGCCCAGATATAATGGATGGTCGCATCTCGCCCAATGCTGACCCGGGTCGCTTCGTGGCCCGGAAAAGGGGATTGGTCGGCGGCCACGGCCTCCGAATACACGATGTCCGAGGCCAGAAACTCGGCGTAATAGTCCAGCTTGGTCGTAAGGTAGAGGCGCTGATAGCCCGGCCTATCGCTATTGCCCGCCAGCCCGGTGAGATCGATGACCCTCTTGGCGGGCTGAGATGGATCCGGCTTGAGCCGTTCAACGAGGGGATGCTGCGGCAGATCGTCTGGCGAACCTGCTCCACCCCCGGCAGACTTTGCCATTTTGGTGCCCTCCCTGAGGAAAGATGCGAGCGGTGAAACGATCCACCCGTTATTCTTGCCTTCATTTTAACCTTAGTCCGGGTCAGGTCAAGCCGGCATTCGGATGGGGCCGCTGTGTCAAACATGCGCCTAGGGCTTGCTGGCGCTCCAGCTGGCGTTGGCGTTGAACAGCGCGACCGTCGACAGGCTCATTTTGGCACTCGCGTCTTTGACCTGCCAGCTGTAGGCGACATAAACCAATGAAAACGCGACGACGTCTCTGCAGCGAGACATTATCGACGGCAAGCCGTCGGAGCTCGAAGCCTGGAATGGCGCCGTCGGCTACAAAAACGGGATACCGGACGGCGCTAGCAAAATCAGTGCGGCTCGCAGCTGCATGCTGGGCAGCAGCGGCGTCGAGGGCGCCCTCGACGCGTTGGCCGCGAAGGGTTTTCTCGTTGTCTTCGATCCGCTCTCTGATCCGCGCTTTGCGCCGATTCCGCACCCATACCCGTGCGGTGCGGCCCGACCGGGCATTTCCAAGGTACCTGGCAGGTGAGGCCGGGTCGGAGCCGTTGAGCCATCTTGACCTCCTTCGCCACCGTCGCCGACATCATCGCCTTCGGCCCGCGGGCCGCCAAGAAACTGGCGCCGCGGGCGGCGCGCGAGCGGGCCGAGCGGTTGCTCGACCAGGTCGGACTGCGCCCCGCTCTGTTCGCCCGCCGCTACCCGCACGAGCTCTCCGGCGGGCAACGGCAACGGGTCAACATCGCTCGTGCGCTGGCGCTCGAGCCGCGGCTGCTGATCCTCGACGAAGCGGTCTCGGCGCTCGACAAATCGGTCGAGGCGCAGATCCTGAACCTGCTCGCCGATCTGCGGCGCGAGCTCAGCCTGACCTATCTGTTCATTTCGCACGATCTCAACGTCGTGCGCCATGTCAGCGACCGCGTCGTCGTTATGTATCTCGGCCGCATCGTCGAGGCCGGCACGGCGGAAGCGATCTTTCACCGGCCACGCCACCCCTATACGCGAGCCTTGCTCCGCGCGATCCCGAGCATGGATCCCGACCGCCGCACCGAGGTCTCGCCTTTGACCGGCGACCCGCCCAACCCGATCAACCCGCCCTCGGGCTGCCGCTTCCGCACCCGTTGCGCCTTTGCCGAGGCGGTCTGCGCACAGGCGTCGCCGCGCCTCGACGCAATCGGCAATGACCAAGACGTCGCTTGTCACATGATGGTCGCGGGCTCGGGCCACAGTCGCGCTGACACCGCTGCCGCCGCCGATGACTGAGCAGCTCGCGGTCGAAGTAGCCGATCTCGCTGTCCGGTTTCGCCAGCGCGAGCGCACGATCCATGCGGTCAACGGGGTCAGCTTCCGCCTCGCGCGCGGCAAAGTGCTCGGCATTCTCGGCGAGTCGGGCTGCGGCAAGAGCGTGACCTTGCGGGCCCTGATGCGGCTCTTGCCGGCGAATTGCGAGATCGACGGGCGCGTCGTCATCAACGGTGAGGACGTCACTGCGGCGCCCGCGGGGCGGCTCGAAGAGCTGCGTGGCGGCACCGTCGCGATGATATTTCAGGAGCCGGCGAGCGCACTCGACCCGGTCTTTACGATCGGCGAGCAGATCATCGAGACGATCCTGCGCCACGCCGCCGTCGGCCGCCGTCAGGCGCGGCAGCGGGCACTCGAGCTGCTGGAAAGGGTGCAGATCCCGTCGGCCCGCCGCCGGCTCGACTCCTACCCGCACGAGATGTCCGGCGGCATGCGCCAGCGCGCGATGATCGCGCTGGCGCTGTCGTGCAATCCGAGTGTGCTGCTCGCCGATGAGCCGACGACCGCGCTGGATGTGACGGTGCAGATCCAGATCCTGCTGCTGTTGCGCGAACTGCAGCGCGAGTTCGGCATGGCCGTGATCTTTGTCACGCATGATGTCGGCGCCGCCGTCGAAGTCAGTGATCGGCTGGCGGTCATGTATGCCGGCCGCTTTGTCGAGACCGGCAGCCTGCGCGATGTGCTCGAGCGGCGCGCGCACCCCTATACCCAGGGCCTGCTCGCGGCAAATCTGCACGGCACCGAGCCCGGCGCGCGGCTGATCACGATCCCGGGATCGCCGCCGAACCTTGCGGCGCTGCCGCAGGGCTGCGACTTCGCTCCGCGCTGCACCTATGCCCTTGATGTCTGCAGAAAGACCGATCCGCCGCCGGTGCCCCGCGGCGACGGGCATGTCGCGCGCTGCCTGCGGGTGGAGGAACGCCTCGCTGCTTTCGCCTGAGGACAAGAGGGATCGCTGGCACCGATCTTGCCAGGGGAATGAACAACCGGAGGCTCAATATGACGCTGCATCGGCATTTCGCGTGCTTCAAGACGCGCTCCGCGAGCGCTCCTCAGCATGAGGAAACTTCACTATGGCATTAAGAAATTTCCTCATCCTGAGGAGGCCGCATGGCGGCCGTCGCGAAGGACGCACAGTGCTGATGCCGGTCGGGCTCTTACGGTGGCTGGCGATTGCCGCTTTTCTGAGCATTGTGCCAGTCGGCGGTGCATCGGCAGACAAAGTGATGCGAGTCGGCATGACCGCATCCGACCTGCCGACCACCGGCGGCATCCCGAACAATGGCGGCGAGGGCTTCCGCTTTCTCGGCTTTCCCGCCTTCGACGCATTGGTCAACTGGGACTTCAAGCACACCGACCAGACCGCCGACGTGACACCCGGGCTCGCAACGAGTTGGGAGATCGACGAGGTCGATCATACCCGCTGGACTTTTCACCTGCGCCACGGCGTCAAGTTTCACGACGGCACCGACTTCAACGCCGACGCGGTCATCTTCACCTTGGGCCGGATTTATGACGACAAGTCGCCGCAGTTCGACGCGACGTCATCGCCGATTGTGCGTGCCGTCGTCAGCATGGTGCAGCGCTGGGAGAAGATCGACGATTACACGGTCGCGATCTACACCAAGGTGCCGTTCAGCCACTTCCCCTACCTGGTCACCCGCATCCTCTATGTCAGTCCGACCGCATGGGAGAAGGCGGGCCGGAACTGGGTCGAGTTCGCCAAGGCGCAGGCCGGCACCGGCCCGTTCAAGATCGTCAAGGTCACACCTCGGGTCAGTGTCGAGATGGCGCGCAACCCGGACTATTGGGATCCCGATCGCATCCCCAAGCTCGATCGAATGGTCGTCATGCCGATGCCGGAAGCGAACACCCGAGTTTCGGCATTGCGCGCGGGCCAGGTCGACTGGATCGAGGTTCCGCCGCCCGACATGATCGACAGCCTGAAGGCGGCCGGGTTCCAGATCAGCCTGTGGCCCTACCCGCATACCTGGCCTTACGTGCTGAACGTGACCGGGCAGTCGCCATTTCGTGACAAGCTCGTACGGCAGGCGGCCAACTACGCGGTCGATCGCGAGGGGCTCGTAAAGCTGTTGAACGGCACCGCGATCGCGGCCCCCGGTCTCTACCCGACCGAGCACCCGGTCTTTGGCGACCCGCAGAACCACTACGCCTATGACCCGCAGAAAGCAAAGGCGCTGCTGAAGGAAGCCGGGTATACGACGCCGGTCAAGGCCAAGATCATGATCTCGACCTCCGGCTCCGGCCAGATGATGCCGCTGCCGATGAACGAGTTTCTGCAGCAGAGCATGCAGGCGGGCGGGTTCGACCTTGATTTCGAGGTCGTCGAATGGGGCGCGATGCTGCTCGGCTACCGCAGTGCGCCGGACGCGCCGGCATCGAAAGGCGTTGACGCTCTAAACATCAGCCTCAGCTACACCGACCCCTCATCGATGTTTCGCTATTGGCACACCACCAGCTATTCGCCGACCAACCAGAACTGGGGCCACTGGTCGACGCCGCACCTCGATGACCTGTTGCAGCAGGCACAGGAGACCTTCGACCCGGCGGCGCGCGACAAGATTTTGGCGCAGGCGCACGCGCTCGTTGTCGACGAGGCGCCGTGGGTGTGGATCGTCCACGATCTGAACCCGCGCGCCATGTCGGCCAAGGTCAAGGGCTTTCACCCGGCGCAGAGCTGGTTTCAGGACTTCACCAGCATCACGATGGAGTAATGCGAGCCAGTGGTCTGATGCAAACATATGGTCCGCTCAACCGTCATGGCCGGGCTTGACCCGGATCCACGAGCTGCGATCTGACTCACCAGCTTCCGTTGATGCCCGCGCAGGGCCGGACATGCCGATTTAGAGTGGGGCACCACAATAGGCGAGCAAAGGACTTTCCGATCCGAGCCGCCGCGCCACCGACACAACGAGCATACAACGGGCAGCTAAGTTGACAATGCGTACGCCGGGAGACCGGCGAGGAGTAAAGAGTGCAACCGGGCGCTGGATCGTCACTGCCAATTATGGCGCCGGCTCAGTCGGCCTGGTGCCGATCGAGAAGGATGGAACCCTCGGGCCGCGCAGCGATCTTGTGACCCTTCCCGGCGAACCGGGCCCAGACCGCAAACAGCGCCGGCGACGGCAGGGTTTGAGCGCTACGCCCCGATACGGTTTCAACACCGAGAACGCCCCGGTCATGATGAACTGGATGCGCCGACAGTGGCCCATGGCGTGCGCCATCACTGAACGCGGGGCCGCTATCTGCAGCTGCGCCGGGCTTATGCATAACGCCGCCGTGCTTTTCGCGCCTGTCTCCTGCCGTGCAATCGGGCCGCGTTCAATAAGGTTAAAAAAGTAAGAGACTTTTCGGCGTTCCAGGTCTACCATTGAGATAAGGCTCCGCCACAGGAGCTACGCGAACGGGAGGGCGTCATGGCTGCATTTG
>Ga0306922_10006018_pt1 | contig 11612 bp, 15 predicted proteins | sample sta12Cox44000082_FD_203758 | JGI IMG/M metagenome (GOLD analysis project Ga0306922, IMG submission 203758) | Lab enrichment of tropical soil microbial communities from Luquillo Experimental Forest, Puerto Rico - statoxic.12C.oxic.44.000.082 (v2)... | ecosystem: Environmental > Terrestrial >... | reverse complement strand
CCTGGAAAAGGCGGCTTGCGCTTGATTTCATCGAGCACGTCGGTCTGCATGATAGCAAAATCGATGCCGCGAGCGAACATGACATCCTTGGCATTTTGCAGTGCCCCGGCCCCGGCGATCGGCAGAGGCCGTAAGTGGTTCTGTTCGCTGGTAAGAGTGAGCGCCAGATCGACCGTGTAGTCGGTCCCTTCAGACACGATGCCGAGGAGTCCGTTGTTTATCTCGTCGCGCATCGTGTGGCGTAATTCGACTGCCGGGTCCACGCGATGCACCACCCGTATCTTGTGTTTAGGCTGAGGCTGGTCGTCTTGAAACTGGCCCGTCTGAAACTGATCGTCCTGCGGCGGATCCGCCCGAACTGGTGTTGTGGCAGACAGACTGCAAAACGCTATAAATACGGCTCGATTTACGTTTGCCCATCTGTTCACTATCCACCTCCAGATAATATTCATCCTTATCGTTCGAAAACAATGTTATAGAGAAAAAGTTCCCGCCCACTATCGGATCGATTGTGAGGCGCTCCTTCAAAGGAGATTTAGGGTTAACGCCAACACGCTATTAACCTTGGTAGACTGATTTCACTCGCTGGAGGTGAAGGCTCGATATAAGGATGAAAACGGCCAGCGTCCGGCTTCCCTATACGAAAACCCAAGTTTCGGATCGAGGGCGACAACAAGATTTATGAACGAGACGCGGATAACAGCCTCAAGATCCGCTTTCATTTCTGCCCGAATTACAGCAGCACCACTTGGTGGCACTGACTGCCCGAACGGGCAGGCAGCAACGTCTTTTGGAGGGCGACCGGAACCTAGACATCTATGGCATTACGGTGGGCAGCTTCGCCGATCCGAACTCCCGCCGCCAACTTACTCGGCATGCAGCGCCGCCCTGGACGCTAGCGTCGCGCATCGACAGAGGGCAGCACGTAGTCGCCCAAGACGGTCTGTGGCACGACGCTCGCTAAGCGGTCGTTGCCATAGTAGTTGCCCGCTGTGACCACTGCGACGAGATCGAAGGTCGGAACGATGAGGAGTCGTTGTCCGCCTTGGCCTCGCGCTGCGATCCAATCGATCTGCCGACCGGATACCGATGAGGCGCTAAGCCAGAATTGATAGCCGTAATAGAAGCCGCCTTGGGTTGTTTTGATCTGCGGTGCAGTTGCGGCATCGATCCAAGTCTCCGACACCACGCGTGCCCCATTCCAGCGGCCACGATCGAGCACAAGCTGGCCGATCTTCGCCATGTCGCGCGGCCGCAGCCACAAGCAGCACCAATCCTTTGGGTCTCCGTTCGGAAGCCACGTCCACGTGACATCGGAGATACGCAGCGGATCGAAGAGCAGCGCGGCGGCGAGCAGATCAAAGCGCTTGCCCGTCGCGCGAGTGAGAATCCCGCCGATCAATGCGGTCGCGCCACCGCTGTAGTTCCACACCGACCCCGCTGGCTCGACGACCGGCAGCGAAAGCACATAACGGTAGGGGTCCGGCGCAATGTTCAGCGCGTTCTCGTTAGTGTAGGGCGCATCGTCGCTCCAAGCGAGGCCCATCGACATCGTGAGCAGGTGCCGAATGGTGATGCGGTCCTTCTCCGGTGTGCGGAGATCGGCGTAGTCCGGGAAAAACGACAGCACGGATTGGTCTACATCGGCGACGATGCCTCGATCGATGGCCACACCCAATACCAGGGCGGTAACGCTCTTTGTCATCGAGCGCAGATCGTGCGTGGTCGTCGTATTGAAATCTATGATCCCAGGACCGTTCCGGGCCTTCAGGTCAAAACCCCGAAAGTAGTGCTCAAAGGCGAGTTTGCCGTGACGCATGACGACGACACCGTGCAGATTGGCTTCTTTCCATTCCTCAAACCTCGCCGCCAGCGCGCATAGCTTGGCACCATCGAGCCCGACGCTTTCGGGCGACGCCACCTGCCACTCGTCCTCGCTTGCGATTGGGTGCACGAGAAGCACTCCTGCGCAAAGGATCGACTCGATGCGAACAACATATCATGTTTTTCAGCACCGGGTGCTCTCTAGCGCATCGAATGCTCGACATGGGGCCATCAGCACGCGATCACCCTAGCGGGGGGGCTTTCTAGCTTCTTGCCCTGCCTGATCAATGGGTTATGTTTGCCGGTAAAATATGACCGGAAATGACCCGCAAAACCGCCGTCTCGGCTATGCCCGCATCAGCACCTACGGACAGACGCTTTACGCTCAGCTTGCGCTACTCCGCAGAGCAGGCTGCACCAAGATTTACCGCGAGAAGGCAACAGGCGCACGGCCCGACCGGCGCGCACTGCTCAAGCTCCTTAAGGCGCTCGCCCCCGGCGGCGTGGTGACGGTGATGCGATCGACCGCCTCGCCCGCTCGACCTTCGACCTGTTTTCCATCGTCAAGCAGATCGTCGACAAGGGCGGGCAGTTTCGATCACTGGCAGAGCCGTGGGCCGACACGGCAACCAGCACCGGCCGCTTGATGATCGCCGTGCTTGGCGGACTGGCCGACTTAGAGCGCGACCTTATCCGCACCCGCACGGCGGAGGGCCGCAGCCGCGCCAAGGCACGCGGGCAGCGCATGGGCCGACCCTCGAAACTCACCGACGCGCAGAAGGCCGAGGCCCGGCGGCGACGGGCAAAAGGCGCGACCCTCGCCGAACTCCCGCGAAGCTACCACGTGGGCAAGAGCACGATTTCGAGACTAGCCCAATGAAACCCGCGCGGTTATTCCACTATCAACGCTTTGTGGAAGCGCATCTCCTTTCGCTTCTCTCTGCCGGGCAATTGAACTATCGCGGCCTGATAGCTTCAATGATCCTTGGGACTGTCGGGTACATTATCAAGTGCCGACAGAGCCCGACGACAGGAAACGCGTATTGGCTTATCTCACGGAAATGCACAGGAAGCATTTTCCGTCGATCAGTGAAGCGCAGCGTCGCCGAGTGGCAAATGACTTCATGGCGAATCCTTCGAAATTGGACGCCGCGTTCGTGCAGATGGAAAAGGAGATGTACGCAGCATTGTCCAGGCAATATCGAATTTATTGTCTTACGGAAGATCCCGCTTCACCACTGATGTGGGGGCACTATGCCGCATCGCACACGGGCATCTGTCTAGAATTCGACGCGCACTGCAACCCATTCGCGGCGGCAGAAAAGGTTGAATACCGCACTACCTATCCTGCTCGCGACCTCCCCACGATTGGCTACGAGCCGCTCGTTACAAAGTCCATCGATTGGTCATATGAAGCAGAGTGGCGATTGATTGCAGAGGAATGCGCTGCTGCAAGATCGCCTCTCACCATAAAAACTAACAATGATTTCCTGACGCTCCCTTCTGGTGCTCTGAAATCCGTGATAATCGGCGCTCTGGCCGACGAGACTTCGCGACGCCGCATAGAAAACCTTGTTAGGGCCAACGAGCCAGACGTGTTGGTTCGACAAGCTAGGATAGCGCCTGAGCGGTACGGGCTTAATATCGATCCGCCCTTTTGAAGACGGATTTTCGAGAACGTCGATTCAACGACTTTTGACGCGCGCCCGATGAACGCGCCACAAGATTGTCCTCCTCATGGTGGCGAACGCTTTGCCGATTTCGAACCGACCCTATGTAAACACGACCCGACGCGGTGCGCCGGTTTGGCATGGGTGACCTGTTGATGACCGCCGAGTCTAGAATACCGCGAGCGTGGTACGCCATAGTCAGGGCGCACGAAGCGTCGCTTCGGTCGTACTTAGACCATTTCCGTGCAATGAAAGATCCGACACTGGAGGCGATGCCTTCAGAGGGGCCGGACTTTGCGAAGTTGTCCTCGACCCTGTTCACCGGCGCAAATTACGCGGAGGTTCAAAGAGAGGCCCTCAGGTTGATGGAGATTATCACCGGTGCGGCAAAAATTAAACAAGACCCCGGAAATCTCCGTCTGCAATCCGTTGTAGCCGTATACGCTGATGGCGAGACGAAGAAATTCCGACCAGTTATTAGTGGTAGTTGGTTCTCGAAACGGCCCGTGGTATTTTGGCAGGATGAAGGAAAGGTCCACGAGACCTTCGAGAAATCCGTGGTGCTCTTTGCCCTGAAATGCAACAACATTTATCCTCAGGTCAATGAGGTCTTGCGGTCATTGGCGCAGTCCGATGACTGGTCTGGTCTGTACCGGATTTTTGAGGCTATACGCCTAGACCTTAACAAAAACGATGAGAAGGGAAAAAAAGACGCACGCCGAAAAATAGTGGAACTCGGGTGGGTGAGTGAATCTGAGTTGAATTCATTCGACATGACCGTAGATACCTATCGTCACCACCGCCTGAAACAAAATCCTAGGACGATGACCTTGGTCGAGGCCCAAAATTTAATTGGCCGGATTATCGAAGCATGGATACGTGAGATTGCGAAGCGCCCCGCACCTCCAAGCAGCCCTGAAATACCCTAATTTCTCATAAGGTGGGTTATCCGGCAAAATTTTGTAGATCAGCGATAGAAAACCTCAGCGGCCTCATCCGATAGGGGATGTCACCGTCCTCGGTGCTGCTTGATGACAGTGCACCTCATTCATTCTGAGGACTGCACCCTTGCTTCGAAGAGTGCGGCTGCCTTCGCCGCCTCAAATGTGTCAGCAGTGCCGCTGGCGATCAGATCGTCGCGACTGCTACCCGCTTTGGCGCTGAGGTTGACCTCCCATGTTGATACACCGTCCTGCGTGAACACCAACAACATTAGCTCCCCGACATCAGTCCAAACCCCTACACCCATAGTGACAAGACATTGTGCTAAATCGGCAACTTCCGGTTCGCGGGCAGCATTACGGATGACGGTCGTGCCCGTCGCCAATACCGCCGCAAGCAGTAAGTTCTCCGTCGCGCCGACCGAGGGCTGCGGCCGGACAACTTCAGCGCCTCTCAATCCACGCGGGGCAGTAGCGCGAATCGTACCGCCCTCAGGAACAAGGTGGCGAGCACTGCCACATCCAATGTGTCGGGAACATTGTGTAGGGCGACCGGATGCGGCGTCTGGAGTGCCGATACCATTAGGGGCAATACAGCGTTCTTCGCCCCGCTGATCGGATAAGTCCCGGTTAGCGGGGAGCCCCCTCGGATCAGCAGCGAGCCACCCGAACTAAGCCGCCAAGCAGAAGTCGTCGGTTGTAATGGTTTTCCGGCGTCATCCTGCATGGCAGCCACTTGCGGGAATGAGGGGAGATCAGCGATCCGCCATACACCCACAGCTTATCGGCATACGGCCCCTGCAACCCTCGTTCAGACCGTCATATCGCGCCCTCGCGAACCATCCGCTCGAAGCGGCGGCGCAATAGCTGACCGGCTCTCTCTCGGGTCTTGGCATACCCCGAATGTGCCATCGTCGTATCGACGTAATTCCAAGACCCGTTATCCGTGCGGCGCACAAACCCAATCGCTCATCTTGTGAGAACCGTCGCGACGAAATATCACCCGTTTGTCGCCCGGAGGATGACGCCTCTTCTTCTCAATGAGTTCGGCCCGGTGGTTGGCAAGCGCCGCCCGCCCAGCCTCGGTAATCGCGAGAGCTTCAGCGGGCCAGGCCCCTTCCGTTACGCTCGGGTGGTCGCACTTCACGACATATCCTGCCCTTCGGAGCTTATTCAGTTTGCCGTACTCACGGCCCACCGCTGGCCGTAACGGCGAGCGTCAGAAGTGCCTCGCTATGTTGCTCGATGCGTTCCAGCATCGCCACGAGAGTCGGGGTCAACTTCAGATCATTCATGAGGGTGTCTTCGAAATGGTCCGCAGTTACGTCTTGAATATATGTATAACAAAAGCTCGAAAGTCAATTCAAAATGAGGCAGCTTCAGGTCGTTTCTGATTGTAGAAGTACTATTGCTGCGTCCGATCGTCTGGTAGACGATAGATGATATAGGCACGAAATCAAGATTTCTTACGGTCTACGTCGCGTTTTCTCGTTTGGTCTGCTCCCGAGTTCATTTTACGGTCTAGTATGCGTTGCGATTCGGCCTTCGACCCACCTCAGGGAGCGGCAGCGGCGGATCACTCTGCCATCGTAAGACCCGTAAACGTCCGGCGTGATTGGTCGCCAAGATCGTGGGTCGATTTCCGATTGAACTGGAGCGGACAGACCGTACACCCCTGTTCGTGCGTTTTCCTATCGGAGCCGACCCCGATGGATGTCCGGGCGATCCTTTACGAACTCACCCAGGTCGAGGGTCTTCCGAGGGAGGCGTTGAAAGCCGCCTTTGCGCAACGTGTCGAGATGGTGCCGGTGTTCCTCAAGGAGATTGAAGGCCACCTTGCCCTGGAACCGGCGGCTCGGATGAAGCCGACCCCGCTCTTTTTCATCTTCCACCTGCTCGGCGAATGGCGGGAAAAGACCGCATATAGGCCGCTGGCACGCCTGCTGAGACTCCGTGGCGAGGAGGTCGATCGGATCTTCGGTGACGGCATCACCACCACGGCTCACCGCGTCATGGCGGCGGTGTTCGATGGCAATCCCGACCCGCTCTACCAGATCATCCTCGACCCGAACGCCGAGCAATTCATCCGGTCCAGCATGTGCGAGGCTCTCGCTATGGTCACCTTGCGGGGAGAATTCGATCGGGCTCTGGCTGGCCGCTTCCTCCGTGTCGCCTTCATGGAGATGCAGCCGCAGGCAGAATCCTATGCCTGGGTCGGCTGGCAAAGCGCCATCGCCATGCTCGGCATGAGCGACCTGAAGCTATGGGTTAAGAAGGCGTTCGATCGCGGCTTCGTCGACAAGCACGTTCTTGGGTTCGACCATTTCGAGCAGGATCTCCGACGGGGCATTGAGCGACCGGGCGAACCGATACGACCGAACGATGACGAGTACACGCTCTTCGGTGACACGATCGAAGAGTTGTCCACTTGGTACTGCTTCACTGAGCAGTTCAGCGAAGATCGAGAGCGGTGGCGGCAACGGGCCGAGGCTAATCGCGCCCGCGCCGGGCGTCTTGAAAATCCGTTCAAAGGCGTCGGGCGAAACGACCCATGTCCTTGCGGCAGCGGGAAGAAGTTCAAGAAGTGCTGTCTGCACTGATAGGAGTGTGCTGTGTACTATCCGCAAAAGCGTTCCATCACTGAAACAGACGGGACGATCTCGGATATTAAATACGGCATAGTTGCATGGTTTTTCGACCGCGTCAGGAAGAACGCGAGTGTGGTAGCCGGATCACCGGAAGCTTTTGCCTTAATGGCGATCATCGTATTTGGGATATCCTACTTCGCGCTGGAGCAGTTTCATCGCGAGCTTCTTGCTGTCCTCAACGATAGGGTAGTGTCACAAGAAGCGCTCCTCACCGAGTATCGAACGAAACTGAAGGGGGCTACACCGGAGGAAGCTGCAAATCAGATTGCGCAATTGAAAATCACGCTGAGAGACACTCAAACAAGCCTCGATAATGGGGTCAAAAATAAAGCAGTGGCTCTTGAAACTGTTGATCGCGATCCTCTACGTTTATATCAGAATAACACCGCAGTGGCTTCCGTGCAGGAGCCGAAATTTGATCGTGACAACAAAACAGTAACCTTCCCTGAGGTTACGTCGAGGGTGCTTCTGGGCATAAACAAATCCTACGAGTTTAGAGATTGGAAATTGATATGTGGCGGGACCAGAGTTTACGCTGATGTGCGCAACGGGGCGGCGCACGAATTTTCGTATTCCCCTCTAACCTGCAAAATCGCAGGAAACCGCTAAATCTCCTCGAACTCAGAATCCGAATCGGTTAGCAGATCGTCACGACAGCCCGCAAGCGGACTTGGCCGGTCGGAATAAGCTCATCATCAATCTGCTCCGTGACGTGGATCGCCCCAAGCGACTGATGCCAAGCTCCCGGAAGCTGGTGATGACGAATTGACCGCTAGAAACTGTCCGATTCCCGCGCGCGCAAGCTTCTCAAAACGATAAGTAAGCTACCCGCTCGCGCCGGGGAGAGGGGCAGAGCATTAGGATCGGAGGTCGGCAAAGGGACGCTCTTTTGACTGCCCGCTCGTAACATCGGAACGAGCTTGGCTTCTTTAAGTCTCTTCTCCTGCCGGTCAGGCTCGCTTGGGTGCTACCTCGACGCCGCCATCTGCCTCTTCGAATATGACCGACAGAACGGGCGGATCTACAAGGTTCTTGGTTCCTGGGAATGGTTCGAAGATCCCAGCTTTTTGATTCCGCCTGAAATCACCGGCCTGACCGGGATGACCGATGAGATGGTCGCCGGGCGCAGTATTGATGATGTTACCGTCATCGATCTACTAGGGCGGGTTGTGCTCATCATCGCCCACAATGCCGTCTTTGATCGTCGCTTTCTGGAGAGACGGTTTCCCCCATTCGCCACGAATTGAAGACTGATGCTGGGCTCAGCGCGAAAGCCCATCGTGAAGAGATCACCACCAACCTACAGACCCTCGGTGGCGCACTGTCCAAGACCATCGAGCAGATCTCGGCATCGCAGAAGGAGCGCCTCGATCGCGTGTCCGGGAGTGTGGCCGAGCTAACCCAGCGGAGCGGCGAACAGCAGGAGGCGTTGCGTAAGACGGTCGAGGAACGGCTCGACGCAATCTGCACCGAGAATACCGACAAGCTCGAACAGATGCGGCTGACTGTCGACGAGAAGCTCCCAAGCACTTTAGACCAGCGGCTTGGTGCTTCCTTCCAGATCGTCGCCGACCGCCTAAACGAAGTCTACAAGAATGGGCGAGACGCAGACCCTTGCCCGCGGAGTCGGTGATCTAAAGCGATTGCTGACCAACGTGAAGACCAGGGGAGCGTGGGGTGAAGTAGCCCTTGGCAATCTGCTCGAAGAAATGATGGCTCCCGATCAGTACGAGCGGAATGTCGAGATCGTGCCGGGCAGCAATCAACGAGTCGAATACGCAATTCGCCTGCCTGGAGATGGCGAAGTCCCGGTCTGGTTGCTGCTCGATGCCAAGTTCCCGATGGAGGATTACGACCGGTTGCTCGATGCGAGCCAACGCGGGGATGTCGATGCAGTCGAGATTGCCGCAAAGGGCATTGAGACCGTAATCCGCGGTTCAGGAAGAGCGATCTGTGAAAAGTATATCCACGCGCCGCATTCGACGGATTTCGCCGTGCTATTCCTTCCGACTGAGGGCTTATTTGCCGAAGTCGTCCGTCGTCCTGGCCTCGTCGACGCTCTCCAGCGTGAGTGGCACGTTATGGTCGCTGGGCCGACCACCCTGTTATCATTATTGGTGTCGCTCCGGGTCGGCTTCCGCTCGCTCGCCATCCAGAAGCACTCCAACGAGGTCTGGAGGGTGCTGGCGGCGGTCAAGACCGAGTTTGGCAAATTCGGCGGCATCCTCGACAAGGTGAGTCGTAAGCTGCAAGAGACGCAGAACGTTATCGATGTGGAGGTGGGGCGTCGGCGTCGCGCGATGGATCGCAAACTGCAAAGTGTCGAGGTATTGCCGGATGCCGAGGCGGTCGCCGTGCTCGAATTGGACGGCCCGGACGAGTTGGCCGAGGAACCCGAGCGCTACGCAGCGGAGTAGATCACGACTACTCTCCCTGCTGAAAATCTACGCTATGGCCGATGCCACGTCTCAATGCTTCCTGATAAGCAAGCCAAGCAACGACGAGATCCTGAAACGCCAATCCGACGCTACCGAAAATCGTGATCTCATCGGGTTCCGCGCGGCCCGGATGCACACCAGCGATGACCTCACCAAGTTCCGCATCGATAACCTCTGCGCCGACGCCCGCACCGCCCGCCGCTCCCATTGTGACCGCGAGATCACGGTCATCACAAACAAACAACGAGGACCGGAGAAGATCGGCGCTCACTTCGGCCTTGCCGGGCTGATCGGCTCCCAACGTCGTTACATGGGTTCCCAGACGGATCATATCGGGATGGAGGAACGGCGCGGTGGCCCAGGTAGCGGTGACGACAATATCGGCATCGCGGATCGCTGTATCGAGATTGTCAGCAGGCTCAATCTCGATACCAAGCCGGGAGTTGTTTCGGGCCGCGAACTCCCGTGCCCGACCAGCAGAAATATCATAGACGCGTGCCCGAGTGATCGGACGGACAAGCAGTAGCATTTCGAGTTGCAGGATGCCCTGCGCACCGGCACCGACAATGGCAACCGTCCGAGCATCGCGACGAGCCACCACGTCAGCGCCAATCGCGCCAGCAAGGCCCGTTCGCAGCGCCGTGAGGAAGCCCGACTCCATTATTGCGAGGGTCTCTCCGGTATCGAGGCTGGAAAGAATGATCACCCCCTGAATCGCCGGGTCGCGCGCCGGGTACTTGGCGTGCACTTTCACTGTGTAGGCTGGAATACCAACGACGACGCCCGGTACGAGTATCATCGCACTCGCATCGGACGGAGCCGGGGCGGGCAGCGGCGAGGGTACCCGCAGGGTGGGGACCATTCGTTGCGTAGAGTAGAGTCGAAAGGCGTTCCGCATCGGCTCAAGTGCTTCCTGCGGAGACACCAGGGCCTTGATCTCGGCCCGGTTCAGAATCAGCGTCTCAGTCATAGCCGCCTTCCAAATGGCGTGTACCGCATCTATGCTCACCGATCGAGTTCGCTTGAAGTAGGCGGCATAGCGCACGCTGGGCGCTTTTTCACCCGTGTCGGGTAAACACGAACCAATCGATTTCTTCGGTAACGGCATCATTCTGGTCGATCGCGTCGCCGGGGTCTCGGAGTGCCGCCATACCTCGGTGGAAATCGTCATTTGACAGCCGTGCCAAGAACGAGTCGGCGCGTAGGGCAGATTTTTGAACGAAGGTCGGCCAATTAGGAGCAGTAACCTGCGTCACGACTTCATGCACTACAGGCGTAAAGCCGCTCGCTCCAAAGACGGCCTCGATGTCCCGCCGCGACGGGAGGTCGGAATCGATCAGCGCCCGCAGCGGGAAGAAATGCCGATGCGGAAAGTCCGATTCACGGGTGCCGTTGCGGACGCAGGCATAGCCGTCCCGACACAACACGCGATGGCATTCTTTGGCGACGGCGGATGGGTCACAAAAATGGTGATAGACCATCGACATGAACACGAGATCGGCACAGCCGTCGCGGAGCGGAAGCCCCTCTGCCGACCCTTGCAAGTACACCACGTTCCCGTCCGCTGGCTTGCCGCGAGCCTGTCCCAGCATCTTTTCCGAGGGATCAATGCCGATCACTTGGACGCCGAGATGCGCCGCCAATAGTTCGGAAAAGCGCCCTGTGCCGCAGCCAAGATCAATGACCAGCGACATCTCGGCGCGACTAATATGAACCGAGAGCAAGTCCTGCCACAGCCGACGCGTTTCTGGCGCGAGGGCTCGGGCCTTGTCATAGGTGGTCGGGATCTCAGTCTTGTCATAGTCCATAACGCTGGTTATCCTGATCAGCGTCTCACTGGCGCTCAGCGCTATAGAACCACAAGGAGCGCCAGCCCTCTGGGTCAGTTTGGCCTCAACGGCACGAACGAGCAATCTCGGCCTGCAACCTTGAGGCGGTAGACCTGAGCTAATATGCTCATCGCAAGGATGTCGACCAGGGATTCGCCATTAGTCCCTTACGAACCGACTCGTTACCGGTTGTGAGCAAAATTTATTGGCCAGAAAACGCGGATGATGCGATCATGGACGCGCCGTAATGGCTCGAACCCAT
>Ga0306922_10006017_pt1 | contig 11612 bp, 11 predicted proteins | sample sta12Cox44000082_FD_203758 | JGI IMG/M metagenome (GOLD analysis project Ga0306922, IMG submission 203758) | Lab enrichment of tropical soil microbial communities from Luquillo Experimental Forest, Puerto Rico - statoxic.12C.oxic.44.000.082 (v2)... | ecosystem: Environmental > Terrestrial >... | reverse complement strand
AACGCGGCCGCCGACATCATCTGGCCGGCCTGGCAATAGCCGCACTGCGGCACGTCGATTTCTTGCCACGCCAGTTGCACCGGGTGACTCCCGTCGGCCGACAGGCCTTCGAGGGTAGTGATTCTTTGGTTCGCCGCCGCCGAAACGGGCGTCTGGCAGGAGCGGACAGCGCTGCCGTTTAAATGCACGGTGCACGCGCCGCACTGCCCGATGCCACACCCGTACTTGGTGCCTTTCAGGTTGAGGACGTCGCGGATCACCCATAGCAGCGGTGTGTCCGCCACCACGTCAACCGTGGTCGACCGCCCGTTTACGTTCAGTTTGAAAGCCATCGTGTTCAACTCCTGGAGCCGAAAGTGGAAAGCACGCGATCGCACACCGCAATCCCGCTCGTACGAAGTTTGCCGAGACCGAAACCATCCTTGCCTTGTGACGGGCAGAGTAGCACCGGCAGGCGGGGAGTGTCAAGCCGATCAACACTCGAGAGAATCCCGATGGAGCCTGATTGGGCTTCAGAAACTCAATTTTTCCCTTGACAGATATTCATAAACATGAGTTAAATATTAAATATATTGAGATGGCCCGAGCAAAAGACCTATCCGGGTGGCCGGAATTAACGCAGCTCACGCAGGGGCAGCCAATCGTCGTGGAGAGGGTCCGGCTGGCCGGCAAGCCGGTCGTGATTGAAGGCCAATTCGAGCTTCCCCAGTTGGCCCGGTTGAATCTGGAAGACCAGGTCTTCATCACGGCCTTCGTCCGGTGTCATGGGTCGATCAAAGAGATGGAGCAAATTTTCGGAATCAGCTACCCGACCGTCAAATCGCGGCTGAACCGGATCGCCGCGAGCCTGGAGTTCGTGGATACGGATCCGTCACCGTCCAAGGCAGAGATCCTCGACCGGCTCAAGCGCGGCGAGATCACCGCGCAGGAGGCGATTCGGGAATTGGAGGCGTTCGAATGATCCCGTTGCTTCTAACGGTGCGGATTGGCGGCGCAGGGAGCCGCGGCGTCCCGCTGTGGGTTCCGCTTTTTCTCGTGTGGCTGTTGTTGCTGCCGCTGGCGCTGCTGCTGTTGCCCCTGTTTCTCGTGGGGTGTCTGATCGGCATGCTGAATCCGTTCCGAGTCCTGTGGGTCTTCTGGGGGATCCTGAACGGCGCCCGGGGCACAAGTGTGGAAGCGGCTAATGGCCGCCATGCCGTGTTGATTCGCATCGTTTAGGAGGAGACATGAGTGAAAGCCGCCGCGACATATTGGAAATGTTAGCCAAGGGCCAGATCACGACTGACGAAGCCGAGCGCTTGCTCGGGCTGCTGGAGAACAAGGCGCCGACCGACGGACCCCGGGACAGTACGGGCTCCCGCGCGAAAGCCAAACCCGAATACCTGCGAGTGGTGGTGGAGTCTGACGAGGGCTATGACTCGGGCGCCACGGTCAACGTTCGCGTGCCCATGCAGCTGCTGCGTGCCGGCGTCCGGCTGGCGGGTCTGCTTCCGGTTCAGGCGCGGGGTCCTGTCAACGACGCGCTGCGCAGCCACGGAGTGCCCATCGATCTTTCGCAGATCCGACCGGAGAACCTGGAAGAACTGGTCGACCAGCTCAGCGACCTCACTGTTGATGTCGCTCAAAACCGGCAAAAGGTGAGGGTCTTCTGCGAGTGAGCGAGGCCTGTTAGCCGGAACCCGAAGCGGCCTCAGGCCATGTGCTCAGCGAGCGCCCGCTCGACATCCTCGGGTGCGACGCGCTCGCCCTCGTTCAACCGGCTAAGGATTCCGTTGATGATTTCCTTGGCCTCGTCCTTCCGGTAATTCTTGATGAAGCCGTCGAAAAAGTGTTCCCCCGCCAGCGCGTGGTTGATCTCGGTTTCCTTGTTGTGATCCTGGAGCTCGGTAAAGTAGACAACCTGGTATTTGCCCGTGTATTCGGTTTCGCGATAGATCTCGAACATCACTTTATCCGACTCGAACAACATAGCTTCGAGCGTATCACGATACCGAGCCAGCAGGAAGGGGCGTGGCTAAAACGAAATGGAACGAGCGGCAGTAACTCAGTGGTAGAGTCACAGCCTTCCGAATCGACCATCAATTTAAGACATGAGGATTTAGCGTTCGCCTTCAGAAACGGAAGAAGGTCAACAACACGCTGGTGCTCCTCGAACCCGTCGGCCAATACGATTGACGTTACCGTCCGTGGTTCGGTGGTGACATTGGCGGACTTAGTCGATTTTTATGACACAAAAGACCCTGGGCGCGCGAGTCGGATGAAATGGAACCAGATACGGGATTGAAACCGAATGGGCGTTTTACGACGGTGACTGAGGCTTCTGCCACCGTTCGGTCCGGCTGGTCGTGAAGCTGGATCGCGACGGGAGTGGGCATTGAATCCATTCGGCGGGGAATTTGCCGACGGTTGGGAGTATACGGCATAACGCTTCTATGAGAAGGTCGTAAAAGTCAAGGCCGACGTGGCGGCCATCCTTCATTTTTTCTCCGGCTTGATCCCCGCGGATCGAGGCGACCATCTGGACGCGGGCCCGGGCGGCCCATCGGGGGGATGCGCAAGGGGGGTTCAGCGGAGCGCTTTGAACCCCTCTTGTGGGGGGAGCCGCGGCGTCGATGGGTGCCAGCGCCTTTTGCTGGCGCGCAGCGTGGCCAGCGGCGTGGGGGGAACCCGCCCGCCCCGGCTTTCCCCCGGAGGGGGAAACGGGAAAGGGGGAGATCAGACTGCCTTGTTGCAGACTCGCCACTGGTTTAGAGTGTGCCCCCGCTGTTCTTCTATCACTTTTCCCTCTCAGTACGATCACCAACCGATCTGTCGATCCGCTCGATTAGCATTAGCTTTCCAGAAGTCTTGAGCGCCAGCCACTCCTTGCCGTGCTTCTATCCGCACTCTTCATGGGCCGCCGATGGGGGCCCGGTGCAAGTTGGGGTCCGATCTAAAGCCCAGGTCCATCACCACGGTGATGGACCTGGGTTGCTGGGTGCTGCCATCTCGCCGGCGATCTCTGAAGGATCAGAGCGTTATACGCAGTTACCCGAACAAGGCGGTGGATGTCATTGCTTACCAAAACTTCTTGTCTGCTAGCCGCCCGCGCAATCAACTCATGCCGACTCTGCTCCCTTATCTTGCTTCCCGGGTAGCTACGCAGCCTCCCCCACTTCCGCTGTCGGCGCGCCATGGCGTAACGGCTCATACACTTCTCCGCTGATCCATAGCCGATGCAACAATACCGCCAATTTCCGCGCTACCGCTACTGCTGCCCGCTTCTTCGCATTCTTCCCGCCTCGCTCGCACAGCCGGAGCCCATACCGCCGTAAGTCTGTGTCCGGTCCGAACCGCCCCAAGATATAATGTGCGCTCCCTACCAGTAGCCGCCGCACCATCACGTCTCCCGCCTTGCTGATTCGCAATTGCGGTTGGCTGTCCCCAGAATCCTCCTGCTTGGGCACTAACCCCAGATACGGCCCCACGTCCCGACTCTTCCGAAATCGATCCGGATTCTCCAGCGTCAACACATAGGCTAACGAGGTCAGCGGCCCCACCCCCTTTACTTGCTGCAACAACTCCGTGTGGCCATACTTCTCTCTGCCCAGCTTTTCAATCCTCTCGTCATAGACCTTGATGCAATCACTCAGCGCCTCGGCCAAACGCACCAACGGCAGCAGCGCTTCGCGTACCTCGGCGGGGAGTGTCTCCTCCACCTTATCCGAGAAGCTGGGACTGGAACACTTGGGCAGCCTCGCGCCCATACTTTTCACCAATCCCCGCGTGGTATTGATCAGTTGCGTCCGCGCGGTCACCAACGCATCCCGCGCCCGCAGCACCACCAGGTCTTGCCGCACTTCCGTGCTCCGGTGTTCGATCGGGAACAACGACTGCGGATCGACGCGCCCCAGCCGCGCCAGCTTGTTGGCATCGATCCGGTCATTCTTGCGCTTGCGACGCTTCGTCCCATCCATCAGTCGTGGGTTGGCGACCAGCACCTCGTGCCCGCAACCCACCACCACTTCTCGCACCCACGCCGAGTGCGTGCCCACTTCGAGGATCACGCGCGCCGCCGATAATGCCCGGAAGAATGCTGCTACATCCTCTCCCGTCGTTCGCAACTGTCCCTCCGCCAGCGTCTCCCCCTCCAATCCCAAAATGCAGTAGTTGCTCCATTGGTCTCCCAGATCCACTCCCACCGTCAGCCGGTCCCGATTGGGGGCCGGCACGACACCTGGCTTCCCCTCCGCTGCCTTCTCCGGCGCCGGTTTTGGCCCCAGCCTCTCGCTCAGCTTCGCCACCAGCTCTGCCATCACTTCCTTGGAGTCCCGCTGCACCGGGCCGCGGGCCTTCGCTGGTTTCGTCTTCTGTCCGCTCGTCGTTTGAGAAATGCTATTCTTTTTCAAGGGTCGATTCTCCTAGCTTCCTAATTGCACCTATGAATGCGTTCAATCACCCATAGAGTAGCGTGCTTGGGGATCGACCTTCTCATCTCATCTCGCCGCCGCCTTCAAGAGGGAGGAGACAATTCCGAACGTGTGACCGGGGCAACGAGAATTGGATGAAAGAGTGGCGGGCGCTGAAGCTATGTCCTGCTCACCGCCTGCGGCGTAGACCCACCATGGCCAGCACAACTTCCGTGGCCGCCGGACTTCGATATGGCCGCCAGATGGCCTTTAGTTCCAGCTCCTGTGCCAAAGCAGCGAGCGTCTCTGGACAAAAGCAATAACAACGAATCTTCTGGATTTTCCCCTCCGCCGCCTCGATGCGATGCACCTCGTTGAGTCCCTCGATGCCGTCCAAAGTGCGGAAGCCCAGCACGATTGGCTCTCCTTGGTAAACCGCGGTCCTCCACCAAGGATGATCGCCGAATCCGAGTGAAGGCATCGTCATGTGCGCGTAAGTGAAGAAAGTGCGATTCTTTTCCCATCCTTCCGTCTCGGCGCCCCCAACCAGTTCGACTGTCAGGTCATCGGAACAGAGGGCGCGCATCGCGACCATGTCCCTTTCCGACAGCGCTTTCATAAAACGCTCGACGATCTGCGGCGGCGGGGCGTCGAATTCGGCCGGCGGACGCTTGGATTCGAGCCGCCCCCGGCCACGCGATAATGCCGCCTTGACGGCGCCGACGCTGGTCCGCAACATGCCAGCCGTTTCGTCGAGGGAAAGATCGAAAATGTCTTTCATCAGGATCGCTGCGCGCTCTTGTGGATGAAGCGACTGGAAGAGCTTCCGGGCCGCCTCACGCTGTTCGACACCCGCCTCTGGCGACGGCGGAGATGAGACCCACGTTTCGGGTATCCCCAGGGCAAGTATCGCCTGCTCGCGCGCCTGACGTCGCATCCGGTCTATCCAAATGTTTGTTGCCGTTCGGATCAGATAAGCCCGCGGATTCTCTACCCTTGCATCGCTTCGACCCAAAAGGCCAAACACCCGGACCAGGGTATCCTGCATCAAATCCTCACCGTCCCATAGGTTGCCGGTCAGGCGAAGGCAGTACCGGTGCAGGTCGGCTCGATATCTTGCAATGCCGTCTAGATAGGCTCGCCAGGGCCCGCGGACTCTCCTCTGGCCGGCGAAGCGCCTGGATGTCTCACTCATCTTTTTCTTAAGCTCCATAATCTCAAGACGAACCGTCGAGGTGACAGGATAGTTGTGCGAAGTATTTCAGGTTCGGGAGACCTTCGTGGTAGGGGCCGAGGCACGCCGACCTGTCAGGACCTGCCGATATTTTGGGTATCGGGGCAGGCGAGTCAGATCGGTTTGGCGAGTACGAGTTTACTTGGATCGTGTCCGAGTGGCCAACGCTCCTCGAACGAAGCTGCCGGAGTCTCGCAACAGGCCGTCTTCGTCTGCGACCGGTTTCAAATACGCTGAAGCACGTCTCAGTGCTCTACGAATTTTCCACGCTCATCGAGCCGGAAGATGTCAGTGCCAGCCCACGGCCCGTCGACCCGGCGACTCTTGAAAGTGCCCGAAAGCCCGTCGGCTACCAGTCAGTGCCGGGCCGCTGGCGGAGATCATTTTCCGACGGCCCTAATGTTTTCACCGCGTTCCAGGAGCCCTCCGCGTGCTCTAATACTGTTGATGCGATCTGAGCTTCGCCAAGCGATCCGCACTCTTGTGAAGTCCCCCGGATTCGCGGTGTCCGCTATCCTGATCCTAGGGCTTGGATGCGCAGCGAGCACCAGTATCTTTTCTGTCGCCTATAGCGTCCTCGTCCGTGACCTTCCGTATCCTGCCCCTGACCGCCTCGTCGCTGTTTCCACCCGCCTGCCGCACGCCGTAGCCTCCAAAGCCCCAGCCGGCGCGGCCGACTACTTCGATTGGCGCCGCCGTCAACAGGTCTTCACCGATCTAGCCCTCACCCGCCTGGTCGCCAATTTCAATCTGACTGGTGGAGACGAGCCAGAGCGCATCCGCGGCACCCGCACGACTGCCAGCTTGTTTCACACGCTCGGCATTAGGCCACTGATCGGCCGCACCTTCACGGAAGCTGAGCAACTCGATCCGGACCGCGCCGTCACCGTCGTCGTGCTGAGCTACTCGCTCTGGCAGCGGCGTTTCGGCGGCGATCCCGGTATCCTCAATCGCAAAATCCGCCTGAACGGCCACGACACTGAAGTCATCGGCGTCATGCCGCCGGAATTCCACTACCTCGGCCGCGACTACGAACTGTGGGAACCGCTGTACTACCCGCCTGAGGAGCTCCGCGATCGCTCGGATCTTAGTTATGCTTGCGTTGCCCGGCTCCGCCCAGGCATCACGCTCGCGCAAGCGCGCGCACAAATGAGCGCCGTCGCGGCCAATCTCGGACGGGAGTATCCTAAGACCAACCGCGATCTGGGCGTCTACGTGGAGCCGCTCGTTGGGGATATCACTGAATCGGTCCGTCCCGCGATGTGGCTGCTGCTCGCCGCCGTGGGCATGCTCTTCCTGGTCGGCTGTGTGAATCTCGCTAACTTGCTGCTTGCGCGTGCCACTGGACGTCAGGCCGAGTTCGCCATCCGCACCGCGCTCGGGGCCCCCGTGCGCGGCTTATGCGGCAAACGTTCGTTGAAACTATTCCACTCGGCATCGCCGGCGCTGCACTCGGCATACTTGGCGCCGATGCCCTGCTCAAGCTGCTGGTTCCGCTGCTTCCGTCCGGACTCCCGCGGGTCGAAGAGATCGCGATACATCCGCCGGTCCTGCTGTTTACTATCGCGCTATCCATCGGCGGCGCGTTCGCCGTTTCGATCGCACCTGCCCTGCAAGTTTCCGCAAGTCTCCAACGCGGCCCTGCGTCGCACTCGCGCGTGCGCGATCTCCTGGTCTGCGCCGAAATTGCGTGCACCGTCGTGCTGCTCGTCTCGGCCGGTCTGCTGATGCGCAGCTTCCTCAACGTGCGCGCCACCAACCCCGGATTCCGGCCCGATCACGTTCTCGGTCTCCACATCGCCGTCGATCGTTCTACACACGGCAACACCGATCGTGAAGTTTGGCGCTACCTGTCGCGTCTGATCGGCCGAGTCCAATCTACGCCCGGTGTGGAGTCCGCCGCCGCCGTCAATCGCCTCCCGCTCGGCGGCCAGACGCAGACTCTCCAGATCGAATTCGAAGGTCGTGACACCAAAGTCAACATCGATTCACGCTCAGCGAGCTCTAACTATTTCCGCACTCTCGGTATCCCCCTCCTCGCCGGGCGTGCCTTCCGAGAGGACGACATCGCAGGCCGACCCGATGTCGGCATCCTCGATGACTGGATCGCGCGCCAAGTATTCGGCAACGAGAGCCCGATTGGCAAGCGCTTCCGCGTTCCGATCGTGCCCGGCATGCCGTGGGTCCAAATTGTCGGCGTAGTGGGTCACATTCGCCACGAGGGCCTGGACCGCGATCCGCGTCCGCAAGTCTATTGGCCATACGCCCAGCGCACTCAGGATCGCGTGGCAATAGTCGTCAAGACGGCGGGCGACCCAATGGCGATGACACCTGCCATTCGCGCTGCCATTCGTGAAATCGATCCTAATCAGCCTCTCTACGACGTTTTCCCAATGTCCGAATTCATCGCGCGCACGCTTCTCGCACGGCGCCTGAATCTGGTGCTGGTCGGTTCATTCGCCGCGCTGGCGCTGCTGCTGGCGAGTATCGGGCTGTACGGCGTGGTCTCGCACCTTACGGCGCGCCGCTCGCGTGAGTTTGCCGTCCGGCTAGCAGTGGGTGCTACTCCCGCAAACCTCCTCGCGATGGTATTCCGCCAGAGTCTCGCCCGCGGCTCGCTAGGGCTTGCCGTTGGCCTCCTCCTTTCGACTGCGATTACGCGCCTGCTCTCGACGATGATCCACGGCGTCACGGCGCTCGACCCGTTGACCTACACGTCGGTTGTGGTTGTGCTACTGATCGTAGTCGTGGTGGCAAGCTATGTCCCGGCCCTGAGAGTCTCTCGCACACATCCAGTCTCAGCCCTGCGGGACTCCTGATCTCGAATTCGCTCCTGAGCCTATTTGCCTGACCTACTCCGGCCCTCTCGCCGTAGTCGCGAATTTAGCTGCTACGCTGTGCGAGTTCCACCGCCGGAAAAGCCTCCAGCAGCGCAAAACTGCCCAAGCGACACCCATCCGCGCCACAAGACCGTTCACGCCTAACCGCGCATGCGTCCCTCGTGGAGTCACGGAGAAGCCAACGATACTGTCACTCTTCGATCGTGTCCCTGACTGGCTGGGTGATGACCGCCGGATCTTCGTCCAAAGCGAACAACGACGTCCGTCGAAGTCCTGTCGGCCAGTGATGACCGTCCGCACTCCACCATGAAATGGCTACGCCGCCCTATATAGCCAGCTCGCGAGGTCCCGGTTGTAGCGAAATCCTTCGGCCGAAAAGGTCATCTCCGCATTGTGGATCAATAGCGGCACATCCATTTCGTGCAGCGATCCATGGCTGCGGTATTCGGGAGGAAGTGCTTCCTGGTCCGTATCCAGCTCGCCGAAGACCGTGTTTTTGTCGCCGAGCACAACGAGGTCGCCGATCCGAGAAGCCATCAGGTGATACCGCTTCGCCGCTTCGCTGCGGGTAAGCACAGTTTCGACGCCGTCCAGGTCGGATATCGTCCGCGCCACGCGATCGATGTCACGCGGGGCTTTGCAATAGACCCACGAAACTCCCCCGAAACCGCGGTGATGACGTAGATACTTGTCCTGCTCGACAGAGATCGCAATACGAATCGGTGCGCCATGCGTGGTGCTGGCCTTCTCCAGATCCCAGCAGCGGCTCTTGTGGTTCATACCGTGATCGGCAGTCAACAGGAAAGCGGCGTCCGGCGCGGCCGCAGCCGCTTCGCCCAGCAGTTGGTCGAGGCGCGCCAGATGTTCCTGCGATTCGACCGCTTGCGGAGACCAGGTATGCATCGGGTAGTCGGTCGTGTGGATGTATAGACAGCCCAGGTCGCGGCGATTCTTGAGAAGGTCGATCGCGGCAGTGAGCAGCCAGTAGTTGATTTCGCGGCTGTAGATATCCGGCGCCGGGCCGAGCCGCTTCACCCAGTCCTGCGAAGGCGCCTCGGCGGTCAGAACTAGATCCGTGCCGGCCGGGAGCAACGTGGTCGTCTTCTTCTTCGACGATAGTAAGGCCGACTTCACCCCTTGCCTTCTGGCTCGCTCGAAGATCGTGGGTGCCAATAGCAGATCAGCCGTCTCCATATACTCTTCGCGGCCAGTGCGCTCGTCGAGATAAGAATTGCCCGTGATGCCGTGCTGGTCGGGCCACACGCCGCAGCAAATCGAGGCGTTGTTGGTGTTGGTCACCGAGGGCATAGTGTCCTTTACGCTGCGGAAGACGCCTGCCTGCCGCCAGCGCCCAAGCACAGGCATTGGGCTTTGCTCCAGGTACTCCAGGCCAAAGCCGTCGACCATCACCACAATGACGCGCTGCGGTGTCCGCTTGGCGAAGATCGTCGGACCTAACAGCGCAGCGGTGCTGCCCAGAAGTCGCCGGCGCGTTACTAGGGGAGAAGAGGGCACTTTAACCTCTAGCATCCTCATAAATTACTACACAACACTGGTCGGACGCCGCGGCTGCGTCTGCCCGGCAGCGCGACGCAATGTCCCGCGCCGCTCCTCGTAGCAACTTCTTCGCCACGGTAGTGCCAGGAGACTCCCGAGTGTTCCTCGCATGCCGAAACAATGGATGACGTGCGCAAGTGCGGACACGCACGAAATCGCATGGCGCCGCGCGGAAGCCGAGAGGCAGCCCTTCTCGGCAGCCTATCTTGCCTTTTGGCAAAGGGTTGGTTTCGTATCAAGTGTTTGTGAGGCGGCGCTTCGTTCACTCTCGCACTGTGATGCCGATTTATACGCGACGTTTTATTGGAGTCATCCGTCGCACGAACGGCGGACTGCTGCCGGAGCACTTCCGATTTGTTAACACACGCCGACACGGTTACAGGGCGGATGAAAATCAATCCTTCTGCCGGTTGGCGCGAAAATCCCCTTCCGCAATCCTAATTACCAAGTACGTCGTTTCACCTTTGTCATTCTTACCGAAGTCGATGTATCCGCCGAAACCAGTGAAAGTGATGTCCGAGAGCGCGACCATTGGGTCTTTGGGGCCATCGGCCAAGCCCAGCTTCAACTCCCCGTCCTCCAGCGCGATTTTGATTTCGATCAGATCCACACTCGTAAGCTCCTTCGCACGCAGCTCGTACGTTCCTGCGTACTTGCTGAGAACCTCCGGCGCGAGCTTGACGGCCTTCCTTGTATCGTCGGATTTCTTACCCACAAGGTGCGAGCGGTCTTTTTCGTTTTCGGCGCAGACGTATTCAATCAGGTCGGTGTCGGGCGCATACACACCCGCGACCTTGGAAGTCCAAGCCTTTGCGTATATCTCGGGATCGCTGTGCGTCAGCTCTACGATTAGGTGCCCGAAATCGCCGCGGTGCCATCGTTCCGTCAGCCGCAGGTGTTCTGTATGGGGATAGCCACGTTCAAGCCAGGTCCGATCGTTATAGCCGGTGCTCTCCACCACCAGGCTGTCGCCCTGCCAATGTCCCACCGAATAGCCCATCCAAGCCGGATTCGGATCCTTGGGGAGTTCGCGGCCATCCAGAAAAATCTGGCGATACTCAAGGTCTTCCGAGAGCATCACAATCAGCGCCGCTTAATCATTCCGCCGCCCAGAAGAAAGCCGAACGGAAGGCATTCGGTGCTCGGGCTGTCATTGCCCTGGTTTTCATCGCGCTGCTTATGGAGCTCCTCCGCCCAAGGCTTTATTTCAGAGGGCTTGAGCTGGCCGAGACCGCCGCCGGCGCCCGTGAAGTTCCACAGTCCCGAGAAGTCCGGCTTGCCGTCCGGCGTCTTAGGAGCGGGTGCGTCTAGCTCCACCTTACCTTGCGAGTCCCGGGGAATTCCTGGAGTCGGCCGGTTGATCCATTGGGCCTGAAGGGATAAGCTCAACAGGCCGTAAGCTACGGCGATCAGGACCGGATGCATGAAGTTATTGTATGAAAACACCGGCATCTGCACGGGAACAAGCCAGCCGAGGCCGCCAATAGGGCGGGCAGCGAAGGACCACTCAAGCTTCGGCTAGTTTGCCGTTTGGTCATCTTAGTCGGCGGAGACGGCCTCATGGAAGCGAGCGCGACGTCCAGCTGACACCAT
>Ga0306922_10006014_pt1 | contig 11614 bp, 10 predicted proteins | sample sta12Cox44000082_FD_203758 | JGI IMG/M metagenome (GOLD analysis project Ga0306922, IMG submission 203758) | Lab enrichment of tropical soil microbial communities from Luquillo Experimental Forest, Puerto Rico - statoxic.12C.oxic.44.000.082 (v2)... | ecosystem: Environmental > Terrestrial >... | reverse complement strand
AGCGTTCGAACCGGTAATCGCCGGAAACGTGCATCTCCGCCAGGTAATCGACCGCACCTTTGCTGTCGACGAGGAACTTGATCCCCAGTCCGAAAAAGCCGGAAAACATGGTTGGCGACTGGGCGATAAGCTGCACTCTGCCCCTTCCCTTCAGGTCGGCGAACAGCTTTCCCTCCGAGACGGTGATTTCGATCGTTCTGCGGATCGGTTCGCCGTTCCAAATGTCCAGCTCGCGGTAGGTGCCGGCGTACTTGGCAAGGGTTTCAGCCGGCACCTTGACTTCGGATTTGAGATCGTCAGACGCCTTGCCGACCCAGTGTTCGAGCGCGTCCTTCGCGTCCTCGTTGCAGACGTATTCGATCAGTTCGGTGTCGGGGGCAATCTGCGCCACGGCGGTGACGGTCCACGTCTTGTCGTAAACCTTGGGATCGCGGAGAGTCACACCGATTTCCATGTGTCCGAAGTCCTTGCGCCGGTAGCGTTCCGTCGTGCGCAGTGCCTCGGTGTGGGGATGGCCCTCGCGATCGAGCCAGGTGCGGTCGTTGAAGCCATTGCTCTCGACCACCAGCGTATCCCCTTCCCAGTGGCCGACCGAGTATCCCATCCAACTCGGATTGGGGTCGGCTTCCAGCTTGCGGCCGTCGACGAAAATCTGGCGATAGGTGAGATCCGGGTTAAGGATGATGATCAGCGTGGGAGTCTGAACAATCTTCATCATGCCTGCAGCCGTGCTCCCTCCGGCTGTCATGTACAACGGACCCAAAGGCAAACAGTGAGCGCCCGGGTATTCTTTTCCGAGGTCTTCGGTCCGCTCGCGGACCAAAGCCTCTGCCCAGGGCTGAACCTCCCCGGGCTTCAGATCCGCCGTGATGTCGCGACTATATTTGGTAGAAATCTTGTCCCACAGGCCCGACAGATCGGGTTTGCCGTCGGGTGCGCGCGGCGCGGGTGCGGTGAGATTCGGGTCGCCGTTCGCAGCGCGGGGCAGGCGTGGCGTAGGGTAGTTCGCCCATTGCGCCGCCAGCGGCACGCTGATCACGGACGCGACGATCAGCACGAAAACAGCAGCGGATTTCATGATGTACCCTCCTATCACGATCTTCGAATCTCAGGTGCTATTTCTTCGCGGCTTCCGCGGCTGCTTTCTCTGCGGCGCGGGCACCCGCGAGGATGTTCTTCAGGCCGTAGTTCCCCTCGTGACACGCGTACTCGAAAATCGGGCCGGCGAACCTCCGCATCACTAACTCGGCCGACCAAGGCTTCGTCCAAACACTCGGGTCCTCCACCCTAAACCGGTAGAGAATTGTTTCCGGCCCGGTCATCGTGAAGCGCTCGACCACGTGCAGGTTGTGATCCGTGAAAATGTCCTGCCGGGTATTGGAGGGCGGGCCGCGGAAGTTCGTCGCGTCGTTGAAGTTGGTCGTATCGACCACTAGCGTGTCCCCTTCCCAGTGGCCGCGCGAATCTCCGCCTAACTGGCGGACGCCGGGCGGCAGATGCGGACTGCCGTCGAGCGGGATGTTGCGCACGCCGTGGATGATTTCGTGGTGGATCACGAAAGCCTGCGGAGGCTGCACGATTTCGAGATTGGCATTGTAGGTAGAGCCCACCATCGGCGGCCCTTCATTACCCCACGCAATACAGCGCTCCGCCAGGGTGCGATCCTGAGCGCTTTCGGCGCCCGCGCGGCGGCGGGCGGCGGCGGCCACCTCGACGGCCTGCTTGTTGCCTTCCTCCGACAGTGGAGGAATCCTGCCGTCGGGCGGGTCGAAGATCAGCGACGTGCGCCGGTTCGATATGATTTTCTGGTAACTCTCGCCCTGCCAGATGACGTTGTCGTAGTGGACGTCTTCCGGCGACTGGCTGTTCTCCTGTCGCAGTCGCGCGGCCTCCACACTGGCCGCTTCGGCCTCGGTGTAGAATTCCTTGGTCCCCAACTCCATGGGGCGTTCTAAGGGAGTAAACGTGGCATTGGTCCAATAGCCCTGCATGTCGGGATGGCCATCGGCAGTCCGCGGGGGAGCCCAAATCTTTTGCGCTTTCGAGGCGATGTGAATCGTTTGAGCCAGCGCCGCGGTTCCACCCAGAAACGCGATGGCTGCGGCCGTAGCGCCGACCGACGGGAAGAATCGAGGCCCCATGCGCTGTCTCCTCCTTCGTGCGTCTTTAGTCAATAGTAGCTCACGTAGCGGGGTTCGGTGCTCGCCTTCATTTTGACTTCTGCTGCACATCGGCAGGCTTGCAGTTGCCGGCTTCGCACCGGTTGTTTTCTTCGCAGATTTGTTCGAACAGCTTCCAGGTGGGGTGCAGTTTCATCTGAAAATTTTGCGACCACGGCCGCGTAAAGATCTTGGGGTCGTCGATGGTCATCTCGAGCGAAACCGTCGTCGGGTCGAGGTATTGGAAACGCTCGATCACGTGGAGGGCGTCGCTATGGTACCGCACCAAACCTGTAGTGAAGGCATCAATCGGCCACGGCTTGAGCCCGATCGTGTCGATGACCAGGGTGTCGCCTTCCCATCTCCCGACCGAATCTCCCATGAAGGTCAGATCGAGGTCTTTGGGATGAGGACGGCCATCGGTCGCGACGACCCGGAAGAAATGCATGTACTCATAAAGAAAGGTCACGGTCCCCGGTTGCTCGAGGATCTCGGTCGCGTAGGGAGACAACACCTCGCGCGGAAAACCGTCCGGCAGGCAATGAGCCGTCGGGTCGTCGTGGTTTACGTCCCCGGTCAGCTTCTGCAGAAACAACGCCTCGCCACCTGGCTTGTACGGAGCGAAGTTGTTGGGATCGAAGTTCGTCACCGAAGGCGTGTCGGTGTCGTGGGGACCCACCTTGTGGGTGAATCCGGGGCCGGCCCACACACCGGAAAAATCCGGCTTGCCGTCGGCCGCGCGCGGTATCGCCTTGCGGTTTGACACCGGCTGGGCGAAAGCGCCGGCCGCCAGAATCAACCACAAGCGCACGAAACGATTTCTCATGTAGAGGTCCTTCCCGAACCCGGTCAGCCGCTCTGGCCGCGGTCACTTCCCGTTGGCGCCTTTCGGAACCACATCCTCGGCGGCGCCCGCAAACACCTTGCGGCCATCGGCAAACGTGACGTTGCCGCCGGAAGCGTTGTTAGAACCATCCTTGGCGCGGAAACCTTCGACGATGATGACGTCGCCCGGCTTCAAAACGTCCTTGGTGATCCCCCGTCTCATCAGCATTCCGGGCGGGCCGCCGGAGAAGCCCCAGGTCGTCACTTTGCCGCTTTCCTCCGCCACATCGACGTAAAACCAGATGTGCGGGTTCATCCACTCCAGTTTCGAAACCACGCCTTTCACTTTGACAGGTTTGGTTGAGTCGTACTCGGCCGAAAACGCATGATGCGCAAACGCCGGGACTGCCGCCGCGACGAGGCCCAGGCTCGCGGCCCACACCGCCAACTTCGTCTTCATCGGTCGCTCCTTTTCATTCCGGCATTAATGCGAAGGTCCACACCGAGCCGCCGGTCGGCACCCTCCGGGAGGCGTAGCGAGTGGCCAGCGTCCCGCCGAGTCCCGAGGCGACCGTCACATATTGGCGGCCTTTGTGGGTGTACGTGATGGCCGTCGAATTGATGCTCGAGCCGGTCTTGAACTGCCAGAGCGTTTTGCCCGTCTCCTCGTCGAGGGCCAGAAACTCGCCTGTCAATTGGCCGGTGAAAACCAGTCCTCCCCCGGTCGCCAGCATGCCGGCTGAGCTGGGCAGATCGGTCAGGGGGACCTCCCATTTCTTGTCGCCGGAGAGGGGGTTGATCGCCAGGAAGTGACCGAAGACCTCACCCGGCCGGGTCTCCGGAGACCGGGCATTGACACCGGTTGAGGTTCCCCCTTTGACTGGCGGCCTCGGCGCCGCAAGCTGCTGGATACGCGGCACGTTCCATGTGCTGGCGTAGATGAGGCCGGTGTTCGGGTTGAAGGCGATCGGCACGGCATTGGTGCCGCGCGACGGCCAGATTTCTACCTCTTCACCCGCAGCAAAGCGTTTGTAGATGTCCGTCAACACCGGTCGGCCGGTGACTGGGTCGATCTCGGAAGCCCAGTTGACCCTGACGTAGGGGTGCGCCGCGATCAGTTTGCAGTTGGTCCGGTCCAGAACATAGAGGAAGCCGTTCTTGTTGGCCTGGATCATGACTCTGCGAAGCTGGCTGCCAACCTGGATATCGGCGAGCAAATGCTCGTCGGTGGCGTCCACGTCGTACACATCGTTGGGTGTGTATTGAAAATAGCAGGCAACTTCGCCCGTCTTCGGGCGGATGGCGAGAACGCTATTGGTGAACAAGCTATCCAGACCCTGGCGAGGTCTGGGATCGTATGGCTCGGCGTTGCCGGTACCCCAGTAGACTAGGTCGAGCTGGGGATCGTAGGAGCCGGAGCGCCACGTCGGGCCTCCGCCTTGCGACCAGGCATCGGTGTTCTTGGGCCACGTCTCCGAGCCCGGTTCGCCGGGCGCGGGAATGGTATACCGGCGCCACAGTTTCTTCCCGGTGTCCGGATCCCATCCGTCGAGGAACCCGCGCGTGGTGGACTCGCCACCAGCCACTCCGGAGATCAGCACGCCGTTGGCTACGATCGGCCCACCCGTGGCGTAGTAGCCATCGGCCGCATCCGCGAATTTCTGGTTCCAGATCTGTTCGCCGGTCTTCATATCGAGCGCCAACAAATGGTTGTCGATGGTCACACGAAAGACTTTGCCGTTATAGATGGTCGCCGCGCCACGGTGGAAAGCGGTTCGCTTGATCCCCGATTCGAGCACCACCGGCGTGCGCCAGATCTGTCTGCCGGTTTCGACGTCGATGGCGAAGGTCCACCTGCCGTTAATCACGTACATGACGCCGTTATAAATCGTGGGCGCTGCCAGTTCACCCTGATCGTTCATGAGGCTGGTGCTCCAGACGGGCACCAGGCGCTTGACATTGCTTTTATTGATTTGCGCAAGCGGGCTGTAGCTCTTCCGGTCGTAGCCCATGCTCTCGGTCGTGACGTTTTCGGTGTTCTTGGCGTCGTTGATTAATTCTTCGGTCGTTTGGGCCAGCCCGAGCATGGCCCAGGAACCAAGTAGCGTCGTGCACACCCAGATTTTCTTCATGATCGGCCTTCCTTATCACTTGCCGGTTTGGCGACTCCGCACAGCTTATCAGAAACGGAAAAGCCCGGCTGACGCTTGACAATGGGTCATCAGATCATTAGCCTTTAGGAACGCTGGTCGGCAAGCAGTAGGAGAGGGCGATGAACGATAAATTTCGTATTTGTTTTTGGGTGGCAATGGCAGGGCTTTTGGCAGCGCCACTGTGGGCACATCACTCGATCTCGGCTGAGTTCGATACGTCTCGAACGCTGAATGTGAAGGGCACTCTCACCAAGATCGAGTGGGTGAACCCGCATGTCTATATCTACCTTGATGCCAAGGACGAGAAAGGCGAGGTAACGGCATACGCATTAGAAGCTGGTCCCCCGGGCAATCTGCGAAGGGCGGGTGTGCTGAAAACGATGTTCAGCGTGGGGGATCAGGTCACCATCGAGGCTTACGCGACCAAAGATGGCACAAAGAACCTCGGATTGGTGAAGTCGATAACATTCGCTGATGGCCACACCATCGTGATGGGAAGAGATCCAAAGGAAGTCGAAAAGGCTAACCAGCCCGAGTAGGCCGGCTCGGAGGTTCACCGGCAAGGAGGGCACACGGATGAAAGGTTCTTTGCTCGTGTATAGCGTGGCGGCTACGATGGGGATGGCGTCTCTCTCGATCCCCGCAGCTGCACAAAATCACAAGGTCTCGCCGGGCGCGCCTCGGGCGAAGGAGGTTCAGGTTGGATACGGGCTTGACAAAGACCAGCCCTTCGCCGGGGCAGATCCGGATGGAACCGGCCTTCCCTTTAAAGAGCCTCCCGCCGAGGCCGTCGCAGCTGGCAAAAAAGCGCCTACTCCCCACATGATCGATGGGCATCCCGACCTGACCGGCTTCTGGGCGCCGGCCGGCTGGGGATACGCCGTCACCCAGGGAAAACTGAGCACGGATGGGAAGACCTACTACACCCAGCGCCAGGCGGAAGGCCCCAATCAGACGGCGCAGAAGGTGGCAGAACTAAAACATCGCACCGAGGGCGCCAATCTTCCTCCGTACCGGCCGGAGCTAGTAGCCAAAGTGAAAGATCTGGCGGACCATCAAAACAAGATGGATCCCGCGTTTTATTGCGCGCCCAAAGGATTCCCGCGCGTCGGCCCTCCGACAGAGGTCATCGAGAATCCGAAGACCCTCGTGTTCCTGTACGACACCGTCAACTCTTCGGAGCAAAATGCGTTTCGAGTGATCTCCACCGATGGTCGCGGTCACGACCCGACTCTCAATCCTTCCTACTACGGCGACTCCATTGGCCACTGGGAGGGGAACACGATGGTGATCGATGTGACGAATTTCGTTGACGACACCTGGCTCAGCCAGAACGGCACTATCCACAGCGATGCCATGCATGTGATTGAGAAGCTGACACGGGAAGGCAACGTTGTCACCTGGGAGGTCAGCATTGAAGATCCCAAGGTGTTCACCAAGCCGTGGGTTTTCAGCCGCCACTTGATCCATGGCCTCGCAGGTGGTCATGCGCTAGAAGAAGCCCCGTGCGTAGAGCACGACGGCAATCATTTGGTGAATACCGATCGCAACTAGGCCGGTCGCGCTCCAAGGGCCGCGGCCGCCTCGGAGTCAGCCCGGGCCGACCGCTCGTCGCCGAGCTGACGGTGCACTTGCCCGCGCAACACGTACAGATGCGGCTCCTTGGGAGCCAGGTGGATCGCCTCTGTAAGATCTCTAACAGCGGCGTCGAGGAATTCATTCTGACGCGAATACAACTGGGCGCGGTATTGGTACGCTTGCCACAGCCGCGGACTCCGCCGGATCGTTTCGGTCAGCAGGGCCAGAGCCCCGCTGGTCTGGCCGTTCGCGGCCAGCTCGAGGGCTCGCTCGAGAACCGCCGCATCGTCGCGGAGCGTGCGGCTGTGCCTTCGGCCGAGGAAATGAAGGTAAGTGCCGAGGATCAGGCACAGAAACGCGATCTCGGTGGCGCCCGGGAATGCCCATGCCCCCAGAACGAGGCGACCGGCCAATGGCAAGCTAGCGAAAAGCACCGCCAGCACCCAGGCCGCGCGGCTCCACTGCCGGGCCGTTGAAAGCGATTTCATCAGGCGGCTATCCCTACTCTGGCGCAGGCGCGGCCGTCAGAAAGCGGAAGACCGTGGTACTGCGGAAAGGCTGAGGGGGCTTCCGCTCGGTGGAAGCGGACGCCGGTTGATTCGGGGAGTCGGGGAAATGCCCGGTCTCCAGGCAAAGACCGCGGGGCCGGCCATCCATCCGGCTGCCTTTGCCGCGGATGGACCCATCCCGAAAGATGCCGGAATAGAACCGAATCCCGGGCTCGCCGGTAAGCACCTCGAGCACCCGTCCGCTGTCGCTCTCTTCCACGCGCGCCGCGAGCGACCGCCCTTCGCCATTCCGATTGAGTGCCCGATTGTGGTCGAAGCCGCAGCCGAGTTTCAACTGCTCGTCATTCTGGTCGATTCGCGCTCCGCTCGCGACCGGTTTGTGGAAATCGCAGGACGTGCCGGCGACAGGGCACAATTCGCCGGTGGGAATCAAGTTGGCATCCACCGGGTTGAAATGGTCAGCGTTCAACCTCAGCCGGTCGCCGAGAACGTCGACCGAACCGGGAGCGCGCCGGGTCCAAAAGCGTTTGTCAGATCCGCGCGGCCCTCCATCGAGCGTTTTTTCGCCCTCGTTTTTGTCCAGTTGATACAGGACCCTGGTCAGCGCGAAGCGGGCTTGGCCGATACGGTCGGCGGATCTGCCGATGAGGGCCCCGATGGAGGGCCCCGGGTTCGCCAGAGATCCGTCGAGCGGATCGAAGCCGCGCACGATATCGGTAATCGTTTCAAGCGAGGTCACTATTCCGCCGTAAATCCTGATCCGGGCCCGCAACCCATTGGTTTGCCGAAGCTCGCTCGTCGTGCCACGCTCATCCGCGTCGCGCTTCCAATCAGAAGGACCACTGTCAAGAGCACCCCCCGAATTGTATGTGCTTTCCTTCAAACCTGCAAGACGCCTTTCGAGGATGGTAACGTGAAACGGATCGCTCACGGGAATGATCCTGTCGCCGCTCTGCGGCTCTTTGGCCCGAGCAGCTTCCGAAGCGCTAAACCATCATGGCACCGGAAATCTCACCTTCGGCGTTACCCGCACACGGTGGCCGCAGGCACAATTAAAATATGCATGTGATTGCGGATGTATGCATCATCCCGCTCGGAGTCGGGGTTTCGGTGTCGGCCGAGATTGCTTTGTGCGAACGGATTTTGACGGAGGCGGGCCTCTCGACACGCCTGCACGCTTACGGCACCAACGTGGAGGGCGAGTGGGACCAGGTCTTCGCGGCCGTGAAACGGTGCCACGAGGCCCTCCATATTCAAGGTGTGCCGCGCATCTCGACCAACATGCGTTTCGGCACCCGGATCGATCGCGGCCAAAATATCGAAGACAAGATCCGCAGCGTCGAGGAGAAGCTGAAACCGCCGGCGTGACATAGCGACGGCTTCGCAGATGACGCCGCGCCACATCCCCATTTCTTTTGGAATATAATTCTACGAAAGTGTCATGCCCAGTCTCGCGCCAGGGAGCGCGAAAGGAGAGGACCATGAGGCGAGTGTTTTCACGGCGGGCCGTCGGCCGGATCCAGGCGGCTTCTTTGTTGTTGGCGGCTCTGCCTGCCTTGGCGCAGTCGGGAGCGAAAAATGGAGAGTGGCGCACGTACGGCGGCGACCTCGGCAATACGCACTACGCGCCGCTCGACCAGATCAACGCGAGTAACTTTAATCAGCTCCAGGTGGCATGGCGGTTCAAGACCGACAATCTCGGCGCCACGCCCGAATACAACTTCGAGGGCACCCCACTCATGGCGAACGGCGTGATGTATTCGACCGCCGGAACGCGGCGCGATGTGGTGGCGTTGGACGCGGCCACTGGCGAACTGCTCTGGGTGCACTCAGAGAACGAGGGCAAGCGCGGCGGCGTCGCGCCGCGCAAGCTTTCGGGCCGTGGCCTGGCCTATTGGAGCGACGGCCGGGAAGAGCGGATCCTCTACGTCACGCCGGGCTACCGCCTCATCTCGCTCAACGCCAAAACCGGCACCGTCATCGCCGGCTTTGGAGCCAATGGTGCGGTCGATCTGAAGATGGATGACGACCAGCAGATCGATCCGGAATCGAGCGAGATCGGGCTGCACGCGGCGCCAGTGGTGGCTGGGGATACCGTCATCGTAGGCGCCGCCCACAAGCCCGGCGGCGTGCCGACCAGCAAGACGAACGTGAAAGGATACGTGCGCGCTTTCGATGTGCGTACTGGCAAGCGCCTCTGGATCTTCCACACCATTCCGAAACTGGGCGAGTTCGGCTACAACACATGGGAAAACGACTCCGCCACCTACACCGGCAACACCGGGGCGTGGGGGCAGATCAGTGTGGACGAGCAACTGGGAATGGCGTTCATTCCCGTTGAACTACCGACCGGCGACTATTACGGCGGGCACCGTCCGGGCAACGGCCTGTTCGGCGAGAGCGTAGTTGCCGTCGACTTGAAGACCGGTGTGCGCAAATGGCACTACCAACTGGTGCACCACGGCATCTGGGACATGGACATTCCCGATGCGCCCATCCTGGTCGACATCACACGGAACGGGCAAACGGTCAGGGCCGTGGCGCAGCCCACCAAGCAGGCATTTTTGTACGTTTTTGATCGAACCAACGGCCAGCCGGTTTTCGGAATGGAAGAGCGCGCGGTCGAGAAAGGCGACGTGCCGGGCGAATGGTATTCACCGACACAGCCGTTCCCGGTCAAGCCGCCTGCCTATGACCGTCAAGGCTTCACCATGGACGATCTGATCGACTTCACTCCCCAACTTCACGAGGAAGCCGTCCAATTCGTTTCCAAGTACAAGTTGGGGCCGGTCTTCACACCGCCGGTGGTCAGCAAGCCCGAAGGTCCCTATGCGACGCTCGCGCTGGCGACTGCGGGCGGCGGCACCAATTGGGCCGGCGGGGCGTTTGACCCCGAAACCCATATCGCCTACCTGCCCTCCCAAAAGGCATTGACGGCCTTGGGCCTGGTGCCTCCCGAAAACGGCCGATCCGACATGCGATACATTGCGGGAAGCGCGGCGCCGCGTTCCGGCCGCGGCGGGCGCGGAGGGGGAGGGGAAGGCGGAGGTGGCGGGCTCACCATTGAGGGCTTGCCGCTGGCCAAGCCTCCCTACGCGAGCATCTCCGCGATCAACCTGAATACCGGCGACATCGTGTGGCAGATCGCGCATGGCGAGACGCCAGACAACATCCGCAATCACCCGGCCCTGAAGGGGCAGACGATTCCGCGGACAGGGCGGCCGGGCGTGTTCAGCGTTCTGGTGACGAAAACCCTCATTATCGCCGGCGAGCGCGGCGTCTTCACCACGCCTTCCGGCCAAGTGGGCGCCATGCTACGAGCCTACGACAAGGCGACCGGCAAGGAAGTGGGCGCGGTTTACATGCCTGCGGGGCAGACCGGTACGCCGATGACGTACATGCTGAATGGGAAACAATACGTGGTTTTGGCCATCGCCGGGCAGGGCTTCCCCGCCGAATTGATCGCGTTCAAGCTGCCGAGCTAGCTAGGAGCATGAGGCTCCGCGTTGTGTCGGGAGCAAAACTTCGGGGAGTTTCCGCCCGTACCGTCGCCGAGCGATGAATTCGCCATCGACCCTCAACGTTTTCGGGATCGAGCGCGATTAAAGCGGCGAATCCGGCCGCATGATCGAACGCCACATGTGCGCTACCGGGCTGTTGTCGAAGCCCAGCCCTTCCTTGGGCTGTTTGAAGTGGCGACCGATGATGTCGGTGAACTCTTCGAGCTGGGGATTCACGTTGGGCTCGAACGCGTACAGGTCATTGATCGTAACCTGCCGCGGATAAATGTACCATTTGTGCTTGCGCACCATCTGGTAGGTCGCTTCAATGTACGGTTCCGGCTTGTAGTCGACGCCGAACATCCGCCGATACAGGTCCGGGTACTCGTAGCCGTTCTCCTTGTCTTCGTAAAAACGGAGCGCCTGGTGATAGCGGATGGCGAACGCGGTTTTTTCAGGAACGTACGGCTCGTAGAGTTGCGCGCCCCACCAGCCATGGTCCACCTTAATCATGGCCTGCACGGTGTCGTGCAGCAGACAGGCCAGAATGATTTCCTCCGACATGCCGTTTCTCTTCGCGAGATTCGCGCTTTGCAGCACGTGATTGGCGGTCCCCGCGAAGCGCAGCGCGAAGAAATCAACAAGCGTCGGGGTGGCCGGCATCGGAGGCAGCTTTTTCACATTACCCCGAGGGTTGACAAACAGACTTCCCACTCCTCGGCGATAGGGCAGCGTCTCGACCTGTTCGTCGACTTCGGCCGCGGTCGGAAACTCATGGCCGCCTTGGCCCGATCGAGCGCTCGCGGAGGCCTGGCTGAGCTGAAACAGCATCTGATCTTCCAGCGCGTCCGCTTTCGCTTCATCGCTCATCCTCTTCAGGGTGGCTCGAC
>Ga0306922_10006005_pt1 | contig 11619 bp, 14 predicted proteins | sample sta12Cox44000082_FD_203758 | JGI IMG/M metagenome (GOLD analysis project Ga0306922, IMG submission 203758) | Lab enrichment of tropical soil microbial communities from Luquillo Experimental Forest, Puerto Rico - statoxic.12C.oxic.44.000.082 (v2)... | ecosystem: Environmental > Terrestrial >... | reverse complement strand
GTTGCAGGCGATAATGCGATCGTGGTTAGTGTTTCTGTTGGGGTGCTCGTTAGGCTTGCTTGGGGGGATGGTGTTTACGTATGAGAGGGAGAAGCCGGCGAGGGAGGAAGCGTTTAATATGGGGATCCATTTGGGGCTGCAGAAGGTGCGGGGGTACGAACTGGAGGCGCCTGGGTTTGTTCGGGGGGCAAAGGAAAAGAGAGGTCGTTAGGCTTTAAATGGAGATCACTTTAGGCTGGTCGGAATAATATGGAGATAACGTTTTCTTCTGAGGAACTGCGCTCGTTCGTGCAGCGGTTATCGAGTTGGTATCGGGACCGGCTTTTGTACCTGGCCGATCAGTTAGGGAAAGAGAGTTGGATTAGTTCGAGCGGGGCCAGTTTAACGACCGAAGCGATGATGAAACATTTCGACGAGTTCGAGCGGAAAAACCCGAAACCGGAATGGCGAACGCTGTTGCGGGATTCGGCGCCGATAGGGGATCGGGTCAAGGATTAGCTTTAGAAAGAGAAATGAACACGGAACAATTGAACGAGATAATCAAGCAAGCGAGCGCGCGCGGGGCGCGCTTGAGCGCGATTGAATTGGAACCAGTAATCGGGGACGCGATTGCCCGAGCGACCGGGCTAAAGGAGGAACCGGGGGCGGAATTTAATGTTAGATTGAGCGATCATCTTGCGACTGAAACAAAATTAAAAGAGCAAGATGCGGAGATCGCGGCGTTGCGGGACGAATTGAAAGCGAGGGAGACGCTGATCGTGGCGCTGGAAGCACGGGTTAAAAAGGAATTGCAAGAAAAGGGTAGCGCGCTTTCGCCGACGCCTACGCCGGCTATTACAGCGGTTAGCCGTGCAACGCATCCGCCGCCGAAATCAAAAGCGCATCCTAAAAGAAGGTGAAGAAATGGCCGCTCCCCGGTCCTGCACCGTTGCCCCAAGCCTCATCCCGGAACACCGGTTCGGCTATCACGCGAGCGGGGATCGCGGGGAAAAGTTGCGGAAAAGGATCGAATTGGTCAAAGGCAAGCGCGCCTTGCTTGAGACCTGGGAGCTTCATTTGGAGGAGTGTACTGACCCGGTTTACCTGCAAACGTTAAAAACCAAGGTCTTGACCGGGGAAAGGCGGCTAAAGAACTATGCACCACCAAGGGGGGTGCGATACGCCTAACGAGCGAAAAATAACAATGGAGGAGTTGTATGCCAAAAAGTAAAAAAGGAAAAAAAATCTTTCATTCGTTCACGGAACGTTACGGGCCGGTCCGCGGCGCGCAGATCGCCTATGCGACCGCGAACAAACAGGGCGGCAAACTTTTTCAAGAATTGCACGGCCGGCCAAAAGGCCGGAAAAAGAAACGGAGGTGAGATAAGTTAATGCCAAGAAAGAAAACAGCTAAGAAAGCCAAATCAATGCGCGGCTACAAAGGGATGAGCAGCATAATGAAAGGCAAAGGTAAACGGCACGGTAAAAAGAGGGCTTCGCCGATGGGCGGGCCAGGAGAGTAAGAATGACCGGCCTCGAGCCGCATCCGATTCTTCAACTCCCCACCCGCGAAGATGCGCTAGCGGGGGGTGAAGAATGGTTGCAGCGCGTGTTGGGCGAGCGGGCGCAAGCTCTGGAGAACGAGAAGGCCGATCCGTTTAACTTCGGGTTTCGCCCGGCGATCTGGGATTTGTGCGACGATCTCCTTTGCGACGGGAACAAAATCGTTTTGGACGCGTCCCGGCTCACTTTGATCCAGGGGCGCAAAGTCAAGGTCGAAGTCCCGAAAGAGTTAACCGGCCGGCGCGAACTCTTAATCGAGGGTGCCAATCGGTGCTTGCACGGATCAACGAAAATCTTTGATCCGGTTGCCGGTCGGGAACGGGTAATAGAGAATATCGAGGGGCCGTTTCATGTCTTCGCATGGGACGGGGTTCGGCCCGTAATCGCAAAGGCGTCGCGCCCCTTTATTAAAGGAAGAGGCCCGATGCTGCGGATTCGTCTGAGTAACGGGGCTGAGTTTACCGTGGCCGATACGCACGTGATCCTGGCGTGTCCCGCATGGAAGCCATGTGGTCGGCTGACCAAAGGCGAGCAAGTTTTCGTTTGCCCTTTATTGTCCAATTCGGGCAACGACCTTTTAGTTCATGCCGCAAATGTTCGCTGTTACGGGAAAAGAGAACAAGATTTACCAAACGATTATCGCCTCGGATCCCCCCCTCGACCCGTTTCCGGGTTGGAGTTTGGTCAATCTTCTTTTCCTTTAGGAGACGACAGATCTGCGTTTGGGTTAACCCGTTTTGAACTTGTTGCCGGATCAATTGAACCGGCCAATGGAGCGTTCCTCGAGGTTGCATACGTTGAGAGTATTACAAAAGAGCCAATCGCTGACAAGTGGGATATATCGGTTGACTCCTTCGAGAATTATTTCGTTGGCGGGGTGATCCACCATAATTCCTCGAAGAGCGAGTATGCGGCCCGGAAAACGATGGAGGTGCTCTGTTCGACCGAAGAAGCCCGGACCTGGAGTTTTGCCGATACCGGTCCGATTAGCGCAGCGCGCCAGCAACCGCTCTTTTTCAAATATCTCCCCTACGAGATTAAGTACCGGGTCCAAGACACCGGGAAGATTAAGCAAGGGATAACGCTCAATGTCTCCTACACCCAACGGCGCGGATTTACCGATTCGACCTTTGTGCTCCCAAACAAAGCCCAGCATTGGTTTAAAAATTATGAGCAAGACATCGAGAACGTCGAAGGCGACAAACTGCATTGCGTCTGGTTCGACGAGCTCCGGAACGTGGATTTGCTGCGCACCGTTCGGTATCGGATGGGTGATTTTGGCGGGATCATTATTGTTACCTTCACCGCGATTGACGAAAACTATCTCACCGTGGTTAACGAGTATGAGAAGGGATCTTTAACGGTGTGGGAAGTGGACGCGCCGCTCTTACCGAAAAGGGGGCCGAAAGGCGAGCACCGCGGGTTCACCAAAGTGCCGCGGGTAAAGATTGCCGGGCCCGGGTTCGACGGGAACCAGCGGGCGAACATAGTTTACTTTCACATTAACGATAACCCCTACTTCGGTTACAATGGGGTGAGTGACAAAACCCAAATCTTCGGCGCCGACCGGTTCTATTCCATGTTCAAAGGAGCGACCAAGGCCAAGATCCTCAGCCGCGTTTACGGAGTACTTGAAGCGAGCGGGGCTAATCGCTTCCCTTCCTTCAACCCCGCGATCCACGTTAAAGAGGAGGAGCAAATTCCTAAAGAAGGAACTAACTACCATGTCGTCGATCCATGCGACGGACGGAACTGGTTCATGCTCTGGATTCGAGTTGACCCGACCGGGCGGTGGTGGGTTTACCGTGAGTGGCCGAGTCACGGACACCCGCAAAGCTACATACCGGGTATCGGTGAGCCTGGCGAATGGACGCTCCCGGGCGAACCCGCTGATGGTGTGCCGGGACCGGCTCAACGCACTTTTTCTTTTGGCCTCGACCGTTACAAGGCTGAAATCGAAAGGTTGGAAGGAAAAGAAAGGGTTGAGGAGCGCTGGATGGATTCGCGTTACGGGGCGACCCCGACTACAACCAGGGAAGGATCGACTACCTTGATCGAGCAGATGCGCGAAGTCGGCCTAGAATTTCTGGCCGCGAGCGGGGTCGCGATTGACGAAGGAGTCGGGCTGATCCAAGATTTGCTCGACTACGATAGAGAGGTTGATCTTGGTGTTTATTCGCCAACGCTTTCCCGGCTTAACGAACCCAAGCTCTTTGTCTCGGCCAACTGTCCCAACCTTATCTACGCGCTTAAAGAGTGGACCGGGAAAGATAAAACTCACGGCGCTTGCAAAGATTGCATCGACGCGTTGCGTTACGCGGTCCTGGCCCGGTTTGATTATATCAATGAAGAAGCTTACGCCTGGGTGGGCGGGGGGAGTTACTAACTAATATGGAAAAAGATCCAACGGCAGCGATTCAGAAATACGAGGTCGAGTACTGGGACGTGAAAGACAAAGAGGGCACGAAACAGAAAGTCGATTATCCTTTGGGCGGAGGCTGGGACGAAGTGGTCAAATGGTTTCGGGATCCAAAAGGATTCGATTACGGCGGGGCGAAACGCGGGACAACGCTTAGGATGCGGATATTGGGAACGAACGCGCAAGGCCAAACCCGGCCGATGCACCAAAGCGAGCACCGGCTGTAAAGCCTATGACCCCGGGCGTAATAGTTAAAAGCGAGTTGCAAGACCTGGGCGGGGGCAAACGAACGCAGCTCGAGTTGCGGTTCACCCGTATATATATAGAGGGGCACGGTTCCTTGGAGATTAAACGGAGCGAGCTTGTAAGGGACGTGTGCCAGTTTTTGATGTCGTTGACCGGGGAAGATGCCAAGGTCCGGGACCAATTTTTGAAAGCGCCCGACCAGGAGGTTCTTCCCGGCCGGTTCCCGGTTATCGAGAAACCGGCTCGACCGAGTGAGCCGGTTAAACCGCTCAAACAGGGGGTACTAGGTGTTTAACATTTTCTTGGGCGAACCTTCGCCGCCGCAACTCGAGATTGACCCCCGCCGGCAACGTTTGATCTGCGACATTGACTCGATCCAGCGAGCGCTGCGCTCGCTGGATTTGCATGAGCTCCAAAACATGATCGAAGAACAAATGGTGCTCTACGACCGTGCGCCCTCGAACGTGCGACGAAATTGGGTTTACCCGATTTCCTGCAACCAGATAGTGTTCGCCAGCGCGATTGAACTCCTGCGCAGCCGGCTCGAACTGCCGAACATGCGGGCTCTTTGAAAATGAAATTTTGGCAGTGGCGATATGGTCGGCTTTGGAAAGCCTGGGAACGGTTGTGCGAGAAAGAGCGAAAATACTTGGCGATCTACGGACATTATCCTGATAACAGCGCTAAAGCGCATCGTTTAATCGTTGGATTGCGTAGATGCAGATACCATTTGGGACATGGATTTTGACCCGCACAATATCGAGCTTGTCGATTCGGTTGACGCTAAACCCGATATTGCCGGGATAACCTTGGAGATCGAGCAAGCGCAGATTGATTGCGATTACTTTTATCAACGGATGGAGAGCGCCCGGCACATCGCCCGGTCCCGGTGGCGCGGGCAAACGATGGACGGCCGCAAACACGCCGATCAAATTGACGACAAAGAGCCGTTTCCATGGGAGGGAGCTTGCCTGTCGTTGGACACCGAGATTCTTACTCAATACGGCTGGCGAAGGGTTGACGATGTAAAAGTCGGCGAACTGGTCTTAACCAGAAGCGAAACCGGTGACGCTTCTTACCGGCCGGTCAGCGATGTCACTAAAACCGTTTATCCTTACGCGGTTGAACTAAAGGGGAAAAGTATTGATCTGCTGGTCACGCCCAATCACAACATGGTGGTGATAAACAGGGGCGGGAAACAGAAATTCGTTCCTGCCCTGCGTTTGGCGCAAAAAATAACCGATTACTGGATTCCGCTTACTTCAAAGTCGGACGGGGTTGTTCCTGAGAAAGTTTACGGGCTTGATCCCAAATCTTATCTCCGGCTCCTGGGTTGGTACATTGCCGAAGGTTCGATGAATAACGGGATGAGCGTCGGTATCGCGCAGTCCCGAAAATCTGCCAAGTGTTCGCTCTTAGAATCCGATTTGAAAGAGGCTGGCGTAACCTGGAATTACAACGGGAACACGTACTGGCTTCATTCAGTTGCTTTGCCTATCAAGTTTCGGGAAGAACTGCAACGCTTGGGTGGGTGCAAGGAAAAACAGATCCCGCTTCATGTGTTCGATTATCACCCCGATCTTTTGAAAGAGCTTCTTGCTCGACTGATTGCGGGCGACGGCCATATCAAGAAAAACGGGCATACGATTTATTATACCGTTTCAAAAGTTTTAGCGGATCAGATTCAGATTATTGCGCAACTGATTGGGAAACGCGCGTCTATTTCAATCCGGCTTCCGCGTCCTGGCGGGATGATTCGGGGACGGCAGATCAAAAGCGATTCGCTTCACTACGTTGTTATGATTAATTCCAAGAAAGTTGTCCAGACCAGGAAACTTTTTGCCCAATTTATCGAGCTAAAGGATCCGCAACCGTTCGCGTGTGTGAATGTCCCGCCGTTCCACACTCTTTATGTCCGGCGCAATGGTCGCGCGGTTTGGTGCGGCAATTCCGACGCACGGACCCGGATCGTTTACATGTTGATAAAAGAGCATGTCACCTTTGCTAAGACTGCGTTCTTCAACGCAAAAGCCCAGGCCAAAGCGCTGCGGCCAATGGTCGCCGGCCGGCAATCGTCCTTGGCGACCAAAGTGCTCCAATGGATTTTGTACACCCACATGCGGACCGATTTACTCCATGAGCTTCCGCTCGCCTGGTGGTGGCGGTTCGAGTTCGGGGTGTCGTTTCTCTGGATCGAGTGGGAACAAAAACGGAGGATGGAGTTTCACGATATTTCATTGGACGACATCGACCAGGCGATTCAAGCGATGCAAGGCCAAGGGGGCGGGCAGAACGGCCAATCTCAGGCGCAACCAATGATGACAATGCTCCTGGACGCTCTCACCGACGAAAACCAGGAAGATAATCTGACCGTGCTTCTGCAAGGGTTAAACCCGATCCTGACCAAACCGCAAGCCCGGGGAATAGTCCGGGATCTGCGCGAAAAAGGGGTCGCCCGGTTCCCGGTCGTTTATTTGATCTCGAACAAACCGCGCTGGACCGCCTGTCGGCCGGTGATAGATCTCTTGTTCCCGAGTGAGACAACCGATTTGCAGGAGAGCCGTTGGCTTAGCCGGCGGGAATGGGTGACCGAGACCGAGTTGCGCGACCGAGAAGTGACCGAGGGCTACGACAAAGAGTTCATCAACGAAGCGGTTAAACACAAGGGCGAAAGCGAGCTTTGGCAATGGGATTGGTGGCATCATTACCCGACAAAGAGTTACCGGGAACTGATCGAGCTCCATCATTTTTACAATCGCGCGATCACAAACGGTGTCCCGATTATTTACAAAACCGTCTTTCAACCCTTGGCCAAAGGCAAGGGGAGTAACCCGCTTTACGCGTCCCATACCGTTCACCCTTACCAGCACGGCCAATATCCGTGCATCGTCATGCGCCGGACCCATGAGGACGCGCAGATGCTAAAATCCCATGGGATCGCGGACGAATGTTACACCGACGAACAAGACATCAAGATCCAGCAAGACGGGATTAGCGACCGGACCTCGATCGTGCTCCAGCCGCCGATGATTGTCCCCTATTCAAGGGTGCAAACGATCAAGAACACCCCGCTCCCCGGCGCGGTCATGGGCGCTAACCGGCCCCAAGAAGTCCAGTTTTTGTCCATCCCGCCGGTCGATCAAACCCCGGTCGAGATCATTAACATGGTGATGAGCCGGTTGGACCGGCGTTACTCGATTTACATGGTCGGTAAACAATCTGATCCGTCCTTTGTCCAGATGCGCCGGGCAGAACTAGCCGGCGAAATCTTGGGCGAACTGGAGCTAGCCGCCGAACAGACTTTTCAACTCGCGCAACAGTACTTTTCCGACGAAGAAGTCGCCCGGATCGTCGGTAAACTCGGGCAACCGTGGAACGTATCGAGAGAAGAAATCCAGGGCAAACATCAGATCTCGATCACGTTCGATTCCCGGATGTTCGACGAAGATTACGCAACCCACAAAATGGATCTGTTCGCCAAGCTGATGCCGTTTAAGCAAGAAGGCTTGGTCTTCAAAGCGGCCATGGAAATTGTCGACCCCGATATTGCGGACGAAATCGCCCAGGACCAGGCGAGCCCGGAAGCGATCGAGCGCGAGCGCGGGGACGAAGAAAACGCTTTTGCCAAGATGTTGTCCGGGGTTGAGCCGACCAAACCGATCTACGGGAACCACAAGGTGCGCTACCAAAAGATGATGGAAATTATGCAGCAACCGAATATGCCGGGGCGCATGGCATCGCTGCCGCAGGATTCAAAAGCGCTGATTCAAAACCGGATCAAGTTTTTCCAGGCCCAGATCCAGCAGTACGAACAAAACCCGATGATCGGCCGGTCGTTGTCGACTAAGACGTTTCAACCGCAAATGGCGCCCGAGCTCTCGGCCTTGCCCGCCGCGTGATCTTAATGGCGTCCAAACAGATCGTCCTGGTTTTCGGGCGCGAATTTTCTGAGCAAGAAATCAATATCGCTCTTGGCTTGGACGAGCGCGACATTATCTGGCAAGCCTTGATGCAGGTGATCGAGCAACAAAAACAGGAAGCGATTCGGGGCGCGGCCAGCGCGGTCGCGGCTAACAACAAGGATAGCGCGATCGGGGAAGTGTGCGGTTGGGATCACTTGGACGCGTTGCAGCGCGAATTACTCAGCCGTCGGGAAAAAGGTGTCGCAATTAAAAGTGTTTGAAAATGCACTGGCGGTTATCTCACCGGTTTGATCCAATCGCGGCAAAAATAGCTGACCGGCATTACAATCGAAGGAAGCCAGGCTCCCCTCAATTCGTTCCACCTGGGCGCTGCATGGTTCTTTTAACCCCGGATGCTGATGCGCTTTGGGTTTCGTCGTGGCCTTTTGCAGAATACGTTAAGCATGATTGGGCTGGGGCTTGGATCTGTTCTTGCTTCCGAAATGAATCAAACATTTTAAGCAGCGATTTAATCACGGAGGCTGTTGCCGCAACGAAATGGTTCTGGGGCGAACCACCCGAACTTGGAATGGTCACGTTCATTAATACGGATAAAGTTCGCAAGAAACGTGATTGGGGTCGGTGTTATCTTAAAGCTGGATGGGAAAAGTGTGGGCGAACAAAGGGTGGACTAATCGCCTTGCAAATACTTCCCGATCAAATGCCGATGTTTATGACACCATGTGGGGCTCAATTAAATCTGTTTGACCTAAAAAGGCTTTGGGCGTAGCAGCTTTTAAATGTCCTTCTGTGTTCAACAAGTTTTGGGCGACAGTTGTTGCCTAACGAACACGAACACTGGTTCTCATCATGGGGAGGTTGTAGTATGCCCGTGAACCAAGCGCAGGGCGCCGAGGCAACGGTCGAGTCCGAAGGATCCGCATTAGAAACGGAATCTCCGCAGCAAGAAGAAGTTTACGAGGTCACGCCGCTTCTCGGCGCGGTCCTGGCGGAAATGAAAGGCCAAAAGGTTGTTGGCCAGGAGGAGGCAACTCCCCCGGCTGAACCACCTGACCTGACACCGCCGCCAGCACAACCGCCCGAGACCGAGACAACCGCGCCGCCGGCTACCGAGCCCGCGCCTGTTGTCCAAGAGCCGCCAAAGGTTGAAGGTCAACCCGAAGGGCAGCCGCCCGAAGATGAAGCACCGGTTCCTGTGCAATGGCCGAAAACGGCCAAAGCCAGGGTCGCCGAGGAAGCTGATAAACGGCGCAAACGGACAGTCGAGCGCGACCAAGCCTTAAGCCAGCGGGATCAAGTGTTGGCCGAACGGGATCAAGCCCGGTTACTCGCAAATCAGTGGGCCGTTAAAGCGCAAGAGCTAAATCAAGAGCTTCAAGCGCGCGGGGCTGCTACGGCGAGGCCGAGCGAACAGGATCCCTTAGCCGACGTGATTACGCTCCCGCAACTGGCGCAAGCCGCAAAACTTTACACCGATCTGCGCGAGTTCGCTGAACGTGGGTTAGCCGATGAAACAAGCGCTACCGACGTTCTTTTGGGTAGGGACGAGGCGGGCAACGAAGTCCGTCACACTTATTCCAGAGCCGAGCTCGCGGATATGAAGATCAAAGCGGAACGGATTCTAAACAATCAAGTTCCACCGAAACTCACTCTCTTACAGGCCCAAGCGCAAGCGGCCCAGGAAGCGGCGACCGAACATCCGGAGCTGTGGAAAGACGCCGAGACCAACGCAATGGCTTTGCAGATTGTTCAAATCATGCCCGAGATCCGCCGGTTTCCCGATTATCTAATGATGATCGGAGATTTTTTGGCTTATCGCCGGGACCGATTGAGTAGGAGTGGAGCAAATGGAGCGACCGCGCCCGCGTCAGCAGCGCCGGGCAGAGTTTCCTCAGCGGCTCGAAAAATAGTCGAGCAATCGAGGATCCGAGTCGCTCCGGGCGGGCCGGCCAGACGTGTTCCAACACCGATGCCGAGCGCGCCGGCCGATGAAGTGGGCACCACTTCAAATGCGGAAATTGAAGCAGCCAAGGAACGTATGCGGAAAGAAGGCACACCTGAAAGCATGGAAGCTTTCATCAGCGCCTCGTTGCGCCAAAAGCGCGGCCCGCACCAACCGGCCTTGATTTAAAAAGCTTCTTTCTCCAAACAACCTTCATTTTTTTCTAAAAGGAGGATTCCGCCTTTATGGCAGGAGTATTTACGGGCAACCAAATCGTTCGGGAAGATTTGAGTGACGCCTATTTGCAATCTGATGTCCGAAAGACACCGGTCACTTCCCGAATCAGGAAAGGCGAGAAGTTAAAAAACATTCTTCTCTATTCCTGGGCCATTGAAGTAATGGACGGCCGTTCCACTGTCGGGATCCCGGAGGGCATTGATGCGACGACGTTTGAAAGCGATCAACAGTATCAACTGTTCAACCGGCCCCAAAAGTTCTGGCGCACACCGCACGTCACCCGGGAAGCGAACGAAGTTAACGTCGCGCCCGCGGATTTTGGCAAATACGTCAAACAAGTGACTAAGAAAACGCAGGAACAACAGCGGGACGTGGAAGTCCGTTATTTAGACGACCAAGATTCCCAAACGGGAAGCGCGACAGTCGGCTACCAATTCAAAGGCTTAGGGATGATAATTAACGACGGTATTTCCATCGGAAGCAGCGGGGCAGCGCTTGTCCAAACCGACACGCAAACTGCGATCCCGGCAATGTTTTTGACACCCACGAAACAGATATTTACCGGCACCCTTTACGGCGACCCGGCAATGTCGACCCCTGGGTTCACCGAGGAAAACTTGATCGACCTATTGCAAAGTAGGTTCGATAACTTGGGGCAAACGACCGAGTTGGTCATGTACGCCGACTCGAATCTGAAACGGTATCTAAGCCGTTTCTTTGCCAAGTACAAACTGAACGTCCAAGGCTATACCACGGTTGTTCGCAGTGAGACTGAGGCGCAAACGGCAAAGACCTTCGCGTTGTACGGCGCCGACGTTTACGAGACCGACTTTGGTAACATGCTCGTTGAGATCATGCAATGGGCGCCAAAGAGCACAGCCGACAACGTGTCCACGGTCGGACGCGGTTACGTGTTAAACCTGGAACAACTTCAACTGCGGCCGAGCGGCCGTTGGATGACGCACCAGGAACTAGAGGATCGCGGGGCTGGACCGCGCGGACTGATCGAGTCGATCATTGGCCACGAGTACGGGGATCCCCGGACCCACGCCAAAATCGACCCGTCGGCGTTACATCCGTAAAATGAAAGGAGACAAATAATATGGCTACACCAATTCTACTTCCACTAACGGAGAACGAGCGGGCGATGATGGACGGTTACACCCACTGGTGTCAATTCACGCACAATGATTTGACTCAGGCGGCGGTCAACACGGCGCAGGTGTTTACGGTTTACACTTCGGTGGCTGACGATCAAATTCGCCGGTTTGCTTTTATTCTGGCTGAACCATTCCAGAACACGGCAGACG
>Ga0306922_10006002_pt1 | contig 11622 bp, 8 predicted proteins | sample sta12Cox44000082_FD_203758 | JGI IMG/M metagenome (GOLD analysis project Ga0306922, IMG submission 203758) | Lab enrichment of tropical soil microbial communities from Luquillo Experimental Forest, Puerto Rico - statoxic.12C.oxic.44.000.082 (v2)... | ecosystem: Environmental > Terrestrial > Soil... | reverse complement strand
ACTGGCAGTCGATGAGCGGGTTGCGGAGCGTGCAGTCACTCTCCGTCGCAGCCACGGCATCAAACTGCCCGATGCGGTGATCTGGGCTACGGCGCAGGTGCATGCCATGCTTCTTGTCACGCGCAATACCAGAGACTTTCCACATGGCGATCCTGGGATCCGCGCTCCTTACAGACTGTGAGCAAACGTCTCGCCCTAATACGAACGCGGCATTCCCAGCACGTGCTCTCCGATATAGGCCAGCACGAGGTTGGTCGAGATCGGCGCCACCTGGAACAGCCGGGTCTCCCGCCACTTGCGCTCGATGTCATATTCCCGGGCGAACCCGAAACCGCCGTGGGTCTGCAACGCGGCCTCGCCGGCGCGCCAGGACGCCTCTGATGCCAGAAGCTTGCCCATATTGGCCTCGGCACCGCACGGGCGCGCGGCATCAAACAGAGCCGCGGCCTTGCGAACCATCAGGGCGGCAGCCTCAAGCTCGGCGTGGGCGCGCGCAATCGGAAACTGGACGCCCTGGTTGCGGCCGATGGGCTGGTCGAACACGATGCGCTCGCTGGCATATTTCGACGCCTTGTCGACGAACCAGCGGCCGTCGCCGATCGCCTCCGAGGCGATCAGTATGCGCTCGGCATTCATGCTGTCGAGGATGTAGCGAAACCCCTGCCCTTCCTGGCCGATCAGGTTCTCCGCCGGCACGCGCAGCGAATCGAAAAACACCTCGGTGGTGTTGTGATTGATCATGGCCGGCAGCGGCTTGATCTCCAGCCCTTGCCCGAGCGATGACTTGATGTCGACCACGAAGACCGAGAGGCCTTCGCTCTTCCTTTTCACCGCAGCAAGCGGCGTGGTCCGCGCCAGAAGCAGCATCAGGTCCGACTGCAGCGCGCGCGAGGTCCACACCTTCTGCCCATTGATGACGTAGTGATCGCCTTTCCGCTCGGCGCGGGTCTTGAGCTTGGTGGTGTCGGTGCCGGTCGTGGGCTCGGTGACCCCGAAGGCCTGCAGCCGCAAGTCCCCGGCAGCGATTCCGGGCAGGTATTTCTGCTTCTGCTCTGCACTGCCGTGCCGCAGCAGCGTTCCCATGATGTACATCTGCGCATGACACGCAGCGGCACTACAGCCGCAGGCATGAATCTCCTCGAGCGTGGCTGCCGCCGCGCTCAAGGGCAGACCAAGGCCCCCGTAGTCCTCGGGGATCAGCGCCGAGAGCAGCCCGGCCTTGGTCAGCGCCGCGACAAACTCGGTCGGATAGGCCTGTTCCTCGTCGAGTCTGCGCCAGTAGCTGCCTGGAAAATCCCTGCAGATGCGGCGCACCAGGTCGCGGATTTCGGGATAGCTCTCGCCGAGCTCGATCGAGACCGCCTTCTCCGGCACGGACTGCATCACATTCATCGCATCCTCCCTGCCGCGCGGGACCTTATGGCAACCCTCCCAATGACCACTCTCCGAGCTTAGACCTTGCCGAGCGCTTCGAGAATGACCTCGGGCGTCATCGGCTGCGTGGTTACGTGCGCGCCGAACGGCCGCAGCGCATCGTTGACCGCGTTCATCACCACCGCGGGCGCCGCTCCCGTGCCCGACTCGCCCACTCCTTTGGCGCCGAGCTCGGACACGGATGTGTGAGTCTGCACGTGGGCGACCTCGATGTCCGGCATCTCGGCGGCCATGGGCGTGAGATAGTCGGCCATCGAGGCGTTCACCAGCTGGCCCTCCTCGTCATAGATGCAATGCTCGTAGAGCGCGCCGCCCAATCCCTGCACGCAGCCGCCGCGCACCTGCTCGTCGGCGAGCTGCGGATTGATCACGCGGCCGCAGTCCTCGACCACCCAGTGCTTCAAGAGCCGGATGAAGCCGGTGTCCGGATCGAGCTCGACATAGGCGCCGTGAATGCCGTTTGTGAAGATGTAGAGGTCTTCCAGCAGGCGGTAGCGGCGCGTGACTGAGAGTATTGGCTGCACGCTGTTGGGCAGCTCGCCCACCTGGAAATGCCCGATGCGAGCGATCTCTGCGAGGGAAATGCGGCTGGTCGTGCTGCCGTTATCGACCACGTGCCCGTCGAGAAGATCGAGCGCGGATGGAGGCGCCTGCAGCAGCGTGCCGGCAAGAGAAAGTATCTCGGAGCGCAGCTCGTGCGCGGCCTGAAATACCGCCTCGCCGCCGATCGCGGTCGCGCGCGAGGCATAGGTACCGCCGCCATAGGGCGTCGCATCGGTGTCCCCGGAGATCACGCGCACCTGCTCGATCGGCACGCCGAGCACGCTGGCCGCGATCTGGCCCATGACGGTGTCCACGCCCTGGCCCTGCTCGGTGACGCCGACCGCGCAGATGATGCCGCCGCCCGGCTCGAGCTTGATGGTGCAGGCGTCCTGCGAGGCAATCGGGGCACCCCCCACGCCATAATAGCCTTTGGGGCCTGGCGCCGTTCCCTTGATGAAGGCCGCGATCCCGATGCCGCGATGGATGCCTTGCTCGCGCAGTCGCGCCTGCTCGGTACGCAGCGCCGCATAGTTCATGCGCTCGACCAGCACGTCGATGCAGCGCTGGTGCGACATATCGGCAACCTTGATCCCCGCCGCGGTGATGCGGGGATAGGAATCGTCCGCCATGACGTTGCGGCGGCGGATCTGGATTGGATCAAGCCCGGTTTTCTCCGCCGCCCAATCCACCAGTGCTTCGCCGACCGAGTTGCCGATGGGATGGCCGACCGCACGATATTGGGACGTCGGCACCTTGTTGAGATAAACCACCGTCGCCTTGCCGCGATAATGCCTGTGCTTGTACGGGCCGCCGGTGATGTTGAGGATCTGGTTCGCCTCGAACACGCTGGTGCGCGGGAACTGCGAATAGGCGCCAGCGCCGGAAAGAACGTCGATTTCGAGCGCCTGAATCTCTCCCGCCTTGCTCACCGCCATGCGCGCCGCAATGCGGTTCTCGCGGGCATGAATGTCGGAGATGAAGGACTCGATGCGGTCGGCGATGAACTTGACCGGACGGCCCAGCGCGATCGCCGCCGCCGTTGCCGCGATCTCATCACCGAAGGTGTGAATCTTCAGGCCGAACGACCCCCCGACGTCGGGCGCCACCACCCGCACATTGTGCTCGGGCACACCCAGCGTGCGCGCAAACACGGTGCGGATCATGTGCGGAACCTGGCTGCTGGTATGGATGGTCAGCAGCTGCGTGGGCTTATTGTAGTCCGCGAGAATGGCGCGCGGCTCCAGGCTTACCGCCGTATGCCGGCCGAAATTGAACGTCCCCTCGATCACGAAATCGGCAGCTGCGAATGCCGCATCGACGCCGCCGGTGTCGATCAACTTGCGGAAGGCGAGATTGTCGCCGAGCTGCGGATGCAGCACCGGTGTGCTGCGGTCGAGCGCGGTCTCCTTCTCGGTCACGGCAGGCAACGGCCGCCACTCGATCTCGACCAACTCGGCCGCATCCTCGGCGAGCGCGCGCGTCTGCGCGAGCACAATTGCGGCCGGTTCACCCTGCCAGCAGGCGCGGTCAACTGCCATGGGATATTGGGGAGCCGACTTCATGCCGGGAAAGCAGGTGAGCGTGCCGACCCAGGGCGCCGTGCACATTTTCGCGACCTCGGCCCCGGTCATTACCCTGACGACACCTGGCGCGCGCTGCGCCGCGTCGGTGTCGATGCGCAAAATGCGCGCGTGCGCGTGCGGGCTGCGAACGAAGGCGGCATGCAGCATGCGCGGCAACGACATGTCGTCGGTATAGGTCGCGCGTCCGGCGACCGCGCGCCGCGCGCCGAGCCGCGAAAGCGCGCGGCCGACATAGCTGTTCGGCCGGTCAAGCGGGGTCAGGCGGGCCTTGATATCCATTTGTTGCGTCATGCGAACCGCGCTTGCAATGTCGCCTCGACCGCATCGACGATGGCGTGATAGCCGGTGCAGCGGCAATAATTTCCGGAGAGGAAGGTCCGGATGTCGTCGCGCGACATCGCCTTGCCTTGTTTGAGCAGCTCGGCCGCAGTCATCAGCATGCCCGGCGTGCAGTAACCGCACTGCAACGCATTGCGCTCTACGAAATTCGCCTGCAAATCGGCAATCTCGCCGGCGTCGGTCAGTCCCTCGATGGTGACGACGTCACAGCCGTCGGCCTGCACCGCCAGCATCAGGCAGCCGCGCACCACCACGCCATCGACACGCACCGAGCACGCTCCGCATATCCCGTGCTCGCAACCGATATGCGAGCCAGTGAGCCCAAGCTCGGTGCGCAGGAAATCAACAAGGTGCTGACGCACGGGAACCGAGGCCGTGATGCTCTCACCATTCACGGTCATGCTCACCGTGAGCTCTTCTTCGAGGCTCATTGCACGCGTGCCCGTTCCATGGCGGCAGCGAGCGCGCGCCGCGTGAGCACACGCTGGAGGTGGAGCTTGGTGGCTGGCCGGCCAAAGGTATTGTCGATGGGGTCGAGATCGTCCGCCAAAGCCGAGCACGCGGCCTCGCTCACTGCCGGCGACCACGCGTTGCCGTTGACAGCGGCCATGGCGCGCCTTGCCAAAGTCGGCTTGACCTCGCTGCCGAAATACACGAGACGAGCCTCGCTCATGCCCCCGCGCTCGCAGCGTGCATAGCAGGCGAGGCCGGCGATGGCGAAATCCCCCTGGCGCCGGCTCAACTCCATGAAGACCGAGACGCGATCGCGTCTCTGCTCCGGAATGCGGACCTCGATCAACAGCTCGTCAGCCGAGCGCGCCGTCTCGTACAGTCCCCGAAAGAAATCGGCGGCCGGGATCGTGCGCCGGCCGCGCACGCTTTCCACGACAATGCTCGCCTCGAGTGCAAGGATGCAGGCCGGCAGCTCGGCCGACGGATCGGCAAGCGCAATGCTTCCCCCGAACGTTCCGCGATTGCGAACCGCCACATGCGCCACATGCGGCATCGCCTCCGCAATCAAGGGCAGGCTTTGCGCGATAACCGGCGAGCTCATCACCTCGGCATGTCTCGCAAGCGCGCCGATGCGCACGCACCCGCCGGTGAGCGAGATCCCGTTGAGCGCGTCGATACGGTTGATGTCGATCAAGAGACGAGGCTGTGCCAATCGCATGTTGAGCACGGGCATGAGGCTCTGCCCCCCGGCCAGGATGCGCGCGTCGTCGCCGTGCTCCGCCAGCAAGGCCACGACGTGATCGAGGCTCTGTGGCCGCACATAGCTGAATCTCGGAGCCTTCACGCGCCGTTTCCTGTCATGCTGTCCGGGGGGTCGGCGAAATGCCGTAGCAGTGGGATTGTCAGAGCGGTGGCATTGTGTGACTAACGGCCATGCAATTCAACGCCTGCAAGCACGAAACCTGGAGAAGCAGCGGTGGCCAATAAAGACCTTCGGGACTGGATCGATGGCATTGCGGCCGCGGGCGAGCTGAAGGTCATCAGCGGCGCCGAGCCCAAGGAGGAGATCGGGGGCATTGTCGATATTTATCAGCGGCGCATGGGAAACCCGGCCGTCATGTTCGATGAGGTTCCGGGTTTTCCCAAGGGCACGCGCGTGCTCGCCAACATCCTCACCTCGGTTCCGCGCATCAACGTCGCGCTCGGCCTGCCGCCGCACGGCTCCGAGATGGACCTCGTCCATTGGTGGCGCTCGTACATGAAGGCCGCCCCCAGCCTTGCCCCGCGCGCAGTCAATGGCGGCCCGCTCCTCGACAATGTGCTCGAGGGGAAAGCCGTCAATCTCGAAAAAATCCCAACCCCGGTCTGGCATGAGCACGACGGCGGCCCCTTCATCGGAACCGCCTGCATGGTGATCATGAAGGATCCCGATTCCGGCTGGGTCAACAGCGGCTGCTACCGCATCCAGACGCAAGGTCCCGACGTTGCCACCATCATGATGTCGCCGGGCAAGCACGGGCGCATCATCATGACCAAGTATCACGAGCGCAATCAGCCCTGCCCGGTCGCCGTTATTGTCGGCATGCACCCCGCGCTGTTCATGCTGGCCGGCCTCGAGATTCCCTATGGCAAGAGCGAGTACGAGGCGGCGGGGGGAATCTTCGGAGAGCCGATCGAGGTGTTCAACATGCCGCGCACCGGCCTGCCGGTCCCGGCCAATGCCGAGATTGCATTCGAGGGATTGATCCATCCCGACGACGCCATTCAGGAAGGGCCGCTCGGCGAATGGACCGGCTATTATGCCGGCGGCAGCCGGCCGGAGCCTGCGATCCGCATCTCCACCATGATGCACCGCGACGATCCGATCCTGCTTGGCGCCATCCCGGCGGTGCCGCCCAACGACAACACTTTCTATCTCGGCACCTATCGCTGCGGTGCTGTCTGGAACCAGCTCGAGGCGGCGGGCATCCCTGAAGTGAAGGGAGTGTGGACGCACGAGGCGGGCGGCAGCAGGTTCTGGCTCATGGTCTCGATCAAGCAGCTCTACGGCGGTCATGCCAAGCAGGCGGGCTTCGTTGCCTCGCACTGCCATGCCGGCGCCTATTGCAACCGCTGGACCATCGTCGTCGACGACGACATCGATCCGACCAACATCAACGACGTGATCTGGGCGATGTGCACGCGCTGTGATCCGCGCGAGGACGTCGATATCGTGCGTGGCGGCTGGAGCTCGGCGCTCGATCCCATGTGCTACGACGGCGAGACCGACCGTCGCAACGCGCGCGTCGTGATCGATGCCTGCAAGCCGTTCGCGCGCCGCAATACGTTTCCCATTGTCGCGCGCGCGAGCAAGGAGCTCGATGCGCGCATCCGCGCGAAATGGGCGCGCGACCTGCCGAAAGATTTTTGATCGAGTTCGGCATGCCGCCCACGAAAAAGCTGCTGATTCGAGGCGGGCAGGTCTACGACCATGACGGCGACGTGCACCATCCGCCGGTCGCCGATATCCTTATTGCGGACGGCAGGATCGCCGCGGTCGGGCCCAATCTGGTGGCCGATGGCGAGCATGAGATCATCGATGCCCGCGGCCGGCTGCTCGTGCCGGGCCTGATCAATGCGCATTATCATTCACACGACGTGCTCTGCCGCGGCCTGTTCGAGGAGCTGCCGCTCGAAATGTGGCTGCTCTACACACTGCCGATGGGGCGCAATCGCAGCCACGCGGAGGTACGGGCGCGGACGCTGGTTGGCGCGCTGGAGTCTCTGCGCTGCGGCATCACCACCGTGCAGGACATGCTCGGTCTTATCCCGCTCAATGACGAATACACGGACATAGTCCTGTCCGCGTACCGCGAATCCGGAATTCGCGTCGTGTTCTCGCCGATGGTGGCGGACCTGCCACCGATTGCCATGCTGCGCCACAGGGACAAGCTGCCGGCCGATGTTCAAGAGATGCTGGGCACGAAGGCACCGCCCATGCGCGAGCAGCTCGATTACATCGAGCATCAGCTCAAGCATTGGCCGGCCGGCGGCACGCTGCATTGGGCGATTGCGCCGTTTGCTCCCCAGCGCTGCACTCCTGACATGCTGCAGGCCTTGGCCGCCCTTGCGGCAAAGCATGACCTGCCCCTCTACACGCACGTCTACGAGACCAGAGGACAGGCACTGATTGCGCGCGAGCTGTTTGGCGCACACGGCGGCTCATTCATCACCTATCTGGAACGTGCCGGCATGCTCGGGCCCCGGCTCAATATCGTGCACAGCGTCTGGATCACGCGCGCGGAGATGGATCGTATGGCAGCGGCGGGCGCCGGCATCGTGCTCAACCATCTCAGCAACCTCAAGCTCAAGAGCGGCATTGCGCCCATATGCGATCTGCGCGAAGCGGGCGTGCGGCTGGGGCTGGGCTGCGACAATTGCAGCGGCAGCGACGTGCAAAGCGTTTTCCAGGCCATGAAGATGTTCTGCCTGCTGGCGGCGGTGAGCGAGCCCATGCCTGGTCCGGGGCTGGCGCACGAGGTGATCCGCCATGCCACGCTCGGCAACGCGCGCAGCGCGGGACTTGAGGGCGAGCTCGGCGCCATCCGTCCAGGCTACCGCGCCGATCTGATCCTCATCGATCTCAATGACGTCGCATATCTCCCCTTCAACAGCGCCGCGCGCCAGCTCGTCTATACCGAGGCCGGCCGCGGCGTCGAAAGCGTCATCGTCGAGGGCCGCGTCGTGATCAGGGAGCGCCAGGCAACGACCATCGACGAGGAAGCGCTGCGGCGCGAGGTTGCAAGCTTGATGCGCCACTTCATCGCCGATTACGACGCGGTCGTCCAATCCCGCAGGCGCGCACTACCGCACATGCTGGAAGCGCACCGACAGATCTGGGAAGCCGATATCGGGATGCACCGCTTTGTTGCGCGCACCCGCTGAGCAGGCGGGCGCACGCGGTCGCTCGAGCTATCATCGAAACGTTCAGCGCGTCAGCATGCCGCGCGCGGGTACTGCGGTGTCGGCAAAATCGGAAAATACGCCATCGACCCCGAGCCGATAGAATTGCAGATATTCCCGCACGGCATCCAGCCTGTAGTCGGGAGCGAGAAACACGGGCTCATCGCGAAACGTGTAGGGATGAACTACGAGTCCAGCCTTGTGGGCGTCGGCGACGAGATCGGTCGGCGCCCGCAGAGCACCATCGGGACCTTGGGGAACGATGCTGCGCTTGGAAGGACCGATCCCGTGTGCGTAGGCCCTGACCTCGGCGAGCGCCGCCGGGGTCATGAGATCGCCATAAGTGCGCCGGTCGCCCACCAGCACAAAGTCGTAAGGCTGTTGCTTATTGTCGTCCATCAGCTGAATGAGCCGCACCCTGGTCACCCTGCTCAGCTCCACGAGGTTCTGCGCTTCGAACGACTGGATGAAGGCCGGGGCATCGGCATCCCGGTAATCGTTCGCCTCGAGCGCACTGACCAGCCGCGGCTCAAGCGCAAGCCCGATCGAGCGAAAGTAGCTGGGATGCTTGGTTTCGGGATAGATACCGATGATGCGACCGCTCGTGCGGCTCCTGCGGCGCGCCAGATCGATCACCTCCTGGAAGGTCGGGATCTCGTAGACGCCGTTCCAGCCCCGGCTGCGGATCGGCAACCGCTCCTTCGCGCGCAGCGTCTTGATCTCGGCAATGGTGAAGTCCTCGGTGAAGTAACCGGTAATGGCTTTGCCGTCGATCGTCTTGGTGGCCCACCGCTGCGGGAATTTCTCCGCGACATCACTGGTTGCGGAGATATCGTTCTCGTGCCGGGCAATCAGGATGCCATCCTTGGTCGCAACCAGATCCGGCTCTATGAAGTCCGCACCGTAGTCGATGGCGAGCTCGTAGGATGCGATGGTGTGCTCCGGGCGATGGCCGGGTGCACCGCGATGCCCGATCACCAGCGGCAGTTCGCCATGCAGCGTCGAAATACCAGAAAGCGACACGTTCTGTGGCTGCGCTCCCGCGAGCGCCAGCATCACGCATAAGCCCAAAGCTCCTGCAACGGGGGCTTTCGACATCGCAAATCTTCCTCCAGAATCGCTTTCATGTGACTGTCACAAATCCTGCGCTAAAGTCGGACGGCTGGAGAGGAGAGCACTGCAATGACCGATATCGCATTACCTGGATCGATTGAGCCTGCAAGGCGCAAAGGGCCCGACCTCGACCGCGGCTATCACCCGTTGCAGGGCATTCTGGTCATGGGTGTCGTTGCCGCGGCCCTGCTGTTCGTCGCCTATAGCGTCTACACCGATGTTGGCGCGGCGGACACGCGCATTGCAACGTTTGTGCCCTACATCCTGCTGTTCGTCGCCCTGCTCATTGCGCTCGGCTTCGAGTTCGTCAACGGCTTTCACGATACCGCCAATGCCGTCGCGACCGTGATCTACACACGGTCGCTGCCGGCGCATGTCGCGGTCGTGTGGTCAGGCTTTTTCAATTTTTTCGGCGTTCTGCTTTCGACCGGCGCGGTCGCGTTTGGCATCGTATCGCTGTTGCCGGTCGAGCTCATTCTCCAAGTCGGCAGCAGTGCGGGCTTCTCCATGGTGTTTGCCCTGCTGATCGCGGCAATGATCTGGAACGTGGGCACCTGGTATCGGGGCCTGCCCGCCTCGAGCTCGCATACCCTGATCGGCTCGATCATTGGTGTCGGCATCGCCAACGCCCTGATGCGGGGCCGCGACGGCACATCAGGTGTCGACTGGTCGCAGGCGACCAATATCGCAAAGGCCCTGCTGTTCTCTCCGCTGTTCGGTTTCGCGCTGGCTGCAATCCTGCTCCTGGCGCTGAAGTTCGTGGTGCGCAATGCGGCGCTGTACGCCGAGCCGAAGGGCGATCAGCCACCGCCCTGGTGGATCCGTAGCATCCTTATTCTCACCTGCACGCTGGTGAGCTTCTTCCATGGCTCCAACGACGGCCAGAAGGGCATGGGCCTGATCATGCTGATCCTGATCGGCACCGTGCCCACCGCATACGCTCTCAACCGCGCCATGCCGGCCAGCCAGATCGAGCGCTTCATCACGAACTCGAAGGCTGCGAGCGCCGTCATCGACCGCAAGGCGGAAGGGTACAGAGTACTGGGCGACCCGCGCCCGGCGGTCACCAACTATGTGGCGCAGCGTCAGATCAACGAGGGTACGTTTCCCTCGCTGGCGGTGCTGGTACGCGACATTGCCGACCAGGTGACCAAATACGGCTCGCTGGCAAAATTCCCCTCCGACGCCGTGGGCAACACCCGCAACGACATGTACCTCGCGTCCGAGGCGATCCGCAACCTGATGAAGGATAAGGAGAGCGAGCTCAACAAGGAGGAGATCGCAACGCTGAATGCCTACAAGGGCTCGCTCGACAACGCGACCAAATTCATTCCGCTATGGGTGAAGGTCGCGGTCGCCATCGCGCTCGGGCTTGGTACCATGATCGGCTGGAAGCGTATTGTCGTGACGGTGGGCGAAAAAATCGGCAAGACGCACCTCACCTATGCGCAGGGCGCCTGCGCCGAGATTACGGCAGCCGCAACCATCGCGGCAGCCGACGTCTATGGCCTGCCGGTCTCGACCACGCACGTGCTCTCGTCGGGCATTGCAGGCACAATGGCCGCCAATGGATCGGGGCTGCAATGGTCGACGGTCCGAAACATTGCGTTGGCCTGGGTGCTGACGCTGCCGGCGGCAATGATGCTCTCCGGCTTCCTGTACTGGGCATTTTCGCAGGTGTTCTAGCCAGGCGCGGCTTGAAGAGAGTCGACCGACAAGCCCGCGGCCGTTTCGCCAACCTCGCGCGGCGAGCTGTAATAGTCCCAGATCTTCTCGTGGCCGAGGTAGACAAACGGTCCTACCACAAAGGCGAAAGCGGAGAGACCCGCCGCAGTTGCGATGTCGCGCACAACGATGAAGTTGGCCGTGAAATCCATGACCGTAGCAATGGTCCGAAAAGTGACCGTCTTCGCCAATGGCCGGCTGATGGTGAGTGCGGGTTGATCACCCAGCGCTGTTTTTGCACCGGAGCGCAGGTGCGACACAACCGGAACGTCGACAGTTCCTGCGGAGGGGCCGAAGTAGTTCCAGGCTGTTTCGTGCAACAAATAAAACACCGGGCCGGCGACCAGGCCGAAGGCCGACAGGCCGGCCGCTGCAGCAAACTCTCCGATCACAACGTAATTTGTGGTGAAGTCCAGCGTCGTCACGATGATCCGGAAGGTAATCGTCTTGGCGATTGCCTGCTTGATCTTCAAGGCGCCGGGAGGGCCTG
>Ga0306922_10006001_pt1 | contig 11622 bp, 12 predicted proteins | sample sta12Cox44000082_FD_203758 | JGI IMG/M metagenome (GOLD analysis project Ga0306922, IMG submission 203758) | Lab enrichment of tropical soil microbial communities from Luquillo Experimental Forest, Puerto Rico - statoxic.12C.oxic.44.000.082 (v2)... | ecosystem: Environmental > Terrestrial >... | reverse complement strand
GCCGCAGTAGGAACCGCTCCCGCATTTGGTAAGCAACGTGAGCAAAGCAAATCGTCAGGCGATCTTTGGATGGAAACATTTTTCAGGGTGGACCGCCGTAATCCAGCGGCCAATGTTCGGGGGGCAGCGCATTGTTTTCAGTGACGCAGTTCATACTGATCGATTTAAAGGGTTTTCGATGGAAGCCAATCTGCGGGGATCGCGTTGAGAACTCCGATTCGCTTAACCGCTCGCCTTGCTGCCCGCGCGCTGCGAGGGGCCACGCCGCCGCCGCGCCGCCGAGCGCGACTAGCAATTCCCGCCGTCCGATGGTGACTGTCATACGCCCCTCCCGTGCGAGGTGCGTAAAGGGGACGATACCACGCCACGAGCGTGCTGTCCTAATAGCGCCGAACCCGTCGCGGGCGGGGCGCACTCCGGGGACAGACTGCGACGGAGTGTGCCTAGCAATTGTCGTTCCGTGTCCAGTCCTGGTGCTACCGGCTGGCCGTGCACGAGCAGTCAGCCAGCCCGGTTCGCAGAGACCCGTCACGGCTGCACAGCTTCTCGCGACCGTGCGTCACCCGCGCTCACGCCTCTGTGTTGGTGGGGCGCGGGCTCGAGGGGAATCTCGATATTGCAGCAAACGCCGCTGGATGCGAATGCAAGGTCAACCCAACCGCCGAGCTCTTGCGGGATGAGATTGCGAATGATGCTGACGCCGTATCTGCCGTCAGGCGAAGGTGGAACAGCCGGGCCGCCGATCTCGCGCCATGCAATCGACAGGTTCGCCGCATTCTCGCTGGGTCCGCGGTTCCAGTTCACCTCCACCCGCCCATGTGGTGTCGACAGCGCGCCGTATTTCGCAGCGTTCGTTGCCAACTCGTGCACCACCATCGCCAGGGCCTGGGTCACCGCGACTGAGAGCGTGATGTTCGGACCGCCGATCGTCGTGTTTGCGTCCGTTCCGTTAGGCGCAAGTTGATAGCGGACGAGGTCGGCGAGGTCGACGCCTTCCCAGCGACTCTGGCTGAGCAGCGCGTGGGCACCGGCCATTGATTGCATGCGCCGATCCAGTGCTTGAATGTAGTCGTCGAGCGAGCTGCTGTCTTGGCGCATGTCCTTAGCCACGGCAGCAACGCGCGCCAGCAGATTCTTAACGCGATGATCGAGCGTGGCGATGAGCAGGCTTTGTTGGTCCTCGGATCGTTTGCGCGCCGTAATGTCAAGAGTAAGGCCCTTGACGCGTACAAGGTGCCTCATGGCGTCGAATTCGGCCTTTGCTGTTTCCTCGAGCCAGACTTCCCGGCCGTCGGGGCGCCTGAAGCGGAAGGTAACGCCATAGGCAGGGCGTTCGGGGACGACACCACGCACGAGCGCCTTAAACCGCTCGCGGTCGTCTGGGTGCACCCGGGATAGAAAATCGCTCGGGGTAAAGGTTTGCCGCGGGTCGAACCCGAGAATCTGCGCGGCGTTGGCGCTACGCTGCGACGAACCCCTGCCGACGTCCCATGCGAACGTTGTTACCGCCCCTGCCGTCAGCGCCTCCTGTAAGCGCGCTTCGCTCTCTGCGAGCGCGGCTTCGTGCTGCCGCCGCTCGGCGAACAGCGCGGCGAGAACATATGCGCAGAGCGCGACAGCGAGGATGCCGGCGCGAGCGGCAAGCACGCGGTCCGCCATCGGGACATCGGGATCGCCGAAGTGACCGATTCCGATCGTCGTTGTCCAGACGATTGCGAGGGTGACGATGAAGACCGCCGCGGCAGCGAAGACTGGCCGGCAGCGTGCCCCAATCCACAACAGGACTGGAAACAGCAGCGCGATCGGCACAACCGTCGTCCAAGGCTCCGGCGGCAGTGCAATGACGATGACGCTCATGACGATGAGCGACGCCAGCGCGATGAGCCCTTCGATGGTTTCGCTCCGCGCCGGCGGCTCGCGTGCGGCCGAGGCGAGCCCGATCACCAGCGGTGCGATCGTGACGATGCCGAGCGCGTCAGATGCGAACCATTCCTGCCAGGTGACGAAGCTCGATGCCGACGCGTGATGGAACAAGGCGAACCCTACGGTCCCGCCGATTCCGGAGACGGCGGTTGCTGCGATCGCTGCCCCCAACAAGCCCAGCACGTGGCGCAGCCGGTCGAGACTGAAAGGCGAACCAAAGTAGCGCTCGATCAGCCACGCGGTCAGCACAGCTTCCCCCGCATTGCAGAGCGCGAAGACGATGGAGCTCCAGAGGTTTCGATCGCCCAGGAGATTGGCCACGATGGTTGCGACCATCGTCCCAATTATGACCCCCCATCGCGCATGCGGCCCAAAAGCGATTAGCACGCCCGCGGCGACACCGGCGGCCGGCCAGAACACGGCCACGCCCGTGGGCGTGAGGAGGGAAAGGCTCAGTTTTGCCGACAGGATATAAAGGCTGCCGACCACGACGGCGAGCCAGATCGTCGAGCTTGTCCGCCATGCCGCCGCCGCGCCGCCTAGAAGCGCGACAAATTCCCGTTGCCTCATGGACTTTCCCAAAGGCCAAGGATCGCGGGCTAAGTATAGCAGGTCTTAGAGCGTCAGGACCGTGCGTCGCAGCAGAAGCGAGCAGCTCATGTCCGCTTTGGGTCAAAAGCGGAAAGGTTCAGAACGAGCAAATATCGTCCGCTTTGCCCCCGAAAGCGGATTCCTACCGTGCTCGCTTTCAATTTCGAGGCTAACCCAGCGTTTTGCTTATTAGTCCCCAAACAAATGCCCGCGTAATTTCTCGAGTGAGCCTTCACACAAGAGTTCGGGATTGCGCTCGCCGGCCATGGCAAGTTCGACGATTCGCTTGGCGATGATTCCGTCGGCGAAATTGTCTCCAAGCCCAAGGGATACGCGAGTCATTTCGAGCGCGACACTCAGAACCCGCTTGGTTTCGGGATTGGCCTCGAAGTCGCCTAGGTAAGGAGCGATGGACATGCCTACCTCCGACGATATTTTGGCAAAAAACGATTGGCGTGCAACTTTATTATCTTCATTGAAACAATAAGCAGTGTTTATAGCGGCGGGTCGAGAAAAGCCCCGCCTCCGGTGGGGCGGGGCTTAAGGTCCTATTTTTGCGTTCTGACGTTCCTCTCCCCAAACAATCCGGGGTGTGCGGATTGGTTCCAAAAAGAAAGAGCCCCGCCGAAACGGGGCCAAGGCGTCATGCACTATTCCCAATTCGGGGCGGTGGAATTGGTTCCCTCCCCAAAGGAAAGCCCCGCCGAAGGTGTCGCCCGTTCCAAAATAAGGACACTGCCGGCGTGTCCGACTGCGGGCGCGGGGGTTATCGCCATATAACGACAGCGGCCCGCTTCATGATCCGGCCGACGACGGCGCCATCGGCAACCACACCGTAATCGTCCTCATTCCACTCGCCGGAAGGGCGGCTCGCTGAGGCACGCTTGAGGATCACAGTCACGGCAGCATCGTTACGCGGGCAAAGGCCTACTATTTAACTGTCGTTGTATTTCTTGACACAGCTCTTGAAGCTCTACGCGATCCGTTTCGGGGCGCATCGCTGCCATAACGAGATAGCAATGCGGCGCCTTGCGTGACTGAGATAGTATTGGCGTGTCTAGGGCACCTTGATTCCTAGACTCTGGTCAGGACTTGAAAGCCCCGGCGTGCCGGGGCTTTCTTTATACCTCTGTGCATCGGCGGGCACGAACAGAGGGCAAGTGCGGGCGTTGGTCAGTTGGTCATGACGCGCCCCGTTCCCCCCGTCCGGCCCGCCTTCCCCAGCGTGGCGGGTCGGGGCGCTTACCGGGAGGGTGTTATGGAACTCGGAAGCGAAGATCGAGACGCGTCTTCGACGCCCAAGACCGAACCTGACGAGTATACGGCGCCACTTATTCAGAAGATTGGCGCTCCATCGATTGCGCAAATCGAAAAGCTGATCGGGGAGTTGCAAGAAGCAAAAAATCTTCTCGAATCCGAGGGCGAGCGAATTCAGCGAGAGATGGTTCGCTATGTAAGATTTGCTCAGTTGGCTTCGGCCTCGATCCAAATCATTTTTGAAACCGTCTCTGAATGGCGCCAGGAGGGCCACCCCATGCGCAAGTTCGTATCACCGGCCAACGAATCCTGAGCCCTGGGCACGCCTTGGGGCTTTTTTTGCCCTTTGTGCGTCGGTGGCAACGGTTACTAGGCGGCAGGCCCGTCAGTTCTTTGCTAGGCGTCTTCACTATTTTTTTCATCGCCGAGGAGAGACTCTAGTCGAGCGAGTAACATCCAATACTCCGCAACCTTTCGTATGCGCTCTTGATGGACGGTTCCGTTGATTGCGCCGCGCGCTGTCTGGCGTCGTCCGCTCTCCGTAGACAATCTGATGACATACGCAGCGGTTCCTCAAATGTACCGAACCAGGCGGCAAGGCCGATGCGTTGGGTCAGTTGGTCAGGGCGCTGACTTGAGGCAGCGTCGTGGCAAGTCAAGCCCGCGCCATCTCTAAGCACTGTTGTGCACGACGCCGATACTCTTCTGCCCTGCTCGCGGCGATCCGGCTGCCCGTTCGCCCGGTAGATGACGAACGCAGCCAGAGGTTTTGGGTTCCTTCCGGGTCATCGCGTCAACCGCAAGCCCCTGCAACCGACCTGAGCATTAGATGTCCGCTTTACCCCCAAAAGCGGACATCGACCGCCGCGATGCGCGTGTCCGCTTTGTGCCACTAGCGGGCATCCAGCTGAACTAGCATCGCTCCTACGCATAACTCTTTTTGCATTGAGGCAACACGATTGGATTGAGCGGCGAGTGGCAGATTCTGCGCCATAAGAAAATTCGCGGGCAATGGTGCGGGAAAGACACATCGGCAAACAATCGTCGCTGCGTGGCAAGAAAACATTTGCCTTCAACACTGCAAAGGGTAGGCCAGTCGATTTAGGGCATTCCGCAGCGGGGACAGCGCGGTGCGCACCCATTTGCTGACGACAGTTGCGGCCGGGGCGCTGCTTGCGGCAATGCCGTGGGTGGTTGCCCCTGCGCGCGCCGCCTGCACGCCGACGGTGACCCCGACAACCGGGCAGACCGTCACCTGCGACACTACCCCCCCAAATCCGGTGACGACCGCGATCGTCTCACAGCCGGGCAGCACGAATGTCACGATCAACATGCTCTCTGGCGCGCAGTTGAACGTAAATAGCAACGCCGTCGTGCTGAACGCCGGCGGGCAGGTCACCAACAACTCGGGCGCCATCATCCAGGGAACGACGGGCATCAACAGCACCGGCCCGCTAACTGTTAACAACAATGGGCAGATCACGGGCACCAGCGGTCCCGGCGTCGTCATCAACGGCGCCGGCAACAGCACCCTCACCAATACGGGAAGCATCAACGGCAGCGGGACCGCCGTTCAGTTCAACACCGTGGCCGGGTCGAGCCAGACGTTCAACAACAGCGGAAACGGTTCGATCAACGGAAATTTCGTCGGTCCGGCGACGGCGCGATCGTCATCACGAATAGCGGCAACTTCAACGGCGGGATCACGATCAACGGCAACGGCAGCAATAGCATCACGACCGCGGCCGGCCGCAACATCAACGGCCAGGTCTCGATCAGCGGCAATTCGCAAAACACCATCGTCAACGGCGGCGCCTTCAATAACGGGCTCGTCATCAGCGGTGCCGGCAGCAACGACATCACGAACCAGGCTGGGGCGTTCATCAATCAGACCTTCAGCGTCGCGGGCAGCCAGAACACGATCACCAACGCGGGTACGCTCAACAACGGACTCACGGTCGGAAACGGCGTGAACGCCATCACGAATCAGAGCGGCGCCACCATCAACCAGACCTTCAGCGTCACCGGCACCCAGAACACGATCACCAATTTCGGCACGCTCAACAACGGAGTCACGGTCTCGGGAGACGGCATCAATTCGATCACCAACGGGCAAGGGGGCGTCATCAACCAGGCTGTGAACGTCACCGGCACCCAGAACACGATCACCAATTTCGGCACGCTCAACAACGGCGTCACGGTCTCGGGCACGACCATCCTCACCAACAACGGCAGCTATTTCGGCGCCACCACGGTGAACGCTGGCGCCCTGACCGTGATCGGCTCAATCGCCAATTCGCCGGTCACAGTGAACAGCGGCGCGGCACTGAAAGGCACCGGCACCGTGGGCTCGACCGTCGTCAACTCTGGCGGCTTCCTCGTTCCCGGCAACTCACCCGGAACGATGACAGTCGCTGGCACTCTCGCGCTCCAGTCCGGCGCGTTCTACGTCGTGCAGGTCAACCCCACGACCGCCTCCAACACCAATGTGAACGGCACCGCCTCGCTTGCGGGCACGGTGGCAGCGGTCTTTGCGCCGGGCAGTTATGTCACGCGCAGCTACCCCATTTTGACGGCCAATGGTGGGCTCATGGGCAGCCGATTCGACGGCCTCGTAACCCGCGGTTTGCCAGCCGACTTCGGGGTGACAGTGAATTACGCCGGCAATACCGCATTCCTGAACCTCTTCGCGCACCTCGTTACCGAACCTACGCCGCCGGGTGGCGGGTCTACGCCGCCGGCTGGCGGGTCTACACCGCCGACGCTGCCAACGGTGCCGCCGCCGCTAATTCCGCCGGTACCGGGGCTGTCGCCATCCGAGCAGCCGGGTCCGCCGGATCCGCCGGCTGCTGCAGCACCGCTACAGATTTTCACCGTCAACCAGTTCAATATCGGGCACGCAATCGACAGCTTCTTCAACAACGGCGGCGCGCTGCCGCCAGCATTCGTGTCCCTCTACAGCCTCACCGGCAGCAATCTCACGAATGCCCTCGACCAGCTTTCCGGCGAGCCCGTCACTGGCGCGCAGAAAGTCGCATTCCAACTAACCGACCAGTTTCTCAACGTGATGCTCGATCCCTTCGTCGATGGCCGCAGCGGAATAGGCGGCGGCGACCACCCAGCGCTCGGCTTTGCCCCCGCGCGCGAAACGATGCCGCCTGAGATCGCGTTTGCCTATGCCTCGGTTTTGAAGGCGCCGCCGGCACCGGCACCGGTCTATGAGCCGCGCTGGACGGCGTGGGGCGGCGCCTACGGCGGCAGCAACCGCACCACCGGTGATCTCGCCATCACCGGCAGCCATGACCTCTCCGCGCGCACGGCCGGCTTCACGAGCGGCCTCGATTATCGCGTCACGCCCGACACGGTGGTCGGCTTCGCGCTTGCGGGCGGCGGCACCGGTTGGAGCCTGGCCAACAATCTCGGCAGCGGCAAGAGTGATGCCTTCCAGGCCGGCGTCTACGGCGCGACGAAATACGGCCCGGCCTATCTCGCGGCGGCGTTCGCCTTCACCAATCATTGGATGTCAACCGACCGCGTCGCCGTCGGCGACAACCTCACCGCCAGCTTCAACGCGCAGAGCTACGGTGGGCGGGTCGAAAGCGGATACCGCTTTGGGATGCCGTATGGCGGGATCACGCCTTACGCCGCGATTCAGGCGCAGGGGTTCCACACGCCGGGCTTCACCGAGACCGATGGCATCGCCAACGGTTTTGCGCTCGCCTTCGGCTCGCGCGATGCGACCGATACCAGGAGCGAGTTGGGCGCGCGTTTCGACCGGGTGCTGGCGGTCTATTCCAACGCCGTGCTCGCTCTGCGCGCACGTGTTGCGTGGGCACACGACTGGGTAAGCGATCCGACGCTGTTGCCGGTGTTCGAGGCGCTTCCTGGCGCGGGCTCCTTCATCGTCAACGGCGCAACGCCAGCGAAAAATTCCGCCCTCACCTCCGCCGGCGCCGAGCTTCGCCTCGCCAATGGCGTCACGCTGCTCGCCAAATTTGACGGCGAGTTCGCCTCACACTCTTCCACCTACGCCGGCACCGGCGCGATCCGGTACAGGTGGTAAGAGCCACGCGAGCATGTCTCCTCGCCTACCTCACGTCGCTGAGTGTCGAGACCGGGCGTCCGGACCGGTTCGTGGCTTAGCAAGTCACTCCGCGGGCGCACCTGCGGACGGCTCGGCGGGTGTGGCGGATGGTGGTTCTGGCCACGCAGTGGCCAGCGACCAGTGTCCTACCTGGGCCGCATCCGAAGCGAACCTGTGTGATCATACCATCCGACTGAGGAATCGGCGCGGGCCTCATTGCTTGCGCCGAAGTTGCGACGGCCAAGGCAAAGCCGGCAACCGCAATCAATCTGATCATTCTTCTCCTCCCTTTTTACCGTGGGCTTTTTTTCTCCCATGAAGGGCAACGGATAGTGCGACTACTATGCTGAACAGTGCCTGAACGGCGCAGCGTACTGCCAGCATATCGTCGTGCGAGAGCGGTGTTGCGCATCACAGCAAAATCGATCGCTCATCTCCGCCTTGGGCCAAAAACGGAAAAACTCGATCTGAGGATTAGATGTCCCTTTATCCCCGAAAGCGTACAAATAGCGGACATCTTCGGATGTCGGCTTTCTGCCATTAGCGGCCTCATGCACCGCAGCAATGGTTCGCCCCATTCGATCACATCATGGGCACGGGCGGGCAGCTGTGGCGAGGCGGTGAGCGGAGCATCGTTTGCGGTCTGGGCGTTGATGACGGTTCCATAGCTCATTAGCCCGCCAGCATGGGCGTTGTGGAGCACCGCGAAGGTCATTCGACCCTCGCCGCGCCTGCGGGCTAGCGCATCCCGGCCACGAAGCTGGAAAGCAAGTTCGCCGGACGGCTGGATCCCGACGGGCCAACGCGGCGCCCTGACATGGAGTAGTGCCGCCCTCCCTGCGGTTGAAAACGCTTGCGCTCGCCGCCCTGCGTCCCTATCTGGGCCGCGAAGGACGACCACCATGACCACCACCTATGGCCTCGGCTTCGACGACTTGGCGCGTCCCCGCTCCCGTGGGGCCCGCATTGCCCGGATCGACGCGCTTGCGACTCTGCTCGACACTGCGCTCGTCATCCCGGGCACCGGCGTGCGCTTCGGCCTGGATGCGCTGATCGGACTCTTTCCCGTCGTCGGCGACATCATCACCACGGCGCTGTCGCTGTTCATCGTGCACGAGGCCTACCGGCTTGGCGCACCGGGCCACGTCATCGTGCGCATGCTCGGCAACGTGGCGCTCGACGGTGTGTTCGGCGCGGTGCCACTGGTCGGCGACGCCTTCGACGTGTTGTGGCGGGCGAATCGGCGAAACGTGCGGCTCTTACGGGAGTGGCTGGACCAGCGCCGGTGGTAAGCCGCGCCGTCGTCGGTCGCCGTGTCGCGATGTCCGTCATTTCCCTCCTTCTCAACCTACTCTGGATTGTCTTCGGCGGCTTGTGGATGGCATTCGGCTGGGTGATCGCCGCCGTCGTCATGGCGATCACCATTATCGGCTTGCCGTGGGCCAGAGCCGCGTTCAGCATTGCCGCCTACACGCTGATGCCGTTCGGCTACAAGGCCGTACCTCGCGACGAATATTTCGGCCGCGAAGACATCGGCACTGGCCCCCTCGGGGTGATCGGCAACATCGTGTGGCTGCTTCTCGCGGGATGGTGGTTGGCGCTCGGCCACCTGATCACGGCGATCCTGCTCGCCGTGACCATTGTGGGCATTCCGTTCGCCTGGGCGCATCTGAAGCTCGCCGGACTGGCGCTGTGGCCGATCGGGAAGGCGATCGTGCCGGTGCAGAACGCGCCGCTCTGGTAGTCTTCATCAGCAGAGCCCTTGAGACAGTTCCTCGCGTTAAATGTTCTGAAGCCGTTGGAAGAAGGGGTGATCCACAGATCATCTCGATGTCCGCTTGGGGTCATGCGCGACCCATGCGCGCGAGGCTACTTGTCGTGAACGTCCGCAGCTCCCTGAAAGCGGACATTGCCTCAAGGCATGTGTCACCGCCGCTTCGTGCTATTAGCGCGAGTTACGTGGGCTCCTCTCCTGGCCGTATCAGCAGGTCGATCGGCTTGCAACGCAGCGCGCAAGCGAGCGCGTCGAGGCGCCTGTCAGTGATTGCGTTGCGCCCACGCTCATAGTTCTGAAGCGACGTAAGCGTCACGCCGATGGCGGTGGCAAGCTGGCGTTGAGTCAGGCCACGGCGGCGGCGGATTTCCGCGAGCCGAATACCGATCTCCGGATCAATGTATTTACCCATAGTGGCAATCCTACTTCCGCCGCAACGAGGCGCCCCGCCCGAGGTGCTCATGGGCGCTGCGGTGGCGCCGCTTTGCCGCCAAAAGCGGACATCAAGCGACGCGACGGGCATGTCCGCTTAGTGCCATGAACGCACTCATGCACCGCAGCAAAGGCATCCTTATTCGATCACTTGTCGGCGGGAGCGAGGAGGGTGAGAATCGAGGTCGAGCGACTTAGCGGTCTTGAGGTTGATGACCAGGGCGAACTCGCTCGACTAACCTCAGCGTCAGCGCGCTGCACCGATCAGCACAAACGTCGCCTAAAAACCCCATCTCCCGAAATAGGAAGGACGATAATATCCTCCGTAGGAGTACGGATAATATCCTCCATACGAGTAAGGAGAGTATCCTCCATAGGAGTACGGAGAATATCCTCCATATCCATAGTAAGCACGTCGATAGGCTCGACGATAAACCCGGCGAGCGTGCCGACGGTAGGGTCCATAATAGTACTGTGCATAATTTGGCTGAGCTTGTGTGGTCTCGATTAAGTCACTCAACCGTGCTTCGGTTTTGGATGGAGACGCTATCGCGGCGCAGGCAGCGATGGCGAGAACTAACATGGACCTTTTCATTGCATCACCTCTTGAGCTCGCCCAGTCACGTCGTGTGCTCATAGGCGGCCTCGCCACCTTGGCCGGTATGCTTGCAAGCCTTGCATGCGCGCCCGGAGGTGGCTTGCCGTTATCGGGCGGGCCGCGTCGCCCTCAGAAACTGCGCGCGTCAGCATCGTCGCGCAGGTCCGAGAAGAAGTGAAGTGGTCGAAAATAAAATCGCTTGAAAATGGACTTGGAATCGTGGGCCGGGCGGCACCAGCGTACCTCTGCGGGGTGGACGGACCGATGCGTGTTTCGACTCCGATGATCAACTTGAACTTGGTTGGTTGCCGGAGCAGCAGGTCCGCCGACTTGGCACCCACAACCTAGCGAAAGACCGGTCAACCCACCCTACTGGCTAATGCGCTTTCAATCGATCGCGCACGACGGCGATGTGGTTGCGCAATAGATACATCATGCTGGCATAAGTGACAGGCATTCCAAGCTTGTTTGCCTGTTTCTCGAGCTGGTCGAGCCGCGCGATGAGATGGGCATTGTCTGCTGCTCCAAGCGCGGTTACCCCAATGGTAATCCCGCGCCAGTTCGTGCGCAGGAATGATCTCATCTGCCGGCGCCGCCGAGCAGATCGTCCAGCGTCACGCGCCGATCGAGTCCGCCGACCTTTTCGCCGATGCCTTCGGCTCGCAACAGGTCGCGTACCCGCCCACGCGCGCCGACGATACGCAGCGCTATGCCCCTGCACGCAAGGTCGAGGTGCAGCTGGTGCAACATGCGCGCGCCCGCGAGATCCATATGGGGTGATGCCGAGAGGTCGCAGACGACCAAGCGGATATCGCGCGCGGCCTCCGCCTCAAGACGCCTCGATAGGGATTCGAGGACGGAATCGGCGTTGACATAGAGCAACGAGGCTTCCGGGCGGAACGCGATCGCGTGGGGCAGCGGTTCATTCTCGGGATGGCGGGCGAGATCGGAATAGCTCATCGT